>FTHB01000388.1_pt1 | contig 64418 bp, 63 predicted proteins | sample 1640851 | NCBI WGS metagenome assembly FTHB01 (sample SAMEA3914788, study PRJEB12502) | metagenome | biome: forest; material: soil | place: Canada | collected 2011-07-03 | depth 0.1 m
CCAGCAGCTTGAGCAGCTCGTACTGCGTGGCGTTGGTGTCCTGGTATTCGTCGACGAGCACGTGTCCCAGCTGCTGCTGCCACTTCGCGCGCACTTCGGGGAAGTCGCGCAGCAGCTTCAGCGGCAGCCCGATCAGGTCGTCGAAGTCCACGCTCTGGTAGGCGGCCAGGCGCTCTTCGTAGCGCTGCATGATGGTGGCGGTGACACGCTCGTTGTCGTCCTTCGCCTGCGCCAGCGCCTGGGCCGCATTCAGGCCCATGTTCTTCCACAGGCTGATGCCCCACTGCCACTGGCGCGCCGTCGCCGCGTCGGTCGTGCCGCCCGCGTCCTTCAGGATGCCGGTGACGTCGTCGGAGTCGAGGATGGAGAACTGGGGCTTCAACCCCAGCACGCTGCCGTCCTGCCGCATCATGCGCACGCCCAGCGCGTGGAAGGTGCAGATCAGCACGTCCTTCGCCTCGCGGCCCACCAGCGATTTCGCGCGCTCGCGCATTTCGGCGGCGGCCTTGTTGGTGAAGGTGATGGCGGCGATGCGCCTGGCCTCCAGGCCCGCCTGGATCAGCCGGCCGATCTTGTGCGTGATCACGCGCGTCTTGCCCGAGCCGGCCCCCGCCAGCACCAGGCAAGGACCATGCAGGTAGTTCACGGCTTCTTGCTGGGCGAGGTTCAGGCCGGCGGACATCGGGAAGGAAAAGACTGCGCGAGAGAGGGGAGCGGCCAATCATAAGGGCGGCGATTCGCGCGGCGCTCGCACGCGTTGTGGTATCCGCGCACGGCGATGCGCCTTCCTTGCACCGACAATACGTCCCGTGCTAAGCATCCTCGCGATCACGTTTCCCTTCTTCGCGCTGGTGCTGGCGGGCTACCTCGCGGCCCGCCGGCGCATGCTGCCTTTCGAGGCGATCAGCGGCCTGAACACCTTCGTGCTGTTCTTCGCGCTGCCCTGCATGCTGTACCGCTTCGGCGCCAGCACGCCGATCGCGCAGCTGCTGGACCCCGTCGCGCTCGCCACCTGGCTGGTTTGCGCGCTGCTCGTGGTGGCGCTCACCGTGAAATTCAGCATGAATGCGCGCATTCGCTGGAACGACGCGTCCTTCGGCGCGCTGGTCGCGGCCTTTCCCAACACCGGCTTCATGGGTGTGCCGCTGCTGGTCGCCCTGCTCGGCGCGCGCGCCGCGGGCCCGGCGATCCTCACCATCGTGATCGACCTGGTGGTGACCAGCTCGCTTTGCATCGCACTGTCGCGCCTGGACGGCGCCGACGAACACGGCGCCGCCGAAGCGGCGAAGAAGGCGCTCGAGGGCGTCGCGCTCAACCCCATGCCCTGGGCCATCCTGCTGGGCGGACTGTCGTCGGCCTCGGGCTGGAGGCCGGTGGCGCCGGTGATGAACACGATCGGCCTGCTCGCGGATGCGGCGTCGCCGGTGGCACTCTTCACCATCGGCGCGGTGCTGGCGCGTTCGCAGTTCGTGGGTTCGCAAAGCGAGCACGAGCCGCTGCCCACGCGCGACTTCGTTCCCGCGTCGCTGGTGAAGCTGCTGCTGCATCCGCTGCTGGTGTGGGGGCTGGGCACGGCGATCCGCGCCGCGGGGCTTCCGCTCGACGCGTTCACGCTGCACGTGATGGTGCTGGTGGCCGCCTTGCCGAGCGCGAGCAACGTGTCGCTGCTGGCCGAGCGCTTCGGCGCCGACACGGGACGCATCGCCCGCATCATCCTGCTCACCACCGCCGCCTCGTTCCTCACTTTTTCCGGCGCCGTCGCGTTGCTGGAGTGACGCCGCCGCGCGGTGCAGGCGGTCGTGTTCGCGGGATGGACGGCCTGCGCTGTGTCGAACTGCCGACAAGCACGCCGCGCGATGCGCGCCGGCGCTGACGTCCGCAACTCCCGTCGATATATTGGAAATCACAAGAGGCCGAGAGCCTCGGAGGAGGACGTCATGGGGACGGATGGTGGCTTCTATGCGCTGTCGGACGACCAGTTGAAACGCCTGTTGGCCGGCGAGCTCGCGTATGGCGCGTTCCTGCAGGCCGCCGCCGGCGAGAAGCCGCGCGAGACGCACGTCGACGCGCTGCCGATGTGGTACGAGCTGAGCCAGGTGCTGCAGGCCGAAGCCGGCTGCGGCGCGGAGCAGACCGACAAGATCCCCACGATGGTCGGGTACTCCTATTCGCACCAGGTGCAGGACACCGCCACGCGCCTGCAGGCGCTCGCGGACGGCGAGGTGCGCAAGCGCTGCGAAGGCGCGCTGATGGAAGCGACGCCCGACCAGGTGCTGCAGGCCGTGCAGGGCCTGAAGGCCTTCTACCAGCGCGCCGCCGCCAACAAGGACGCCGTCCTGTTCCGCGTCGCCTGAACCCCCTTTCTTTTTCCACAAAGCAGTTGCAGTACCCATGGCCGCCCATACGCAGATCCGCATCGCTTCCCTGACCGCCGCCGCCTACGGCGCGCTCCTTGTCAGCGGCGCCGTCTACCACTTCCAGCACACGGGCAGCCTGCCCGCGCTCGTGCGCTCGCTGTCGCATCCCGCGCTGTGGATCGCGCTGCTCGTGGCGGCGCTCGTCACCTTCGGCCTGTGGAAGCGTTACGCCTGGGCGTGGTGGCTCGCCATCGCCGCGGCGGTGTTCCAGGGCTGGCGCATCGTCTCGGGCTGGTTCGCGCGCGGATTCGAGCACGTGCCGGGCATGCCGACGCTGATCGCGCTGGCCTTGCTGCTGCTGATGCTCGTGCTGCTGCTGCCGCGCCGCTCGCGCCTGGGCTGCAGCCGCTGAAGGACAAGCGATGCGCCGCTGGCTCGTCTCGCACAAGGGGAACGCACTGCTGGCCTGGCTGGCCGCGTTCGCCTACGGCATCGCGGCGCTGTGGCCCCATGTGTTCGCGGCGCCGCTGCCGCTGCTGGGACTGCGCGGCCTGTCGGACCTGCACCTCGGCATCCCGCTCACCGTGGTGGGCGTCGCGCTGGCGCTGTTCCTGTCGGTGCCGGCCTGGACCTCGCGCGACCGCCTGCTGGTGTGCGCGGGCGCCGCGCTCGCGCTGTTCGTGTTCGTGAGCTTCGCCGTCGCGGCGTCGGCGGCACTGCCTTTCGCCTTCATCGGCGGCAACATCCTGCGCGAGTCCCGCGGGCATCGCGCGCGCTCCTCGCCCTTGTGGGCGGAGACGCAATGAGGAGGGAAGGAGGAGGAACCATGCGCATCGTCGGCTTCGGCCTGTGTGCGGCGATGGCCGCCTTGTGCGCGGTGCAGATCGCGCGCACCGGCCAACCGCTGTACGCGCTGCTGGTCGCTTTCGCGATTCCGGTGCTGGGCAGCTTCGGGCCGCCGCGCCGCTGAAGCGGCAGCGCGGGGCTTACCAGGCGTCCACCATGGCCACGCCGGGGAGCGGCGCGATGCGCGCCGACTCGAGCCCGCGCAGCAGCCAGGCGCGCGTCTCGGCCGGATCGATCACGGCGTCGATCTCCAGGGTCGCGGCCATGTTCATCGCCTCGCCTTCCTCGTATTTCTTCTTCACGAGCGCGTCGAACAGCGCCTCGCGCTGCGGGCCTTCGGGCACGGCGTCCAGCTCCTTGCGATAGCCCAGGCGCACCGCGCCTTCGAGTCCCATGCCGCCGAACTCGCCGCTGGGCCACGCGACGGTGAACTCGGGCGCGTGGAAGCCGCCGGCCACCATCGCCATCGCGCCCAGGCCGTAGCCCTTGCGCAGCACGACGCCGAACAGCGGCACGCGCAGGTGCGCGGCGGCGATGAACATCCTGCTCACGTGCCGCACCTGCGCCTGCTCCTCGATCGCCGGTCCCACCATGAAGCCGGGCGTGTCCACCAGGCTCACGATGGGCAATCCGTGCGCGTTGCACAGTTGCATGAAGCGCGCGGCCTTGTCCGCGGCATCCGCATCGATCGCGCCGCCGAGGTGCAGCGGATTGTTCGCCATCAGGCCCACGGGACGTCCGGCGATGCGGCCCAGCGCCGTGTGGATGCCGATGCCGAAGCCGGTGCGCAGCTCCAGCAGGCTGCCCGCGTCGACGAGGCCTTGCAGCGCGGCGCGGCTGTCGTACACGCGCAGGCGGTTCTCGGGAACGACCTTGCGCAGGGCTGCGCCGTCGGGCGCTTCGAAGGTGACGGCGCTGCCCTGGAAGAAGGAGAGGTACTGTCGCGCGGCGCGCACCGCTTGCGCCTCGTCGGGCACCAGCACGTCGATCACGCCGTTGCGGTGCTGCACGGGCGAAGGGCCGATCTCCTCGGGACGGAACACGCCGAGGCCGCCGCCTTCCACCATGGCCGGTCCGCCCATGCCGATGTTGCTGTCGGCCGTCGCGATGATCACGTCGCAGCACCCCAGCAGCGCCGCGTTGCCGGCGAAGCAGCGGCCGGCGACGATGCCGATGACGGGCACCTGTCCGTTCAGGCGCGCGAAGCTCGCGAAGGTGGGCACGTGCAGGCCGGCGACGATGGGCATGTCGGTGTCGCCGGGCCGGCCGCCGCCGCCTTCGGCGAAGAGCACGACCGGCAGCTTGTGCTTCAGCGCGAGGCCCAGCAGGCGATCGGTCTTCTGGTGGTTGCGGAAGCCCTGCGTGCCGGCGAGCACGGTGGCGTCGTAGGCGAGCACGGCGACCTGCGCGCGCTCCGCCGGGAAGAGCGCGCCGTTGACGCGCGCGAGGCCGGTGACCATGCCGTCCGCGGGTGTGTTGCGCTGCAGGTCTTCGTCGCTGCGCCGGCTGCGCTGCGCGGCGACGGCGAGGGCGCCGTATTCGACGAAGGAGCCCGGATCGCAGAGGTCGGCGATGTTCTCGCGTGCCGTGCGCAGGCCGAGCGCGTGGCGCTTCGCGACGGCGTCGGGACGCGCTGCGTCGAGGGCGAGGGCGTGGCGGGCGAGCACGCGCTGGAGGTCCGGGCGGGGCGGCGTGGGAGCCGCTGCGTCGTCGAGGCCGGGGCGCCCCCACCCCGGCCCTGCCCCGGAGGGGGAGGGAGGAACATCCGGGGCGGGGTATCCGGAGTGGGAGGCTCGTTCGTCTGTTGGCTCCCTCCCCCTCTGGGGGAGGGCTGGAGTGGGGGCGTTCCCCGCCTCGATCACCAGCAACAACTCCCCCTCATCCACCGTCTCCCCTTCCGCGAACAAGCGATCGCGCACGCGCCCCGCTCCCGGGCTGCGGATCTCGTGCTCCATCTTCATCGCTTCCAGGATCACCACGACGTCGCCCGCGCGCACCGTGTCGCCGGGGGCGACCAGCCACTGGACGACCTGGGCCTGCAGGGGAGAGCGCAGTTCGGTCATGGGCGGCATTGTGCGTTGGCGCTGTCGCTGCGACCGGTCCGGCAGGCGACAATGCCCGCATGGACGACATCGTTCCCCTCGTCGAGAGCACGCGCGGCGGCACGCGCGAGTGCCTGTACTTCGGCGCGCTGGCCGTGGTGGACACGCGCGGACGCGTGCTGGCCAGCGCCGGCGATCCGCAGTGGACCACCTTCACGCGCTCCACGCTCAAGCCGCTGCAGGCCTTGCCCTTCGTGCAGGGCGGCGGCGTGCAGCACTTCGGCCTCAGCAGCTCCAACCTCGCGCTGCTGTGCGCGAGCCACAGTGGCGAGCCCATGCACGTGGAGCAGGTGCAGCAGGTCCTGGACAAGGCGGGCGTCGGCTACCAGCGCCTGCAATGCGGCTGCCACGTCCCTTACTACGCCGAACTGGGCGCCTGGCCGCCACCCGCACCCGGGAGCTACGACGAGCGCAACCACAACTGCAGCGGCAAGCACAGCGGCTTTCTCGCCTACTGCGTGCAGCACGGACTGCCGCTGGAGAACTACCTCGATCCCGGGCATCCGCTGCAGAGGGCGATCCGCGGCACCGTCGCGGAGGCGGTCGGCCTGCAGGAACACCAGCTCGCGATGGGCATCGACGGCTGCTCGGCGCCCAACTATGCGATGCCGCTCGCGCATCTGGCGCAGGGCTTCGCGCGGCTGGCCAGCGGCGCGCGCGACGCCCGTTTCGGCGAGAGCTTCGACGCGCTGGCCAGCGCGATGACGGCGCATCCCGAACTCGTCTCCGGCACGGGCCGCAACGACAAGGACTTCATGAACGCGGGCCGCGGCGACTGGGTCACCAAGGTCGGCGCCGAAGGCGTGCAGGTGGTGGCGAGCCGCAGCCGTGGCGAGGCGCTCGCCATCAAGATCGCCGACGGCAACAAGCTTGCGCTCAATGCCGCGACCGTGGAAGCGATGGACCAGTTGGGCTGGCTCGACGCCACGCAGCGCCAGGCACTGGAGCCCTGGCGCCACGCCGTCATCACCAGCATCAAGGGCGTGCCCGTCGGCGCGCGCCGAGCGATCTTCCGCCTCGCGACGGGCGCCTGAAGCCGGGGCGACCGAGGGCGGCGGAAGTCCGCCTTCAACGACCGTCCCCATCGCCGCCCGGCTTGCGACACAATGGCCGCAGCATGAAGTGCATCAGCCTCATCGGCGCACCGACCGACGTCGGTGCCAGCGTGCGCGGCGCCGGCATGGGACCGGACGCCTTGCGGGTCGCCAACATCGCCGAGGCGCTGCGCGGCCACGGCTGGGACGTGATCGACCGCGGCAATCTTGCCGGCCCTCCCAACCCCTGGCAGCAGCCGCAGCAGGGCCTGCGCCACCTGCCCGAAGTCGTGGCCTGGAACCGCGCCGTGTTCGAGGCCGTGTCCACATCGCTCGCGCTGGGCCAGGTGCCGCTCGTGATGGGCGGCGACCACTGCCTGGCGATCGGCTCCATCAGCGCCGTGGCGCGCCAATGCCGCCAGGAGCGCAAGAACCTGCGGGTGGTGTGGCTCGATGCGCACACCGATGTGAACACGGCCGCGATCAGCCCCAGTGGCAACATGCATGGCATGCCCGTCGCCTGCCTGCTCGGTCATGGCCCCGAGGACCTGGTCGGCTGGAGCGGAGAGCGCGCGGCGATCCACGCCGATGCGCTGGACTTCATCGGCATCCGCAGCGTCGACGCCGACGAGAAGCTCGCGATCAAGCAGCTGGGCCTGCAGGTCTTCGACATGCGCCACATCGACGAGCACGGCATGCGCAACACCATGACCGAGGTCCTGCAGGACGTGGACGAGGATACGCACATCCACGTGAGCTTCGACCTCGACTGCCTCGACCCCATGGAAGCGCCCGGCGTGGGCACGGGCGTGCGCGGCGGCCCCACCTATCGCGAGATGCAGCTGTGCATGGAGATGATCGCGGACACCGGCCGGCTCGCCTCGCTGGACGTGGTGGAGATCAACCCGGCGCTGGACGTGCGCAACCGCACGGCCGAACTCGCGGTGGAATTCATCCAGAGCCTGTTCGGCGCCTCCACGCTGGCGCGGTAAGCCCCACCGAAGAATTACCGATGGCCCGGGGGCCGGGGACACGGTAGAGTTGCTCCGTGGACCCCTCCACTCCCAGCCAGTTTCCGGACGACGCGAACGAGCTTCACCGCGTCGAGGCCTTGTACCGCCTCGGCGTCCTGGACACGCCCTCCGAGGCCCTGCTGGATGGCCTCACGCGCAGCGCCGCCGCCGCCTGCGCCGCGCCCATCGCCCTGCTGAACCTGGTCGACGGCCAGCGCCAGTGGACCAAGTCGCAGGTGGGCCTGTCCGGCCTGGGCGACCTGCCCCTGGACGAATCGATCTGCGCGGTGGCCGTGCGCACCGGCAGCTACCTGGAGATCCCCGACACGCGCCGCGACTCCCGCGTGTCCGCTATGGGTTGCGTGCGCCGCGAGCCCGCACTCGTCTTCTATGCCGGCGCCCCGCTGGTGACGGCCGAAGGTTTCGTGATCGGCACGCTGGCGGTGCTGGACTACCAGCCGCGGCCCGGCCTGGCGCCGGCGCAGCGCGAAACCCTGGAGGAGCTCGCGCGCACCGCCATGCAGGCGCTGCTGCTGCGGCAGGCGGCGCACCGTTCGCTGCATGCGTCCAGCGAGCAGATGTTCCGCGAGCTGTCGGAGTCCTGCCCGGTCGGCATCTTCCACACCGACGCGCGCGGCCAGGTCGTGTACGGCAACCCCGAAGCGGCGCGCATCTTCGACCGGCCGGTGGCGGAGCTGATGGGCGACAGCTGGGTGCGCAGCGTGCACCGCGACGACCGCGCGGACGTGCTCGCGCGCTGGCAGGTAGCGTCCGCGGCCGGCCGCGTCTTCGACCACACCTACCGCGTGGCGCGCCCCGACGGCAGCAACGTGCACGTGCGCGTGCGCGCGCAGGCCGTGCGCTTGCCCGACGGATCCACCGGCGGCTACGTCGGCTCCGTCGAGGACGTCACCGAGCAGTTGCGTTCGCAGGAGCAGATGCGCGCCAGCAACGAGTTCCTCGCGCGCGCCGAGCAGATCGCCGGCATCGGCGCCTGGCGCCTGAACCTGGTGACGCGCGAGATCTTCTGGACCCACCAGACGCGTCGCATCTACGAGCTGCCCCCGGACTACCAGCCGCGGGGCGACGAGCAGTCGCTCTACTTCGACGCCGACGCGCAGAAGGTGATCCGCGAGACGGCCGACGCCTGCATCCAGAACGGCCAGGCCTGGGACGTGCTGCTGCGCATGACGACCGCCAAGGGCCGCAAGATCTGGGTGCGTTCGGTCGGCCAGGTGGAGCGGCGCAACGGCCAGCCCTACGCGCTGGTCGGCGCGCTGCAGGACGTGACCGAAAGCCAGCTCGCGCGCGCGGCGCTGGAGCGCAGCGAAGAGCGGCTGCAGCGCGCGCTGGAGGGCTCCGCGCTGGCGCTGTGGGACCTCGACGTCGCCAGCGGCGCCGTGTACCTGTCCGAGCAATGGGCGGTGATGCTGGGCGGCGCACCCGCGGAGACGCGCCGTCCCGTGCAGGAGCTGCTGGAGCTGGTGCCCGGCGAAGACATGCCGCAGATCCAGCGCGCGCTCGAAGCGGTGCTCGGCGGCGCCTCGGCCAACTACGTGGTGGAACATCGCGTGAAGAAGCGCGACGGCACGCTGCTGTGGATCCACAGCGAAGGCCGCGTGGTCGACCGCAACGCCAAGGGCGCCCCGGTGCGCATGGTGGGCACCAACCGCGACATCAGCCACGGCAAGGCGGCGGAGCACGACCTGCGCATCGCCCGCGACGCGGCGGATGCGGCCAACAAGGCCAAGAGCCAGTTCCTGGCCACCATGAGCCACGAGATCCGCACTCCCTTGAACGGCATCATCGGCATGACCAAGCTGATGCTGGACGAGCCGCTGTCCCCCGAGGTGCGCCGCCACGCGGACCTGATCGACCGCAGCGCGGAGTCGCTGCTGGCCCTGGTCAACGACATCCTGGACGTCTCCAAGATCGAAGCGGGCCAGATGGAGATCGAGCGCGTGCCCTTCGACCTGCACGAGCTGATCCAGGACCTCGCTTCGCTGTACCGGCTGCGCGCCACCGAGAAGAGCCTGCTGTTCCACGTGCGGCTGGACGACGGCGTGCCGCAGAACGTGCTGGCCGACCCCACGCGCCTGCGCCAGGTGCTGGTCAACCTCCTGGGCAACGCGCTGAAGTTCACCAGCTCCGGCTGGATCGGCCTGGACGTGCGCGCGACGCAGGAAGAGGCGGCCTTCGTCCTGCAGTTCATGGTGGCCGACACGGGCGTGGGCATCCCGCAGGATGTGCTGCCGCAGCTGTTCACGCGCTTCATGCAGGCCGACAGCTCCACCTCGCGCCAGTTCGGCGGCACGGGCCTCGGCCTGTCCATCGTGCGCCAGCTGGTGGACCTCATGGGCGGCACCGTGGACGTCGCGAGCACGCCGGAGAAGGGCTCGCGCTTCACGGTCACGGTGCCGGTGCTGGCCGCGCAGGAGCCGGCGCAGCCATCGGCCTGGGTGGACCTGAGCACGGCGGCGCAGCACGCGCGCATCCTGCTCGCCGAGGACAACCCGACCAACCAGGTCGTGGCCTTCGGGATGCTGCGCAAGCTGGGCTACGACGACGTGGCGCTCGCCAATGACGGCGCGCAGGCCTGCGAGATGGCGCTCACGGGCGAGTACGACGTGATCCTGATGGACTGCCAGATGCCCGAGATGGACGGCTACGAGGCGACGCGGCAATTGCGCGCCGCGGGCTTCACCGCGCCCATCATCGCGATGACCGCCAACGCGATCAAGGGCGACCGCGAGCGCTGCCTGGAAGCGGGCATGAACGACTACCTGAGCAAGCCCATCGACCTGCGCGTGATGCGCTCGATGCTCGCGCGCTGGGCGGGGCTGCAGCCTTCGCGCCTGGCGGAACTGCCGCTGTTCGATGCGAGCGGGCTGCACTCGCGCTTCGGCGGCGACGAGGAGCTCAAGGAAGTGGCGCTGACCGCGTTCCGCACGACCACGCCGGCGCTGCTGGAGAAGATGCGCGCCGCGCTGGGCGCGGGCGACCGGCAGAAGCTCGGACTCTTCGCGCACTCGGCCAAGGGCGCGGGTTCGATGATCGCGGCGGAGCGCTATGCCGCCATCGCCGCGGCGCTGGAGGAACGCGCCGCCACCGCGCCGGTGGAGGAACTGCAGCGCCTGCAGGAAGACCTGCAGGCCGCCTTCGACCTGTTCCTCGCCTTCCTCAGCCCTGCCTGAGCCTTACTGGGGCTCGAGTCCCACTTTCTTCACCAGCGCCGCGTACTTCGCCATCTCGCTGCGGAAGGCGAGCTGCGCCTGTTCCGTCGTGCTGATGCTGATGGTGTTGCCCTGCCTGGCCATCGCTTCCTTCACCGCGGGATCGGCGAAGGCGGCGACCACGGCCTCGTGCGCCTTCTTCACGTTCGCTGCGCTCAGGCCCTTGGGCCCGATCACGGCGAACCAGGCATCGAGCGAGAAATTGGTGAGGCCTTGTTCGGCGAAGGTGGGGATCTCCGGCGCGGCGGGCGTGCGCTGCGCGGTCAGCAGGCCGATCGGGCGCAGCGCGCCGGACTTGATCTGGCCCTGCACGCTGGGCAGCGCCGCGGTGGCGAAGTCGATCTGCCCGCCCATCAGGTCGGTGACCATCGGGCCCACGCCCTTGTACGGAATGTGGCGCGCGGTGGCGCCGCCGGCTTCCAGCACCATCTCGCTGGCGAGGTGCAGGATGGTGCCGTTGCCGCCGGAGCCGAAGTTGTAGCCGCCCGGCTTCGCCTTGAGCAGCGCGAAGAACTCGCGCGCATTGTTCGCCGGCATCTTGGCGGGATTCACCACCAGCACCATGGGCGTCGCGCCGACGATGGCGATGGGCGTGAAGTCGCCGGGCATGTCGAAGGGCAGCGACTTGATCACGCTGGGGAAGATCACGACGTTGTTCGACACCACCGAGAGCACGCTGCCATCGGCGGGCGCGCGCGCCAGCGCCTGCAGGCCCACGATGCCGCCGGCGCCGGCCTGGTTGTCCACCACCACGTTGGCGTTCAGCGCCTTGCCCAGGGCGGGGCTCGCGGCGCGCACGATGGCGTCGACGCCGGATCCGGTGGCGTTGGGCAGGATGAAGCGCACGACGTTGTTCTGCGCCAGCGCGCGGCCCGCGGCCGCGACGGAGGCGAGCGCCAGCAGCACGGTGCGGCGCGAAAGAGTGTTGTTCTGTCCTTGCATGTCTGTCTCCAGGTTCTCGTGTTCAGGCGACGACCGCTTGCGTCATGAGCGCGTCGATCTCGCCATCGGGCAGGCCGAGGGATCGCAGCAGCTCGCGGCTGTGCGCGCCCAGCACCGGCGGATCCAGCCGCACGCCCAGGCGTTCGCCGGCGAGCGTGAAGGGCAGCAGCGTGGTCTTCACCGTCTCGCCGGCCCGCGGCCCGTCGGGCAGCTTCACGTCGGCGAGCCCGCCGGTGGCCAGCAGGTGCTCGTCATCGTACAGGTCCTCCGGACGGCGGATCGGCGCGTAGGGCAGTCCCGCCCTCTCCATCAGCGATGCCAATTCTGCCGCGCTGCGATGGGCGATGCGCTCGCGCAGCGTGGCGAGCAGGCGCGGGCGCTGCTCCACCCGCTGGTTGTTGGTGGCGAGTGCGGGCTCGCCCTTCAGGTCGGCGAAGCCCAGCACGTCGCAGAACTTGTCCCACTGCGCATCGCTCACGGCGGCCAGGAAGATCTGCTCGCCGTCCTTCACCGTGAACACGTCGTACACGGCCCAGGGGTTGTCGCGCGCGGGCAGGGGCGCCGCGGGCTTGCCGGTCATCGCGTACTGCAGCATGTGCTGGCCCACGAGGAACACGTTGTTCTCGTACAGGGCGGACTGCACCTCCATCCCGCGGCCGGTGATGCCGCGCTGGATCAGCGCGCCCAGCACGCCCATCGCGGCGAACAGGCCGCCCATGATGTCGTTGACGCTGGTGCCGGCGCGCAGCGGGTCGCCGGGGCGGCCCGTCATGTAGGCGAGGCCGCCCATCATCTGCACCACTTCGTCGAGCGCCGTGCGGTGCTCGTACGGGCCGGGCAGGAAGCCCTTGCAGGTCGCATAGATCAGCCTCGGACTCGCGGCGCTGAGCGACGCGTAGTCGAGGCCGTACTTCTCCATCGTGCCCGGCTTGAAGTTCTCGGCCACCACGTCGGCGCTGGCGCACAGCCGGCGCGCGAGCGCCGCGCCCTGCGGCTGGTGCAGGTCGATGGCGATGCTCTTCTTGTTGCGGTTGAACATGGGGAAGAAGCCGGCCCCGGCGCCCAGGAGGCGGCGCGTGCGGTCGCCATCGATCGGCTCCACCTTGATCACCTCGGCGCCCAGGTCCGCGAGCACCATGCCGCAGGTGGGACCCATCACCATGTGCGTGAACTCGACGACACGCAGGCCCTTCAGGGGCTGGACCGTGTTGGCGGAATCAGCCATGAGCAGCCTCCGCGGTCTTCATCGTCTTCGGCAGGCCGGTCTTCCAGATCGTGCCGTGCGTGGGTTCGCCCTCCAGCCACTTCGCGATCTTCGCGCGCAGCGCGAGCAGCCGGTCGAAGTCCAGGCCGGTCTCCACGCCCATGCTGTGCAGCATGTACGCGAGATCTTCGGTCGCGACGTTGCCGCTGGCGCCGGGGGCATGCGGGCAGCCGCCGATGCCGGCGCTGCAGGCATCGAAGCGCGCGATGCCCAGTTGCATCGCGGCGTACACGTTGGCCAGGCCCAGGCCGCGCGTGTCGTGGAAGTGGCCGGCGACGAGGCGATCGCCCGCGACCTTCAGCACGCGCTCGAACAGGCGCGCCACCATCGCGGGATCGGCATAGCCCACCGTGTCGGCGAGGCTCACGGCGTCCACACCGCCGTCCAGCACGGCCTGCACCAGCCGCACGACCTCCGCGGGATCCACCGCGCCCTGGATGGTGCAGCCGAAGGCGGTGCTGATGCCCACCTCGATCTGCGTGCGCGCGCCGCTGGCGTCGCGCTCGGCGCGCATGCGGGCGATCTCGGCGAGCACCTCGTCCGGCGTCTTGCGCAGGTTCGCCAGGCTGTGCGCATGGCTGGCCGACAGGGGCACCAGCATCATCTCGGCGTCCGCTTCGAGCGCGCGTTGTGCGCCCTTGAGGTTGGGCACCAGCACGGTCGCGCGCAGCCCGGGCAGGGTCTGCGCGAAGGCGAGCACCTCCGCGGTGTCCGCGAGCTGCGGCAGCAGCTTCGGCGGCACGAAGGAGCCCACCTCGATCTCGCGTTCGCCGGCGGCGTAGGCGTCGCGTATCCATTCGATCTTGGCGGCGGTGGGGACGACGGTCGCCACGCTTTGCAGGCCGTCGCGCAGGCCCATCTCGCGGACGACCACGCGGCGCGGCAGGCTGGCCGTCGCGGATGAAGGGGTTGGTTGCATGCGATGGAGTCTAGAATTTCCGAAACGAGCAGATGGCTCATTTTGGGAACGGTGACGTTCCCGACCGGAATACCTTGCGCGATTTCGACCTCACCACGCTGCGCCTGTTCGTCTCCGTCTGCGAGACGGGCAACATCGCGCGCGCCGGCGAAAAGGCAAGCATCGTCGGCTCGGCGATCAGCAAGCGCCTGGCCCAGCTGGAGCACCAGGTCGGCACGCCCCTGCTGGTGCGCAAGCGCCATGGTGTCGTACCCACGGCCGCCGGCCAGACGCTGCTGGAACACGCGCGCGGCATGCTGGACTCGGCGGCGCGCATCGAGCGCGACATGCAGAGCTACGTCGCCGGCGGCCGCGGCCAGGTGCGCATCCTGGCTTCGGTGTCCGCCATGACCGAGTCGCTGGCCGACGACGTCGCCGCTTTCCTGCGCCGGCCGGCCCACCGCAATATCCGCGTGGACCTGGAGGAGCGCGTCAGCCCGGAGATCGTGCGCGGCGTGCGCGAGGGACTCGCGTCGCTGGGCGTGTGCTGGGACGCGACCGAGCACAAGGGCCTGCACGCGCGGCCCTACCGCAAGGACACCTTGTGCGTGGTCGTGCCGGAGCGGCATCCGCTTGCGGCGAAACGCAAGCTGCGCTTCGCCGACACGCTGGACTACGAGCACGTGAGCCTTCCGGTGAACAGCGCGGTGCAGCTGATGCTGCAGCGGCACGCCTCGCAGCTGGGACGCAGCGTGAACCACCGCGTGGTCGTCACCAACTTCGAGGCGGCCTTGCGCGTCGTGCGCGCCGGGCTGGCCATCAGCCTCGTGCCGCGCGAGGTCGCCGAAGCGGCCGCGGCCTCCGGAGGCCTGCGCCTCGTCCCGCTGGCCGAGCCGTGGGCCGAGCGGCGCTTCATCCTCTGCTTCCGCGATGCCGCCTCGCTCACGCCCGCGGCGCAACTGCTCGCGGACCATCTCGCTTCACTCGCCCCGCCATGAACGACACCCTGGATCTCGGCCCGCGGCCCCGCCTGCTTTTCCTCTCGCGCAGCGGCGATGCCGTACGCGCGCAGCTCGCGGGCACGCAGCTGGCTCGTGCCGCGGCCGGCCCGCTGCGCGACGACATCTCCACCGACGAGATCACGCCGGTGCGCATCCTCTCCCACTACGACGAACGCCTCGCGCGCTTCCCCTACACCGGCTTCACCGCGGAAGACGGAACGCGCCCGGTCGCCGCCGGAGCGGTGCGGGCGGGCGGCTTCCAGGTGGCGGTGGCGGGCCGGCGCTACGGCAAGGGTTCCTCGCGCGAGCACAGCCCCGCGGCCGAGAAGCTGGCGGGCATCCGCCTCGTGATCGCGGAGAGCTTCGAGCGCCTGTACCGGCAGAACGCGGACAACATCGGCCTGTTCACGTCCACCGACTTCGGCCTGGTCGAACGCATCCGGCGCGGCGAAGCCATCCGCGTCGAGGAACTCGTCGCTGGACGCGATGCGCTGGCGGCATCCATCCTGCGCAGCGGCGGGCTGCTGCATTTCGGCCAGCAACACCTGCGCGATGCGAGCCCGGCGCCGGCGCAGGCAGGCTGTGATCCCCGCACGCTGTTCGAGAAGATCGTGCAGCGCCACCTGCTGCGCACGCCGGTGACGCCCGATGCCCCCGCGCCCGGCGAAGGCTGCTTCGTGCGGGCGGACTGGCGCTTCATCCACGAGTACTACACCGGCATGGCGGCGCACATGCTGCACACCGCATTCGGCCAGCCGCTGGCGCTGCGCGATCCGGCGTCCATCGTCGTCTTCGAGGACCACACGTCGTACGTGGACGAGAGCCCGGCCCATGCGGGTTCGCCCCTGTTGCCCAACATGCATGCCATGCGCGAGGCGCAACGCCAGTTCGCGGACGCGTACGGATTGCGCCAGCACCGCACGCTGACCGAGGAAGAGGCGCGCAACGACGACGGCAGCAACGTCGCCGGCATCTCGCACGCGATGATGGCAGAGCACTACGCCTTGCCGGGGCAGCTGGTGGCCGGCACCGACTCGCACACGCCGCACAGCGGCGCGCTGGGCTGCGTCGCCTTCGGCGTGGGCACGACGGACATGGCGAATGCCTTCGTCACCGGTGCCGTGCGCCTGACCATGCCCGGCGTGCTGCGCGTGGAGCTCGAGGGCGCGATGCCTGCGGGCGTCGCCGCGAAGGACATCGTCCTGCACCTGCTGCAACTGCCGGCGATCCGTGCAGGCGGCGGCGTAGGCCAGGTCTTCGAGTTCGGCGGTCCCGTGCTGCGCGCGCTGTCCACCGACGAACGCGCGACGCTCACCAACATGACGGCGGAACTGGGCGGGCTCACCGGCATCGTCGAACCCGACGCGGAGACCGTGCGCTTCCTGAAGGAGCGGCGCGGCGTGGACTTCCCGCTGGAAGACTGGATGCGCAGCGACCCGGGCGCGGCCTACAGCGAGGTGCTGCGCGTCGATTGTGGCGCGCTGTCGCCCATGGTGGCGCGTCCGGGCGATCCGGGGCAAGGCATTCCGCTGGCGCAGCTGCGCGAACGCGTGCGTGTCGATATCGCCTACGGCGGCTCGTGCACGGCCGGCAAGCGCGAGGACTTCGACCAGTACCACGCGGTGCTGGCCTGGGGCCTGGACCACGGCCTGCGCGTGCCGGCGCACGTGCAGCTGTTCCTGCAGTACGGCACGACGGCCGTGCGCGACTACTGCGTGGAGCGCGGCTACGACCGCACCTTCGCCGCCGCCGGTGCGCGCATCCTCCAGCCGTCCTGCGGCGCCTGCGCCAATTGCGGACCCGGTTCGTCGACGGACGCCGGCCAGGTGACCGTCAGCGCGATCAACCGCAATTTCCCCGGGCGCTCGGGCCCGGGCCAGGTCTGGCTCGCGAGTCCGGCCACGGTGATGGCCAGCGCGCTCGCGGGCGAGCTCAGCTCCTGGGCGCAGCTGCAGGCGCGCGCTCGCTGAGCAGTCCGCGCTCGACCAGCGCCTGGCGCACGTCGGCGGGACTCTTCACCAGAACCGCCTGCAGGCCGAGCGCGGCGGCCGCTTCGATGTTGGGCTCCAGGTCGTCGAACAGCAGCACCTCGCGCGCCGGCAGGCCGATCGCGCGCAGCACGTGCTCGAAGCTCTCCGGGTGCGGCTTGCGGTGGCCGATGTCGTGCGACGCGAAAACGCGCGCGAAGCGATCCAGGAATCCGGGGAAGCCACTGCCCATCCGCGCGAGGTGCGAAGGGTTGGTGTTGCTGATCGCGTAGCAGGGCACGCGGCCGCGGATCGCTTCCAGCATCCGCACGGTCTCGGCGATCTCGCCGGCCAGGATGGCGTCGAAGCCCGCGCGTACCTGCCCGGGCTCGCACTCGAGCTCCAGCAGCTGGCGCAGGTGCGCGAAGTAGCCTTCGTCCGGCAGGTGGCCGGTCTCGTGGCGGCGGAACGGTTCGTCGAAGGAGAAGCGCTCGCGGATGCGCTCCAGGGGCAGGCGCGAGTGCGGCGCCCACGTGGCGAAGGCGCGTTCCCAGTCGATGGTGAGCAGCACCCCGCCGAGGTCGAAGAGCACGGCGCGCGTGGCGGGACGAAGTTCAGGCATGGCGCGATTGTCCCCGCGGCCGGGCGCTTTCGGCTAAGGTCGCGCAGACCCATGTCCTTCCTCGACCTCATCGCCGTCCTCTTCAGCGCGGTCGGCGTGCTCGGCTACTTCAACCACCGCGTGCTGCGCCTACCGGACACCATCGGCATCACCGCGATGGGCGTGATCGTCTCGCTGGCGCTGGCCATCGTCGGCCGCGCCGTGCCCGGGGCGGCGGACTGGGCGGGCAAGATCGCGGACCGCTTCGACTTCCCGGAGCTGGTGCTGCACGGGCTGCTCAGTGTGCTGCTGTTCGCGGGTGCGCTGCACGTGAGCTTCGGCGAGCTCGCGCGGCAGAAGCTGCCGGTGCTGTTCTTGTCGACCGTGGGTGTGGTGCTGTCGACGGCCCTGGTCGGCGGCGGCTCCTGGCTGTTGCTGCACGCGCTGGGAACCCAGGTGCAGCTGCAGCACTGCCTGCTGTTCGGCGCGCTGATCTCGCCAACCGACCCCATCGCCGTGCTGGGCGTGCTGAAGACGGTGGGCGTGCCCAGGGCGCTGCAGACCGACATCGCCGGCGAGAGCCTGTTCAACGACGGAACTGCCGTGGTGGTCTTCCTCGTGATGCTGGGAATCGCGACCGGCGGCGGCCGTCCCGATCCCGAAGGCATCGCGCTGCTGCTGGTGCGCGAAGTGCTGGGCGCGCTGCTGCTGGGGGTCGCCTCCGGCTACTTCGTCTTCGTGTTGCTGCGCGGCGTGGACAGCTATCCCGTGGAAATCATCCTCACGCTGGCACTCGCGACGGCGAGCTATGCGATGGCCGAGCGCCTGGACGTGTCTGCGCCGCTCACCGTCGTCATCGCGGGGCTCGTCATCGGCAACCACGGAGTGCGCCATGCGATGAGCGAGCGCACCCGGGAGCACCTGCTGTCCTTCTGGGACTTGCTGGACGAAGTATTGAACCTGGTGTTGTTCGGGCTCGTGGGCCTGCAGCTGCTTTCCTGGGACGGCGGACGCATCGCCTGGCCCGGCGCCTTCCTGCTCATCCCGGTCGTGCTGCTCGCCCGTTTCCTGAGCGTCGGCGTGCCGGCGCTGCTGTTGCGGCCCTGGCTCAAGCGTCGCACGCCGCATGCGGTGAAGGTGCTGACCTGGGGCGGCCTGCGCGGCGGCATCTCGGTGGCGCTCGCGCTCAGCCTGCCCGCATTCCCGACGCGCGACACGCTCGTGATGGGCACGTACGCGGTGGTGTTCTTCAGCCTGCTGGTGCAGGCGCCTTCGCTGGGCTGGGTCCTGCGACGCCTGCGCCTGAGCGAAGCGGCTTGACTCGCGGGCCCGGCTCAGCCGCCGTGGAAGCCCTTGAGGATGTCCTCCCGGGGCTTCTCGGGCTGCACCGTCGATTCATTGGTGCGGGCGGGCGAATCGAGCCGGCGGCTTTCTTCTTCGGCGCGGCGCAGCTTGGCTTCGCTGTCCGCGGGCGGCGTGGGTTCGGGATTGTTCAGGTCGGCCATGCGAACAAGGTAGGCGCGGGACGCATCCTCGCCCATCGTCCCGCATGCATTGATCCTGTAGTCCTCGCGCGCAGGGCTAGCGGACCAGCATCCAGGCACACATCGTAGCGGCGAGCTCTTCCATCACCTGCGCGTCGTTGCGGTCCGAACGCACGAGCACGTGGAAGGCGTGATCGGCTCCGTCGACCACGTGCAAGCTGGCGCGCGATCCGAGTTTCTCGATCACGGGTCGCACCAGGCCGAGGTCCGCGAGCGCATCGCGCGTTCCCTGCAGGAAGAGCATAGGCAGCGCGACGTCCGCGAGGTGGTCCGCGCGGTGCGTGCCGGGCTTGCCGGCCGGATGCAGCGGGAAGCCGACGAACACCAGGCTGCGTACGCCGGGCAGGGGCGCTGCGGCTTGCGCCTGCGAAGTCATGCGCGCGCCGAAGGACTTGCCGCCGGCGTGCAGAGGCAGGCCGGGATAGCGGTGGTGCACGAACTGGGCGGCGGCGCGCACTGCCGATTGGGCGAGTGCCGGTGGATCGGGACGCCTGGAGCCGTGCTGCATGAAGGGAAACTGGAACCGGAGGACCGCGATGCCGCGGTGGGCGAGGGCTTGCGCCAGTCCGGCGAGGAAGGGGTGCCGCATGCCGGCACCGGCGCCGTGGGCGAGGACGCAGCAGGCTTGCGGGTCCGGCGGCGGGTCGAGGAGGGCATCGGCCACTTCGCCGCCGGGGAGCGCCAGCTGGAGCGCGATCTGCTCCAAGGTGCCGGGCGCGCGTGCCGCGATCAGTGCAGCGTCGTTTCGACAGCCGGGGCGGACAGTTCGCGGCCGACCATGGCGCGGGCGTAGAAGTAGTTGTTGCGGGCGCGCTCGCTCATGGCGTCGAGGTCGACGTGGCCCGTGGGATCGCAGGGGAAGGCGTAGCCGCGGCCGCTGTGGAACAACGAGCGGAAGCAAAGCTGGTGGGGATTGGACCTGGACTCGTTCATGTCGCTCTCCTGTTGCCTGGGGGCACATCGCCCTTCCTGTGCCTTCACTATGGTTCGCGACCGGGGTTCCCGCGATCAGCGCTTGTTGAATCAGGGGCTAGTCCAGCTTCGATTCGCGAGGGCGCACGCGGCCGAGGCGCTATAGGCGCCGTCCTATGCCGAGTCAGCCGGTGGCTGACCCAGCCACGGCATGCCGGCGCCGTGTCGTGGGACATGTCGGCCTGCGCCCACAGCCAGATGGACGACAGCCCGACCGCTTGCGCGGGCCGTGGGGGCGACCATGGCTGCACCGAACAGGAGCAAGCATGAACGACAAGAACCCGCACGAAGTCCTCTGGGACCTCATCGAAGACACGCGCTTTTGCATGCTGTCGCACCGCCACGCGGACGGCACGCTGCACGCGCACCCGCTCACCACGCAGAACAGGAAGCTCGAGGCCGATGGCTGCCTGTATTTCTTCGTCTCGCGTGCCACCGAAGTGGGGCAGCGGCTGCAGCAGGACGGCAACGTGAACCTGGCCTATGCCAACCCGGACAAGGATCGCTGGGTGTCGGTGACCGGCACCGCGCGCGTGGTCGACGACATGGCGAAGAAGAAGGACTTGTTCAACGCCATGGCCAAGGCCTGGTTCCCCAACGGCCCGGAAGACCCGGACCTGGAACTGGTGGAGGTGAAGATCGCCGAAGCCGAGTACTGGAACGTCAAGGAGAACAAGCTCCTGCAGATGCTCAAGATGGGCAAGTCCGCCGTCACCGGCAAGCCGCCCGGGCTCGGCGAGCACCGCGAGGTGCAGTTCCACTGAAGGCGCGGCGCGCCTACCTGTTGTTGCGGTCGTTGATGGACTGCAGGTAGGCCGTCACGTCGACGATCTGTTCGTCCGTGAGTTCCTCGCCCCAGGGGGGCATGAACTCCGAGCGGCCCATCGACTTGCCGCCGTCGCGCACGATCAGGCGCATGTACGCCAGGTTCTTGTCGCTCGCGCGCAGGTTGGCGGGGCGCGGATCGTACAGCTTGGCCGCGCGCCCGTTGCCGTCGGCGTTGGGGCCGTGGCAGGTCACGCAGTAGTTGAAGAACACCAGGCTGCCACGAAAGACCTGCGCGTCGGGGCCGTCGCGTGCCAGCAGCGGGCGGGCCGTGGCCGCGACCACCTGCGCGTAGGCGTTGCTCAGCTGCGCGTGCGCGTGCAGCGCGCAGGCGAGCAGCGCCGCGCCGACGGCCTGCGCCTTCTTCACTTGAGCACTTCGATGGTCATCTTCATGTCGGGGTGCACGGCGCACTCGACATCGACGATGCCGGTCTTGTCCATCAGCACCGACTTGAACAGGCCCTGGCCATAGGAGCCGAGGTCGAAGCTCTTGGTGTCCGAGAGCGAGAAGATGTTGTGGGCGAAGGGATCGTCGTTCACGAACTTCACCGTGTCACCCACATGGACGACGAGCTTCTTGGTGGAGAACGCCTTGTTCTTCTGGGTGACGACGTGTTCGGCCGCGCAGGCCTGGCCCGCGCACAGCGCGAACGACAAGGCAGCGGCGAGGGGAAGATGCGGACGCATTCGGAAACTCCTGCGGGGATGGTGGTGGTTCAAGCCTGGAGATTGGACAGGCGCTGCAGCAGCGCCGACGAAGTCTGGGTGAGCGAGCCGGAGGTCTGGTCCAGCAGCTGCGCGTGGCGATGGCCGTCGTCCAGCGCCTGCGCCAGGGCCTGCGATTCGCGGTCGACCGACTGCACCCGCTGCACCTGGCGCTGGAAGCTGCCGCGCACGCCCTGCACTTCCTCGTGCATGCCGTCCGCGAGCGCCTGGTTCGACCGCGCCGAGCTGTCCAGGGAAGCGATGCGCGCGGCGCCTTCGTCCATGAGGGCGCTGGTCTTCTGCACCGCCTCGGTCGTGGCGCCGAGCTGGCGCGTGATGTCTTCGCTGGCGCGGCGGATCTGCAGGGCGGCCTGCTGCGTGTCCTCGGAGAGCTTGCGCACCGAATTGGCGATGACGGAGAAGCCTCGGCCGGCCTGGCCGGCCCGCGCGGCCTCCACCGCCGCATTGAGCGACAGCAAGCGCGTCGTCGCGGAGATCACCTCGATCTGGTCGGCGAAACGCGCGATGTCGCTGCGGCTGCGCGCGAGCGCCTGCGTGGTCTCCAGCAGCTGGTGCAGGCGCGCGCTGGTGGACTGGATCTGCTGCGCGACCAGGCCGGCCTCGTCGGCGTGCTGGCGCGACATGGAGGCGGACGCATGGCAGGTCTCGCCCAGCTTGTCGATGTCGCGCAGGCAGCCCTCGGCTTCCTGGCTCATGGACTGCATCGCTTCCTGGCAGCGATCGAGCAGCAGGCGCAGCTGGCGGTTGGCTCCCTGCACGTCATTGTTCACGCCATCGAGCTGCTGGCCGCCGGCCTGCAGCTCGCGCGCGCTGTGCGCGACTTCCTCCAGCAATTGCTCCACCGGCTCGAAGCGGCGCATCAGGCGGCGGTAGAAGAGCGCGCCGGTGCAGGTACTGAGCAGGGCCGCGACCACCAGGCCGTAGAGCATGCGCTCGAACAGCGCGGAGCGTTCGACGGCGGCGAGCTGGCGGCCTTCCGCCTCGCGCTGCAGGATGGCGGCGGAAAGCGAGTCGATCTGCTTGAGGGGGTCCAGGATGGCCTGGCGCGCGGCGGACGCCGCGGCGCGCTCGCCCTTGCGCGCGAGGGTGATGACGTTGACGCGCGGTCCCTTCACGCTCTCGACCAGCCGGCCCATCACGTCCACGTCCGTGCTCCCGGGCAGGGCGACGCGCAGCGCGGTGACCGCATCTTCCAGGCGCGAGGCCGCGGCGATCGAGGCGACGGCGGCCGCACGGATCTTGCCGGGATCCTCCTCCGCCATCGTCTGCGACAGCAGGCGATCGACTTCGAGCACGGCGAGGCGCGCGTCCACCGCGGCCTGCGAACGCACGTCGTTGCGCTGTTCGGCGCGGGCGATCTCGCTGATCACGTGCCACATCGCCGTGGCGCTCGCCGCGGCGACCAGCACGACCAGCACGGTCATCGCGACGGCGAACCAGGCCAGCTGGCCCTTCCACTGGGCGACGATGGAACGGCGGCGCGGTGCCGCGGCGCGTGTCGTTCCACCGGCGACGCGCGCCATCGCGGGCGCGGCCATCAGGCCTGTCCTCGTCATCCTTCCTCCCTGGGGCCCGGTGTTCTTACTGCGGCAGTTGCGGCATCACGAACGCCGTGCGGCGGCCGGTCAGCGCGCGCATGAAGGCGACGAGCTCGTCCTTCTCCTGCGCGGTGAGCTTCAGCGCATGCACCTCGGGCGAGAGGTTCGAGTGGTCGTCGCCCCCGCGGTCGTAGTGCTCCACCACGTCGCGCAGCGTCGCCGCCGAGCCGTCGTGGAAGTAGGGCGCCGTCAGCTCGATGTCGCGCAGCGTCGGCGTCTTGAACGCGCCCTTCATCGCGGCGACCTTGCGGATGCCGTAGCGGCCCACATCCTCGCTCTTGACGCCGATGTTGTGGAAGCCGTTGTCGGTGAAGTTGGGCCCGCTATGGCAGGCCGCGCAGTTGCCCTTGGCCGGATCGAGGAAGACCTTGTAGCCGCGGTACTGTTCAGGCGTCAGCGCGGAGGTGTCGCCCGCGACCCAGCGATCGAAGGGCGAGTCGTTGGAGACCAGCGTACGCTCGAAAGCCGCGAGCGCGCGCGAGATCGTCGCCTCGTTCATCGGCTCGCCGGGATAGGCCCTGGCGAACATGGCCTTGTACCCGGCGATCTCGCGCAGCTTCGCGGCGGATGCGGCGTACGCTTCCTTGCTCAGGTGCCGGTGCGGGCCCATGGCCTGGTCCTCGATCGACGCCTTGCGGCCGTCCCACATGAATTGCGTGTTGTACGCGAGGTTCTCCACGGTGGGCGAGTGGCGGCCGACCACTTCGCCATTGGGCAGGATGGGCAGCTTGCGGCCATCGGTCCAGCCCAGGTCGGGCAGGTGGCAGGAGGAACACGACATCGCCCCGCTGCCGGAGAGGCGCGTGTCGAAGAACAGGGCCTTGCCCAGTTCCACGCGCGCGGGCGTGCTCAGGTTGTCGGCGGGCTGGGGAATGTCCTTGGGCAGCAGCCACGCCTTGTCGGCGGCGGTGGGCGGCGGGACCGAGGATCCCAGGGTCGCGCAGGCGGCAAGCAGGACTGCGGCGGCGCTGTACGCCAGGTAGCGGGCATTGCGGGGCATTGCTCTCTCTCTCCTCAACGGGCCCTGCTCGTCGGCTGGGCACCGTCCCAATTTAGGCGAGAGTAGATACAAATGGCAACATCCCCTTAGGGGGTCGCCCTACCGTTAAAGCGTGCGTCGGGCCCGCCGGTCGGGCCGTGCCCACGCAGGCGCGGAGTTCACGCGGCGAGCGCGTGCACCGGACGATCGATGACCTGCTGCTCGTTGACCTGGAAGCGCGCGACGATGCGTTGCAGCGCATCGGCTTGCGATGCCAGCGACGCCGTCGCTTCGGCGGCCTGCTGCACGAGCGCCGCGTTCTGCTGCACGCCCTGCTCCATCTCCGCGACCGCGGTGTTGACCTGGCCGATGCCGGAGCTCTGTTCGCCGCTGGCGGCTGCGATTTCGCCGATCAGCTCGGCGACCTTGCGCACGGCGCCGACGATCTCGCGCATGGTCTCGCCTGCCGTGAGCACCAGCCGGTGACCGGCTTCCACCTTGGAGACCGACTCGTTGATCAGCGTCTTGATCTCGCGCGCCGCCGAGGCGCTGCGCTGGGCGAGCGTGCGCACCTCGCTCGCCACGACGGCGAAGCCGCGGCCCTGGTCGCCGGCACGCGCGGCTTCCACCGCGGCGTTGAGCGCCAGGATGTTGGTCTGGAAGGCGATGCCGTCGATGACGCTGCTGATCTCGCTGATGCGGCCGGCGGACGAGGAGATGCCGTCCATGGTTTGCACGACGTCGTCGACCACCTTGCCCCCGCGCGTGGCGACCTCGGAGGCCCTGCGGGCCAGCTCGCTGGCCTCGCGCGCGGTCTCGGCGTTGTGGGCGACGGTGGACGTCAGTTCCTCCATCGAGCTCGCCGTTTCCTCCAGCGTGCTCGCCTGGTGCTCGCTGCGCCAGGCCAGGTCGCGGTGTCCCTGCGCGAGCTGCGCGCTGTCGGAGGCGACGGTGCGCGCGCTGCGTGCCACCTCGCCCACCAGCGTCGCCAGGTCGGCAGTCATGCGTTCGAGTCCGAGCAGCATCTTCTCGGTTTCGCCATAGGCCCGGGTATTCACGCGGGCGGTGAGGTCGCCTTCGGCGACGCGGCCGATCACGTAGCTGGCGGCGCGGATCGAGGTGACGATGCCGATGCGGATGGACACGCGCAGCATCAGCCCGATGCCCAGCACGACCGCCGTCACGATGGCAGCGCCGAGGCCGAAGTCCGCCCGGTCCGCCGGCGGCACGAAGCGCCAGGCCAGCGCAGAGATCGCCACCATGCCGACGAGCAGCAGGCCCAGCATGAAATACAGCTTCGCGATGACGGTGAATCGCATCCTTGTCCCCAACCTCAGTCGTTCTGGGTGCAATGTCGCACAGCAGCGGTGCGGCTGACTAGCGTAACTGTTGCTATCGTGCAATCTTGCACACACGGGACGACGAGCAAGTTGCCCGAACTGCCTGCTGCGCGTCCGGGAACCTAGGCACTTTCGTTCCTAGGCGGGCGCACTGCTCGCGACAGGCTTGTGCCGCACCATGCGGGCGCGCCGCACGTACTCGGGCAGGAAGCTGCGGCGGCTGCGGTCGGCGAAGGCGACGGTGACCTGCGTCGCGCTTGCTTCCTCCACGACGCCGCGGCCGTAGCGCCGCACCTCGACCAGGTCGCCGCGCGCGAACACCGGCGAGACTTCTTCCGGTTCGCAGGCGACCTCTTCCTGCGCTTGCGCTTCCCGGCGCCGCAGCAGGTCCTCGACCACGGCTTCGTGCGCGGAGATGCGCCGGCAGTTGTCGCAGTGGTTGCAGCGCTCGAAAGGCGCGCCGTCCTCCAGGTGCTCGAGCAGCACGCGCCAGCGGCACTGGCCCGTCTGCGCGTAGAACACCATGCGCTCCAGCGCTTCGCGGTCCAGGTCGCGCTTGCGGCCGTAGCCTTCGGTGAGGGCACGCAGCCGCGCGGGAGAGGCGGACCTGGCCAGCAGGCGCAGCGTGCCGTCGCGCGCCATCGAGACGATGCCGTCCTTGCGCAGCAGGCCCAGGGCGACCTGCAGCTTGGACCGCGGCCGGCCGACGCGCGCCTGCAGCAGCGGCAAGGTCCAGGCGGCCGCATCGGCAGGCTTGTCCTGCAGCGCCTGCACGATCCCCAGCGCTTCCTCTTCGCCCGGATAGCGGCCGGCCATGAAGAACTGCTGGATCGCCTTGTCGCCGCGCAGGAACAGCAGCGTGCAGCGCGCCGTCTCGCCGTCGCGCCCCGCGCGGCCGGCTTCCTGGTAGTAAGCCTCCAGCGTGGCGGGCAACTGGTAGTGCAGCACGAAGCGGATGTCGGGCTTGTCGATGCCCAGGCCGAAGGCGTTGGTCGCCACCATGACGCGGCGCTCGCCGCCCATGAAGGCTTCCTGCACGGCGGCGCGTTCTGCAGCCGGCAGCTTGCCGTGGTACAGCCCCACGGATTCGTCGGCGGCGGCAAGCGCCTCGTGCACCGCCTGCGCCGCCTTCACCGTGGCGGTGTAGACGATGCCGCTGCCTTGCGTGCCACGCACGATCTTCAGCACCTGCGCCAGCTTGTCCGCTTCCCTGGCGAGCGGCACCACGCGCAGGTCCAGGTTGGGCCGGTAGGCGCTGGTGTTGACGACGCCGTCGGCGGGAATGCGCAGCTGCTGGCAGATGTCCTGCGCGATCCGGTCGGTCGCCGTCGCCGTGAGCGCCAGCACCACGGGGTTGCCGAGGCGCGGAATCACGTGCGCGATCTCGAGGAAGGCGGGACGGAAGTCGTGACCCCACTGCGAGATGCAGTGCGCCTCGTCCACGGCGAGCAAGGCCACCGGTCGTGCACCAAGCTTTTCGAGGAAGGCGGGGTCCGCCAGCCGCTCCGGGGTGGTCATGATGATGCGCGCGCTGCCATCGGCCACCGCCTCCTCGGCCGCGCGCGCTTCCTCGCTGTCGATCGCGCTGTTCACCTGCACTGCCGCGATGCCGCGTTCGCGCAGCGACTCGCACTGATCCTTCATCAAGGCGATCAGGGGCGAAACCACGACGGTGCGGCCTTCCAGCAGCAGCGCGGGCAGCTGGTAACAGAGCGACTTGCCGGCGCCGGTCGGCATGATGGCGAGCGTGGACCGTCCGGCGAGCACGCGCTCGATCACGGCGGACTGCCCTGGCCGCAAGCGCGACAGCCCGAAGGTCTCGCGCAGCAGCGTTCGTGCACGCCGCATCGCGGCGTTGGTCGTCGCGGTGCGGGGCATGCGCTTCAGCGCTCGTCGTCCGGCGCGTCGGCGTCCGCGAGGGACTGCGCGTCGTCGGTGTCCAGGTCCGTCATCCCCATGCCGTCGGGATCGGCTTCGGGGGAGACTTCGCCGTCGGCCAGGTTCACGACGCGGTCGGGAAGGATGTCCGCGCCTTCGCGCGCGTCGCGCCCGTCGATCGAGCCGCGATCGCCCGTGCCGGCGGAATCCGTCGTGTCCTGGTCGGCTTCGAGCGTGCCGATGGTGTCGCTGCCGCTGTCCGAGTTGTCGCTCGGGCCCAGCAGTTCGGCTTCGCGGCCGTCGGGCTGCTGGGGCGCGCTGTCCGCACCCAGGATGCTGCTGTATGCCATGGAGTCTCCTTCCGGGATGTGATGGGGGCAGTCTGCGATGGGGCAGGGCAGCACGGCGTCGGCACCCGCGCCAGCGCCCTGTCGGACGCGGCCGCCGCGCCGGTGTCGTGTGCGCAACCGGCAGCGGCGGAAGGCTCGCGTACAGTTCCCGGCAAGGAGACACCATGACTGCTGCAGCGACGCCGGCGCCCGTGGGGCTGCCGCCTTTCCGCGCGATCCCTGACCTCATCCGCGAACATGCCCGCGCGCGGCCGCAACGGCTGGCGTTGCGCCAGGGGGCGGCGCGCATGACCTGGGCCGAGCTCGACGCGCAGGCGGACCGCATCGCGGCGCGGCTGCAGTCGCAGGGCCTCGCGCCGCGGCAAAGCATCGCCATCTGTGGCGCGAACTCGTTGCCTTATGCCTGCCTGTTCGTCGGCGGCCTGCGCGCCGGCCTCGCCGTCGCGCCGCTGCCCGCGGGCGCGACGCCGGAGCAGCTCGCCGGCATGGTGCGCGACAGCGATGCGCGCATCCTGTTCGCCGACGCGTCGGCGCCGCCCTTGCCCGTGGACGTGCAACGGGTACGCATGGATCTCGCCGAGGGACCGGACAGTCTCGCGGCCTGGCTCGCCGATGCGCCGGCGCGGCCCGCGCCCGTCGACATCCAGCCGGACTGGGCCTTCAACATCATCTATTCGTCTGGCACCACGGGCACGCCCAAGGGCATCGTGCAGCCGCACGGCATGCGCTGGGCCCACGTCGCGCGCGGCGAGAACCACGGCTACGGGCCCGACACCGTGGCGCTCGTGGCGACCTCGCTGTGCTCCAACACGACGCTCGTCTCGGTCTTCCCCGCGTTGGCCAAGGGCGGTGCGGTGGTGCTGGCCGAAGGGCGCTTCGACGCCCGCGCGTACCTCGCGCTCGCGCAGGAAGCGCGCGCCACGCACGCGATGCTGGTGCCGGTGCAATACCAGCGGCTGATGGCGGTGCCGGACTTCGACAGCTTCGATCTCTCGTCGTTCCGCATGAAGTTCTGCACCAGCGCGCCCTTCGCCGCGCAGCTGAAGGCGGACGTGCTCGCGCGCTGGCCTGGCGGACTCGTCGAGTATTACGGCATGACCGAGGGCGGCGGCACCTGCATCCTCGAGGCGCACCTGTACCCCGACAAGCTGCACACCGTGGGCAAGCCGGCCGAAGGCCACGACATCCGCCTGATAGACGAGGACGGACGCGAGCTGCCGCGCGGCGAGATCGGCGAAGTGGTGGGCCGCTCGGGCGCGATGATGACCGGCTACCACCACCAGCCCGCGAAAACGCGCGAGGCCGAGTGGTTCGATGCGCAGGGCAACCGCTTCATCCGCACCGGCGACGTGGGCCGCTTCGACGAGGACGGCTTCCTCACGCTGATGGACCGGCGCAAGGACATGATCATCAGCGGCGGCTTCAACATCTACCCGAGCGATCTCGAGACCGTGCTGCGCCAGCATGCCGGCGTCGCAGACGTCGCGGTGGTCGGCGTGCCCTCGCAGGAATGGGGCGAGTCGCCGGTGGCGTTCGTCGTGCCGGCCCCGCATGCACCCGCGCCCGCCGAACTGCGCGCCTGGGCGAACGAGCGCCTGGGCAAGACACAGCGCCTGATCGACCTGCGCTACCTGCCGGAGCTGCCGCGCAGCGACATCGGCAAGGTGCTCAAGCGACAGCTTCGTGACAGCCTGAACCGGCCGTCCTGATTTCCCTGCCCGGCCGTCGTTTGACGGGGCAACCTCGGCCTTGACAATATTTGTCTAGGCAAGTATATTTGCGGTCTCCATGGCCACGCGCAAGCCTTCCTCCGATTCCCCGACCGTGTACTACCGGCCGGAGCAATACGAGCCGCACGAGAGCGCCGCCTACCTGATGAAGCGCATCCTCGCGTGCGTGACGATGGAGGTGGACAAGGCGTTCGAGCCGCGCGGCCTCACCAACGCGCAGTGGATTCCCCTTCTCAAGCTGAATCGCGGCGAGGCGTCGACCGTGGCCGAGCTCGCGCGCGAATGCCAGCTGGATACCGGCGCCATGACGCGCCTGCTGGACCGCCTGGAAGCCAAGAGCCTGGTGACGCGCGTGCGCTCCTCCGAGGATCGCCGCGTCGTCAACCTCGAGCTGACGAAGGAAGGCCGGCAGGCGGCGAAGGAGATTCCCGCCGTGCTCTGCAAGGTGCAGAACGCCTTCCTGAAAGGCCTGACCGTGGCAGAGTGGGAGCAGTTGAAGGACCTGTTGGGGCGCGTGCTCGCCAACGGCCTCGCGCTGCAAGACACATCGCAAGGAAAAGAATGAACACGCCATCGCAGGGCCGGCGACTTGCCGGGCTCGCCGCGGCGCTGCTGCTCGCAGGCTGCGCCAACATGAAGGGCATAGCCCCCGAAGCCACGCTGCACACGCCGCCGGTGCCGGGCGCGTCCGCGCAAGGCGTGGCGCCCGTGTCCGCCGAATGGTGGCGCGAGTTCGGCGACCCGCAGCTCGATCGCCTGGTCGAACAGGCGCTGCGCGACAGCCCGAACCTCGGCGTCGCGCAAGCGCGCCTGCGCCGTGCGCAGGCGGCCGCCGATTTCGCCGACGCGAACCGTCGCCCGTCGCTGAACGGGGAAGTCGACATCGTGCGCCAGCGCTTCAGCGAGAACAGCCTGTACCCGCCGCCGCTGGGGGGCGCCGTGCTGAACACCGGGACCGCCCAGCTGAACTTCAGCTGGGAGCTGGACTTCTTCGGCAAGAACCAGGCGGCGCTGGAAGCCGCCGTTGGCGGTGCCCGCGCGGCGCAAGCGGATGTCGCCGCGGCGCGTATCGTGCTCGCGGCCAACGTCGCGCACACCTACTTCCAGCTGCTGCGCGTGCAGGAACAGCTGGCAGTCGCGCGCCGCACGCTGGAGCAGCGCGAGCAGCAGCTCACGCTGGTGCACCAGCGCGTGAGCGCGGGACTGGACACCACGCTGGAACAACGCCAGAGCGAAGGCGCGATTCCCGAAGCGCGCCAGCAGATCGAGGCCTTGCAGGAGCAGGCGCAGACCACGCGCAACGCGCTCGCGGCGCTCGTCGCTTCGCAGGACGTGCCCGCGGTCGGCAGCCTTCCTGCCATGAAGGACGTGCACCTGGTCACGGCCTTGCCCGCCCTGCCTGCCGACCTGCTCGCCCGCCGTCCCGACATCAGCGCCGCGCGCTGGCGCGTGGAGGCGGCCAGCCAAGACGTGAAGGTCGCGAAGGCGCAGTTCTATCCGAACGTCAACCTGACGGCCTTCCTGGGACTGTCCACCCTGGGGCTCGGTCGCCTGCTGGACCTGGGCAGCGAGCAGTGGGGCATCGGTCCCGCCGTGCGCCTGCCCATCTTCAGCGCGGGGCTGCGCGCCAACCTGCGCGGCAAGACCGCGGACCTGGACGCGTCCATCGAGACCTACAACGGCGCCGTGCTCGAAGCCTTCCACGAGGCCGGCGATGCGGTTGCCAGCGTGCAGTCGGTGGAGCGCCAGATCAACGAGCAGCGCCAGGCCGAGACGGCCGCCGAAGGCGCCTACGACATTGCCGTCCAGCGCTATCGCGCCGGTCTCGGCACCTTCCTCAACGTCCTGACGGCCGAAACGACGGTGCTCGCGCAACGCCGCCTCGGCGTGGACCTTGCCGCCCGCGCGCTCGATGCGCGCGTGCAGCTCTATCGCGCCCTGGGCGGCGGCTACACCGCCGACACCGAGGTCGCTGCGCACTGATCATCGGAAGAGAAGTCCAACCATGAGCGAACAACAACTGCCCGCGACCGCGCCCGCCGCCAAGGTCGCCAATCCGAAACGCAGGAAGGCCCTCGTGCTGCTGGCCGTCGGCGTGGCCGTCGTCGGCGTGGCCTGGGGCGCCTGGGAATGGCTGGTCGCCAGCCATTACGAGGACACCGACAACGCCTACGTGCAGGGCAACGTCGTCCAGATCACGCCGCAGATCGGCGGCACGGTGATGGAGATCCACGCCGACGAGACCGATTTCGTCAAGGCAGGCCAGCCGCTGGTGAAGTTCGATCCCGCCGACGCCAAGGTGGCGCTGGACCAGGCCGAAGCGAACCTGGGCCAGACGGTGCGCCAGGTGCGCACGCTCTACGCGAACAACGGCTCGCTGGGTGCGCAGGTCACGCTGCGCGAAGCGGACGTGACCAAGGCGCAGGCCGACGTCGCCCGCGCCAGCGACGACTACAACCGGCGCCAGGCCCTGGTCGGCAACGGCGCCGTGTCGCGCGAGGAACTGAATCACGCGCGCGAGCAGCTCAGCGCCGCGCAGAGCACGCTCGCCGCGGCGCAGGCCGCCGTCGTCGGCGCGCGAGAGCAGCTGGCGAGCAACCAGGCGATGACCTCCGGCACCGAAGTGGAGAGCCATCCGCAGGTGCAGGCCGCCGCGGGCAAGGTCCGCGAAGCCTGGCTGGCTCAGCAGCGTTCCGTGCTGGTCGCGCCGGTCGACGGCTACGTCGCCAAGCGCACCGTGCAACTGGGCCAGCGCGTCGCCGCCGGCACGCCGCTGATGTCCATCGTGCCGCTGAACCAGGTGTGGGTGGACGCGAACTTCAAGGAAGTGCAGCTGCGCAAGATCCGTCTCGACCAGCCCGTGACGCTGACCGCCGACCTGTACGGCAAGCGCGTGGAATACAAGGGCCGCGTCGCCGGCCTGGGCGTCGGCACCGGCGCGGCGTTCTCGCTGCTGCCGGCGCAGAACGCCACCGGCAACTGGATCAAGGTGGTGCAGCGCGTGCCCGTGCGCATCTTGCTCGATCCCCAGCAGCTGCAGGAACACCCGCTGCGCGTGGGCCTGTCGATGGAAGCAAGCGTGGACGTGAGCAAGCAGGACGGCAAGACGCTGGCCGATGCGCCGCGCGCCGCCGCCGTGTCCCAGACGCAGATCTACTCGGGCCAGGACGATGGCGCCGAGGCGGCAGTGCGCCGCGTCATCGCCATGAACAGCAGCGCTGCGCACCAGTCGGTGCAAGGCGGCCCGCCGGCCAAGCGCCACTGAGTCCTTCCGCATGAGCGCCGACCAACAGCTCCCGCACCCGCCGCTGGAGGGAAGCGCGCGCCTGTGGGGCACGATCGCGCTGTCCGCCGCCACGTTCATGAACGTGCTGGACACCTCGATCGCCAACGTGTCGCTGCCCGCCATCGCCGGCGACCTGGGCGTGAGCCCGAACCAGGGCACCTGGGTGATCACCAGCTTCGCGGTGGCCAACGCCATCGCGGTGCCGCTCACCGGCTGGCTGTCGCTGCGCATCGGCCAGGTCCGCCTGTTCGTGAGCAGCGTGGTGCTGTTCGTGATCGCCTCGTGGATGTGCGGGCTGGCGCCCAACATGACCACGCTGATCGCCTTCCGGGCGCTGCAAGGCTTCGTCGCGGGCCCGATGATCCCGCTGTCGCAGACGCTGCTGCTGGCCAGCTATCCAAGGGCGCTGTCGGGGCTGGCCATGGCGATGTGGTCGATGACGACCCTGGTCGCGCCGGTGATGGGGCCGCTGCTCGGTGGCTGGATCACCGACAACATCACCTGGTCCTGGATCTTCTACATCAACATCCCCGTGGGCATCGCGGCGGCGCTCGCCACGCTGGCCATCTACCGCAAGCGGGAGAGCCGCACGCGCCAGTTGCCGATCGACAAGGTGGGCCTGGTCGTCCTGGTGCTGTGGATCGGCTGCCTGCAGGTGATGCTGGACCTGGGCAAGGAGTACGACTGGTTCTCCTCGTCCACGATCGTGGCGCTGGCCGTGGTGGCCGTCGTGGGCTTCGCCTTCTTCCTCGTGTGGGAGCTGACGGAGGAGCACCCGGTGGTGGACCTGCGGCTGTTCGCGCGGCGCAATTTCTGGGGCGGCACCGTCAGCATCTCCATCGCCTACGGCCTGTTCTTCGGCAACGTGGTGCTGCTGCCGCTGTGGCTGCAGCAGTTCATGGGCTACACCGCGACGGAAGCCGGCATGGTGATGGCGCCGGTCGGGCTGATGGCCCTCATCCTCTCGCCCGTGGTGGGCAAGACGCTCGCCAAGGTCGATCCGCGCAAGTACGCCACCTTCGCCTTCATCGTCTTCGCGCTGGTGCTGTGGATGCGCTCGCACTTCAACACGCAGGCGGACTTCCGCACGCTGCTGATCCCGACCGTGATCCAGGGGGTGGCCATGGCCTTCTTCTTCATCCCGCTGATGTCGATCACGCTGTCGGGGCTGACGCCGGACCGCATTCCGGCAGCCTCGGGCCTGAGCAACTTCGTGCGCATCACGGCCGGCGCCATGGGCACCTCGATCTCGACGACCCTGTGGGAGCGCCGCGCGGCGCTGCACCACGCGCAGCTGGTGGAGTACATCAGCACGGCGAGTCCGTCGGCGCAGGCCACCCTGCTCGGTTTGAACACCGCGGGCCTCACCCCGGACCAGGCGCTCTCCCAGGTGAACAACCTGGTGACGCAGCAAGCGTTCATGCTGGCGGCCAACGACATCTTCTACGGGTCGGCCGCGTTGTTCCTGCTGCTGATCCCGCTGGTGTGGGTCACGCACCCGCAGCGCAACGCCGCGGGTAGCGAGGCGGCCGCGGGCGCGCACTGAGCAAAAAACCATGCGGTGCTGGCTGACAAGCCAGTTCCGCTGGTTCGACGCCCACGGCTGTGGTGCGGCTGACGCGAGGGGGCAACCCGGACGGTCAGCAAGACGCCCGGAAGGCCCACAGGCCGACTCCCTGGCCAGACGCATGCTGGAGCCATCCCACGGAGATGCTTCCATGAAATACATGCACAAGGCCATCTGGCAAGCCGACGGCAACCTGGTCATCCGCGGCAACACCCGCGCGCTGCTGTTCCGTGCGCTGGAGGATGCGCGCAGCGAACTGTCCGGCCGCGAAGACGCCGACCAGTTGCAACGCACGCTGGCCGCGCTGCAGGAAGTGCTGGGCTCGTACGACGGCAAGCTGCCGAGCGCCATCGACCTGCTCGGCGACCCGGCCAAGGAACGCGTCTCGCGCAACCTGCTGAAGGGCTGAGGCCCTTCGCGGCCGCGGTCCTCAGGCGAGCAACGCGACGTTTCCGCCGGCGGCCGCGGTGTTGATGGTCACCGTCTGCTCCGCGCAGAAGCGGGCCAGGTAGTTCGGCCCGCCGGCCTTGGGTCCGGTACCCGACATGCCTTCTCCCCCGAAGGGCTGCACGCCCACTACCGCACCGATCATGTTGCGGTTGACATAGACGTTGCCGATGCGGGCTTCGCGCGCCAGCGCCTCCGCGCGGCTGTCGATGCGGGTCTGCAGTCCGAGAGTGAGGCCGTAGCCCACGCGGTTGATCGCTTCGATCACCGCCTGCGGGTCGCCGCTCCAGCGCGCGACGTGCAGCACGGGCCCGAAGATCTCGTTCTTCACCTGTTCGACGCTGCCGACCTCGAAGGCTTGCGGTGCGAGCAGGCGCGTGCGCGGGTCGGGCTCCGACGGTGGCAGCAGCGGCCTTGCCTCCGCTTGCAGGCGCTGCACATGCCGCCGCAGGGCCGCGAAGGCCTCACCGTCGATGACGGGCCCGACGTCGGTGGACCAGCGCATCGGATCGCCCGTCACCAGTTCCAGGGAAGCGCCCTGCAACATGCGGATGAGGCCATCGGCGATAGCCTCGTGCACCAGCAGCAGCCGCAGCGCGGAGCAGCGCTGGCCGGCCGAGCGGAAAGCGCTCTGCACCACGGCATCCACGACCTGCTCCGGCAAGGCGGTGGAGTCCACCAGCATCGCGTTGATGCCGCCCGTCTCCGCGATCAGCGGGACGATGGGACCGTCCTTGGCCGCCAGCGTGCGCTGGATGATCTTGGCCACCTGCGTCGAGCCCGTGAAGACGACGCCGGCGATGCGCGGCTCGGCGACCAGCGCCGCGCCGACGGTCTCGCCCGGGCCATGCAGCAACTGCAGCGCGTGCGCCGGCACGCCCGCGGCGTGGAGCAGGCGCACCGCTTCGCCGGCGATCGCGGGCGTCTGTTCGGCGGGCTTGGCGATCACCGTGTTGCCGGTGACCAGCGCGGCCGCGACCTGGCCCGTGAAGATCGCGAGCGGGAAGTTCCAGGGACTGATGCAGGCCCAGGCTCCGCGGCCGGTGAGGCGCAGCACGTTGCTCTCACCGGTGGGTCCGGGCAGTGTCACCGGTTGCAGGATGCGTTCCGCCTCGTTCGCGTAGTAGCGCAGGAAGTCCACGGCCTCGCGCACTTCCGCCACGGCGTCGCCCCAGCACTTGAAGCCCTCCTTCACCAGCAGCGCGCACAGGCGCGGCAGCTCGCCTTCCATGGCGTCGGCGCTGCGGCGCAGGATGGCCGCGCGCTCGGAGGCGGGCTTGCGCTCCCAGGCGATTCCGGCGGCCAGCGCGCGGTCCACGGCGGCGCCGGCTTCGAGCGGATCGGCAAGCGGTATCGCGGGCACCTGCGTGACTGCGAACGCCGCATCCAGCAGCGCGCGCGCAGAGGGCACGCTCAAGTCCAGTCCGCGGCTGTTGCGGCGCGCGGGGCCGTACAGATCGGGTGGCAAAGGCAGCGCGGACTGTGGCGCCAGGTGCAGCGGCGACTGCAGCAGTTGGTCCATGCCCACCGATTCGTCGGCGAGCTGGTGCACGAAGGACGAGTTGGCCCCGTTTTCCAGCAGCCGCCGCACCAGGTAGGCGAGCAGGTCGCGGTGCTGCCCGACCGGCGCGTAGATGCGGCAGGCGAGCTGCGCGTCCTGCAGCACCTCGCGATAGATTCCTTCGCCCATTCCATGCAGGCGTTGCAGCTCGAACGGGGCGCCGTTCGCGCGAGCCATCTGCACGATCGCGGCGATCGTGCCCGCGTTGTGCGTGGCGAACTGCGGGAAGATCACGTCCTGCGCCCGCAGCAGCGCCCGCGCGCAGGCCAGGTACGAAATGTCGGTGTGGTGCTTGTGCGTGTACACCGGATAGTGCGGCAAGCCCAGCTCCTGCGTGCGCTTGATCTCCGCGTCCCAATAGGCGCCCTTCACCAGGCGGCACATGAGGCGAATGCCGTGGCGACGCGCGATGCTCGCCACTTCGGCGATCAATTCCAGCGCACGCGTCTGGTAGGCCTGCAGCGCCAGGCCCAAGCCCTGCCAGCGCGGATGATGTCGCGCCACGTGCGCGGCCAGCGCCTCGAACACGTCGAGTGAAAGTTCGAGCCGGTCGACTTCTTCGGCGTCGATCGTGAGGTTGATGTTGGCCTGCGCCGCCTGGTCGCACAGGCGTGCCGTGCGCGGCACGAGCTCCGCGAGCACGCGCTCGCGTTGCAGGGCCTCGTAGCGAGGGTGCAGCGCACTGAGCTTGATCGAGATGCCGTCGTTCGCCTGCACCGGCTGCGCCGGGTCCGCGGCCGCGGCGATCGCCGCGATGGCCTCTTCATAGTGCTCGAAGTAGCGCTGCGCATCTTCGGCGGTCCGTGCTCCCTCGCCCAGCATGTCGTACGAGAAACGCAGGCTGGGCTGGCGGCGTCGTGCGGAGGCGGCCTCGTCCTGCGCCAGCGCGATGTCCTGGCCCAGCACGAACTGGCGGCCGAGCAGTTGCACCGCGCGCAAGGTCGCCGCGACCACCGTGCGTGCGCCGAGCCGCGCGAACACGCCACCCTCGGGCTGCGCGCCGTCGCCAGGCAGGAAACGCTTGGACAGTGCGATGGCGCTTTGCGAGAGGCGAGCGACGGCGCTGTCCGTCGCGCCTTCGAAGTCCGCACGCGAGAGCTGGTCGGCCGTGAGCGCGATCGCCGTCTCCGCATCCGGCACGCGCAGCAGGGCCTCGGCCAGCCGCATCAAGGCCAGTCCTTCGGCGCTGGAGATCGGGTACTCCTTCAGCAGGCTTTCCATCGCCCAGAACGGCGGCGGATGCTGGCGCACGGCGGCGACCCATGGGGCGGCGACTTGCGTGGCCGCGGCCCAGTCGAGCGCGTCGTGCAGCGAAGCGAGGCGGTCGGCCACCACGGCGGCTTCCGGGCGATAGGGGTCGGGCAGGCGTTGGGTCTCGGCGGGCATGGACGCATGGTCGCTGGAGTCGCGGTGAATCTTTCGCTAAAGTGGAGCGACTCCGCCGAAGAAAATCCAGCAGATGGAAGACCCTGCCAACGATCTGGACCGCATCGACCTCAAGATCCTGCAGGTCCTGCAGGCGGATGGCCGCCTCAGCAACCTCAAGCTCGCGGAGGCCGTGGCGCTGTCGCCGACCGCGGTGCTCGCGCGCGTGCAGCGTCTCACGCGCGACGGCTTCATCGTCGGCTATGAAGCGCGGCTCGACCCTCTGAAGCTGGGCCTGGGCATGCTGGTATTCGTCGAGGTGCTGCTGGATCGCACCACGCCCAACGTGTTTGACGCGTTCAAGGCCGCCGTGCAGGTGCATCCGCAGATCCTCGAGTGCCACATGGTGGCCGGCGGCTTCGACTACCTCCTCAAGACGCGCATGGCCGACATGCAGGCCTACCGCGACTTCGCCGGGACGGTGCTGTGGCAGCTGCCCGGCGTGCGCGAGACACGGACCTATGCCGTCATGGAGGAAGTGAAGAACTCCGCGCGCCTGCCCTTGCGCGTGTAGCGGCGCGCCCACGTCTGCCATCCGGCAGTGGCGGCCGCGGCATGCATCGGCAGAATCGGCGCTTTCACCGGAGGAGTCGCATGCACGAGCACCTGTTCACCGCCGCGGCGGTGCTGGCCCTGACGCTGCCCGCGGGCGCCCAGACCATGAAGCCCGGCCTGTGGGAAATCAACAACAAGATGAGTGGCGGCGAGATGGACCAGGCCATGGCGGACATGCAGAAGCAGATGGCCCAGATGCCGCCCGAGCAGCGCAAGCAGATGGAAGCCATGATGGCGCAGCGCGGCGTGCGCATGACCCCCGGCGGCAACGGCGGCATGACCGTGCAGATGTGCATGACGAAGGAGATGGTGGAGCGCAACGAGGTGCCGACGCGCCGCGACTGCACGAGCACGCAGAACAAGCGCAGCGGCAACACCATCCAGGTCGCCTTCACCTGCAGCAACCCGCCCTCCAGCGGCGAAGGCGAGGTGAGCTTCACGCCCGAGAGCTACACCAGCCACATGGTGGTGAAGACGACGGCGCAGGGCAAGCCCGAGACCATGACGATGGACGCGGCCGGCAAGTTCCTCAAGGCGGACTGCGGCGACGTCAAGCCGATGGCGCCCCGGAAGTAAGCGGCTCGCCTTCGGGCTTGCGGCTGCGGGCGCCGAAGATCGCGGTGCCCACGCGCACCATGGTGCTGCCCGCATGGATCGCGGCTTCGAGATCGGCCGTCATGCCCATGGACAAGGTGTCCAGCGGCAGGCCGGCCGCGCGCAGCGCATCGAACAGCGCGCGCGCACGCCGATGCACCGCCACCTGCGCATCGAAGTCGCCTGCCGGCTCGGGAATCGTCATGAGACCGCGCAGGCGCAGGCCGGGCAGGGCGGCGACGCCGCGCGCCAGCTCCAGCGCTTCCTCGGGCGCGACCCCCGACTTGCCGGGGCCGCCATCGATGTTGACCTGGACGCAGACCTGCAGGGGCCCGAGCTCCGGTGGCCGCTGCTCCGAGAGGCGCTGCGCGATCTTCAGGCGGTCGACGCCTTGCGCCCAGTCGAAATGCGCCGCGACCAGCCGCGTCTTGTTGCTCTGGATGGGACCGATGCAGTGCCATTGCAGCCGCAGGTCGCGCAGGAGCGCCTGCTTCTCGACCGCTTCCTGGATGTAGTTCTCGCCGAACGCGTTTTCGCCGGCGTCATGCGCCTCGCGCACGGCGTCGGGTCCAAACGTCTTCGCCACGGGAAGCAGCGTGACTTCGTTCACGTCGCGTCCCGCGGCCGCGCAGGCCCTCGCGATCCGCTCGCGCACGCTCTGGAGGTTCAATGCAATCGTCGTCATAATGGGCCGGCACAGCCACGCTCACCGCGCGGCGCGAAGCACCATAAGGAAGAGGGATCCGTGGATATTACCCAGCTGCTCGCATTCAGCGTCAAGAACAAGGCGTCGGACCTGCACCTGTCGGCGGGACTGCCCCCGATGATCCGCGTGCACGGCGACGTGCGCCGCATCAACGTCGACCCCATGGACCACAAGCAGGTCCATGCCATGGTGTACGACATCATGAACGACAGCCAGCGCAAGCAGTACGAGGAATTCCTCGAGTGCGACTTCTCCTTCGAGATCGAAGGCCTGGCGCGCTTCCGCGTCAACGCGTTCAACCAGAACCGCGGCGCCGCCGCCGTGTTCCGGACCATTCCGTCCAAGATCCTCACGCTGGAGCAGCTGAACGCGCCCAAGATCTTCGGCGACCTCGCGCTCAAGCCGCGCGGCATGGTGCTGGTGACCGGCCCCACCGGCTCGGGCAAGTCCACGACGCTGGCCGCGATGATCAACCACCTGAACGAGACCGAGTACGGCCACATCCTGACGGTGGAAGACCCGATCGAATTCGTGCACGAGTCCAAGAAGTGCCTGGTGAACCAGCGCGAAGTCGGCCCGATGACGCTGTCCTTCTCCGCCGCGCTGCGCTCCGCGCTGCGCGAGGACCCGGACTGCATCCTGGTGGGCGAAATGCGCGACCTGGAGACGATCCGCCTGGCCATGACGGCCGCGGAAACCGGCCACCTCGTGTTCGGCACGCTGCACACGTCGAGCGCCGCCAAGACCATCGACCGGATCATCGACGTGTTCCCGGCCGAGGAAAAGGAAATGGTCCGCGCGATGCTGTCCGAGTCGCTGCAGGCCGTGGTCTCGCAGACGCTGTGCAAGACCAAGGACGGCAGCGGCCGGGTCGCGGCGCACGAGATCATGCTCGGCACGTCCGCCATCCGCAACCTGATCCGCGAGGCGAAGGTGGCGCAGATGTACTCCGCGATCCAGACCGGCAACAGCGTGGGCATGCAGACGCTGGACCAGAACCTCACGGAACTGGTCAAGCGCAACGTGATCAGCGCCGGCGAAGCCCGCGGCAAGGCCAAGATCCCCGAGAACTTCCCCGGCTAAGGAGCGGCCCACATGGAACGCGACCAGGCATCCAAGTTCATCAACGACCTGCTGAAGTTGATGGTGGGCCGCAACGGCTCCGACCTGTTCATCACCGCAGACTTTCCGCCCGCGATCAAGGTGGACGGCAAGGTCACCAAGGTCTCCCCGCAGCCGCTGAACGCCTCGCACACGCTGGCGCTGGCCCGTTCCATCATGAACGACAAGCAGGCCGCGGAGTTCGAGCGCACCAAGGAGTGCAACTTCGCGATCTCGCCGCCCGGCGTCGGTCGCTTCCGCGTCAATGCGTTCGTGCAGCAAAGCAAGGTGGGCATGGTGCTGCGGGTCATCCCGCAGATCCTGCCGACCATCGACGGCCTCGGCGTGCCGCAGGTGCTCAAGGAAGTCGTGATGTCCAAGCGCGGCCTGGTCATCCTGGTGGGCGCGACCGGCTCGGGCAAGTCGACGACGCTCGCGGCCATGATCGACTGGCGCAACGACCAGAGCTACGGCCACATCATCACCATCGAGGACCCGGTGGAGTTCGTGCACCCGCACAAGAACTGCGTGGTGACGCAGCGCGAGGTGGGCCTGGACACGGACAGCTGGGAAGCGGCGCTGAAGAACACGCTGCGCCAGGCGCCCGACGTGATCCTGATGGGCGAGATCCGCGACCGCGAGACGATGGAGCACGCCATCGCCTTCGCCGAAACCGGCCACCTTTGCATGGCCACGCTGCACGCCAACAGCGCCAACCAGGCGCTCGACCGGGTGATCAACTTCTTCCCCGAGGAACGCCGGCCGCAGCTGCTGATGGACCTGTCGCTGAACCTCAAGGCCTTCATCTCGCAGCGGCTGGTGCCCAAGCAGGACGGCAAGGGCCGCGGCGCGGCGGTGGAGATCATGCTGAACTCGCCGCTGATCTCGGACCTGATCTTCAAGGGCGAGATCTCCGAGATCAAGGAGATCATGAAGAAGAGCCGCAACCTCGGCATGCAGACCTTCGACCAGGCGCTCTTCGACATGTACGAGAACAGCGTGATCAGCTACGAAGACGCGCTGCGCAATGCCGACTCGGTCAACGACCTGCGCCTGCAGATCAAGCTGAACAGCCAGCGCGCCAAGACGTCGGACCTGGCTGCGGGCACGGAGCACCTGGCGATCGTCTGAAGCGGGCGAGCCCGGGAGCGGGCTGCCGGACGCGAAGGTCGCAAGGGACCAGGAGGACATCCATCAAGGGTGTCCTTTTTCTTTTTTGCGTCCTTCCTGCTTTCGCGGCCTTTGGCGTGCGGCAGCCCGTTTTCGCGGCTGCTAAAGTCGCGCCCATGGCGAGCACCAACCCCAAGACCTACGAATCCACCCCTGCGCGCAAGGTCGCCTTCCTGGGCCTCGGCGTGATGGGCTTTCCCATGGCCGGGCACCTGGCCCTCGCGGGCCACCGCGTCACGGTCTACAACCGCAGCGCAGAGAAACGCCTGGCGTGGTGCAAGGAGTTCGGCGGCGCCGCGGCGCCCACGCCGCGCGAAGCGGTGGCGGACTGCGACTTCGTGTTCTGCTGCGTAGGCAATGATGACGACCTGCGCTCGGTGGTGCTGGGCGACCAGGGCGCGTTCGGCGGGATGAAGGCGGGCGCCATCTTCGTCGACCACACGACGGCTTCGGCCAACGTGGCGCGCGAACTTTCGGCCGAGGCGAAGAAGCGCGGCCTGCAGTTCGTCGACGCGCCCGTGTCGGGCGGCCAGGCGGGCGCGCAGAACGGCCTGCTGACCGTGATGTGCGGCGGCGAACAGGCTTCCTTCGATGCGGCCAGGCCCGTGGCGATGGCGTTCTCGCGGGCGTTCACCTTGCTGGGAGACAGCGGTGCGGGCCAGCTCGCCAAGATGGTGAACCAGGTGGCGATCGCGGGGCTCGTGCAAGGCCTGTCGGAAGCCATCGCCTTCGGCATGAAGGCCGGCCTGGACATGGAGCAGGTGCTCGAAGTGATCGGCAAGGGCGCGGCGCAGAGCTGGCAGATGGACAACCGCGGCAAGACGATGATCGCCGACCAGTTCGAGTTCGGCTTCGCGGTGGACTGGATGCGCAAGGACCTGGGCCTGGTGCTCGACGAAGCCAAGCGCAACGGCGCGCGGCTGCCGGTCACCGCGCTGGTGGACCAGTTCTATGCCGACATCCAGGCCCTGGGCGGCCGGCGCTGGGACACGTCCAGCCTGATCCGCCGCCTGCGCTGACGCGGCGCGGCAGAAAGAAGAAGGGCCGCAGTTCGCGGCCCTTTTCCTTTAGCGCACCGGCGTCGCGACGGCGCCACCGGATGCCGCGGGCGCCGCGCCGGGTTCGGGCGCGGGGACGATGGCCGCGGGAGCAGCGGCAGCGGACGCAGGGGCCGCTGCGGGCGCGGCGGCTGCGGTCGGCGGGGTGATGCCAGCCTGGCGCAGGTCCTCGGGCGTCACCACTTCGAAGATGCGCACGACGCGCTGCACGCCGGAGATCTGGCGCGCGATGGAAGTCGCGCGTTCGGCTTCACGCGGCGTGACGCGGCCCATCAGGTACACCGTGCCGCGTTCGGTCACCACGCGGAAGGCGTTGGCCTGCAGGTCGGACGCATCGACGAAGGACGCCCGCACCTTGCCCGTGATCAGCACGTCACCGGAGCGTTGCGGCAGGCTGGTGGGCGGCGCGACGACGAGCTCGTTGACGATGCCGCGCACGTTGTCGACGCGCGAGACGATCTGCTCCGCCTGCTGCTTGCCCGCTTCCGTGGGCACCTCGCCGGTCAGCAGGACCTGGCGGTTGTAGCTGCTCACCACCACGTGCGCGCGGTCGCCGAAGGCCTCGCTCAGGCGCGAGGCGGAGCGCAGCTCGATGGCTTCGTCGTCGATCTGCGCGCCGGAGCTGCGCCGGTCCGAAGCCATCATGACGCTGCCCATGGCCGCACCGCCCACGATGATGGGAGCGCATCCAGCCAGCGCGCCGGCCAGCAGCGCCGCGGCGAACGGGATGAGGGAGAGGCGGGAAAAACGTACTGCTCGATTCATGTGGGGTTTTCCTGGTCGCCGAGAAGCTGTGCGTCGACGCCGTCGCAGATGCAGTGCAGCGCGAGGATGTGCACCTCCTGGATGCGGGCGGTGCGCTCGTGCGGCACGCAGATGTGGACATCGGTCTCGCGCAGCACGCCCGTCATCTTGCCGCCGCCGCGCCCGGTGAGCGCCACCACGGTCATCTCGCGTTCGTGCGCGGCCTCGATGGCGGCCAGCACGTTGGCGGAATTGCCGCTGGTGGAGATGGCCAGCAGCACGTCGCCGGCCTGGCCGAGCGCGCGCACCTGCTTGGAGAAGATGCGGTTGTAGTCGTAGTCGTTGGCGATCGCGGTGAGGATGGAGCTGTCGGTGGTGAGCGCGATCGCGCCCAGCTCGGGCCGCTCGCGCTCGAAGCGTCCCACGAACTCCGCCGAGAAGTGCTGCGCGTCGGCGGCGGACCCGCCGTTGCCGCACGCGAGCACCTTGCCCCCGCTGGTAACGCATGCCAGCACCGCCTGCACGGCCTGTGCGATGGGCTTGCTGAGTGTCTGCGCCGCCTGGTACTTGAGGTCGGCGCTGTCGATGAAGTTCTGCTGTATGCGTTGCTCGAGCATGATGCCCAAATGATACCGCCCGCGTGGGCGTGACAAATATCCCGCGAGACAACGGGACGTGAACATGCGGTTACCCGGTTTGTCGCAATGTTTCGAAGGTGGCGCAGGTGTAGTCCGTTTCGGACGAACGCGGGCCGGTATGGCCGACGCACGCGCGGACGCGACCCGACACGAGCTCACGCGCAGAACTGACTTCGCCGATGTTGCGGCTCACTAATCTTGCGGTTGCTGGCTTCGATGCCCGCAGGTCAAGTTCCACAATTCAAGTTCTAGGAGAAGTTGCAATGGCTGTTCTGAAAAAAATTGCCGGTCTGGCGGTCGGTATTTCTGCTGTCGCCGCGATCGGCGTGGCCGTGGCCCAGGGCGTTCCCCCGAACCCCTTCGTGATCAACCCCGCGCTCGGCGCTGGCCAGCAAAGCACCCACCTCACCTCCATGGGCGAGACCGGCGTGCCCGGCCTGATCGACCAGGTGCAGACCGCCCAGGTCACCACCGTGCGCGAAGTGGCGCGCGTGGAGCAGCCGGCCCCCGTGGCGCAGGCCCCGATCGTCGAAGAGCGCCAGTCGATGGGCGCGGCTCCGGCTCCCGTGGAGCAACCCGCTCCCGCGCCGGTGATGCGTCGCAAGCACGACCGCAACTAAGCGCTCGTTTCCTGCTGGGGTTCGTCTTGCGGGCGGCCTCAGCCAGCATCGAAGGCGGCACGCATCCACTGGATGCTGCCGCCTTCCATGCTGATGACGTCGAAGCGGCAGGGCGGCATGGCCGGCAGGCGCATCAGGTAGTGGCGCGCCGCGAACACGATGCGCCGCTGCTTCTGCCAGCCTATGCTGGCCGCGGCGCCCCCGAAGCGGTGGCCCGCGCGCTTCCTCACCTCCACGAACACCAGCGTTCCGTCGCGATCGCGCAGGATCAGGTCGATCTCGCCGCCGCCACGCCCGGGCGTCCGATAATTGCGCGCGACCAGGCGCAGGCCCTGCCGCAACAGGTGCGACAGTGCCTGGTCCTCCGCCGCGTCGCCTTGCTCCTTGGTCGTCACCCGGGGGCCTTTCGAAGGAGTCCCGTTGAACGCATCCTTTGCCGCCGCCCTGGCCGCAGCGCGTGATGCGGCCGCTGCGCAGCATTATCCGCAGGGCTGCCTCTACGTGATCGCCACGCCCATCGGCAACCTGGCGGATATCGGCCTGCGGGCGCTGCACGTCCTGCAATTGGTGGACGCCGTGGCCTGCGAAGACACCCGCCATACGCAGGCGCTGCTGCGCGCCTACGGGATCGAGAAGGGCGCCTGGCTCAGCGTGCATCGCCACAACGAGGCCAGCGGCGCGCAGGAGGTCGTCGCGCGCCTGCGGCAGGGCCAGCGGGTCGCGTACGCCAGCGATGCCGGAACGCCCGGCGTGAGCGACCCCGGTGCGCGCGTCGTGGCCGCCGTGCGCGAGGCAGGGCTGCCGGTGGTGCCGGTGCCCGGCCCCAGCAGCGTGACAACCTTGCTGAGCGCGATGCCCTCGCAACTGGAAGACAGTGCCTTCGTCTTCGCCGGCTTTCTTCCCGTCAAGGCCGGCGAGCGCCAGCAGGCCGTGGAAGACTTGCAGCGCGAATCGCGGCCCGTCGTGCTGCTGGAAGCGCCACACCGCATCGCAGCGCTCGCGGACGCGCTGGCCACGCTGGGCGAGCGTGGCGTCACCGTCGGCCGCGAACTCACCAAGCAATTCGAGGAGATCGCGACCTTGCGCTGCGACGGTTTGCCCGCATGGCTCCAGGCTTCGCCGCAGCGCGGGCGCGGCGAATTCGCATTGGCGCTGCACGCCGTGGCGCAGGTGCGCGATGAAGGGGAGGCCCAGCGCGTGCTGCAGCTGCTGCTCGCCGAACTGCCGACGAAAACCGCCGTGAAGCTCGCGGCGGAGATCACCGGGGCGCCGCGCAACGAGCTGTACGAGCAGGCGCTGGCCCTGAAAAAGGATGCGCAGGGCTGAGGGCGCGGACGCCCAGCTTCAGATCAGCAGCGGATCGACGTCGACGGCCCAGCGGATCAGGCCCTTTACCCGCAAGCCCTGCAGCGTGGGCTGCCACGCCGCGAGGAAAGCCTGCAGCGCCGGCCGCGAGCCGCTTTCCAGCAGCAACTGCGAACGCTCGACGTTGGCGACGCGCTGCACCGTCATTGGTACCGGCGCGTACACCACCACGTGGCCGCTGCCTTCGAGGCCCGCGCTTTGCGCGGCGGCCGCCTGCAGGAAAGCCTGCGCGACTTCCTGCGTGCGCGCCTCCGCGCGAAGCAGCGCCTGGAAGGCGAACGGCGGCATGGCTGCCTGCTGCCGCTCGCGCAACTGTTGTGCGGCGAAGGCGGGATAGTCGTGGCGCTTGAGCGCGCCGAACAGCGGATGCTCGGGGCTGAAGGTCTGGACCCACATCTCGCTGTCGTCCGCGTGCGCCGCGTCGCGTCCCGCGCGTCCCGCTGCCTGCATCAGCAGGCTGAACAGCCGTTCCGGCGCACGGAAATCGCTGGAGTAGAGCGAGCCGTCCGGGTTCACGGCGGCCACGAGCGTGATGCGGCGGAAATCGTGGCCCTTGGTGACCATCTGCGTGCCGACCAGGACGTCGACTTCGCCGCCGTGCACCTGCGCCAGCTGCAGCTCCAGGGCACCCTTGAGGCGCGTCGTGTCGGCGTCCATGCGCGCGATGCGCACGGGCTCGCCACCCGGCCGGCGCAGGTCCGAAAGCAATTCCGCGAGTTGCTCCTCCAGCCGCTCGGTACCGCGGCCGAGCGGCGCGATGTCCACGTTGCCGCACCGCGGGCAGGCGCGCGGGACGCGCTCGGTGAAGCCGCAGTGATGGCAGCGCAGCGTCCGGTCGATCTTGTGGAACACGCGGTACGCGCTGCAGTGGCTGCACTCGCTGCGCCAGTCGCACGCGGTGCAGGCCACCACGGGTGCATAGCCGCGGCGGTTCAGGAAGACCAGCGACTGCTCGCCGCGTGCGATGCGCTGGCCGATGGCGGCGAGCAGGGGCGGCGAGAACAGCGTGCCCCGGGGCTGGTGGTTCATGTTCACGATGCGTACGGCAGGCAGCGCGCCGGCGCCCACCCGGGTCGGCATCGCGAGAAGGCGATAGCGGCCGCGCTCGCATGCGTGCCAGCTCTCCAGCGACGGCGTCGCGGAGCCGAGGATCACCTTCGCGCCTTCCAGGCGGCCCCGGTACACCGCCAGGTCGCGGGCGGAGTAGCGCGCGCCTTCCTGCTGCTTGTAGCTGGGGTCGTGCTCCTCGTCGACGACGATCAGGCCCAGGTGCGGCAGCGATGCGAACACCGCCATGCGGGTGCCCAGCACGATGCGCGCGCGGCCGAGATGGGCTGCGAGCCAGCTGCGCAAGCGCTGCGGATTCGTCATGCCGCTGTGCAGGGGCACGACCTCCCCGGCGCCGAAGCGCTCCTCGAAGCGCGCCTGCAACTGCGGCGTCAGGTTGATCTCGGGCACCAGCACGAGCGCCTGCGCCTGCGGATCGCGCTCGAGCAAGGCCTCGACGGCGCGCAGATACACCTCGGTCTTGCCGCTGCCCGTGGCGCCGAACAGGAGGAAGGGCCCCGGCTCTTGCGCGACGGTCTCAAGGGCCTTCGCCTGATCCCGCGTGAGCTCCGGTCGCGGCACGACGGGAGACGTTGCCACGGGCGGCACTGCGCGTGCGAGGCGTCGCGCGAGTTGGGTGGCGTCGAGCGCGCGCAACTGCGGCGGCAGGGCGGCCAGCGCCACTTCGCCCAGGCTGCGCTGGTAGTAGCCGGCTGTGAAGGCCACCAACTCTCGCCAGGCCGGTGAAAGCGGAGCGAGACCTTCCAGCGGACCAAGGACTTCCCTCAGCTGCGCGGGCACGGGCTCTTCGGTGCCGACCGGCGTCTGGTCCCATACCACGCCGCACACTTCGCGCCGGCCCAGAGGCACGCGCAGCAACGTGCCTGGCGCAAGTGGAAGCTCACTGCGGTAGCTGAGCGCGCCGCCCACACTGCTGTGGGCGGGCGTTGCCACGATCACGCTGAGGACCGAACTCATCGGTACATCGGCTTAGGCGTCATGCTTAAGGTCACATCGCGGAAACCTAGGTAAGTCGTTGATTCCACTTAGGTTTGCTCGTGCGACGTGTTTTGTGTGGATAACTTTGTTGATAGGACGCCTCCGCAGGTCCAAAGCCCAAGAAATATCAAGGGCTTGGCTGGACGGTGTCAAAATTTGCACGAGGCGAGACGCTAGCAAAATCAATGACTTACGTGCGCTACTGATTTCAGAGCGGCCACCGTGCCCGACAGGCAGCTTAGCTGCGCCGCAACACGGCTTTTGTGCATAAGTCAAGCCGAGGGCCGGACGAAATCCGGCTTCTTGTCATCTAGGGATCGCCCCTATGTGCAATTCTCACGACGCTGACCGCATCTTCCGGGAATGCGTGTGCACGGTCTCGACCAGCGCTTGCACGTGGTCGGGCGGGGTGTGCTGGCTGATCCCGTGGCCCAGGTTGAAGATGTGCGTCGGTCCCGGGCCGGGTCCGCGGTGCGGCGCGCCGAAATCATCGAGCAGGCGGCGCGCCTCCAGGGCCACTTGCTGCGGGGGCGCGAACAGCACGGCCGGATCGAGGTTGCCCTGCAGCGCCTTGCTGCCGCCGACCGCATCGCGCGCGCGGCCCAGGTTCACCGTCCAGTCGAGGCCCAGCACTTCGCAGTCCAGTTGGCCCATCTCCCGCAACCACAAGCCACCGCCTTTCGTGTACACGATGCGGGGGATGGTCACGCCGTCACGACTGCGCTCCAGGAGTGACAGGACCTGCTGCGTGTAGGCGAGGCTGAAACGCTGGAACGCCCCGTCGGCCAGGGCGCCGCCCCAGCTGTCGAAGATCATCACCGCCTGCGCGCCCGCGGCAATCTGCGCATTGAGGTAAGCGGCGACGGCTTGGGCGTTGACGGAAAGGATGCGGGCCATCAGGTCCGGCCGGCTGTAGAGCATGCTCTTCACGCCACGCCAGTCATCCGCCGAGCCGCCGCCTTCCACCATGTAGCAGGCCAGCGTCCAGGGACTGCCCGAGAACCCGATCAAGGGAACGCGCCCCCGCAGCGCGTGGCGGACCGAGCTCACCGCGTCGAACACGTAGCGCAACTTGTCCAGGTCGGGCACCTGCAAGGCGTTGACCGCCTGCTCGTCGCGCAGGGGGCGCGCGAGCTTCGGCCCCTCGCCTGCGGCGAAGCTGAGGCCAAGGCCCATCGCGTCGGGCACCGTGAGGATGTCGGAGAAGACGATCGCCGCGTCCAGCGCGAAGCGCTCCAGGGGCTGCAGCGTGACCTCGGTCGCGTAGTCGACGTTGGTGGCGAGACCCATGAAACTGCCGGCGCGTGCCCGCGTGGCCTTGTATTCCGGCAGGTAGCGCCCCGCCTGGCGCATCAGCCAGATCGGCGTGTAGTCGGTGGCTTGGCGCAGGCAGGCCCGCAGGAAGGTGTCGTTGGCGAGCGGCGGGAAAGACATGCCTCGATTGTCGCAGGGCCTATCATCCGGCTCCCCGGGGAACGACATGGACACCATGCTGGAGCAGGCACGCACCCTCTTCCTGGAGGGCGTGGCGCACTACGAGGCCGGCCGATTGCCGCAAGCGGAGCGGCAGTTCGCCGGCGCGCTGGCGCTCGCTCCCGGACGCCCTTCCGTGCTGACCAACCTGGGCGCGGTTCGGCTGAAACTGGGCCGTCCCACCGAGGCCTTGCCGCTGCTGCAGGAAGCCGTCGCCCAGGAGCCGCAGAACGCGGAAGCGCTGGGCCACTGCGGAACCGCGCTCGCGGAACTGGGCCGCACGCGCGAGGCGCTGGAGTTCTTCGACCGCGCGATCGCCGTCGATTCCAGGCGAGCCGCGGCCTGGATGTTCCGCGGCAGCGTGCTGCGCGAACTGGGACGCGTGGAGGAAGCCGCCACCTCGTATCGGCAGGCGCTCGCCTGCGGCGGCGACGCCGAGCTGCTGCGTTATTACCTGGCGGCCCTCGAAGGCGTGCAGGCACCTGCCCACCCGCCGCGCCACTACGTGCAGGCCTTGTTCGACGGCTACGCAAGCGAGTTCGACCAGCACCTCGTGAAGACGCTGCGCTATGAGGCGCCGCGCATCCTCGTCGACCGCATAGCCGCCGCCGCACCGCGCTTTCGCCATGCGCTGGATCTGGGCTGCGGCACCGGTTCCTGCGGCGTCCTGCTGCGCCCGCTGACCCAGCGCCTCACCGGCGTGGATCTTTCCTCAGGGATGCTGGAGAAGGCCGAAGCGCTCGGTTCCTACGACGCGCTGTGGCAGTCGGATGCCGTGGAGTTCCTCGCGGGCGCGAGCGACGCGTACGACTGCGTGATCGCCGCGGACGTGTTCATCTATGTCGGCGCGCTCGACGAAGTGTTCCGGCAACTCGCCGTGCGCATGATGGCGGGCGGCGTCTTCGCCTTCACGGTCGAAGAAAGCACGGAGGGCGAGTTCGTGCTGCGCGAGAGCCTTCGCTACGCCCATTCCGAACGGGGAATCCGCCGTCTCGCGCAGGAGCACGGCTTTCGCATCCGTGCCATCGAACGCCGCCCGGTGCGCGAAGACCAGCGCCGGCCCGTCGCGGGCCTCTTCTGCTGGCTGGAAAAGATCTAGGCGACGGCCTTGCGCAGGGCCTGGTCCAGGTCCCAGAGGATGTCCTCGACGTCCTCGATGCCCACGGACAGCCGGATCATGTCCGGACGCACGCCGGCCCGCGAGAGCTCCTCTTCATCGAGTTGCCGGTGGGTGGTGGACGCCGGGTGGATCACCAGGGTCTTCGCATCGCCGATGTTGGCGAGGTGACTGAGGAATTCGCAGGCATCGATGAAGCGTTCGCCGGCCTGGACCGCATCGGTCGCGCGGATGCCGAAGGTCAGGATGCCCGACGCGCCCGGCCGGCCATCGATGGCGCGGAACTGCTTCTTCGCCAGCGCGTGATGCGGTGAACTTTCCAGGCCGGGATAGTTCACCCAACTGACCAGGGGATGGTCGCTCAGGAACTCCGCCACGCGCCGCGCATTGCGGCAGTGCGCCTGCATGCGCAGGTGCAGCGTCTCTATGCCTTGCAGGATCAGCCAGGCGTTCAGTGGCGACAGCGCGGCGCCGAAGGTGCGGTTCACCTCCATCCGCGCCTTCATGGTGTAGCCGAAATCGCCGAAGGTCTCGTAGAACTTCACCCCATGGTAGGCGCGGCTGGGTTCCAGCATCTCGGGAAATTTCTCGCGCGCGAGGCCGCTGCCCCAGTCGAACTTGCCCGATTCGACCACCACGCCCGCCATCGTCGTGCCGTGCCCACCCAGATACTTCGTCGCACTGTGCACCACGATGTCGGCGCCGAAGGCAAAGGGATTGCACAGGTAGGGACTCGCCACCGTGTTGTCGATGATGAGGGGCAGTCCGTGTTCATGCGCGATCTTCGCGACCGCCTCGATGTCGAACACGTTGACCAGAGGATTTCCCAGCGTCTCGCCGTACACGGCGCGTGTGTTCGGCTGGATCGCGCGGCGGAAATTCTCCGGGTCCTCGGGATCGACGAAAGTCGTCCGGATGCCCAGGCGCCCGAAACCTGTTCCCAGTTGGCCCACGGAGCCTCCATACAGCGTGGAGGCCGCGACGATGTGATCGCCCGCCTTCAGGATCGCGAGGATCGCCGTCATCTGCGCCGCCATGCCGGTGGCGCACGCGAGCGCGGCGCGTCCGCCTTCCAGCGAAGCCACGCGCTCCTCCAGTACCGCGACCGTCGGATTGCTGATGCGGCTGTAGACGTTGCCGAAGGTTTGCAGGTTGAACAGGCTTGCCGCATGTTCGGCGGAATCGAACACGAAGCTGGTGGTCTGGTGGATCGGCGTCGCCCGCGCGCCGGTCACCGGGTCGGGAATGGCGCCGGCGTGGATGGCCCGGGTGCCGAACGCGTATTCGTGGTCTTTTTCGCTCATGTCAGTAGAACAGCTGCTGCGGCCGGCGCGCCGAGATGACCTTGGTGTTCACGCCGGCCCAGTTCAGGCCACCGAACAGGCGAGCATGCTCGATCTTCACGCAACGATCCATCACGACGTCGAGACCAGCGGCGCGTGCGGTCGCCGCGGCTTCTTCGTGGATGACGCCGATCTGCATCCACAGGCACTTCGCGCCGATCGCGATCGCCTCCTGCGCGATCGGCGGGATGTCCGCGCTCTTGCGGAAGCAGTCCACCATGTCGATCTTGCGGCCTTGCGCCGCCAGGGCTTCGGCCGCCGCCGTCACGCTGGCGTAGCTGCGCTCGCCCAGGATCTCCGCAGCCGCGGGATTGATCGGCACGATGCGGTAGCCGTGCTCCTGCATGTACTTCGCGGCGAAGAAGCTGGGTCTATGCCATTGCGGCGACAGCCCCACCACCGCGATCGTGCGGCAAGTGCCCAGGATGCGGCGCAGCTCGTGGATCGTGCTCATGGCCGCAGTGTAAGCACGGCCTGCCGCGACGTCGCCACCCGCGTGACATCAGGGGCTCGCTCCCGCGTGGCTCCGGATCGGCGCAGGCGCGGCCCCGCGCGGGACGCCAGCAGTTGCTTACAGGGAAGACCCGATCGCGGCGCGCACTTCCTGTACGCCCAGCACTTCGGAGAGCACCTGCGGCGCGCGCCCGGGCCGGTAGACGACGTACACCGGCACGCCATTGCGTCCCAGCTGCGCCAGCGCCGCCGTGATCGTCGGGTCGCGCCGCGTCCAGTCGGCGCGCAGCAGCGTGTAGCGGCCCGCGTCGAAGTCCGCCATGACCTCGCGATTGGACAGCGTGGTCTTCTTGTTGTACTGGCAGGTGACGCACCAGGCGGCCGTGAAGTCCACGAACACCGGCTGGCCCGAGGCGACGAGTTGCTGCACGCGGTCCGGCGACCACGGCTGCCAGCGCGTGTCGGTCGATGCGACGGTGCTGCTTGCCGCCGGACGCGTGATCGCGCTGCCGGCGGACCAGGCGACGCCGGCCAGCGCCAGCACCGCGACCGACGCCAGCAAGACACGCGTGCGTCCGCGCAAGGTCAGCGTCCACGCCAGCATGCTCAGCGCCACCAGCAGCGCAAGCAGCGCGCCGGCGCCATCCACGCCGCTTTGTTGCCCGAGCACCCACACCAGCCATGCGACGGCGGCGAACATGGGGAAGGCGAGCAACCGGCGGAACGTGTCCATCCACGCGCCCGGACGCGGCAGCCAGTGCGCCACCGCCGGCACGAAGCTCGCGAGCAGGTAGGGCAAGGCCAGGCCGAGGCCCAGCAGCACGAAGATCGCCATCGCCTGCGCGGCCGGCAGGCTGATCGCGAGGCCCAGCGATGCGCCCATGAACGGCGCGGTGCAGGGCGAGGCGACGGCAACCGCGAGCACGCCGGTGAGGAAGGCGTCCAGCACCGGATGCTTCGCCTGCAGCGAGGCGACGCTGCCCGGGAGCATGGAACCGAACTCGAAGAGCCCCGCGAAGTTCAACGCGACCAGCGTGAACAGCGCAGCGAGCGCCGCCACCACGGCGGGCGACTGCAGCTGGAATCCCCAGCCGAGTTGCTCGCCGCCCGCGCGCAAGGACAGCATCACCCCGCCGAGTGCGACGAAGGACGCGACGACGCCCGCGGTGTAGGCGATGCCGCTGACGCGGTGGCCGTGGCGGTCTGCCGCATGGCGCGTGACCCCGACCACCTTGATCGCGAGCACGGGGAACACGCAAGGCATCAGGTTCAGGATCAGGCCGCCGACGAAGGCGAAGAGCAGGGCGGCGGCGAAACCGAGCGTCGAAGCCGGCGGCGGGCTCGCGGTGTTGTTGCGCAGGGCTTGCGCGAGCGCCGGTGAAACGGTCGCGGGCGCCGCGGTCGACGGCCAGTTGCCTGCCACCTTCAGCTCGCTGCGCCAGCCCTCGCCGCCGGCACCGAGCACGACGGGGAAAACGCCGGGACTGCCGCTGCGCTGTGGAGACAGGGGAACGCGTGCGCTCCACGCGTCGCCGCTCCAGGACTGTGTCGCGTGCGCCGCGTTGTCGATCACCTCCGGGGTCTCGGGAAAGATATCCAGCGTCTTGCCCCGAAGGGCTGCGGGCAATCCCTGCACCGTGAGTTCCAGCGCATCGCCGTCCACGTGCGCCTTGCTGGCCGTGCTTGCACCCGCAGCGACCGGCTTCGGTTGGGACGCGAGCGCGGCCGCGAATTCCTGGCCATGCAGCGCCGTGGTGCTGCGCACCGGCAGCTTCAATGCGAACTCGCCCTCTTCGGGAATGCACTCCTTCTCGCACACGAGCCAGGTCGCCTTGAGTTTCACGGGCAGGTCGCCGGCGAACGAAGGCTTGAAGTCCGGCGTGATGGTCAGCGGCACCGGCAACAGCACCGTGTCCTCGTAGCCGTAGTTCACCAGCGTGCCGATGGGAATGCGGCGCGGCATGGGCCAGGCTATGTCACCCGCGATCACGCCGGGCGGCAGCGACCACGTGAGCTCCGTGGGCAGTCCCGAGTCGCCGGCGTTTTTCCAGTAGGTGTGCCAGTGCGGTTGATGCGTGATCTGCAGCCCGACCCAGACTTGCTTGCCGGGCTGCACGCCATCGGGTGCGTGCGCGAGCAGTTCGGCGCGCACCTGTGGCGTGGTCACGGTCGTTCCGGGCCCCGCCTGCGCCGACGCGAAGAGCGGAAGTGCGGCGAAGGAAAGGGCGGCAAGGAGGCGCGGGAATCGCATCGCAGCGTGGGAGCTCTGCGGCATGGGCAAGTTCCGGCCTTTCAAGCGAAGCCGAGCACCACCCGTCGGGTGCTGGCGCTCTTCTTCTCGATCCTGGTAACGACCACCGAGCCGATCTCGGACGTGTTGGCGACGTGCGTGCCCCCGCAGGGCTGGTAGTCGATCGCGCCTTCGGGGCCGCCGATGCGGATGGTGCGCACGCGTCCCGTGCCGCGCGGCGGCTGCACGGACATGCTCTTGACCAGCGCCGGATTCGCGTCGAGTTCCCCGTCGCTGATCGAGCCGACCTCGATCGCGTGCGCCGCGGCGACGAGGCGCGCGATGCCTTCGGTGAGCGCGTCCTTTTCGAGCGGCGCGGTCATGTTGAAGTCCAGCCGCGCGTACTCGGGCGTGATGGAGCAGCCGTTGACCAGCTGCGGCACCAGGTGGCACAGCAGGTGGGTTGTCGTGTGGAAGCGCATCAGCTTGTGGCGGCGGTCCCAGTCGATGCGGGCGACCACGGGCGCGCCTACGCGCAACTGGGCGAGGAGTTCTTCCTGGCCGGGCGCCGGTACGTGGGCGATGTCGGCCGTGGGCCGCCCCTCGGCGTCCTTGCACTTGCGGGTGTCCGCGACCTGCAGCAGGCGGCCGTCCGCCAGCACGAGCACGCCGGCGTCTCCGGCCTGGCCGCCTCCCAGGGGATAGAACACGGTGCGGTCCAGGACGATGCCCTGGTCGCCCAGGGCTCGCACGGCCGCCGGCGTTTCGCGCAGGTAGGCGTCCTGGCGGAAGAGCTCTTGCGTCATGGGCGCCATTGTCCCGCTTTCGCCGCGGCACCGTCCGCACGGGGCGATGCGCATTGCGGCATGCGCTTTGGCGGACGAGGCGGCTGCTGGGGCTGACGACTTCGGCAATGCCGTGTGGCGCGCGGCGCCGCGGCGCTGACTCAGCTGAAGAACTGCGTCAGGATCATCGCGGTGATCGACGGGCCGCGGGTGCATTGGTCCAGCGCCACCACCATCGTCAGCACCAGCGAGGGCCACATGGCGCGGTTCCAGCTCTCCCGCCAGGCCTTTTCAGCAATGGTGCGTACTGTTTCCATGCCCCTATGGTGCGGACGGGGGCGTGCCCTGTGATTCAGACCGGGGCTCGTCTCCATGGTCGCGCACAGGCTGCGCGGCGGTCAGTCCCGTCTGCCCGACGACGGGGGCGGGTACTACGCGTGTCGGCCGGGAACGGACGGGCAGGGGAGCGCGATGGCGGAAGCAGGCGCGCTCCGGCCGAGCCGGCCTACACTCGCGCCCATGGCACCTCCCTCCCGCTACTGGGCCGACCTGGCAACGACGGATTTCGCGGCGCTGGATCCGGCCACCGCCGTGGCCGTACTGCCCCTGGGCGCGACGGAGCAGCACGGGCCGCACCTGCCGCTCGCGGTGGACCAGTGCCTGGCCGACGGCATCGTGACGCGCGCACTGGCGCAATTGCCTGCCCATGCCTGCGTGCTCGTGCTGCCCACGCAGCAGGTCGGGTACAGCCCGGAGCATGCGGAGTTCGACGGCACGCTGACGCTGCCGATCGAGACGGTGATCGCCACCTGGGTCGCGCTCGGCGCCTGTGTCGCGCGGACGGGCGTGCGCAAGCTGCTGCTGTTCAACGCGCACGGCGGACAGGTGAGCGTGATGGACATCGTGGCGCGCGAGCTGCGCATGCGGCACGACCTGATCGTCTACAGCTGCAGCTGGTGGAACCTGCCCCTGGGCGATGCCGTCACGGGGCTGTTCCCGCCGGACGAACACCGTTTCGGCGTGCACGGCGGCGACATGGAGACTTCGCTGATGCTCGCGCTCGCTGGCGACCGCGTGCGCATGGCGCAGGCGCGAGACTTTGCCTCCACCTCGCGCGCGCGTGCGAAGCAGTACGCGATCCTGGGCAACGGCCGCAGCGCGAAGCTGGGATGGGCCATGCAGGACTACAACGCCCAGGGCGCGGCGGGCAATGCAGCCGCGGCCACGGCCGAAAAGGGCCGCGCCGTGCTCGATGCCGCCGCAACGCAACTGGCGAAGCTGCTGCAGGAGATCGCGCAGCTGCCGTTGTCGACGGCCGTGACGCGCCGCTGACCGCGTTCTTCACCGCAATCACGCACCGAAGACGGGCGCCCCGTGGGCGCAATGCCACGCGCGGACGCACGGGCCTCAGGGTTGACCCGCGTCGCCGAGTTGGGGGCCGGCCACAGACGTGCGCAGCAAGTCTCGGTGTGCCAAACGGGTCATGCCATTGTCATGCGGGCTCCCTACACTGGGCTGCAGGTGAACCTCATGCGTTTTTCTTCGCTCTTCCAGCCTTCGACTCCGCTGCCCGAGACGCGGCGCGAGGAGCCGGCGCGCGAACTGCCGCAACCGGTCGCCCTGCCTGCGCGTGAATTGCCCGAGGATCTCGACGCGCGCGTGCGCCTGGTCGGCGAGTGGCAGCTCGGCGAGGCCTGAGCCCTTTTCCTCCCGGCATGCGCATTGCTTCTTCCGATGCCAGAAGGAGCCTCGCATGAACCGCAACGATGTCACCGAGAAAATCATCTCCGCCAAGGTGTCCCAGGGCCTTGCCTGGGACGCGATCGCGCGCAAGGTGGGCCAGTCCAAGGAGTGGACCACCGCCCTGTGCCTGGGGCAGATGACCGCCAATGCCGAGCAGGCCGCCGCGCTGGGCGAGCTGTTCGGCCTTTCCGCCGAAGAGCAGAAGTGGCTCCAGGTGGTGCCGTACAAGGGCTCGCTCCCTACCACGGTGCCCGCGGACCCGCTCATCTATCGCTGGTACGAAATCGTCAACGTGTACGGCAGCACCATCAAGGAGCTGATCCACGAGGAGTTCGGCGACGGCATCATGAGCGCCATCGACTTCTCGATGGACATCGCCCGCGAGCCCGATCCCAAGGGAGACCGTGTCCGCGTGGTGCTCTCGGGGAAATTCCTGCCTTACAAGACCTTCTGAGGCGCAAGAAAAAGGGCGTCCGCGCGCGGACGCCCTTGATGCACCGAACGGTTTACTGGTGGTTGCCGCCGGAGTTGCCGCCGCTGTTGTCGCTGGCGTGCGAGCCCGAGCTGCCGCCCTGGCTCATCGCGTTGCGGCGATTGGCGCTGCGCGCCATGCCGCCCTTGCGCCCGGCCTCGCGGGCCTCTTCGGACGTGAACTCGTGGGCGGTCCCCTTCTCGTGGGCCGCGCGGCCGCCTTCGCTGGCAATCTCCCGTTGCCGCTGCGGGTCCATGGAGGCGAAGCCGCGATTGGATTTACCGCCTTGGTTGCCTTGGTTGTTGGAAGCCATGATGAAGATCTCCTTGCAAGCTGAAATGTTGGAACTGCATGGCGGGTCTGCGCCAGCCATGGAGTGATTGAGCTTGCAAGTGCGCACTCCGCCCGTCAGGCGTCAATGCTGCCGCATGTAGGAGCACCCCTACCCCGTCAGACCTGGGTGCGCGGAAGGACGTCGGCGCGCAGGCGCGCGAAGAGTGCGTCGGCGTCGGCAGCAAGGCCCGGATCCGGGCCTTGCTGAGCCCGGAGGCGTGCGAGCAGCCGGGGAAACTGGCTGGCCAGGGGCGGGATGGGAGCCAGGTACATCACCTCGTTGCCGCGGGCGACCAGAAGGGTGGGAAAGGTGACGATGTCCACTTCGCCCATGGTTTCGTCTTCGTCCTCCACGTCCACCCACGCAAAGCGGATTCCAGGGTGGGCGCGGGCCTGCGCGGTGAACTGCGGCAACCACTCGCGGCACACGCCGCACCAGGCGGCACAGAGGCAGGCGACCCACCAGGTCGCCTGTTCTTCGCCGGCCATGCTGTCCATGCGGGCAGTGTAACGGCGGCCTCAGGGCGCCATGCAGCCGGCATAGGAGTCCAGCTTGCGGTGATAGAGGGAGGTGCCCACCTGCATCAGGCCCAGGACGGAGTGGAACAGGTTGTCGTGCGTGAGATGTTCGTTCGCGCGGCTGCGCAGGCAGGCCATCGCGATGCCGCTGTGCTGCTCCAGGCCCGGCGACAGCCACGTGATCCACGGCACGCGCTTCTGCACGTCGGGCGCGATCGCGTAGGGCAGGCCGTGCAGGTACAGGTTGTTCTCGCCGAGGGACTCGCCGTGGTCCGCCACGTACAGCAAGGCGCCGTCGTAATCGCCGCGCCGCTGCAGCCACGAGATCACCGAACCGAGGACGTGGTCCGTGTAGTTGATGGTGTTGTCGTACGCGTTCACCAGCTGCTGCGTGTCGCAATCGGGCAAGTGGGCGCTGGTGCACTCTGGCCGGAAGCGTTTGTACTGCGGCGGGCTGCGCAGCGCATAGGCCGGGCCGTGACTTCCCATCTGGTGCATCACGAGCACCACGCCCTTCTGGCGCTTCTGCGCGGCAAGCGCGGCCAGTCGCTCGTCGAGGCCGGAAAGCAGGATCTCGTCCAGGCACTCGCCGTTGGCACAGAGCTTCGGGTCCTTGAGCTCCGACGTGTTCACGTTCGGGATGCGGTCGCACACGCCCTTGCAGCCCCCGGCCTGGTTGTCGATCCACAGCACCGCGAGTCCGGCGTGCTGCAGGACGTCCATGAGGTTCTCGCTGTCCTGGTCCCGCGACAGGAACGCGTCGCGTCCGAACGGGGAGAACATGCAGGGCACCGAGGCCGCCGTGCTGGTGCCGCAGGACCAGGCGTCGCGAAAGCTCGCGACCTGCGCCTTCGCCAGCTCCGGTGTCGTGTCGCGCTCGTAGCCGTTGACGCCGAAGTTGCCGCTGCGCCCCGTCTCGCCCAGCACCAGGACGAGCAGTCGCGGCTTGCCGCCGGTGGCGAGCACCTTGGCGTCGAGGCCGGCGGGCAACAGCGCGCGCTGCACGTGCTGTCCCGCGAGCGCCTGGCCCGTGGCCCACAGCGAGTTCAGCGGATTGAGCAGGTAGCGCACCTCGCGGTGGTTGCGCATGGTGGAAGCCAGGGGCTGGAAGCTCAGAAGGATGAAACCGGCGACGGCCGCGAGGCCCAGCGCGACGCCGCCTGCATTGCGCAGGACCTGCTGCTTCCACGGCCGATAGTGCACGTCGGTCCGCCACACCCACCAGGAAGGCAGCACCGCGCCGACCAGCACCACCAGTGCGAGCCGCCACGTGAGCAAGGCCTGGACCTCGCGCCAGTCGGTCTGCAAGGTATTGGTCGCCATCGCGGTGTCGATGACGATGTGGAAGGTCCACATGTAGTAGCCGCCGACCGCCGAAGCGAGCAGCAGCAGGATGATGGCGGGCTTGAGCACGGGCCGCCACGTGAGCACGCTCAGGATCGCGAACAGCGCCGCGGCCACCATGCCGCCCATGGTGATGGTGAGCAGCCAGCCGTCGCGTGCGTCCACCAGCCCCAGTTGCTTGAGCTCGCGCCACAGCGGCGCATTGCCGGCAGTCGCCATCCAGATGCTCGCGGCGGCGACGACGGCGGCGGCAGGAAGCCGCCGCGGTTCTCGTTGTCTCACTCCTGTTTTCCTTCTGCGCCCCGTCCGCGCGGCCAGACGGCTTCGACCAGGCAGGCGACGCCCCAGCACACGACCGCCGCCCACAAGGTGTGGCTCATGAAATGCGCGCCGCGCCACTGCTGGGCCAGCCCCAGCACAAGTCCGGCCGCGAGCGCGCACGCCAGCCAGGCGCGCGCCAGCCGCGGCCGCACGGTGCGGAACGCGAAGTAGCCCCCCACGAAGGTGAAGCCGGAGGACGAATGGCCTGCCGGGAAACAGTGGCCGCTGCCGCCGTCCCTGCCCAGGCTCCAGTGCGACACGTGGTGTGCGAGTCCGCCGAACTGCTGGAGGTCCCACGGGCAGCTGGTGTGGCTTGCCGCCTTGAGCAGCGACACCGCGAGCGCCCCCAGCAAGGTCGTCGCCGCCAGTTGCAGCCGTTCGCGCTGGCCGATGCGCGCGAACGGTCCGACCGGCCACCAGACGGCCAGGCACACGCCCAGCGCCAGCAGCCACGAGAGGCGGCGGGCGCCCTCGTGCAGGACGGTGCTGAGCAGCCAGGTGTCGCGCCAGGGGAAGCCGGCCGGCGTGCCGGCGAGCTGCGCCAGCGCAAGGTCCAGGCCGCTCGCATCCCAGGCGAGGGCGATGCCCACCAGCGCGACGCTGATCCAGCCCGCCTCGGTCAGGCCCAGGAAGCGGGGTGGGGACATCCAGCCCGCCTGGGCCATCCGGTTCTCGTTCATCCTCCCATTTTGAACCCTGGGGAGGCTCGTGGCCGCGCAGCGGCACAATGGCTGCATGCGCGTTCTGGTGGTGGAGGACGACAGGGGTATCGCCGAAGGCCTGGCCGCCCATCTCGGGCGCTCCGGGCATGCGGTGGATTGCACGGCGACCATGGCCGCCGCGTGGAACGCGCTGTGCTCCGAAAACTACGAGGTGGTCCTGCTGGACCTGGGCCTGCCGGACGGCGACGGCATCGAGCTGCTGCGCCGCATGCGCCATGCGCCCGAGGGACGCCCCGATCCCGCGACGCCGGTCCTGATCATGACCGCCCGCGACCAGGTCGCCTCGCGCATCCAGGGCCTGGATCTCGGCGCCGACGACTACCTCACCAAGCCCTTCGACCCCGACGAACTGGCAGCGCGCATGCGTGCCCTCACGCGCCGCATGGCCGGCCGCGCACAGGCGACGATCCGCTATGGCGCGCTCGAGATCGATCCGGCCGCCCGTACCGTGCAACGTGCCGGGGAGGCCGTGGAGCTGTCGGCGCGCGAATTCTCGGTGCTGCTGGCGCTGATGGAGGCGCGGCCCCGCGTGCTCTCGCGCGCGCAGATCGAAGCCAAGCTGTACAACTGGGACAACGCGCTGGAGAGCAACGCCATCGAGGTGCACGTGCACAGGCTGCGGCGCAAGCTGGGCGAGTCGCTGGTGCGCACCGTGCGGGGCGTGGGCTACTACGTGCCCGCGGAGCCGCAAACATGAGTGCCGCGCCCCATCCCACGCTCACCCGGCACCTGCTCGCCTGGGCGCTCTCGGCGCTTTTGCTGGTGTGGGCAAGCTTCGTCGTGCTGGCTTACGTCACTGGCGAGCGCGAAGCGGACGAGCTCACCGACGGCCACCTCGCCAGCGTCAGCTCATTGCTGCTGCCGTTTACGCCGGGCGGCATCGAGCCCGACACGGTGCCTGTCCCGCGCAGCTCCCTTCCGGGCAAGGACTTGCGCGCGCACGACCTCCAGCGCTCGCTCACCGTCACGGTCTGGCATGTGAGCGGCAAGGTCCTCTCGCACACGGGCGACGCCCCGGTGCCGCCCTTCGCCACGCCGGATGGCTTTTCCACGATCTCGCTCGGGCAGCCGGCGCAGGCCTGGCGCGCGTTCGCGCGTTGGGACGAGGAACATGCCAACAAGCTCGTGGTGATGACCTCGCAGCAGGAGCGCGACGAGATGGCCGCGGACATCGCCGGCCAGGTGGTGAAGCCGGGGCTGTGGCTGTTGCCCGTGGTGGCGCTGGCGCTGGTCCTGGCAATCCAGCGCGGACTGCGGCCGCTGCGGGAACTGGCGCAGCAAGTGCATGCGCTGGACACGCAGCAGGCGCAGAAGCTGCAGGCCGAGCTGCGCTTCCAGGAGCTCGCGGCCGTCACCGACGCGATCAACCGGCTCGTGGACCGCTACCACGCCGCGCTCACCCGCGAGCGCGCGCTCGCCAGCGAATTCGCGCACGAACTGCGCACGCCCCTCGCTTCGATTGCGCTGCATGCACGCACGGCGCAGGACACTCCCCCAGGTCCCGTACAGCAGCAGGCGCTCGCGCGGCTCGGCGACGACGCGCTGCGTGCCGGCCAGGTGCTGGCGCACCTGCTCGCGCTCGCGCGCGCCAGCCGTGCGGACCTGGACGAGGCGGCCGAATGGCTGGACCTGGATGCGCTGGCGCGCCGCGTGGTGTCGGAGTTCGCGCCCGACGCGCACGCGGGCGGGCGCGAACTGGGCCTGTCCAGCCCGGGCGCCTTCCCGGTCTCGGGCCATCCCGTACTGCTGGAACTGGCCCTGCGCAACCTGGTGCAGAACGCGCTTGCTCATACCCCGCCGGGCACGCGGGTGGAAGTCGAGCTCGATCCGGCGCGCCAGCTGCTGCAGGTGAGCGACGACGGGCCGAGCCGCCAGGGCGTGCCGGGCGAGTCCACGGCACCCGGCATCGAGCCGCTGGGCCTCGGCCTTGGCCACCGCGTCGTCGAAAAGGTCGCCGCCCTGCACGGCGCGAGCTTCGAGCCGGACGTGCCGCTGCCGGATCGCCGGCGCGGCTGGCGCATCCGCTTCGCGCCGGCGGCGCCCGCGCTTCAGGTGTAGGTGACCCAGTCGCGCCAGGGCGGCGCGTCGAGGTGCGGCACCGCGTTGAAGGTCAGCAGCATGTGCCGCTTGGGCGTGAACGCGAATTCCGTGACCGCGGTATTGCGGATGCGCATGTTGAGGTCGATCGTCGTCTCCGGCGCCGTGCCCAGCACGTAGCCGACGGCCGTGGCAATCGGGCCGCCGCTGGTGACCACCAGCACGTTCTGACCGTAGTGGTTCGCACGCACGTGGTCCAGCGCGCCGGCGACACCCGCGACGAAATCGGTGTAGCTGGGCATGCCCGCGGGCTGCGTGCTGCCGGCCATCCACTGCGACAGGCCGTCGCGCAGCAGCCGGAAGTGATGCCGGACCATTTCGGGCGAGGTCGGCTTTTCCAGCTTGTGTGGGTGCACCGTGGCGATCACGGCTTCGCTGTCGTATTCGTTGAGGCCGTCCCAGGAGAGATGCTCGCCGGCGCGGTCCATGCCTTGCAGGATGCCGGCCAGTGTTTCCTTGTGCCGCCGCAGCGTGCCCGCGATCAGTCCATCGAAATGGATGCCGCGCTCGGCGAAATATTCGCCCAGGCGCACGCTCTGGCGATGGCCCAGGTCGCTGAGCCGGTCGTAGTCGTCGGCGCCGAAGGACGCCTGGCCGTGGCGGACGAGGTAGAGGGTGCCCATGCGGCCATTCTGGCAAAGCGCGCGCGGTGTACGCGTCGCTGCGGCGACTTCAACGGCTGCCGGCGAGCACGCGCGCGAACACGTCCGTGTCCACGTTGCCGCCGGTGAGCGCGAAGCCCACGCTGCGACCGCCCGCACGAGCGCGATCGCGCAGCACCGCGGCCAGCCCCGCAGCACCTGCTCCCTCGGCCACGTTGTGCGTGTCGGCGAACAGGATGCGCATCGCTTGCGCCACCTCGTCGTCGCTCACGGCGACGATGTCGTCCGCTTCGCGCCGCACGATCTGCAGCGCGTCCTCGTCGGCGATGCGGCAGGCCATGCCGTCGGCGAGCTGCGTGGTGACCGGCGCTTCGACCACGCGGCCGGTGCGATACGAATCGAGATAGGTTGTTGCGTGCGCGGACACCACGCCCACCAGCTTGCTGCGGCGGCCCGTGTACGCGCGCGCGGCGGCCGCGGCGCAGAAGCCCGAGCCCTGGCCGATCGGCACGTAGACGACGGCCGGTTCCTCGCCGGGGGCGAAGCTCTCGAAGAACTCGAGCCAGTACGTCATCACGCCCAGCACCAGGTCGCGGTGGAAGGAAGGCACCATGTGCAGGCCGCGCGCCTGGGCGAGCGCGATGGCGTGCTCGCGCGCGGCCTGGAAATCCTCGCCGTGTTCGAGCAGCGTGACACCTAGCGCACGCATCGCCGCGTTCTTCTCGACCGAATTTCCGTGCGGCACCACGACGGTCGCCTGCAGCCCGAAGCGCCGTGCG
>FTHB01000433.1_pt1 | contig 54268 bp, 53 predicted proteins | sample 1640851 | NCBI WGS metagenome assembly FTHB01 (sample SAMEA3914788, study PRJEB12502) | metagenome | biome: forest; material: soil | place: Canada | collected 2011-07-03 | depth 0.1 m
GATGCTGCTCGATCACGTGGAGAGCGGCGCGAAGTGCACGGTGGGCTGCATCGAGGTGCCGCGCGAGGAGGCGACGGCGCTGGGCGTGATGCACGTGGACGCGGACCGCAGGATCACCGCCTTCCTCGAGAAGCCCAAGGACCCGCCGGCGATTCCCGGCAAGCCGGACAAGGCGCTGGGAAGCATGGGCATCTACGTGTTCGGCGCCGAGTACCTGTACAAGCTGCTGGAGGAGGATGCGAAGGACGAAGACTCCGAGCATGACTTCGGCAAGAACCTGATCCCGCGCATCGTGAAGGACGGCGGCGCGGTGGCGCATCCGCTCAACCTTTCGAGCATCCCGGCTTCGACACGGCATCGCCCCTACTGGCGCGACGTGGGGACGGTCGACGCGTTCTGGTCCGCCAACCTCGACCTCGCCTCCGACATGCCGGAGCTCAATCTCTACGACCGCAACTGGCCGATCTGGACCTACCAGGAGCAGCTGCCGCCGGCGAAGTTCGTCCCGGACGGCAACGGCCTCAACGGCGAGACCTCCAACGTGCTGATCTCCGGCGGCTGCATCGTGATCGGCTCCAACATCCGCCGCTCCGTGCTGTTCTCCAACGTGGTCGTGGAGGCATGCTGCACCGTGCACGAGGCGGTGATCATGCCGGACACGGTGATCGGACGCGGAGCGCGCCTGTCGAAGGTGGTGATCGACCGCGGCTGCCGCATCCCCGAAGGCATGGTGATCGGCGAAAACGCCGACGAGGACGCGCAGCGCTTTCACCGCTCGCCCAACGGCGTCGTGCTGATCACGAAGGAGATGCTGGAGAAGTTGGAGAACGCGGGCTAGCGACGCGGCGCAAGGCGATGGCGCGCCCTGCGATGCGTTTTGCGGGGCATGGCGCCCGCGCGCATCCCGGCAGGGGGGATGTTTGGTACAACCTCGGGTTCCCTCCCGCCCCCTCGATGAATCCCGAAGCCAGCCAGATCTGGACCGCCCCGCGCTCCGCCCTCGCCTTCCTCCTTGCCCTCCTGGGCATGCTGGGGCCCTTCTCGATCGACACCTTCATCCCGGCGTTCTCCGGCATCGCGCAGACGCTGGGCGCGACGCCGGTGCAGATGCAGCAGACGCTGTCGGCGTACCTGTTCGGCTTCGCCTTCATGAACCTGTTCCACGGCGCGCTCTCGGACAGCTTCGGGCGGCGGCCGGTGGTGCTGTGGGGCATCGCCATCTTCACGCTGGCCTCGGCGGGCTGCGCGCTGTCGCAGAGCATAGGCCAGCTGGTGTTCTTCCGCGCGCTGCAAGGCCTGTCCACCGGCGCGGGCATCGTCGTGTCGCGGGCGGTGATCCGCGACATGTTCCCGCCCGACCAGGCGCAGAAGGTCATGAGCCAGGTCACGATCTACTTCGGCGTCGCGCCCGCCGTGGCGCCCATCGTGGGCGGCTGGCTGTTCGTGCACGCGGGCTGGCACTCGATCTTCTGGTTCCTCACCTTCGTGGGCGTGGCCCTGTGGCTGGCGAACTGGAAGCTGCTGCCCGAGACGCTGCACGTCACGCACCGCCAGCACTTCAACGTGCGCAACCTGCTGCGCGGCTACTGGCAGCTGGGCGCCAGTCCGCGCTTCCTGCTGCTGGCGCTGGCGAGCGGCGTGCCCTTCAACGGCATGTTCCTCTACGTGCTGGCGGCGCCCGCCTTCCTGGGCGAGCACCTGCGCCTCGCGCCCACCGAGTTCTTCTGGTTCTTCCTGCTGACGATCAGCGGGATCATGGCGGGCTCCTTCGCCTCGGGGCGGCTCGCGGGCCGCATCCCGCCCAAGCAGCAGATCCGCTACGGCTTCATGGTGATGCTGCTGGTGTCCCTCGCCAACGTGGCGGCGAACTTCCTCTTCACGCCCAGCGCGGGCTGGGCGCTGATCCCGATCGCCCTGTTCGCCTTCGGCTGGGCGCTGATGGTGCCCGTGGTGACGCTGCTGGTGCTGGACCTGCATCCCGAGCGGCGCGGCATGGCGTCGTCGCTGCAGGCTTTCATCGGCTCCACGGCCAACGGCATCGTCGCGGGCGTGGTCGCGCCGCTGGTGATGGGTTCCACGCAGGAGCTCGCGGTGGCCTCGCTGGTGATGATGAGCGTCGGCCTGCTCGCCTGGGTGTACCTGCGCTGGCAGTGGCCGCAGACCGGCCGCAACGCGATCGCGTGAGCGCGGGTCAGCGGGCGCGGCGCTCGCCGTTCAGCAGCGGCAGCAGCGCCGCGAGGTCCACGGGCTTGGTGCAGTGGTGGTCGAAGCCGGCGGCGATCGCGCGTGCCTGGTCCTGCGCCTGGCCCCACCCCGTGAGCGCGATCAGCAGCGCGTCGCGTCCCCAACCGGAAGCGCGGATGCGCCGGGCGACCTCGTGTCCGCTCAGCCGCGGCATGCCGATGTCCAGGATGACGACGTCGGGGTGCAGCGCCTCGGCGCGCGCAAGCGCCTGTTCGCCGTCGGCGGCGCCGTGCACCTCGTGGCCCTCCATCTCCAGCAGCATGGACATGGTCGAGAGCGCGTCCGCGTTGTCGTCGGCGACGAGGATCCTGAGCGGGCGGACCGCCGCACGCGCCTGGTCCGCCGGCTCGCCGGCGTCGCCCGCCCGCTCTCCGGTGCGGATCGGCAACGGCAGGCAGACGGTGAACTCCGCGCCCTGGCCCAGGCCTTCGCTGCGCGCGTGCAGCGTGCCGCCGTGCAACTGCACCAGGCCGCGGCTGAGGGCCAGGCCGATGCCCAGGCCGCCTTGCGCGCGCTCGGCGGCCGAGGCGACCTGCGAGAACATGCCGAAGATGGCCTCCAGGTGTTCCGCCGACAGCCCGATGCCGTTGTCGCGCACCTGCAGCAGCAGCCGCCCCGCGCGCTCTTCGGCCGAGAGGCGGATGCTGCCGCCCGCGTCGGTGTACTTGGCGGCGTTGGACAGCAGGTTGCTCAGGACCTGCGCGATGCGCACGGGATCGACCGCCAGTTGCACGGCATGCAGCGGCAGGTGCACCTCGAGCTTGTGCTTCCTGGCTTCTATCATCGGCCACGCCGTTTCGACGGCCGCGTCGACGACGCCCTTCAAGTCCACCTGCGCGATGCGCAGCTGCAGCTTGCCGCGCGAGATGCGCGAGACGTCCAGCAGGTCGTCGAGCAGCAGCGCCATGTGGCCCACCTGGCGCTCGATGATGTTCATCGCCCAGCCTTGCCGCGCCGGGTCGGACGTGGCCTTCGCGACCATCGCCGCCTGCCGGATGGGGGCGAGCGGATTGCGCAGCTCGTGGGCGAGCGTCGCCAGGAATTCGTCCTTGCGCCGGTTGGCCTCCTCCAGCGCGCCCCTGGCCTGCACCTGCTCGGTGACGTCGTGGCCCTGCGCGAAGATGCCGACGGTGGCGCCGCTCGCGTCGCGCACGGGCTGGTAGACGAAGTCGATGTAGCGTTGCTCGGGCTCGGCGTCCGGCGTGCGCTGCAGCACCAGGCTCATCTCGCGACCGACGAAGGGCTCGCCGGTCGTGTACACGTTGTTGAGGAGTTCGAAGTAGCCCTGCTGGCCCGCCTCGGGGATCGCCTGGAAGGCGGGCATGCCTTCGAGGTTCCGGTGCCCCACGAGCTGGTAGTAGGCCTGGTTCACCAGCTCGAACACGAACTCGGGACCGCGCAGCAGGGCGACGAAGCCCGGCGCGTTGTCGAACCAGGTGCGCAGCGTGCGCGCGGCGTCCTGCGCCTCGCGCACGAGGCGGTCGCGCTCGCGCTCGGCGAGCACGCGGCCGGTTTCCTCGGTCACCGCGCAGAACATGCCGCCGATGCGGCCGTCCTCCTCGTAGATGGGGCTGTACGACCACGTGAACCAGGTGTCCTCGGGAAAGCCGTTGCGCTCCATCACCAGCAGCACCCGCTCGTTCCAGGTGGGCTCGCCGCGTTCCATCACCAGCCTGCGCTGCGCGCCGACGATGTCCCAGATGTCGCTCCAGGCCTCCTGCGCCGGCCGGCCGAACGCCGCCGGGTGGCGCTTGCCGAGCATGGGGACGTAGGCGTCGTTGTAGATGTTGATCGCCTGCTCGCCCCACCACACGAACATCGGGAAGCGCGAGTTCAGGCAGATGCCCACCGCGATGCGCAAGGCCTGCGGCCAGCGGTCCATGGGCCCTAGCGGTGTCGCAGCCCAGTCGGTGGCCAGCAGCAGGCGCCCCGTTTCACCAGCCGCGCCGCCTGCGTGCGCCGCACCTTCCATGAGAAGAGGTGGACGAAAGGATTCGGCGTTGCTGGCTGGGGTCACGGCAGTGTCTGGGGGGAAGCGCTCGCGCGCGCTCTTTTGCCGCCGGGGACGCAGTCGTGCTGCGACAGCATGACCGCCGAGATTACCGGAACGCACCCGCGCGCGGCAGGGGGCAGACAAAAAAAAGCGGCCCTCGCGGGCCGCCTTGATGAGCAAACGATCAGCGCGCCGGACGCCCGCGGCCGCCGTCGCGCGCACCGAAGCCGCGGTCGCCGCCGCCACCGATGGCGCGCGGGTCGCGCTCGCCACCGAAGCTGCGCTCGGCCGGCGCGCCGCGGCCATCGCGCGGGGCGAAGGACTTGGCGCCGAAGCCGCCGTGCTTGCCGTAGCCGTTGCTGCCGCGGTCACCGAAGCCGCCGCGACGCTCGCCGGGGCGGGCCGGCTTGCCGCCGAAGCCCTGGCGGGGCGGACGCGTGTCGATGCGCTGCTTGGGCTCGAGGCCGGGAACGGTCTCGGCGTTGAAGCGTTGCTTGCTGTAATGCTCGATGTCGCCGATCTTGCGGCGGTCGCGGAACTCGGCGAAGGTGATCGCCAGGCCGTCGCGGCCCGCGCGGCCGGTGCGGCCGATGCGGTGCGTGTAGTCCTCGCTCTTCATCGGCAGGCCGTAGTTGAAGACGTGGGTGATGGTCGGCACGTCGATGCCGCGCGCGGCCACGTCGGTGGCCACCAGGAACTGGATCTGGCCCTGGCGCAGCGCCATCAGGCGGCGGTTGCGCAGGCCCTGCGACAGGTCACCGTGCAGCGACACGGCGGCGAAGCCGGCTTGCTGCAGGTCTTCCGCCAGGCCGTCGCACTCGATCTTGGTGCTCGCGAAGACGATGGCCTGGTTGATGCTGGTGTCGCGCAGCCAGTGATCGAGCAGCTGGCGCTTGTGGTGCATGTTGTCCGCCCAGAACAGCTTCTGCTCGATGTTGGCGTGCTTTTCCTGCTGCGAGTCGACCTCGATGCGCTGCGGCTGGCGCATCACGCGCACGGCCAGCTGCTGGATGCGCGCCGCGAAGGTGGCGCTGAACATCATGGTCTGGTGGCGGTTGGCCGTGAGCTGGTGCACTTCGGCCAGGTCCTCGGCGAAGCCCAGGTCCAGCATGCGGTCGGCTTCGTCGACGACGAGGAACTGCACCTGGTCCAGCTTGATCTGGCCCGAGCGCTGCAGGTCCAGCAGGCGGCCGGGCGTGGCGACCACGAGGTCGGCGTTCTGCAGGCGCGCGATCTGCATCTGGTAAGGCATGCCGCCCACCACGTTGGCGATGCGCAGGCCCTTGCAGTGCTTGACCAGGTCGATGGCGTCGTGCGCCACCTGCTGCGCGAGTTCGCGCGTGGGGCACAGGATCAGCGCGCCGGGCACGGCGGCCTTGAAGTTGCGCGGCGACAGCGGGTTGCGGCGGGCGCGCTTGGGCGCGCCTTCGCCACGGGCCACCGCCTCGTCGTGGGCCTTGCGTTCGGCCTCGATCTCGGCGGCCTTCTGCTGGATCAGCGTGTGCAGCACGGGCAGCAGGAAGGCCGCGGTCTTGCCGCTGCCGGTCTGGCTGGAGACCATCAGGTCGTTGATGGCCTTGCCTTCGGTGTCCATCGCCATGGCGCGGCCGATGGCCTGCTCCTGCACGGCGGTGGGCTGGGTGAAGCCGAGGTCGGCCACCGCGGCGAGGAGTTCAGGGGCGAGGCCGAGCGCGGCAAAGCCGTTCGCCACGGCGGTATCTTGGGTTTCCGTCATGAAATGTCCACGCGGCGCCCCGGGCGGGTGCGCCGTCATTGAAATGGTTGGAGTACATCAACCATTCCAACGACAAACAGGCCGGGGGCCTGCGGCCCAATTCGCTCGGTCAGAGCGGGCCAGTGCGAGAAGGCAGATGCGCGAATCAGCTGCGGTGAAGCAGCAAGTCTCGGATTATCGCAGGTTTCGGGTTTTCCCGCAGAAAGCCCCTTCAGGTCAGCTTCAGGAAGTGCTCGCGGTAGTGGGCGAGTTCGTCGATCGACTCGTGAACGTCGGCGAGCGCGGTGTGCAGCTGCTGCTTCTTGAACGAGGCATAGACCTCGGGCCGCCAACGGCGCGCGAGTTCCTTGAGCGTGCTCACGTCCAGGTTGCGGTAGTGGAACCAGGCTTCCAGCTGCGGCATGTACTTCACCAGGAAGCGCCGGTCCTGGCCGATGCTGTTGCCGCACATGGGACTGCCGTGCTTCGGGATGTATCTGGCGATGAAGTCCAAAAGCTGCCGCTCCGCATCGGCCTCGGTGATCGTGGAGGCACGCACGCGCTCGGTCAGCCCGCTCTTGCCGTGCGTTCCCTTGTTCCACGCGTCCATCAGGTCCAGCTGCGCGTCGCTCTGGTGGATCGCGAACACCGGGCCTTCGATGCGTGGCTGCAGGTCCGGGCCGGTGACGACGACCGCGATCTCGATGAGGCGGTCGCGCTCCGGGTCCAGGCCGGTCATCTCACAGTCGAGCCATACGAGGTTCTGGTCACTTTTGGCGAGGCTGGCAGGGGCGGCGGGGGTCGTTTCGGGCATCGGGTCATTGTCGCCGATGGCCTAAGATCCATGGGATGGATCCCTCCTCCGCCCTCACGCTGGCCTTTGCGGCATTCCTGGTCGCCGGCCTGGCCGTGAAGTTCTGGCTCGCGACGCGCCAGGTGCGCCACGTCGCGCGCCATCGCGATGCGGTGCCGCCCGCGTTCGCGGCGACGGTGTCGCTGTCCGCGCACCAGAAGGCGGCCGATTACACCGTCGCCAAGTCGCGCTTGGGCCTGCTCGAGACTGCCTTCGGCGCGGCGGTGCTGCTCGCGTGGACGCTGCTGGGCGGACTCGACGCGCTGAACCGCGCGCTGGTCGCGTGGCTGGGCACGGGCATGCTGCAGCAGCTCGCGCTGCTCGGATGTTTCGCGGTGATCAGCGGCCTGCTGGAACTGCCTTTCTCGCTCTACACCACCTTCGTCGTGGAGGAGCGCTTCGGCTTCAACAAGATCACCTGGAAGCTCTGGCTGGGCGACCTCGTGAAGGCCGCCGTGCTCGGCGCGGCCATCGGCCTGCCGATCGCGGCGCTGATCCTGTGGCTCATGGGCGCCGCAGGCCACTGGTGGTGGCTGTGGGCCTGGTGCGCGTGGATGGGCTTCAACCTGCTGCTGCTGGTGATCTACCCGACCTTCATCGCGCCGCTGTTCAACAAGTTCCAGCCGCTGGAAGACGAGACGCTCAAGGCGCGCGTCACCGCGCTGATGCAGCGTTGCGGCTTCGCGGCCAAGGGCCTGTTCGTGATGGACGGCAGCAAGCGCAGCGCGCATGCCAACGCCTACTTCACCGGCTTCGGCGCCGCCAAGCGCGTCGTCTTCTACGACACGCTGCTGGCCAAGCTCTCGCCCGGCGAGGTGGACGCGGTGCTCGCGCACGAGCTGGGCCACTTCAAGCTCAGGCACATCGTCAAGCGCATCGTCGTGATGTTCGCCATCTCGCTCGCGGGCTTCGCCCTCCTCGGCTGGCTGGCCTCGCGCGTCTGGTTCTACACGGGCCTGGGCGTGCGGCCCAACCTGCAGGGGCCGAACGACGCGCTCGCCTTGCTGCTGTTCATGCTGGCCGTGCCCGTGTTCAGTTATTTCGTGTCGCCCCTGATGGCGCAGTTCTCGCGCAAGCACGAGTTCGAGGCGGATGCCTTTGCGGCCACGCAGACCAGCGGCCACGACCTGGGCACCGCCCTGCTGAAGCTGTACGAGGACAACGCCTCCACGCTCACGCCCGATCCGGTGTTCGTGAAGTTCTATTACTCGCACCCGCCGGCCACCGAGCGGCTCGCGCGGCTGGGAGGCGCGACGTGAGCGAGCTTCTCAAGCGCGACTGGGCCCAGGTGCCGCGCCGCGCGCTGACGCCCACCGAGATCGTGAAGCGCCTCGCCGACCTGCCGGGATGGAAGCTCAGCGGCGACGGCGCCGAGGTGGCCATCGAGAAGACCTTCCGTTTCGCCGACTACTTGGAGACGATCGCCTTCGTGAACGCGCTGGCCTTCGTCGCACACCGGCTGGACCATCACCCGGATCTCTCGGTGCACTACGGCAAGTGCGTGGTGCGCTTCAGCACGCACTCCGTGCAGGGCATCTCCGAGACCGACTTCGAGTGCGCGTCGCGCACCGACGCGTTGCTCGCGTGAGGAAGCGCCCGCTTGGCTGACGACAGCGCACGGCCCGGACTGGTGGTGGCCAGCCACGGGAGGCACTGCCTCGTCGAGCAGCCCGATGGCACGCGTGTGCTGTGCCACGCCAAGGGCAAGAAGAACGAGACCGTGGTCGGCGACCGCGTGCTGTGGCGCACGACCGGCGACGAAGGCGTGATCGCGGGCGTCCAGGAGCGGCGCAACCTGTTCTACCGGCAGGACGAAATCCGCACGAAGTCCTTCGCGGCCAACCTGGACCAGGTTCTGGTGCTGATCGCGGCGGAGCCGGAGTTCTCCGAGATGCAGCTGGCGCGCGCGCTGATCGCGGCCGAAGCCGAGCGCATCGCCCCGCTGATCGCGCTGAACAAGAGCGACCTGGTCGAGCCCTTCGAGCGCGCGTGGGCGCGGCTGCTGCCCTACCAGCACATGCATTACGGCGTGCTGCCGCTGTCGCTGCGCCTGTCGAAGGACACCGACCGCGAGCACCTGCTGCGCCACCTGCGCGGCAAGACGACCCTGGTGCTGGGACCTTCCGGTGCCGGCAAGAGCACGCTCATCAACCTGCTGGTGCCGCAGGCCCAGGCGCTCACGGGCGAAATCTCGCAGGCGCTCAACTCGGGCAAGCACACGACCACCACCACGACGTGGTACTGGGTGGATGCGGATCGCACGACCGGGCTCATCGATTCGCCGGGCTTCCAGGAATTCGGCCTGCACCACATCGACCGCATGCAGCTTGCGGCGCTCATGCCCGACCTGAAACCGCACGTGGCGCAGTGCAAGTTCTACAACTGCACGCACCTGCACGAACCCGGCTGCGGCGTGATGGCGGCGGTTTCGGACACGCCCGGCGCGCCGGCGGACCGCATTGAGCCCAGCCGTTACCGCATCTACCGCACGCTGTTCGAAGAGCTCGCGCAAGCACGCTACTAGGCTCTTGCACGAACGCGGTGCGCCCTCATTTAATGGGCAGGAGGCGCACCCGACCATGAGCGCGTTGCACGTCGTCTGTCCGCATTGCCATACCACCAACCGAGTCCAGTCCGCGGACCTGGGCAACGCGCCGGATTGCGGCCACTGTCACGCGCCGCTGTTCACCGGCCACCCGGTGAACCTCGGCGCCACCGATTTCGAACGCCACGTCACGCGCAGCCAGCTGCCGGTCCTGGTGGACTTCTGGGCGCCTTGGTGCGGGCCTTGCCGCATGATGGCGCCCGCCTTCGAGCAGGCCGCCGCGCAGCTCGAGCCGCGCGTGCAGGCCGTGAAGGTGAATACGGACGAAGCGCAAGGCGTCGGGGCGCGGCTGAACATCCGCAGCATCCCGACGCTGGCGCTGTTCGTGGACGGGCGCGAGGTCGCGCGCCAGGCCGGCGCCATGGGCGCGGCGGACATCGTTCGCTGGACGCAGGCGCAGCTCGCCAGGACGAGCAGCACGGCCTGACGCGCCAGCGCTAGCCGAGCAGGCGCGCCAGCGTCAGCAGGGCCAGCAGCACCATCCACAGCACGACCGAACGCCACACCAGGCCCACGATGGTCCGCAGGTGGGCGACCTCGGCTTCGCGTCCCGGCGTGCTGTCCGTGCCCACGGGGGGTTCGGCGGTGAGGCCGGACGCCTGGAAAGTGCCGGAGGCATTCGGCGTGTACACCGGCTGCAGCGCTTCGCCGCCCAGCCGCACGTTCACGGCGCCGGAGGTCGCGGCGAGGATCACGCCGTCGTTGTCGTTGGGAAAGCGCTGCGCGTAGTTGCGCCAGCAGTCGATCGCCTCCTCGAAGCTGCCCACCACCGCGAAGGCGATCGCCGTGAGGCGGGCCGGCAGCCAGTCGACCGCCGTCCATGCGCGCGCGGCGGCGGACTGCAAGGCCTCGCTGGCCGGCTGCGCCTGCGTGCGGTTGCGGTAGCGCCAGTAGCGCGCCACGAATTCGGCCATGCGATAGAGCACCGCGCCGGCGGGACCGAAGCCGAAGGCCGCCAGGATGGAGAACCAGGCGAGCACGCCGAACACGTGGCGGTGCGCCGCGAGCACCGAGTACTCGATCACGTGCCGCACGATCTCGCTGCGGGGCAGCTCGCTCGCGTCCACGCGCTGCCACTCCGCGAGCAGCTGGCGCGCGCGGGCTTCGTCGCCCGCTTCGAGCGCGTCGCGGATGTCGGTGAAGTGATGGCTGAACTGGCGGAAGCCCAGGGTCACGTACAGGACCAGCACGCTCCACACCATGGACGCGGGCCAGCCGACGAACACCGCCAGCAGCCAGTGCACGGCGAGCGCGGCCAGCGCCGGCGCGACGACCGCGAGGAACCAAGCCACCCAGCCATGCTGGGGCTTGCCCGCGTCGAAGTTCCGGCTTACCCAGCGCGCCCACACGCGCAGGCCCGAGTGGATCGGGTTGTGTGGTCCCAGGGGCCGCACCTGCTCGATCAGCAACGCGAACAGGATCGCGAAGAAGCTCATGGCGCGATGATAGCCGCGCCCGTCCCGGCTTCTAGGCGGCGAGGAAGCGGTACAGGTTGCGCAGCATGCCCGCTGTTGCGCCCCAGATGAAACGCTCCTTGCGCTCGTCCACGTAGGGCATGGAGTACCACTCGCGGCGCGTGCCGCTGAATTCCAGCGCGTGCTTGCGGTGGTGGGCCGGGTCCATCAGGAAGTCCAGCGGCACCTCGAAGGCGTCCGCGACCTCGTAGTCGTTCAGCACCAGGCGATAGTCCGGCCGCACCAGGGCGACCACGGGCGTGATGATGAACATCGTGCCGGTGGTGTAGGTGGGCATGCTGCCTATCACTTCGGCCAGCGCGCGATCCAGGCCGATCTCTTCCTCCGCCTCGCGCAGCGCAGTGTCGGCCGCGTCGACGTCGGTGTCGTCCCGCTTGCCGCCGGGAAAGGCGATCTGCCCCTGGTGCGTGGTGAGGTGCGCGGTGCGCTCGGTGAGCAGAACGGTCGGCCGCTCGCGCATCACGATGGGTACCAGCACCGAGGCTTGCGCCGGCTTGCGGTCGGTGAAGCGCTTCTCGGACCACAGCTCCGGCTGCCACGCCGGCGGCTGCGCGAAGCGGCGCCGCAGCGCGTCCGGCGTGAGCTGCGACGCAGGCACGGCGGGGAGCTGCGTGTCGACGGCGACCACGGGCACCTCGCGCGGGTCGAAGTTGGGCAGCTTCGACAGCGGCGTGTCCGGGGGAATGGCGGCGGAGGGGTCGATCGGCATGGAAGAAAGAAAAACCGCCGCGAGCGCTGGGCCGGCGGCGGTCGTCGTGGAGGCGGGCCTCCGCTTATTCGGCGGCGGCGGCCTTCTGCGTGTGGGCCAGCTTTTCCTTGATGCGGGCCGACTTGCCGGAACGCTCGCGCAGGTAGTACAGCTTGGCGCGGCGCACGTCGCCGCGGCGCTTCACTTCGATGCCGGCGATCAGCGGGCTGTAGGTCTGGAAGGTACGCTCGACGCCTTCGCCGCTGGAGATCTTGCGCACGGTGAAGGCGCTGTTCAGGCCGCGGTTGCGCTTGGCGATCACGACGCCTTCGTAGGCCTGCGCGCGCTTGCGGGTGCCTTCGACGACGCTCACGGACACGATCACCGTGTCGCCGGGGGCGAAGTCGGGGATCTTCTTGCCCAGGCGGGCGATTTCCTCTTGTTCGAGGGTCTGGATCAGGTTCATGGCTACCTCTGGGATCGTGCCCGCGCTGCACTGAAGGCTCTCGCTTCGCTGGGGCCAGGAATCTGGCGGCGGCTGGAGCGGCCGGGTAGAGGATCTGGAAAGCCGATGATTATAGCCCGGCGAGGAATTCCTCGTCGGCGGGCCCCAGGCGGCCGGCGTGGCGGGCCGCGGCGATCAGGTCCGGACGCTCGCGCGCCGTGAGCGCCAGGCGCTGCTGGCGCCGCCAGGCCTCGATGCGCGCATGGTGGCCGGACAGCAGCGCCTCGGGCACCTTGCGGCCCTCCCACTCCTCGGGCCTCGTGTAGTGCGGGCAATCGAGCAGGCCGTCCAGCGCGGGGTTGAAGCTGTCCTCCTGGTGGCTGCCCGCGTCGTTCAGCACGCCGGGCTGCAGGCGCGCCACGGCATCGAGCAGGGCCATCGCCGCGACCTCGCCGCCGGAGAGCACGAAGTCGCCCAGGCTCAGCTGCACGTCCACGTGGGCGTCGATGAAGCGCTGGTCGATGCCTTCGTAGCGGCCGCAGAGCAGGACGGCGCCGGCGCTGGCGGACCACTGCTCCACCCGCGCGTGGTCCAGGCGCGGACCGACAGGGGAGAACAGCAGCACGGGCGCGGCGTCGCCGCGGTCGGCCTGGATCGCCCCGAGGCAGCGCGCGAGCGGCTCGGCCAGCATCACCATGCCGGGGCCGCCACCGAAGGGACGGTCGTCGACGCGCCGGTAGTTGCCCTCGGCGAAATCGCGCAGGTTCCACAGGCGCACGTCGACCTGCTTCGTCTCGTAGGCGCGGCGCGTCACGCCCGCGGCCAGGAAGGGCGCGAACAGCTCCGGGAACAGCGTGACGACGTCGAAGCGCATGGGGCGAGCTTAGCGCGCGGCCGCGGCGGCAGGGCGCGGCGGCCGCCAGCGTGCCGCCCTGGATTCGATCGTGTAGTACGAGAGCGCAGCCAGCCCGAGGCTCAGGGGCAATCCGAGCAGCAACGTCTCCTCCCACGGGAAGCGCACGCGCAGCCACACGAAGATGGGGTAGTGCCACAGGTACAGGCCATAGGACACCCGCCCCAGCCAGGCAAGCGCCGGCCGCGAGAACATCAATGCCACTTGCGAAGCGGGACGCTGCACCGCGAGCACGGCGACGGCCGCCGCGCCTTCGACGATGCTGAGGCCCCACGTCTGCATCCAGAGATCGCCCCAGGTCCGGTCCAGGCACAGGAGCCCGGCGACCGGCAACCAGAGCAGCCAGGGGAGCATGCGTTGCAGCGTGTCGTGCCAAGGCCGCTCGCGCAGGGCCGCGGCCAGCCATGCGCCCAGCAGCAGCCCCGAAAAGTGGGTGTCCGCGCGGTAGTAGACCTCGTTCCAGCTCTGGCCCCGGATCGTGCAGGCCCAGCGCAGCATGGTCGCGAGGACATAGGCGACCAGCAGCACACGCACCAGGGCGCCGCCCTTCCACCGGCGCCAGGCGAGCAGCATCGCGAGCGGCCACAGCAGGTAGAAATGCATCTCCACGGCGAGCGACCAGGTGTGGCTGATCTGGCGCGGGGTACCCCAGAAGGCGAGCGCGTAATCCGACAGGTACAGCGCGGCCATCGCGGCTTGGCTGGCGTGGTCATGCTCCTGCGGCCAGAGCAGCGGCGACACCAGCACGTAGACAGCCAGCATCGCGAACAGGGCCGGCGTCAGCCGCCATAGCCTGCGGCGCCAGAAAGCGGGCATGTCCACGGTGCCGGTGCGATCCAGTTGCGCGAGCAGCAGCGAGGTGATCAGGTAGCCGCTAAGGACGAAGAAGACATCGACCCCGATGTAGCCGCCCAGCGCCCATGGCGCGCGCGCGTGGAACAGCACGACCAGCAGGATCGCGAAGGCGCGCAGCCCGTCGAGGGCCGGGTTGTAGGTCATCGGGCGATGCTGCCCAAGATGGCGTGGCGTGTCGAGCCGGTGTTGCCTGGCCGCTAGTAATCCGCCTGCCAGTCGACGTCCATGCGCCTGGCCTGCAGGTCCACCTTGTCCACGTAGGCGGCCACGAAGGGAATCATGCGCTCCACGGGCTTGCCCTCTTCCTCGGCGACGACGACCAGCACGGTCTGCGGGCCGGTGGACATGAGGTCCTTCACCTGCCCGAGCGCCACGCCTTCGCGGTTGAAGACGTCCAGGCCCAGGAGGTCGACCCAGTAGTACTCGTCGTCGGCAGCGGTGGGAAAGGAGGAGCGCGGAATGAAGATGCGGCAGCCCTTGAGCGCCTCGGCCGCGCTGCGGTCCTCGACGCCGTCGGCGCGCGCGACCACCGAGTCCGAATGCTCCTTGGTCTCGCGCACGCGCAGCAGCACCGTCCCGGAGAAGGCTGGCGCGCCCCGCTCGGACGGCTGCAGGTACCAGCGCGTGGAAGAAAAAAGCGCCTGGGGATCGGCGCTGTGGGCCAGGACCTTGAACCAGCCCTTGATCCCCCAGGCATCGGCGATGCGCCCGACCTCGATGGCGTCCGCGGGCAGGTCCGCGGGCTCGATCTCGGCTGGCAGCGGGGCTGCCGGACGGCCGGGCGCGGCCATCAACCGCCGCAGGGCCGCCCCAAGGCGGTTGCGGCCCCCTCGGGGGGCGGCGCAGCGAAGCGGAGACCGGGGGCCAACAGCTTCAGGCGGCTTGCGCGGGAGCGACGGCCTTCGCGCCGTCCTTCAGCAGGCGCTCCACGCTGGGAGATGCCTGGGCGCCGACGCCGCGCCAGTAGGTCAGGCGGTCTTGCGCGACGCGCAGCTTCTCTTCACCATCCTTGGCGACCGGGTTGTAGAAACCCAGGCGCTCGATGAAGCGGCCGTCACGACGCACGCGCTTGTCCGCGACGACGATGTTGTAGAACGGACGGTGCTTTGCACCGCCGCGGGAGAGTCGAATGACGACCATGATTTATCCTTCGGGTGGATGAGGCAGTTCCGGACCGGAACCGCTCAAAGATCTTCCGGCGTTGAGACACGCGACTGGCCACCCGGCCAGCGACACGCCGAAAAGCCCGCGATTATAGCTTTTTTCTTTCCATGCTCACCCTGCGCTCCAGCACCGACGCCGATGTGCCCGCCATCGCGGCCATCTACGGCCACCACGTGACCCACGGCACGGGCACCTTCGAAACCACGCCGCCGACCGAGGCCGACATGGCCGCGCGCCGGGCCGACGTGCTCGCCAAGGGCCTGCCCTACCTGGTCGCCGAACTCGAGGGCCGCGTCGTCGGCTTCGCCTACTGCCAGTGGTTCAAGCCGCGCCCCGCCTACCGCTTCTCCGCCGAAGACTCGATCTACCTCGACCCCGACGCGGCGGGCCAGCGCCTGGGCAACAAGCTGCTCGGCGAACTGGCGCGCCAGGCCGAGGCCGCCGGCGTGCGCAAGCTGATCGCGGTGATCGGCGATTCGGCCAACGTGCGTTCGATCGGCGTGCACCGCGCGATGGGCTTCCGGCACGTGGGCACGATCGAGGCATGCGGATGGAAGTTCGGCCGCTGGCTGGACATCGTGCTGATGGAGAAGTCGCTCGGCCAGGGCGGCCGCACTCCGCCGGACGAGGAGGCCGCATGAAAAGCAAGACCCTCGCCACCTGGCTGGCCTTCCTGGGCGGGCCGTTCGGTGCGCACCGCTTCTACCTGCATGGCCACCGCGACTGGATGGCGTGGCTGCTGCCGGTGCCCACGCTGCTGGGCGCCTATGGCGTGCTGCGCATGTGGAACATCGGACAGGACGACGTCGCCAGCTGGCTGCTCGTGCCCCTGCTGGGGTTCACGGTCGCGGGCTGCTGCCTCACCGCGATCGTCTACGGCCTGAAGCGCCCGCAGGACTGGAACGCGCGCTTCAATCCCTCGGCCGACGCGGAAGCGCCGGCGGGCGAGACGCGCTGGACCACCATCTGGGCGATCGTCCTGTCGCTGATGATCGGCGCCGCCGTGCTCATGACCAGCATCGCCATGAGCTTCCAGGCCTACTTCGAGAACCAGGTCGAGGAAGGCCGCAAGATCAGCGAGTAGCGCATCGGGTGATGCACGACCGGCATTTCCCGCGCCGGCCGGGCCCCGGTAGATTGGAGCGTCCCCTCCCCACACGGAGAAGACCATGGACGCACGAGCCCACGAGGCCCGCAGCATCACGATCCGCAGCTTCGAACCCGAGGACGCCCGGGCCGTCTCGGCCGTCCTCGGGGCGCCGGGCGCCTTCGAAGGCACGCTGCAGATGCCGGACGTACCGATCGCCTCGCGCATCGAGATGCTGGCCCGGCACGACCCGCAAACCTGCAAGCTGGTGGCCGTCGCCGGCGAGGAGATCGCCGGCATGGCCGGACTGCATCCCGTGCATCCGGGCCTGCGGCGCGCGCACGCGCGCGTGCTGGGCATCGTCATCGCGCCCGCATGGCAAGGCCGCGGCATCGGCCGCCAGCTGATCGAGCGGCTGCTCGCGTGGGCGGACAACTGGGCCGGCGTGCTGCGGGTGGAGCTGCACGTGCACGCCGAGAACGAACGCGCCATCGCGCTGTACCGCAGCCTGGGCTTCGTCGAGGAAGGCCGCCATCGCGGCTTCGTGCTGCGCGACGGCCGCTATGCGGACGCGCTCACCATGGCGCGCCTGCATCCGCGCCCGCCGGTGCTGGCGGCCTGATCAGAACAGCTTGAGGCTCACCCAGTAGGCGATCGCGGCGACGAAGGCGCTCGCGGGGATCGTGAAGATCCAGGCCCACACGATGTTGCCGGCCACGCCCCAGCGCACGGCGCTCGCGCGCTGCGTCGCGCCGACGCCGACGATGGCGCCGGTGATGGTGTGCGTGGTGGACACGGGGATGCCCAGCGCGCTCGCGAGGAACAGCGTCAGCGCGCCGCCGGTCTCCGCGCAGAAGCCGCCCACGGGCTTGAGCTTGGTGATCTTCTGGCCCATGGTCTTGACAATGCGCCAGCCGCCCAGCAGCGTGCCCAGGCCCATGGCGGTGTAGCAGCAGACGATCACCCAGATCGGCGGCTCGGCGTCGCCGGCGGCGACGTAGCCGGTGGCGATCAGCAGCATCCAGATGATGCCGATGGTCTTCTGCGAATCGTTGCCGCCGTGGCCCAGGCTGTAGGCGCCGGCGGAGATCAGCTGCAGGCGGCGAAACCACTTGTCGACGCGCGAAGGGCTGCTCGCGCGGAAGATGTTGGAGACGATCACCATCATCAGCGAGCCCAGCACGAAGCCCAGCAGCGGCGACAGGAAGATGAAGAGCACCGTCTTCCAGATGCCGTCGGCGACCAGCGCCTGCGCGCCGGCCTTGGCCAGCACCGCGCCGCAGATGCCGCCGATCAGCGCGTGCGAGGAACTGCTGGGGATGCCATAGAGCCAGGTGATCACGTTCCAGGCGATCGCGCCTATGAGCGCGCCGAAGACGACGTGCGTGGTGACCACGCCCGGCTCCACGATGCCCTTGCCCACCGTGGAGGCGACGCTCAGGTGGAAGATGAACAGCGCCAGCACGTTGAAGAAGGCGGCGAAGGCCACCGCCTGCGTCGGCTTGAGCACGCCCGTGGAGACGACGGTGGCGATGGAGTTGGCCGCGTCGTGGAAGCCGTTCATGAAGTCGAACAGCAGGGCGACGACGACGAGCAGGATCACGACCCCGAGGGCCGCCTGGGTCACGGTCATGGCGGCCTCAGGAGTTCTCGAGCACGATGCCTTCGACGACGTTGGCCACGTCCTCGCACTTGTCGGTGATGGTCTCCAGCAGCTCGTAGATGGCCTTGAGCTTGATCACTTCACGCACGTCAGGCTCTTCGCGGAACAGCTTGGAGAGCGCCGCGCGCATGACGCGGTCGGCGTCGGACTCGAGCTTGTCGATCTCCTCGCAGGTCTTGAGGGCGGCGGCCGCGGTGTCGTGGTCGGACAGCCTGGACAGGAAGCCCACGGCCTCCTGCACGCGCTCGCAGCAGCGCACGGACAGGTCCGTGAGGCGCGCGATTTCCTCGGTCATGTGGCGCACGTCGTACAGCGCCATGGTCTCGGCGGAGTCCTGGATCAGGTCGGCGACGTCGTCCATCGTGTTGATCAGCGTGTGGATCTGCTCGCGGTCGATGGGCGTGATGAAGGTGGAGTGGATCAGGCGGTTCACTTCCTGCGTCACCTTGTCGGCCGCGCGCTCGGCGTGGTCGACCTCGCGGTTGTACTGCTCGCGCAGGTTCGCGTCGCCGTAGTTCGCCACCAGCTTGGAGAACGCGTGGGCTCCTTCGATCATCCGCGCCGCATGCGCGTTGAACAGTTCGAAGAAGTTGCCCTCCTTGGGCAGCAGTTTGTTGAACAGCATGTTCTCTGTGACGGTTCGTGTCTGTGGCGCGGAGTGTACCGGGCACGGCCGGTCAGGCATTGCGGAAGATGAAATACACGGCGCCCAGCATGCACAGGGCCGCCCACAGGTAGTCCAGGCGCAGCGGCTGCTTCAGGTAGAAGACGCTGAAGGGCACGAACACGGCCAGCGTGATGACTTCCTGCATGATCTTGAGCTCGCCCACCTCGAGGCGCGCCACCTGGAAGCCGATGCGGTTGGCCGGCACCTGCAGCAGGTACTCGAACAGCGCGATGCCCCAGCTCACCACGGCCGCGACGTACCAGGCGGAGCCCGCCAGGTTCTTCAGGTGGCCGTACCAGGCGAAGGTCATGAACACGTTGGAGCCGACCAGCAGCAGCACCGTCCATCCGGCCGGCGGAACAGAGGAGAAGAAGGAACTCATGCGCGCATTATCCGAAGGACTGGTCTTCGTCGACGAGCAGGTGCTGGTCCTGGACAAGCCCGCCGGCCTGCTCGCCGTGCCCGGGCGCGGCGAGGACAAGCAGGACTGCCTGTCGGCGCGCGCGCAGGCGCTGTGGCCGGACGCGCTGGTGGTGCACCGCCTGGACATGGCGACCTCGGGCCTGTTCCTCATGGCGCGCGGCCTGCACATGCAACGGATCCTGGGTCGCGCCTTCGCCGAACGCGAAGTGCGCAAGCGCTACGAGGCCATCGTCGCCGGCGTGCCCGGTCCGGTGGGCAGCCGCGGCGCGATCGAGCTGCCCATCGCGGCGGACTGGCCGAATCGTCCGCGCCAGCACGTCGACGCCGAGCGCGGCCGGCCCAGCGTCACGCACTGGGAGGTGCTTGCGGTGCAGGACGACACGGCGCGGCTCGCGCTGGAGCCCCTCACCGGCCGCACCCACCAGTTGCGCGTGCACCTGCAGGCGGTCGGCCATCCCATCCTGGGCGATGCGCTCTATGCGCCCCAGGAGATCGCGCTGCGTGCGCCGCGGCTGCTGCTGCACGCGAGCGCGCTGGAACTGGCGCATCCGGCCACCGGGGAGCCGCTGCACTTCGCGAGCGCCGTGCCCTTCTGAACGGCTGGCGGGCCATCCCGCGCCGGCCTTACCATGTCGGCCATGAGCCAGCGACACCTCACCATCCTCACCGGCGCCTCGCGCGGCATGGGCCTTGCCATGGCGCAGCAACTGCTCGCCGCGGGCCACGACCTGCTGTGCATCGCGCGCAAGACCAACGACACGCTCGCGGAGCAGGCCAGGCAGGCAGGCCGCCAGTGCGAGCAGTGGCCGCACGACCTGGCGCGCGCCGACGGCGCGGCCGCGCGCCTGGACACCTGGCTGCAAGGAAGGAACCAGCGCGACTTCGCCTCGGTCACGTTGATCAACAACGCCGGCCTCATCCCGCGCATCGCACCGCTGGACGACATCCCCATCGACCAGTTGAAGGACGCGATGCGGGTGGACCTGGAAGCGCCGCTGCTGCTCACCGGCGCCTTCCTGCGCGCGACTTCGACCTGGACGATGCCGCGCAAGGTGCTGAACATCTCCTCGGGCCTGGGCCGCCATGAGATGGCATCGCAGGCCGCGTACTGCGCCGCGAAGGCCGGCATGGACCACTTCACCCGTTGCGTCGCGCTGGAGCAGGCTGCGTTGCCGCAAGGCGCGCGCATCGTGTCGCTGGCGCCGGGCGTGATCGACACCGACATGCAGGTGCAGCTGCGCGGCGCCGACGCGGCCCTGTTCCCGGCCCGCGGCAACTTCGTGGGCATGAAGGAAAAAGGCGCGCTCGCCTCGCCAGAGGATGCGGCTTCGCGCGTGCTGGCGTATTTGCAGCGGCCCGACTTCGGCAGCAAGCCGGTCGCCGACGTGCGCGACTGAAGCGCGCGTCCGCGGGCTCAGTCGCCCTGGAATCCGCCCGCGCGCAGCGTCAGCACCAGCGTGTCGCGGTGGCCCGGTCCGTCCACGGGCTGGATCGGCGTCGTCTCGTGGATCACGCGCGCGTCGTCCAGCAGCAGCAGGCTCCAGGGCTCCGTCAGCGTGAAGCGCTGGCCCGCCGGGCCGTCGGACTGGAACACGCGCGTCTCGCCGCCCTTGATGTTGACGCGGGACAGCAGGAACACGGCCACCAGGTCGACGCCGTCACGGTGCGCGCCCTCGGGCGTCGGCCGGCCGATGCCGCCTTCGGTGTCGATGCGGAACTGGTGCGCCTCGACGAACCAGGGCCGCGCGCCCTTGAGATCCGTCGCGACGCGTGCCATCGCACGCAGCAGGCGCGTCCACGCCGCCTGCGTCACCACCTGCGGCTCCATCGGCTCGAACCAGCGCTGCATGCCGCCGTGCAGCGCGTTGTATTCCAGCGGCTGCCAGTGCGCGCGATGCGACGCCTGCGTGAGCGCCTCCTCGCCCTCCGCGACGAAGCAGGAGTGGCGGCGGCGCCGATAGCGCCCGCCATCCTTCAGGTACTGGTCGGGCGGCAGCGCATCCCAGGACGGCAGCAGCGCCTGCAAGTCCGCGAGCGTGCAGCCGGCGAGTTCACACACGCCCTGCGCGCTGAGCACGGCATAGCCTTGTTGGCGCAGGAGCGTCGGAAGCTGGTCGGGATAGGTGTACGCGGGACGCAGGAGCATGCGCGAAGCTTAAGCCAATCCGCGAAGGCCGCCGGCCGTGGGCCCCAGGAGTCGAAAGGCGGGCGATCTCGGGGAGCAGAAGGCGGACGGCCGGACGCAGAGGGCGCGAAGTTGTCCGCTCCCGCCTTTCAGCCCGAAACCTTCACGCCCTTCCAGAACGCGACGCGGTCCTTGATCATGTCGGCCTCGGGCTTCGGATCCGGGTAGTACCAGACGGCGTCTGTGTTCAGCTCGCCGTTCACCAGCAGCGAGTAGTAGCTCGCCTGCCCCTTCCAGGGACAGCTGGTCTTGTGGTTGCTGAAGGTCGTGTATTCGCGCTTGAGCGCGCTCGCGGGGAAGTAGTGGTTGCCTTCCACCACCACGGTGTCGTCGCTCTCGGCGATGGTCACGCCGTTCCACTCTGCCTTCATGCGCTGCCTCCTTGCGGCGCGTGCAGCCAGTGCACGCTGAACAGGCGATCGGGATCGGTCCACACCGGGCCCGGACGGAAGCCGGCGCGCTGCGCCAGTTCGCGCAGGCCGGCGATGGTGAACTTGTACGAGTTCTCCGTGTGCAGGGTCTCGCCTTCCTCGAACGTGTAGCGCTCGTCGCCCACCGTCACCGACTGGCGCACGCGACTGAGCAGGTGCATCTCGATGCGCTGCTGCGGCGCGTTGTAGAAGGCGTAGTGCGCGAACTGCGGCAGCACGAAGTTCGCGTCCAGCTCGCGGTTGGCGCGCGCGAGCAGGTTCAGGTTGAACGCCGCCGTCACGCCTTGCACGTCGTTGTAGGCGGCGTGCAGCACGTGCGGATCCTTCACCAGGTCCGCGCCGAGCAGCAACGCGCCGCCGCGCAGCATCTCCGCCGCGCCGTGCAGGAAGGCCAGCGCTTCGTCGGGCGTGAAGTTGCCCAGCGTGGACCCGGGGAAGAAGCCGATGCGCCGCCCCGTGCCGACGGCGGGCGGCAGCTGCAGCGGCTGCGTGTAGTCGGCGACCACGGGGCGCACGTCCAGGCCCTTGAACGCACCGCGCAACACGGCGGCGGAATCGCGCAGGTGCTCGCCCGATATGTCGATCGGCACGTAGCGCGCGGGCGATTCGAAGGCCTGCAGCAGCAAGCGCACCTTGTGCAGCGAGCCCGCGCCGAACTCCACGATCTCGGCGCCCGCTCCGGCCAGCGCCGCCATCTCGCCGGCGCTGCGCTCCAGGATGCCGAGCTCGGTGCGCGTGGGGTAGTACTCCGGCAGCTCGCAGATGCGGTCGAACAGCCGCGAGCCTTCGGCGTCGTAGAAGTACTTGGGGGAGATGCTGCGCGGGCGTGTCGCCAGCGCCGCCTGCAGGTCGCGGCCGAACGCGCTCAGCATGCGCCGTCCCGCGCGAGCCGCAGGCCGCTGAACTGCCAGCGGGCGCCGGGCGGAAAGAAGTTGCGATAGCTGGGACGCGCGTGCGCGGGCGGCGTTGCGAGGCTGCTGCCGCGCAGCACCATCTGGCCGACCATGAACTTGCCGTTGTACTCGGCGACCGTCCCGGCCCACGGACGGAAACCCGGGTAGGGATCGTAGGCCGAGCGGGTCCACTGCCACGCATGGCCCGTCATCTGGCGCATGCCGGGCAAGCCGTACGCCGCTTCCCATTCCGCCTCCGTGGGCAGACGTGCGCCCGCCCATTCGGCGAAGGCCGCGGCCTCGTAGAAACTCAGCTGGCTCACCGGGGCGTGCGGGTCCAGGGGCTTCACGCCCTGGAGGCCGAAGACCTGCCATTGCGAGGACGGCGCGCGCGCATCGTGCGGGGCGATCCAGTAGAGCGGCGCCTGCCACTGCTGCGACTGCACCTGCGCCCAGCCGTCCGACAGCCACAGCGAAGCCGTGCGGTAACCGCCGTCCTCGATGAAATCGGCGTACTCGCCGCAGGTCACCAGCCGGTCGGCGATGCGGTAAGGCTGCAGCCAGACGGTGTGGCGCGGTGTCTCGTTGTCGAAGGCGAAGCCTTCGCCCGCGTGGCCCACGCGCACCGGGCCGGCGGGTCCGTTGATCCACTCCAATGCGGGCGTGCTGGCGGCCAGGCGCAAGGCGGGCTGCTCGCTCGCCTCGTAGGCCGGCAGCAGCGGATTGCAGGACAGCGCATGCAGGATGTCGGTGAGGATCAGTTCCTGGTGCTGCTCCTCGTGCTGCAGGCCGAGTTCCAGCAGCGGCTGCACCGCGGCCCACGTCGCGTCATCCGCGGTGCCGATCAGCACCTCGATGGCCGATTCCACGTGCGCGCGATAGCGATGCACCGATGCGAGCAGCGGGCGCGTGAGCAGGCCGCGCTGCGGGCGCGGATGGCGCGGGCCGAGCGACTCGTAGTAGGAGTTGAACAGCGTGTGCCATTGCGGCTCGAAGGCTTCATAGCCCGGCTGGTGCGGCGCGAGCACGACCGTCTCGAAGAACCAGCTGGTGTGCGCGAGGTGCCACTTGGTGGGACTCGCGTCGGGCATGGACTGCACGCACTGGTCTTCGGCCGACAGCGGCGCCGCCAGCGCGAGGCTGCGGGCCCGCACGCGCGCGAAGCGCTCCGCCAGTGGCGCGCGGCCTGCATCGGTGGCGGCCGGCGAGTCGGCGACCGTGGGATTCAAGGACATGGGTCCGGGCTCCTGTCGTGCAACGCGCCTCCCGCGACCGCGCTGCCAATGAGAATGTCCCCTGCCATTTCATTACAGCACAGGCCGCCGCGCCTTGCTGCCGCGGAGTCCGGCGGGATGTGGAATGCGGGCTGCCGGACGCAGAGAGCGCAAAGGGTACGCAGAGGACGCAAAAAAGTCGGACTTCAAATGGATTCCTCTGCGCCCTCTGCGTACCTTTGCGTCTGGCGCGTCGGGTTGTCCGCCTTCGGTTGTCCGTCCCCGGCTTTCACTCGTGCTGGTGCAGCGCCAGCTCGGTCTCGCGCAGCTCGTGCCAGTGGCCCCAGCGGCTGGGACTGTCGTCCACGCGCACGAACAGCACGGGCTGGTCGCAGGCGGACCAGCGCGCGCAGCTCTGCTTCCACTTGCGCACCTGGCCGGGCGGCACATAGAGGTACATCGGACGCACGCTCGCCGGGACGATCGCCTCGTTGGCGATCACCGGCTGCGGGTAGATCACCGGCGGCGGCACCTTGCCCTTGACGGCGATGCGGCCGTACACGCCGGGGCGCAGCGTGCCGCCGGCAGTGACGTTGCGATAGGTGCTGCCGCCATCCGGAGCCGCATGGGCGGCGAAGCTGGCGAGCAGCGCGACGATGCAGACGAAGGTGACGGCGAAGGCCGGCACCCAACGGGCGGACCAGGTGCTGGAATGCATGACGAGCTCCTTGGATACGGCCGTGTTTCTACCCAGCCAGCCGTGAAGGGCCTTGTAGGCACGACGGAATCACGGCGGGGGGATTTGTCCCACGTCGAGCTCACGCCGAGCCTGCTCGTCCATTGCAAACGCGCGCCCTCCCTGGCGCACACGCAGCGTCTGCAGCCGGAACCGCTCGTCTGGCCGTTCCCCGCGGCGAGGCCGCTCGGCGGATTTCGCTCAGCCGCCGTACTGCCGGCGCGCGAGCTCGGCGCCCTGCGCGAGCGCCTGCAGCTTGCGCATCGCGATGTCGCGGTCCATGGGGGCCATGCCGCAATTGGTGCAGGGGAAGAGCCGGTCGCGCGCCACGAACTGCAGCGCGCGGCCTATGGTCTCGGCCACCTGCTGCGGCGTTTCGACCTCGTCGCTCGCGACGTCGATCACGCCGACCAGCACGTCCTTGCCCTCCAGCAAGGCCATGAGGTCCGGCGGCACGTGCGAGTGGAAGCACTCCAGGCTCACCTGGTCGATGCTGCTGGCCGCGAGCGCGGGGAAGACCTGGGCGTACTGGCGCCACTCCTCGCCCAGCGTCTTCTTCCAGTCGTTGTTGGCCTGGATGCCGTAGCCGTAGCAGATGTGGACGGCCGTCGTGCAGGTGAGTCCCTGCGCCGCGCGCTCCAGCGCCTTCACGCCCCAGTCCGCCGCGTCCTTCATGTAGACGTTGAAGGCCGGCTCGTCGAACTGGATCACGTCCACGCCGTCGGCCTGCAAGGCCAGCGCTTCCTGGTTGAGGAGTTCGGCGAAGGCGAAGGCCATCTTCACGCGGTCGCCATAGAAGCGGTCGGCCACCGTGTCGACGATGGTCATGGGGCCCGGCATGGTGAACTTCAGCTTGCGCTGCGTGTGGGCGCGCGCCAGCCGCGCCTCGGCCGCATGCACGCGGCCTTTCAGGCGCAGCGGCCCGACCACCTGCGGCACCAGGGCCTTGTAGCGGTCGTTGCGGATGCCCATCTCGACCTTGTGCGCGAAGTCGATGCCCTCGACCTGCTCCAGGAAGCCGTGCACGAAGTGCTGCCGCGACTGCTCGCCGTCGGTGACGATGTCGAGGCCCGCGTCCTCCTGCGCCTTGATCCACAGCAGCGTGGCGTCGGCCTTGGCTTCCTGCAGCGCCGCGCCCTCTTCCTTCCAGCGCGGCCAGAGCTTGCGGGTTTCGGCCAGCCATCCGGGCTTGGGCAGGCTGCCGGCGATCGTCGTGGGGAACATGCGCCTGTCTCCTCGCGTGTTGTTGAATACTTCGGTCCGCCTATCATGGCATCTTCCGCCACCAACCGCCCCAGCAGATGCGCGACCTCCCCGACCCGGAACAAGCCAAGCCCTGCGTGCTGGTGATCGACGACGACGAGGCCGTCGCCTGGGCGATCGCCGGGCGCCTGGGCAAGGACTTCCGCGTCGTGGGCCTCAGCGACCCGGCGCTCGCGGTGCAGCGGGCGCGCGAGGAGAAACCGGGCCTGATCCTGTGCGACATCAACATGCCCGGCATGCAGGGCGACGACGTCGCCTTCGCGCTGTCGCAGGACCCGCGCACGGCCAGCGTGCCCCTGATCTACCTCACGGCCCTGGTCGGGCCGGAAGACGACCCGGACCTCGAGGGCGTGTTCGGGGACTACCCCACCATCTCCAAGAGCGCGACCACCGAGGAACTGCGCGGCATCGTCGCCTCCGCCCTCGGGCTGCCGGACAACGCCGGCGAGTGACTCAGGCGGGCTGCAGCGCGAAGGCCTGCGCCAGCAATTCGTAGGAGCGGCGCTGGGCCTGCGGGTCCCAGGTCCAGGTGATGACCACGACCTCCTCCACCTGCAGGTCCGCGGCCAGCGCGCGCAGCTTCGCCGCGACCTGCTCGCCGGTTCCAACCATCGCCTTGCCGCGCAACTCCTGCCGGTACGCTTCCTCGGCCTGGCTGTAGGGACGCAGGGCCTGCTCCGGCGGCAGCAAGGGACCGAAGCGGCCGGTCTGCCGGTCCACGCGCGTGCGTTCGCGGCTGGTGTACAGGCGCCACGCTTCTTCCTCCGTGTCGGCGGCGAGCGCCCACACGCAGATGTTGGCCTGCGGTTTCTCGATGACGCCCGGCTTGAACAGGCGGCGGTACAGGTCCAGCGCTTCCGCGCAGCCCTCGCCGTCGGTGATGAAGTGGGCGAAGGAATACGGCAGCCCGAAGTGGGCGGCGAGCTGTGCGCCGTAGCCGGAGCTGCCCAGCATCCACAGCTGCGGCGCGGTGGCGGTGCGCGGCAGCGCCTGGATGCCGCGGCCGGGATGGTTCTCGGGCATCTCCTCGCCCGTGATCCAGGCCTGCAGCTCGCGCACCTGCTGCGGGAAGGCCTCGGACGCGCGCGGGTCCGGGTTCAGCAGCATGGCCGTGCGATGGTCGCTGCCCGGCGCGCGGCCCACGCCCAGGTCGATGCGTCCGGGCGCCAGCGCATCCAGCACGCGGAATTGCTCCGCCACCTTGAAGGGCGCGTAGTGCGGCAGCATCACGCCCGCGCTGCCGATGCGGATGCGCGACGTGCGCGCGGCCACGGCCGCCATCAGCACTTCCGGCGCCGTGCCCACGATGGCGGGCAGGCTGTGGTGCTCGCTCAGCCAGAAGCGCTGGTAGCCCAGGCGCTCGCAGTGCTCGGCGAGGGTGACGGTGTTCCGGATCGATTCGTCCTGCGGCCGGCCGACGCAGGCGACCGACTGGTCCAGGACCGAGAGGCGCAGTTCAGGGGACATGCGTGCATTGTCCGACGCGCCGGCGCGGGGCGGGTCGGCGCCCGCCCATGTCCCCACGACGCCTCAGGCGAGGCCCTCGTTCCACTCGTGGAAAGTGCAGCGGCCCACCACGCCATTGAGCATGAAGGGGTCGTCGCGCGCGAACTCCTCGGCGGCCGCGCGCGAGGTGAACACGCCCAGCGCGCCCACGGGCGGCGCGCCGTAGGGCCCGGCCATCAGCAGCACGCCGCGGCCGTGGAACTCACGCATGCGCGCCTGGTGGTTGGCGATGTTGGCGGGGACCTTGGACAGTCCGTCCTCGGCCAGTTCGTAGAACAGGAGGACTTTCATGGCGGACAGGATAGCGAAGCCGCGCGCGCTGCGCACGCGAATTCCGCCGTGCGATGCGTTACGCTGGCGCCATGCCCATCCGCATCGTCCAGCTCGGCACCCCGCGCGCTCCCGGCGAAGGCCTGCGCCTCGGCACCGTGCGCCGCCCGCCGCGCGGCGTCCCGAAGGAGGAGTTCGGCCGCCGCGACTACTACGACGTCTGGCTGCCCAACCTCGCGCCCAGCGCGGAGCTGATGGCGCAGGGCCGCGCCGCCGAAAGCGACAAGGAGTGGGCGGCGTTCAAGCGCAAGTACGAAACCGAGATGAAGCAGCCGCAGGCCGCCCACGTGCTCGATGCGCTGGCCGCGCTGTCGCACCAGACTTCGTTCTCGGTGGGCTGCTATTGCGAGAACGAGCAGCGCTGCCACCGCTCCGTGTTGCGGACACTGCTGCAGGAACGCGGCGCGGAACTTTCCTAGAGCCGGTTGTGGATCGCCGTCGCGGCGATCGCGGCGTGTCCCGCGGCCACGGCGATCTGGTTCAGGTCCACGGCCACGTCGCCTGCGACGTACAAGCCGTCGACGCTGGTCTGCTGGTGCGCATCCACCTGCAACTGCCCGTTCTCCAGGGCCTGCGCGCCGAGGGCCGTGGCCAGCTCGCTGGCGTGGCGCAGCCCGAGCGCCGGGTACATCGTGTCGAACTCCAGCACCTGCCCGTCCTGCAGTTCCACGCGCACGCCGACGCCATCGACACCGCATTCGATGCGGGCCGGCGGGCTGGCCGCGATGCGCACGCCGGCTTCCCGCAGCCGGGCGAGCTGCGCGGGCGGCACTTCCTCCTGGGTCGCCATGGCCAGCCAGGTGACCTGGTTGTCGAAGTTGGCGACGAACAGCGACTCGCGCAAGCCATGGCCCGCACGCCCCAGCACCGCGACGCGCTGCCCCTGCGTCTCGTAGCCGTCGCAGATCGGGCAGTAGCGCACCTGCCCCGCGCGGATCGCCGCCTGCATGCCGGCGATCTCCGGCTCCACGTCCTGCGCACCGGTGGCGAGGATCACGAAGCGCGCGCGCCAGCTGCGGCCGCCCGCGTGCACCCGGAAACTTCCGTCGGCGAGGCGTTCCATGCGATCCGCCCTCGCCTGCTCGGTCGCAACGCCATAGCGCCGCGCGTGCTCCCGCATGCGTGCGAGCAGCACGGGGCCTTCGATGCCGTCGGGAAAGCCGGGCACGTTGCGCGTGCGCGGGATCTTCTTCAGGCGGCTGCCATCCGCGTCGAGGACCAGCGCGCGGCGCTTGTAGCGCCCGAGGTAGACGGCCGACGTGAGGCCGGCAGCGCCACCGCCGACGATCAGGCAATCGAGCAGTTCTTCTTCAGCGGGCATGTCGGTTCAGGTATCTCGCCGGACCGCCGGCGGTTCGAGCGCCCACAGCAGGACGATCAGCGCCAGCAACGGAAGGTTCTTGCTGACCGGTCCATAGGGATGCAGCCAGTATTCGGGGAGGAAGAACGTGAGCAGCAGCGTGTAGCCCGCGATGAGCGCGATCTGCAGCAGCCACACGGCGCGGCGCCAGCGCCCGGGCGCGGCGAGCGTCAGGACGCCGAGAACGAGGTCCAGCAAGGCCGCGCCGTACAGCGCGATGGTCGCCGGTGCGCCGTGCAGGCCCACGCGCGCGAGCAAGGCGCGGCTGTCCGCCACCGGGTACAGGACCAGGGACACGAGCGCCGTCCAGATCCACAGGAAGGCCAGCGCAGCGCGCAGCACCGGGTGCCACAGATCCAGCACGGCGGCGCGGCGTTGCAGCTCGCGCTGCGATGGCGCCACGAAGTCACGCGGCGCGCGCGGCGGACGTCCCAGCAGCTCGGGCAAGGCGTTGGCCAGCGTGGCATTGCCGGCCAGCAGCATGTCCGCCGTCTCGGCATCGAGCATGCTGCCCGGCACGTGTCCCGCGATCGCCGCGCCCGTGCGAAAAAGCGACTCGGACATCGCGACGATCCATTGCGGATGCGGCTCGCCCAGCGCGGCGCGCAGTTCGCCCAGGTAGTCGCGCAAGGCCATCGCCTGCGGGCCGGCAAAGGCGAGCGTCGCCACCGACAGCGGTGGTTCCTCGACGAGCCGCACGATGCCTTGCACCACGTCGTCGACGTGCACAGGCTGCACCGGCATGCGGCCCGCCCGCGGGAAGGGAAGCACCGGCGCCATCGCGAGCTTGTCGAACAGAGCCGCGCTCGTGCCCCCGGGGCCATAGACCAGCGAGGGCTGCACCACGGCGCCGGCCAGCGGCAGCGCACGCAGCACGTCGTCGGCCGCCTTCTTGCTGCGGTGGTAGGCCGAGCGCGCGTGTTCGTCCGCGCCCAGCGCCGAGACCTGCACCACGGTGCGCACGCCGGCCGCCGCGCAGGCCTGGAAGAGCTCGATCGGCGCCTCGGCGTGCAAAGTGCGAAAGTCCTGGCCGCCTCGCTCGCGCAGGATGCCGACGGCGTTCACCACCGCGTCGATGCCGGCAAGGTGCGCGAGCCACCAGCCGCGCCTGGGCACGCCGGCGAAGTCCGCCTGCACCACGTCCAGCGCGCCCGCCGGCGGATGACGCAGCACGCGCACGATCACATGGCCGCGCTCGCGCAGGACTTGCGCGACAGCGCGGCCGATGAAGCCGCTGGCACCGGTGAGCAGGACCCGCATACGTTGCGGCCAGTCTAGCGAGCGCCGCCCCGCTGCGGGGGCGGCTGGTTACCTCTTGCAAGCGTGGTCCCACGGGCGCGTCGAGCCTGCCTACACTTGCGAAGCATGAGCACCTGGAAACAAGCGTTCCGCGAAGGCCTGGTCTCCGGCAGCCTCGCTTCCCTGTTCTCCGCGGCCTACCTGGCCATCGCTGGCTGGCGCCGAGGCCATCCCGCCGCGCCCGTCAACGCGGTGAGCCACTGGCTCTACGGCGATCGTTCGCTGGCGGAAGACGAAGCGAGCGTCACCTACACGGCGACGGGTTATCTCACGCACCATGCGGCGTCGGTGTTCTGGGGCGTGCTGTACGCGAAGGCCTGGGGCGCGCGGCCCGAGGCCAAGAGTCCCGTGCCGGCCGCGATCGGCGCCGCCGCCGCCGCGTCGGTCGCCTGCTTCGTCGACTACGAGCTGACGCCCAAGCGGCTCACGCCGGGCTTCGAGCACCGGCTCGCGAAGCCGGAGATGACAACCGTGTACGCGTTCTTCGCGCTGGGCCTGATGGCCGGCAGCCTCCTGATGAAGAAGCGCTGAGCGCGCTGCTCAGACGCTTCCGGCTTCGGCGTTCTCGCGCGCCGCGTCGAGCACGCTGCTGACGGCATCGCCCAGCTGCGCGATGTCGAAGGGCTTGCGCAGGATGCGCGGCCGGCCCGCGAGGCGTTCCACCGCCGCCATGTCGGCGTAGCCCGTGGCCATGATCACCGGGATATCGCCCACGCGCTTGCGAGCCTCGGAGATCACTTCGGCACCGGTCATGTCCGGCATCGCGTAGTCCACCACCAGCAGGTCCGGCTTGCCGGCGGCCAGCTGCGCGAGCGCCTCGCTGCCGTTGGCCGCCTCGGTGACCTTGTAGCCGATCAGGCTCAGGCACTCGACGATCACGCGGCGCACGTCGGGATCGTCCTCGACGACGAGGATGTGGCAGGCGCCCGCGAGCGCCGGCACCGCGGGCTGCTGGCGCACCACGATGTCCTCTTCGGCGACGGCATCGGCCTCGGGGAAGTACATCTCCACCGTCGTGCCCTGGGCCTCGGTGCTGCGGATGCGCGCGAGCCCGCCCGACTGGCGCGCGAAGCCATAGACCTGGCTCAGGCCCAGGCCGGTGCCGCGGCCCACCGGCTTGGTGGTGAAGAAGGGATCGAAGACCTTGGGCAGCACGTTCGCCGGGATGCCGGTGCCGCTGTCGGTCACGGTCACCAGCACGTAGTCGCCTTCGGGCAGGTCGCGGTCCTCGTCGAGGTAGCGGGTGCCCGTCGCGATCTTCAGCTTGCCGCCCTCGGGCATGGCGTCGCGCGAATTCACCGCGAGGTTGAGGATCGCCATCTCCAGCTGGCTGGGGTCCAGCACCACCGAAGCGTCTTCCTCGCAGAGGTCGAACTCCACCTCGATGCCGGAACCGACGGAGATCTCCAGCAGGTCCTTCATGCCGTTGATCAACTGGTTCACGCGCGTGAGCTTGGGCAGCAGCGACTGGCTGCGCGCGAACGACAGCAGCTGGTTGGTGAGGCGCGCGCCGCGCCGCGCCGCGCTCTTGGCGCGGTCCACCACGGGCCGGACCTTCTCCTCCTTGGCATAGAGGGAGACCAGCTCCAGGTTCATGTTGACCACGTGCAGCAGGTTGTTGAAGTCGTGCGCGATGCCGCCCGTGAGCCGGCCGATCGCCTCCATCTTCTGGACCTGCGTGAGCGCCGCCTGCGCGCGCTCGCGCTCGTTGATCTCCTTCATCAGGCGGTCGTTGGCACTGGAGAGCTCCTTCGTGCGCGTGAGGATGCGGTCCTCCAGCTCGCGGTTCAGGCGCTCCAGTTCGATGCGCGTGCGCTTCAACTCCTCGAGGTGTTCGCGCGCGGCATACTGGCGCCGCCGCGCGCGCACGGCGGATTCGGCCGCGCTGGCCAGCGTCTCCGCATTGAGAGGCCGCTCCAGCAGCACGAGGTTGCCCAGGCTGTGCAAGGAGCGGAAGTCCTTGTCGGGCCGGCGGCCCTCGCGCTTGGTCGCGAGCACCACGAAGGGGAAGTCCGACCACGGCGGCTGGTTCTTCAGCCAGCGCGCCAGTCGTTCGTCGGCGAGCAGCCGGGGCAGCGCTTCCTCGGTGATGATCACGCTGGCCGCGCCTTCGGCGAGCGACGCGATCAGATCCTCCTCCTCGGCGCAGACCTTGGACGCGATGCCCTGGCGTTCCAGCACATCGTGCACGACGGACGCATCGCGGCCGCGCGGCGCATGGACCAGGACCCGCAGTTCGATCATGCCCGACCCACCTGGCGGTCGCCCAGCAGCGGCATCTGTCCGCGGTAGGCGGTGACACCGGCCAGCACGCCTTCGAAATCGGTGAGCTCATCGCCCACCTCGAGGCCCCCGGGCCCCATGCGGAATTCCCGGATGGTCTGCTCGTGGCGGTTGGTGCGGCTCTTCACCATGGAGACGGCCTTGAGCAGGCGGCCGCGCGCTTCGAAGAAGCGGAACAGCAGGATGCCGTCCGAGAGGTAGCTCATGTCCACGTCGGATTCGACGTCGCCCAGGACGCCGTGCTGGCCGAGGATCAGGATGGTGACGACGCTGCGGTGATTGAGGTACGTGAGCAGCTCGTGCATCTGCAGCATCAGGTACTTGCTGCCCGGCATCGCCTGCAGGTAGGCATTGAGGCTGTCGATCGCGACGAGCTGCGCCTCGTCTTCTTCCACCGCATGCCGCACCATCTGCGCGAACTCGCCCGCCGACACTTCGGCGGGGTCGAGCGGGATGACGCGCAGGTGTCCGCTCTCCAGGTAAGGCGCGAGGTCCATGCCCAGCGCCTTGCCGCGAATCAGCATCGTCGCGAGGCCTTCGTCGAACAGGTAGTACGCCGCGCGTTCTCCGCGCTGGAGCGCCGCCAGGGTGCAGGCCATTGCCGTGGTCGTCTTGCCGACGCCGGAGGGGCCGCTGAACAGGGTGTTGCTCCCGCAGGCAAGCCCGCCACCCATCAGGGAGTCCAGCATGGTCACGCCACTGCTGACGATCTTGTGGTCGGGAGCGATGCGATGTTCCGCCGCGACCAGGCGCGGAAACACGGCCAGGCCGCCGGTGTCCAGCGCGAAGTCGTGCTCGCCACCGCGGAACTTGATGCCGCGCATCTTGAGCACGCGCAGGCGGCGGCGTTCGGGGCCGTACTGGTCGACCGCCTGCTCGAGGCTGATCACGCCGTGCGCGATGCTGTGCAGCTGCTGGTCGGTGTCGCGGCTCGAACGATCGTCCAGCAGCAGGACCGTGCAGCCCTGGTCGGCGAAGAACTTCTTGAGCGCCAGTACCTGCCGGCGATAGCGCAGCGGGTCCTGTGCCAGCAGGCGCATCTCCGAAAGGCTGTCGAACACGACCCGGTGCGGCTTGAGACGCTCCACGGCGGCGATCACGCCGCGCACGGTTTCCCCGAGTTCGATCTGCGAAGGATGCAGGATGGACTGTTCGAGGTCGGGACTGAGTCCCTCGCTGCTCACGAGCTCGAACAGCTCGATGCCGTCCAGGGTCCAGCCATGCGAGGCCGCCACGGTCCGCAGTTCCGCGGCCGTCTCGGACAGCGTGATGTAGAGGCCGCCTTGCTTCTCCTGCACGCCCTGCAGCAGGAAGTGCAGGCCCAGTGTCGTCTTGCCCGAGCCGGGATCGCCCTCGACCAGGTACACGTGCTGGCTGGGCAGGCCTCCGCCCAGCACCACATCGAGACCGGGGATGCCGGTCGATGCGCGTGCCTGTGCGGGAATCGTTGTAGTGGGTGTGTTGCGTCTCATCCAGGGCCCGGCCGCGAAGGTGCAGCGGCCTGCGGGCAATCCTACGCGCTACGCGATAGCGGCCATGTAGGCCCTATCCGACATCTGGGTCCACCGCAGTCCGGCATCAGCCACGGCCCTCTGCCTCCTGCAAGGTCCGCCACATCACCTTGCCGCTGCCGCTCTTGGGCAAGGCCTCGGCGAACTGCACGATGCGCGGGACCTTGTACACGGCCATGTTCTCGCGGCACCAGGCGACGATGTCCTCCTCCTTCACCTGCCCCTTGAACTGCGGCCGCAGCACCACCACGGCCTTCACCGTCTCGCCGCGATACGCGTCGTTCGCCGAGATCACGCAGGCCTCCTGGATCGCGGGATGACGGAACATCAGCGCCTCCACTTCGGCCGGCCACACCTTGAAGCCCGATGCGTTGATCATGCGCTTGAGGCGATCGGTGATGAAGAAGTAGCCGTCCTCGTCCGTGCGCCCCAGGTCGCCGGTGCGGAAGAAACGCTTGCCTTCGAAGGTGATGAACGCGGCGTCCGTGGCCTCGGGCCGCTTCCAGTAGCCGTTGAACACCATCGGCCCGTGGACGATGATCTCGCCCTGCTGCCCCGCTGGCACTTCGAGCAGCGTGTCGGGGTCGATCACCCGCGCGTCGCAACTCATGAAGGGGATGCCCAGGCACTGCTGCTTGGGCGCATCGGGCGGATTGCTGTGCGAAGGCGCGGCCGTTTCGGTGAGGCCGTAGCCTTCGATGTAGTTCAGGCCGTACTGCTCCAGCAGGCGTTGTGCCACGGCCTGCGGCATGGCGGCGCCGCCGCCGCCTATGTGCACCAGGCTGGAGAGATCGAAGCTCGCGAAGTTCGGGCTCGCCAGCAGGTCGATCACCATCGTGGGGATGTTGGTCCACGACGTGACCTTCCAGTTGGAGATCAGCCAGCCCGCGAGGTCGCGGTCCCAGCGCGGCATCATCACCAGCGTGGCCGCGGTGTAGATGTTGGAATGCATCATGCTCACCATGCCCGTGATGTGGAACATGGGCACGACGGCCAGCGTCACCGTCTCCGGCGTGCCGTTGCCCCACACGCTGCTGGCCACCGCGTTGTGCATCAGCGAGCGGTGCGGGTGCATGCAGCCCTTGGGCAAGCCGGTCGTGCCGCTGGTGTAGGGCAGCACGGCCAGGTCCTCGGGACCCGTCTCCAGCGGCGGCAAGGGCAAGGCGTTGTCGATCGCCACGGCCCAGGCCATGACGTCGCCCGAGGCAAGTTGCGGCAGCGCGTGTCGCGGCAGCAGCCAGTCCTTCCAGCTCGCGGGCAGGGGACCGGTGCCGGGCCCGTCCGGGTCGAAGGCGTCGGTGAACTGCGTGACGACCAGGTGCGCCAGGCGGTCTGCGGGCGCGAGTTGCGCATCGGCCTTGGCGATCTCGCCGGCCAGGTCGCCCGTGGTGATCGCGACCCTGGCATCGGGGTCCGTGATGTAGTGCTTGAGCTCCTCGGCCCGGTTCATCGGGTTGACCGGGACCACGACCGCATTGGCGCGCAGGATCGCGAAGTGCGCGATCACGAGCTGCGGGCAGTTCTGCATGTCCAGCAGCACGCGGTCGCCCTTGCGCACGCCCAGCGCATGCAGGCGCGCTGCAAGGCGCTCGGCCTGCTGCTGCAGTTCGGCATAGGAGGTCGTGCGCCCGAAGAACACGATCGCCGGCTTGTGCGGGTAGCGGCGCGCGCTGATGGCCAGGTTGTCCCACAGGGACGTGGCCGGAGGGGTCAGGGCATGGGGGAGGCGCTTGGGCCAGAACTTGTGGTGCGGGCGGTCCATGGGATGAGCGATCGGGGAACGCCGCAACATACGCGATGGCGTCGCGCGCTCCCATGCGGGGAAGCCCCACGGCGGTCGCGCAGGCGACGCGGCGCGGACCGCCGCCTGCAAGGTCTAAGAGTGTGCTCGCTCCGCCGCGGGCCTGCGCCCGGCCTGCCCGCCACGAAAAAGGGCCGCCGGGGCGGCCGCTTGCGGGGCCGCGGCTGCGGCCCGCCCGGTGGTTCAGCGCAGGATGCGCGCGATGATGAAGCCGGCCGCGAAGGCCACGCCCAGTGCGGCCAGCGGGTTGGCGCGCACCTGGTCGCGCGCCATGCTTCCGTACTCCTCCTGCATGCCCATCACGCGCTCGCTGCTGGAGCCGATCTTCTGCTCGAGCGTGTCGACCGCATCGTGCAGGGTCTGGGCGATCTTGCGAACGCGCGTGGCATCGCCATTGAGGCCGCCGCTGCCGCTGGTGCCGGTGTTCTCGGCGCTGGTGGGGAAGGGGTTCTGGGTGGACGTCTCGGCGTTCATGCTGTTCCTCTCTCGCGTGTCATCGAAGAAGCCGGGCGTTGCCGGCGGAAGCATCCACTGTAGGAAGCCCAGCGATTGCCAACTGTCGGAGAAGCCTTGGCAGCCGCGTAGGACCAGTCCTTCCGGCGCCCCGCTGCCGGGCGATCGGCCAAGGCTCGTCGCCATGGTAGCGGCTATCGACGGGCCGCGCTTCAGTTCCAGTAGGCCTCGGAGGCGTAACGCCGCAGCATGCGGTGGCTGTTGAAGTACGAGCCGTTGCGCGCGATCGCGGACTTCATCACCGCGGTCCAGCCGGCGGGATCGGTGCCGAACTTCGGAAGGATGAGTCGCTCCAGCTTGTCGTAGAGCGACGCGGCATGGCGCGCCGGGTCGCCGTCGCCGTCCTCGCCGATCGCCCAGCCGGTCACGCCCTCCTCGCAGCCCTCCAGCCACCAGCCATCGAGCACGCTCAGGCTGGGCACGCCATTGAGCGCGGCCTTCATGCCGCTGGTGCCCGAAGCTTCCAGCGGCGGCAGGGGCGTGTTCAACCAGAGGTCCACGCCGGCGACCACGCGGCGCGCCACCTCCAGCCGGTAGTCGGGCACGAACACGACGGGCACGCTGCCCTCCAGTGCCTGCGCCCAGGCATGCAGGCGTTCGATGTGCTGGTGGCCCGGCGCATCGCGCGGATGCGCCTTGCCGGACACCACGACCTGGAACGGAAAGCGCCGGGCGATCGCGCGCAGGCGCTCGAGGTCCGTGAACAGCAGGCCGGGCCGCTTGTAGTCGGTCATGCGGCGGGCGAAGCCGATGGTGAAGCGCTGCGGGTCCAGGCGATCCGCGCCGGGCACGCCGGCAAGCGACGCGAGCAGCTCCCGGCGCGACTGCGCGTGCGCCGCGGCGATCTCGGCATCCGCCACACCGAGCACGCGCACCAGCAGCTCGGGCTCGTGGCACCACTGCGGAACGTGGCGGTCGAACACGGCCTGCATCGCGGGCGCCGTCCACGTGAGCGCGTGCACGCCGTTGGTGATCGCGTGCACGTCGTAGCCTGGGAACAGCGCGCGCGAGGTCTGCGCATGCCGGTCGGCGACGCCATTGACCCAGCCCGAAAGCGTCAGCGCGAGCCGGGTCAGGTTGAAACGCGCGTCCGGACAGACCGTGCGCAGCACCTGCGGATCGACCAGGCCGGCCGTCATCTGTTCGACCAGCGCATACGGGAACCGGTCCTGGCCTGCCTCCACCGGCGTGTGCGTGGTGAAGACGCAGCGGCTGCGCACGGCGGCGATGGCCTCGTGCAGGCCTGCTCCTTCGGCGCCCACGCCTTGCGCGCGCAGCAGCTCCAGCGTGAGCAGCGCCGAGTGGCCTTCGTTCAGGTGGTATTTCTCGATGCGCGCGCCCAGCGCCTCCAGCATGCGCAGCCCGCCGATCCCGAGCACGATCTCCTGCTGCAGCCGGTAGCTGTCGTCGCCGCCATAGAGCACGTCGGTGAGCCTGCGGTCCTCGGGCCCGTTCTCCGGAAGGTCGGTGTCCAGCAGGAGCACCGGCACCGGGTGGAAGGAGCGGCAAGCCGTGTGCACGTCGTACTGCCAGGCGCCCACCCACACTTCCCGGCCGGCGATGCGCACGGCGACCTTGGCCTCGAGGCGGCGCGTCCGGGTCGCCGGGTCCCAGGTGTCCGGCCACTCCACCTGTCGGCCCGCGACGATCTCCTGGCGGAAATAGCCTTGCCGACACGCCAGCGTCACGCCCACCATGGGCGCGCCCAGGTCCGCGGCGCTGCGCATCACGTCGCCCGCCAGCACGCCCAGGCCGCCGCTGTACGTCGGTATGCCGTCCTCCAGCGCGATCTCCATGGAGAAGTAAGCGATGCGTGCGCGTGACAGCCTGGCCGTATCCATGCGGCGAGCATAGTGCGCGGGCGAAAGCGGCGCACATAATCAGGACATGACCTCATCCATCTGCGACGTGGCCGGCATCGAGGCCGGCCATTGCACCGATGGCCGGCGGCCCACGGGCTGCACCGTGGTGCTGGCGCGCGCCGGCGCGGTGGGCGCCGTGGATGTGCGCGGCGCCGCGCCGGGCACGCGCGAGACGGACCTGCTGGCCCCGCACAACGTGGTCGACCGCGTGCATGCGGTGCTGCTGTCCGGCGGCAGCGCGTTCGGCCTGGACGCGGCCAGCGGCGTCATGCGCTGGCTCGACGAACGCGGCATCGGCCTGTCCGTGGGCCCGGCCCGCGTGCCCATCGTGCCGGCCGCCGTGCTGTTCGACCTGCCGCTGGGCGATGCGCGCATCCGTCCCGACGCGCAAGCCGGCTACGCGGCTTGCGAAGCCGCATCCACGCGCGCGCCCGCGGAAGGCAACGTCGGCGCGGGCGCCGGCGCCGCGGTGGGCAAGATCTTCGGCTACGCGCGCGCCATGAAGGGCGGCGTCGGCACGGCGTCCGTCACGGTGGATGGCGTCACCGTCGGCGCGATCGTCGCCTGCAATGCGCTCGGCGACGTGTTCGATCCCGCGAGCGGTCGCGTGATCGCGGGTGCGCGCACCGCCGACGGCCTCGCGCTGCTGGATGCGCAGCAGGCCTTGCTGCGCGGCGACGAGCCCAGGCCCATCCTCGCCGGCAGCAACACCACCATCGGCGTGATCGCCACCGACGCCGTGCTGTCCAAGCTGCAGGCCGGCCGGCTGGCGACGCAGGGCCACGACGGCCTGGCGCGCTGCATCCGGCCGCTGCACACGCTGTCCGATGGCGATGCCCTGTTCGCGCTGGCCACCGGCGCCAGCGGCCGAACACTGGGCATGATGACGCTGGGCGCGATGGCCGCCGAAGCGTGCACGCTGGCCGTGCTGCGCGCCGTCCGCGCCGCGCGCACCGTGAGGCTGGGCGAACAACACCTGCCGGCCGCGGGCGAGTTCGCATGAAGAAACCCGTCAAGGTCCTGCATCACACCCTGCTGTCGCTGCGCGACCTGCTCATCTCCGCCGGACCGATCGCGCTGCTGGCGCTCATCCTGCTGGTCGCCGCCTACTGGTGGCTCGACCCCAATCCGCCCAAGAAGGTGACGCTGGCCACGGGACCCGCGCAGAGCGCCTATGACGAATTCGGCAAGCGCTACCAGCAGGCGCTCAAGCGCTACGGCATCCAGGTGGTGCTGGTGCCCAGCGAAGGTTCGCGCGCCAACCTGCGCCTGCTGCAGGACGGCAAGGCCGACGTCGCCTTCGTGCAGGGCGGCAGCGGCGACGTCGCCGCCAACGAGGACAAGGGCATCGTCTCGCTCGGCAGCCTGTTCGTCGAGCCGCTGTGGCTGTTCTACCGCGAGGCCGCGGCGAAGGACCTGCCGAACGGAACGCTCGCCGGCCTCACGCAGCTGAAGGACCTGCGCGTGAACATCGGTTCGCGCGGCAGCGGCTCGCCCGGCATCATGCGGCGCCTGCTGGAGGCCAACAACCTCGACATGGCGCAGCTGAAGATCTCGCGCCTGGACCAGACGGCGGCGACCGTCGCCTTCCTCAACGGCGACCTCGACGTGCTGGTGTTCGCCTCGGCGCCCGAATCGCTGATGGTGCAGATGCTGCTGCAGACGCCCGGCGTGCGGCTGATGGACTTCAGCCAGAGCGAGGCGTATTCGCGGCGCTTTCCCTTTCTCACGCCGGTGCTGCTGCCCCGCGGCATCGTGGACCTCGCGCGCGACCTGCCGCCGCAGGACGTGCACCTGGTGGCGACCACGACGGGACTGCTCGCGCGCGAAGGCACGCATCCGGCGCTGTTGCAGCTGTTCGCGCAGACGGCGCATGACATGCACAGCCCCGCCGGCTGGTTCAACCGTGCGGGCAGCTTTCCCAACATCGAGCACAGCGAGTACCCGGTGTCGCGCGAAGCCGAACGGATGATTCGCGCGGGCCAGCCCTTCCTGCAGCGCTGGCTGCCCTTCTGGCTCGCCAACCTGGTGGAACGCATGTGGCTCGTGCTGGGCATCATCGTGGCGGTCCTGCTGCCGCTCTCGCGCATCGTCCCGCCGCTGTACCAGTTCCGGATCCGCTCGCGCGTGTTCCGCTGGTACGGGCAGCTACGCGACATCGAGAACCGGCTGGGCGCGCGACCCGAGGAGGGCGAGGAACTGGCTCGCGAGCTCGATGCGCTCGACGAGCGCGTGGGCCGCATCAGCGTGCCGCTGTCGTACGCCGACGAGCTCTACGCGCTGCGCAACAACATCGAGGCCGTGCGTCGCAAGGCCATGGGCGCGACCATCGCGGCGCCGCCCTAGAAGGGAAAGCTGCTCGCTGATTTCCGGGAACCACCGGCGAGCCGCCTTTGGCCCGGACCAGGGCGGGGCAGCAGGAGGCGCGGCACTCACCGCACGCCGCCTGCCGCGACGCCCCGGCACTCCGAAGAAGCAGCTCTTCGAGCCCCCGAAACAAGCGAAGAACCAAAGGAAAACGCCGGCGGGCGTAAAGCCGGCCGGCGTTGCCTGCGCAAGCAAAAGCGATCAGCCGCCGCTGTTCTTCTGGAACGACGCGGTCATCATGCCCGGCACGCCGACCCGCGCGCGCACGGACTGCAGCTGTTCTTCCAGCTCCGCCGCTTCCTGCGCACCGATGCGCGCGTTGGCGATGTGGCGGCGGGTCTCGATCGGCAGCTTGGCCGTGTTCAGCCCGTTCCAGACGCTGCGGCCCTTGGTGGACAGGTTGTAGTAGATGGAGACGCCTTCGCGCAGCTTGAGCGCGCGCTCTTCCGGCGTGAGCTTGAGGTTGGCGATGCGCTTGGCGCTCCAGATCGCGGCGTCCTTCAGGTGCAGCGCCAGCGCGTGCACGGCCTGCACCGGATCGGTCGGATCGGTAAGCCCCACGGCGCGGGCCGTGGCAGGTTCGAACTGCGCGATGCCGAGGTTGGGCGTGCCGTCCTTGCTGGCGCCCATGCGCGGGATCCACGAGGTCTCGGCATTGATGATGCCGTACACGTCGCGATAGCTCAGCCCCACCTGGTCGAGGCCGGCGTTCTTCGCCGCCGCCTCCACCAGCAGCAGGCGCGATTGCGGGTCGGGCGTCTTCAACATGCTGTCGCCCAGGCGCACGGGCAGCCAGTGCAGCTTGCTGCGCAACTGGTCGTAGTAGCCACTCATGTTCATCCTGAACGGGGACACCGCGGCCGCCGCCGGATCGGCCGCCAGGGCCACGAGCGCGGGCCTGGCAGCGGGCGCCGCCTGCGCCACCGCGACGGCGGACGTCCGCTGAGCCAGCGTGTCGGAAACCGGCGCGGGCGTGCTGCCCATCGAACCGGTCAGCCCCACGGCCACGAGGCCGGCCAGCATCACGACGTAGTGAACGGAAGTGGTGTGTTGCGGAGCAACGCGCTCTTTCATTCCTGAGGTCCCCTGCCAAGTGTTTGCGAACAAGTGGTGACAGACGGGTCCTGTCGGAGAAAGTTCTGGCTGTTACTGCGTCTCGTCCTACATGCTTGTCAGACGTGAAAAACTCATGCACTCCAGCAGAAAACGAAGCTCTGCGCGTGAATATTCACAGCAGGCCTTCCCTGTTGTGCGCGACATACAGGGCGCCTTGTAGCTCAACTTGTATACACGTATAAATCCGGCATGCCAGCCTCTTCCATTGCCCGGACCACGTCCTCCGCCGTCACGCAATTGCTGAGGCAGAACCTGGACCACGGACGCTGGGCCTCGGGCACGCCGCTGAGGCAGGAAGAGATCGCCGCGGAGTTCGGCGTGAGCCGCGTGCCGGTGCGCGAGGCCCTGTTCCAGCTGCAGGCCGAGGGCCTGGTGCAGATGGTCCCGAACAAGGGCATGTACGTGCGCACCCCGTCGGAGGCCGACCTGCGCGAATGGTTCCGGCTGCGCCTGCTGATCGAGTCCGACCTGCTCGCCGAGGCCGTCCCGCGGCACACGCCGGCCACCGTCAATCGCGTCGAGACGGTGCAGGCGGCCCTCGACAAGGCGGCGGCCGTCACCGACTGGATCGCGGGCGACCGCGAATTCCACGAAGCCCTGTACGCGCCGGCGCAGCGGCCCGAGTCGCTCGCGATCGTGCGGCGCCTGCGTCACCTCGTCGACCGTTTCTACTTCGCCCGCATGAAACCCGGCACGCGCGCGCAGGGCTGGCACGACGAGCACCATGCGCTGATCCGCGCGCTCAAGCGCCGCGATGCGAAGGCCGCGGCCAGGGTGCTGCAGGCCCACATGGCGCAAACGGAGCGCAGCGCCCTCGCCGCGCTCGCGAAGGCCTGAAGGAGGTCCCATGCACACCTATGGCTGCACCGTGGAATGGTCGCGCGGCAACGCCGCGTTCACCGACGGCAGGTACGCGCGCGCGCACCAGTGGCTGTTCGACGGCGGCGCGATCGTGCCCGGCTCCAGCTCGCCGCTGTCGGTGCGCCTGCCCTGGTCCGACCCTGCCGCGGTCGATCCGGAGGAGGCGCTGGTGGCCGCGGCATCGAGCTGCCACATGCTGTGGTTCCTGTCGCTCGCGGCGCAGCGCGGCATCGTGGTGGACAGCTACCGCGACGCCGCGCAGGCGCGCATGGGCCGCTTCGCCGATGGGGCCGAGGGGATCACCGAGGTGGTCCTGCGGCCGGACGTGCGCATCTCCGGCGATGCGGTGGTGGACGACGCGACGATCGCCTCGCTGCACCACGAAGCGCACACGCACTGCGCGATCGCGCACTCGCTGCGCGGCGAGGTGCGCGTGGAAGGCGGCTGGCGCCGCGCCTGAGGGATGCCGCGCGCGTCGCGCCATCACTATCACGTGTACGTGGTCGAACTCGACGACCGCGTCTGGAACAACGCGCGCTTTCGCCGCAGCAATCCCGACTATCGCCTGGGCATGCCCTTCGTGTACGTGGGCATGACGGGCCTGGACCCGGACGTGCGCTTCGACCGGCACAAGGCCGGCATCCAGTCCAACAACTATGTGCAGGAGTTCGGCGTGCGGCTGCGGCCCGACCTCTACGCCGTGTACAACCCCATGCCTTACCGGGCGGCCTGCGAGATGGAAGTGGAGCTGGGGATCGCCCTGCGCGAAAAGGGCTACGGCGTCTGGCAGGCCTGAGGCGCCGCGGGGGCAGCGCCTAGAGGTTCGAGGTGTTGCGCCACGCTGCGCGCGCCACCGCATCGAGCGCGCCATCGACCACCGGGTGCGCGGACACCAGGCGCAGGGTGCCGTGCGACAGCATGCTGTTCAACTTGCGCCGCGTCATCGAGCGGGTCGCGCCGTCGGCGTGCGTGAACATGAACAAAAGCCCGTGCGGGCTGGCCCAGGTGAGCTGCCAGCGCTCCCAGCCGTCGGTCATGAGGTCCACGAAGGCGCCCACCTCCAGGTCCTGCGGCGGCAGGGTGTCCGGGTCGGCGCCCGTCGCCCCCGGCGGAATCGCCGAATCGGGCATGAAGCCCGACTCGTGCATCTCGATGGGCGCGAGCCAGGTGTTGACGGTCTCCGGCGGCGTTTCCGGCTCGTGCACGCGCGCGGCGCTGCCCGTCGCGGTGGACAGGGCGAGGTCGCGCAGCACGGACAGCAGGTTCTGCCAGCGGTCCGTGTCGGCCGGCAGGTGGTCGATGCTGTGCAGGCCTTCGTCGATGCGCGCCACCAGGGTGCGGTGCTGGCCGGCGACACGCGCCGCCAGCGCGGACTGCACGCTCCACAGCACGGTCTGCACGACCCACCAGCCGCCGCCCGGGTCCTCGTCGCCGGAGGCGTCGGCCAGGCGCGCCTGCGCCATCACCTGCGTCCACGGACCGGTGAGGAAGGCCAGGGCCTCGCGCGGCGCCTTCGCGGCGTCGGGACGCTCGAGGATCTGCTGCGCGATGCGGCCGGCCAGCAGGTTGCGCTGCTCCGCGCGCATCAGCGCGCGCACCGCGCGCTCGCGGTTGCGCCGGCCGCGCGGCCGCGCCTCTTCCCACGCCTCCTGCAGCGCGTGCAGGGCGATATCGAAGGTCTCGGGTCCGGTGCCGCCCGCATCGAGCAGGGCTTCCGTGGCCTGCTGCAGGGCGTCCATGAAGGTGGAGAAGCCGGGGTCCTGCGGCGAGGACCAGGCCAGGCTGCGCTGCGTCACCTCCTCCAGCAGGCGCCGCGCCGGATGCTCGCGGTCGCTGAAGAAGCGCGGGTCCACCAGCGCCAGGCGGAGCAGCGGCGGCTCGAGGTCGCGCACGATGTCGCGCACCGCCGGCAGCAGGCGCGGGTCGTCGGCGAGGTTGTCGATCATCAGGTGCACGACTTCGAGGCCCAGCGCTTGCGCCGGGCGTTTCGCCTCCTGGCGCAGCGCCCGGCGGAAAGCGGCCAGGCTGTCGCGCTCGCGGCCCGGCATCGCGGCCTGGCGCTGGCGCAGCTGCAGCAGCAGCTGGTCCACCTTGCGCATGTCCTGCACCATCTCCAGCGCGGCGGGCACGGTGTGCGAGAAGTCGCTGTCGCCGGCGTCGGAGAAGACGATCACGCCTTCGTCCGCCGAGTCGCCCGGGTCGCCCGAGAGCAGCTTGCGCAGTTCGCGGATCGTCAGCTGGGTGGCATCGTCCACCGCGTCCTGCTCGTGCGGCGTCGGCAGCTCGATGTGGTCCGCCAGTTCCGCCTGCAGGCGCTGCGCCATCGCGCCGTGCGCCTGCGCCAATCCGGGCGCCATCAAGGGCGGCAGGTAGCGCACCCAGCGGCGCCGCACGGCCGGCGAGACCGGGCTCTGGCGCGCGAGGCGGTACATCGCGCGCGCATACACCTCGGGCCGCAGCGGATGGCGGTGCTGGCCGCCGGCGGGCGTGAGCTGCGCCGCGGCGAGCACGCGTTCCAGTTCCCCGAGCTGCGGCTGCACGCCTTGTTCGAGCTCCTGAGCCGCCCGCACGAGCTCGGCGTTCTCCTGGAGCTGGTCGTCGCCCAGCAGGGGCAGCGTGTCGAAGCTGAGGGAGGAGACGCGGTCGCCGGCGATGGCCTGCGCGAATTCGGCGAGCAAGGCCTGCGGAAAGGCGGTGACGAGCGAAGCCTGTTGTTCCCGCAACACGTTCACCGCTTCCAGCAGCAGGTTGCGATCGACGACGTCCGCCATGGCGGCGGCGCGCACCGGCAGTTCCCCCAGGGCACGCGCGAGCGCAGCCTGCATCAGCTCGCCGCCCGCGAGGGCGGCGTCCTTGATGCAGGCGCGGTACAGCGCGTGGTACTGGGGTTGTTGCGTGGCGCCGCCCATCGCGGCTGGCCCCTCCTGATGGTGTCCTCGACTTACTTCAGGGCTTTATAGCGCACCCGGTGCGGTCTTGCACCTTCTTCGCCCAGGCGCTTCTTCTTGTCCGCCTCGTATTCCTGGTAGTTGCCGTCGAAGAACACCCACTTGCCTTCGTCTTCGGCAGCGAGGATGTGCGTGGCGATGCGGTCCAGGAACCAGCGGTCGTGGCTGATCACCATCACGCTGCCGGCGAACTCCAGCAGCGCGTCTTCCAGCGCGCGCAGCGTTTCCACGTCCAGGTCGTTGGACGGCTCGTCCAGCAGCAGCACGTTGCCGCCCTGCAGCAGCGTCTTGGCCAGGTGCAGGCGGCCACGCTCGCCGCCGGACAGCATGCCGACTTTCTTCTGCTGGTCGCCGCCGTTGAAGTTGAAGCGGCCGCAGTAGGCACGGCTGGCCATCTGGAACTTGCCGATGTTGATGATGTCGAGCCCGCCCGACACGTCTTCCCACACCGTCTTGTCGTTCGCGAGTTCGTCGCGGTGCTGGTCGACGAAGGCCATCTGCACGGTCTTGCCGATCTTCACCTCGCCCGCGTCCGGCTTTTCCTTGCCCGAGATCATCTTGAACAGCGTGGACTTGCCGGCGCCGTTCGGGCCGATGATGCCGACGATGGCGCCCGCGGGCACCTTGAAGCTCAGGTTGTCCAGCAGGACCCGGTCGCCGAACGACTTCGAGACGTTCACGAACTCGATCACCTCGTGGCCCAGGCGCTCGCCCACCGGGATGAAGATCTCGTTGGTCTCGTTGCGCTTCTGGTATTCGAAGTCGGACAGCTCCTCGAAGCGGGCCAGGCGGGCCTTGCTCTTGGCCTGGCGGCCCTTCGGGTTGGAGCGAGCCCACTCCAGTTCCTTCTTCATGGCCTTCGTGCGGGCGTCCTCGGTGCGCTGCTCGCTCTCCAGGCGGGCTTCCTTCTGCTCCAGCCAGGTGGAGTAGTTGCCCTTGTAGGGAATGCCGCGGCCGCGATCCAGCTCGAGGATCCATTCGGCGGCGTTGTCCAGGAAGTAGCGGTCGTGGGTGATGCCCACCACGGTGCCGGGGAAGCGGGCCAGGAACTGTTCCAGCCACTCCACCGACTCGGCGTCCAGGTGGTTGGTGGGCTCGTCCAGCAGCAGCATGTCGGGCTTGGACAGCAGCAGGCGGCACAGCGCCACGCGCCGCTTCTCGCCGCCGGACAGGTTCTTGATCACGGCCTCCCAGGGCGGCAGGCGCAGCGCGTCGGCGGCGATCTCCAGCTGGTGCTCGGTGTCGCTCTCGGCGCCGGCCGCGGCGATGATGCCTTCCAGCTTCTGCTGCTCCTCGGAGAGCTTGTCGAAGTCGGCGTCCGGCTCCGCATAGGCCGCATAGATCTGCTCCAGCCGCGCCTTCGCGTCCATCACCTCGCCCATGCCGCCTTCGACGGCTTCGCGCACGTTCTGCTCGGGATCGAGCTGCGGCTCCTGCGGCAGGTAGCCGATCTTGATGCCGGGCATCGGGATGGCTTCGCCCTCGATCTCCGTGTCGATGCCGGCCATGATCTTCAGGAGCGTGGACTTGCCGGACCCGTTGAGGCCGAGGACGCCGATCTTGGCGCCCGGAAAGAAGCTGAGGGAGATGTCCTTCAAGATCTGCCGCTTGGGCGGGACGATCTTGCTGACACGGTTCATCGTGTAGACGTACTGGGCCATGGTGTCCTGCGGGGAAACCGCGCATTATCCCGCATGACGAAATCGCCTCGGGACGCACGCTGCAAGCCCCTTCGCCGCGCTGCGTCTCGGCGACCGCGGCCTCGCCGCGCACCAGCGGCAACAGCCTGCGCTACTTCAGGCTGTTCTTCAGCGCCGCCTGCGCCACCTGGTCCAGCGCTTCGTCCACGACCGGGCGGTCGGCGACCACGCGGAGGTGGTCGGTGCTGCGCAGGCGGTCCAGCGTGCGGCGCGACATCGAGTGCGCGGTGCCGCCGACCGAGGTGAACATGAACAGCGTCGCGTGCGGGCTGGACCAGGTGAGCTGCGCGCGCACCCAGTCGCCCTTGATCCGGATCTCGACCCAGGTGCCCACGCGCAGTTCCTCGGGGCGGCCGGCCCCCAGGGTGATCTCGCCCGGCGCATCCTCTTCCTCGGCACGCAGCGCGTCATCCTGCTGGGCCTGGACCTCCTGCCGCGCGGCTTCGACAGAGGCCACGTGCTCGATGTCGGTCTCGAGGCCGGGGAAGTCGACGTAGCCGGACTCCTGGACTTCCACGCCGTCCAGCCACAGCTCCACCGCGCTGTCGCTGAAGCCGGACTCTTCGGCCCAGGCTTCGTCCGCCGCCTTCTGCGCCTCGGGGTCGCGGCCTTCCTGCACGGCCGCCTTGTGCAGCGTGATCAGGTGGTCGAAGAAGCGCTGCGTCAGCTCGGTGGGATAGCCGATGCGCTGCAGGCCTTCGCGCATGCGCTGCAGCAGGCCGGGGATCATCTGCACCAGGCGCCGGGCCCGTCCGCGCTGCGCCGAGGACTTCTGCACGCTCCAGATCAGGTCGTCGACCAGCGCGCGGTAGCCGAACGGGTCCGAGGAGCCGTCTTCGCAACTGAGCTGCGCATCGGCCACGACCTGCGACCAGGCGTTGCGCAGGAAGTCGCGCACGAAGTCGGCGACGTCCAGGCCTTCCAGCAGGTCGAGGAAATCGCCGGCCAGCTTCTGCGCGAGCAGGTTGCGCTGCTCCGCGTGCAGCAGCGCCTTGGCGGCTTCCTCGCGCTTCTGCTTGCCGCCCTGGTCCTGGCCTTTCCACTGTTCCTGCAGGCTCTGCAGCAGTTCCTGGAAGGTGTCGGCATCGATCACCTTGCTCTCCAGCCACTTGCTCGCTTCCTGCACCGAGGCGATGAACTGGATCCAGCCGGGGTCCTGCTCGGAAGTGAAGGCCAGGCTGCGCTGGGTGATGCGATCGAGCACCTGGCGCGCCGGGTGCGTGCGGTCGCTGAAGAAGCGCGAGTCGGTCTTGGCCAAGCGGTCCACCGCCGACTCCATGGTCTTGAGCTGGCGCTTGAGCGCGGGCAGCAGGCGGCGATCCTCGAGCAGGTGCTCGAACATCATCTGCACCACTTCCTCGCCCAGCTGGGCGCCTATGCGTGCCGGCGCCGTGGCGGGCTGGCCCACGTCGGCCAGCATGTCCACCGGCTGCGCGGGTGCGGCCGCGGGCTTGGGCCGCTGCTCCAGGCGCTTGACCAGTTCGTCGGTCTTCTTCAGGTCCTGCAGCATCGCCATCGAGGCGGGCACGGTGTGCAGGAATTCGGCCTTCTTCGGCTGGTCGAAGTCGCCCGTCAGCAGCTTGCGCAGGCGGTCCAGGGTCAGCAGCGTCTTGGCCGCCGTGTCGCTCACGGGCTTGCCGCTCGCGCCGGTCGCCTTGTCGATGCGGCCGCCCAGGGGCACGGCCGGCTCGATGCCGGTGGAGCGCATCCACTCGGTGAGTTCGCGGTACAGGCGCCGCAGGTTCACGCCCAGCAGGCCGGCCGCCGGCGTGATGAGGGCCTCGCGCACCTGCGCCTCGGGCACGTGCTCCTGCAAGGCGTACTGCAGCGCGCGCACGAACACGTCGGGACGGATCGGGTTGAGCCCGGGCTGGATCGTGCGCCATCCCAGCATGGTGCTGACCAGCGCGTCGAGCGCCGGCAGCGAGTCGTCCACGGCCAGAGCGACTTCCTGTTGCGCGCGCGCGATCTCGATGCTCTGGTCCAGCTGTTCGTCGGCGAACAGCTGCAGGTCCTCGAAGCGCAGGACCTCCGCCGTCGTCTGGTCCTTGCCGCCGCCCTCATAGACCAGGCGCGTGAGTTCCTTCACGAAACTGGCCTGGATCCCGGCGGGCTCGTCGCGCAGCGCCAGGATGGTGTTGCGCACGCCGGGCAGCTGGAAGGCGGCGACGCGGCGCGGTCCGCTCGCGATGGCGCCTGCTTCCAGGCCTTGCAGCACTTCGGCCATCAACGCGTTCGCCTGCTGCAGCATGGCTGCGAGGCAGTCGCTGAGCGAGGGCTGCAGCTGCGTCGGGTCGTCGGCCACGCCCAGGCGCAGCTTCATCGTCTTGGCCATGTCGTATCGTTGAACTACTGCGGACCATTATGGGTCCCGGCCCGGTGGCGGCCAATTTTTGACAGGACGGGTGACACTTTGCGCACGACAGCCGGTGTATTCGCGCAACGCAGCCGGTCTGCCCGGCAGCTTGCGGCCAAACATGCGACAATGGCGCTTCTCGCGGCCTCCAGTTGCCTGCGAGCTCAGCGTTTCGCTGGGGACGAAGCAGGCCTCGCTGCCTGCGGGCTCCCACCCCCCTGAAAACACATCTGCCTCTGACTGGATCCGGCCTGCTTGGCCCGGAACGGCCGATGCCCCAGCGCCCGGTAAGGCGCCTATAGCAATCAATGACATTTGACGAACTGAACCTCGCCCCGGCCATCCTCAAGGCCGTGCACGAGCAAGGCTACGAGATCCCCACCCCCATCCAGGCCCAGGCCATCCCGGCCGTTCTCGAGGGCCATGACCTCCTCGCCGGCGCACAGACCGGCACCGGCAAGACGGCGGCGTTCACGCTGCCGATGCTGCACAAGCTCACGAAGGGCCAGGTCAAGACCAACAAGTTCGGCAAGGACGGGATCGCCGCCCTGGTGCTGACCCCCACGCGCGAACTCGCTGCGCAGGTGGAAGAGTCCGTCCGCACTTACGGCAAGTACCTGCCGCTCACCTCCGCGGTCATCTTCGGCGGCGTGGGCATGAACCCGCAGATCGACCGCATCAAGAAGGGCGTCGACATCCTCGTGGCCACCCCGGGCCGCCTGCTCGATCTGCAGCAGCAGGGCCACCTGGACCTTTCCACCGTCGAGATCCTGGTCCTGGACGAAGCCGACCGCATGCTGGACATGGGCTTCCTGCCCGACGTCAAGAAGATCCTGGCGCTGGTGCCCAAGGACAAGCAGAGCCTGCTGTTCTCGGCCACCTTCAGCGACGAAATCCGCGACCTGGCCCACACGCTGCTGAAGAACCCGCAGAGCATCCAGGTGACGCCGCGCAACACCACCGTCCAGCGCATCACGCAGGTCGTGCACCCCGCCGGCCGCAGCCGCAAGAAGGAACTGCTGGCGCACGTGATCCAGGAGCACGACTGGTCGCAGGTGCTGGTGTTCACGCGCACGAAGTTCGGCGCCAACAACGTGGCCGAGTACCTGCACAAGAAGGGCATCACCGCGATGGCCCTGCACGGCAACAAGAGCCAGACCGCCCGCACGCAGGCGCTGGCCGGCTTCAAGAGCGGTGACATCCGCGCCCTGGTCGCCACCGACATCGCCGCCCGCGGCATCGACATCGACGACCTGCCGCACGTGGTGAACTACGAAATCCCCAACGTGCCGGAAGACTACGTGCACCGCATCGGCCGCACCGGCCGCGCGGGCAAGGAAGGCCAGGCCGTGTCGCTGGTCTGCCTGGACGAAGAAGGCTTCATGCAGGAGATCGAGCGCTTCACCAAGCAGGACATCCCCGTGCAGGTGGTCGAGGGCTTCGGCCCCGAAGCCGGCGAGCAGGCCGAGCCCATCGCCATGGGCCGCCAGGTGCTGTGGGGCGGCAAGGGCCGCCCGCCTGCGCGCGAAGTGATGAACGCCGCGGCCAAGGCGGCTCGCAGCGAGATGATGCAGCGCATCCGCGACAACAAGGACAAGTCCGGCGGCGCCGGCAAGCGCAAGCCCGAAGGCGAAGGCCGCAACGGCAACGGCCAGCAGGCGCGCAACGGCAACAACGGACAACCGGCCCGCAACGGCCAGCAGGCACGCAACGGCAATGGCCAGCAGCCTCGCAACGGCAACGGCAACGGGCAACAGGCCCGCAACGGCAATGGTGGCGGCAACGGCCGTCCGCCGCGCAGCAATCGCCCGCCGCAGCCGGCGCAGGACGCGCGTCCCCCGCAGCAGGCGCGCGATGACGGACGCGAGCGCGCGTACGACGAGGACGGCGAGGACCGCATGCCGCGCAACGTGGATCCGTTGCGCACCAACATGCCGGGACGGCGTGACATGACCGGCGTGAAGCGGGTCAATGCCAACGGCCAGCCCGATCCGACGCGCACCAGCATCGACAGCATGGGCGCGACGGGCCGTCGTCATGGCGGCGGTGGCGGCGGCGGTGGCGGCAATCGCGGCCGGAGCAACCCGACCCGCAACTACGGCCGCTGAGCGGCACATCCGGCCGGCGTAACATGCCGGCATGGACCGTCCTTCCTTGCCCAGCCCACGCAGTGCACTGCTCGCGGGGGCGACGGGGCTGGTGGGCCGGTCCATCCTCCAGGGACTGCTCGCCGACGACTCGGTCACCGCAGTCCATGTCCTGGCCCGTCGCGCGCCAGGGCTCACGCATCCCAAGCTGAACGTGCATCTCGTCGACTTCGCGGCGCTGCCGGCGCTGCCCCACGTCGACGAGGTCTATCTCGCCCTGGGCACGACGATCAAGGTCGCCGGCAGCCAGTCCGCGTTCCGTGCCGTGGACTACGAAGCCAACCTCGCGGTCGCGAAGGCGGCGCTTGCCTCGGGCGCGAAGCGCCTGGGCGTCGTGAGCGCGATGGGAGCCGACACGAAGTCCACCCTCTTCTACAGCCGCGTGAAAGGCGAACTCGAGACGGCCCTCACCGGCCTCGGCTACGAAGGCCTGGTCATCGCACGCCCTTCCATGCTTGCCGGCGATCGCGGCCTCCTCGGCCAGCCGGAGCGCGGGGGCGAGAAGCTGGCCTTGCAGGTCACGCGCCTGTTGCGCCCCCTGATCCCCGCGAACTATCGCTCCATCCAGGCGAGCGACGTGGCGCGCACCCTGTTGCGACGCGTGCCGGTCGCGCGCGGCAAGGAAGTGGTGTTGTCGGGAGCGATGCAGCCCTAGCGCGCTGCCCGCCGTGGCGTGCAGGCACGCAGGCGCCCCGTCTCAGTTGAACTTGCTGGTCTGGGCGATCGGCCGCACGACCTCGTTGCGCAGGCCGCGCAAGGCCCAATCCACCAGCGGCGCGATCAGCGTCCAGCGCAGCGATTGCAGCAGGGGGAACTGGCGCCTGAAGGCGCGCGATGCGTGCAGGTGCCCCGCGTCGTTGTAGACGCCCAGGTCGCCCGTCACCATCAGGTCGCATTCGGTCGGCACGCCGCCCAGGAACGCGTCCTCGTAGCCGTCCCAGAGCATGTTGCCGTTCACGTGGATGCCATAGCCCCACTCCCAGCCCAGGTCCTTCAGGCGCTGGCGCGCGGCCGCCATGCAGGCCGCGTCGTAGATATAGGTGTCGGTGCGCAGCCAACGGTCCTGCAGCCACACTTCCACGACGGGCCGGTAGGCACCACGGGCGCCGGGAGCGACGCCGCGCAGGATCTCGCCCGACAAGGTGACTGCGCGGATGCGCGCCGGCAGCTTGGCGATGCGCAGCATGGCGACGAGCAAGGTGGCCTTGTCCGGCGCGTCGCCGCGGCCGGCGTCGTACACCTCGCGTCCCGAGAGGGGTCGCAGCTTCATGCGGCGCGCGAGCGGCAGGCGCTTGACGTAGCCGTACACGGCCAGGGCCTTCTCCCGGTCCGTCTTGCACAACTGGATGAGCGAGTGCACGCGCAGGCGCAGCTTCGGGTCCTGCAGGTCCAGCAAGGGCGAGGACCCCAGCCAGCGCTGAGGCTCGTCGATCCCTTCGTCCTGCGACCAATGGGCGGGCAATGCCACTTCGACTACCTTTATTCCCAACGTTCTTTGGCGCGGGGCACGGGCCCCAGATGTGTCAAAGTGTAGCGCCCCTCCGCGGGAGGGCGATAGGAGAGTGGCCTAAGCGTTGTTCGGCAATACCGACGGTAGCCGGCGGCGGGCAGGCGGCTGCGGGTGCCAACGGCGACCGCTCCCTGGCCGCCAGCGCATGGGCGGTCAGGCGTTGGAGCACGCGGGTTCGGTGCTGATGACGCCCCATTTTTTCCATGCTACAAGGTCCGTCGCCTCGCAACTTCAGCATGGGGGACCATGGCCAGGGTCGACATCCGCCGCGTGGAAAAGTACTTCGGCACCGCGCAGATCATCCGCGGCGTCGACATCGCCATCGAAGACGGGCAGTTCGCCGTGCTGGTGGGACCTTCCGGCTGCGGCAAGTCGACGCTGCTGCGCATGATCGCCGGCCTGGAGGAGATCAGCCAGGGCGAGATCGCCATCAACGGCCGCGTCGTCAACGCGCTGACGCCCAAGGAACGGGACATCGCGATGGTGTTCCAGAACTACGCGCTGTACCCGCACATGACGGTTCGCGACAACATGGCGTTCAGCCTGATGCTCGCGAAGCAATCCAAGGCGGCGGTCGATGAACGCGTGCGCAAGGCGGCCGACATCCTCGGCCTCGACACGCTGCTCGATCGCTTTCCGCGCCAGCTCTCGGGCGGCCAGCGCCAGCGCGTCGCCATGGGACGCTGCATCGTGCGCGACCCGCAGGTGTTCCTGTTCGACGAGCCGCTGTCCAACCTCGACGCGAAGCTGCGCGTGCAGATGCGCACCGAGATCAAGGAGCTGCACCAGCGCCTGCAGACCACCTCCATCTACGTGACGCACGACCAGATCGAAGCCATGACCATGGCCGACAAGATCGTGGTGATGCGCGACGGCCGCGTGGAGCAGACCGGCTCGCCCCTGGAGGTCTACGACCATCCGGTGAACCAGTTCGTGGCCGGCTTCATCGGCTCGCCCGCCATGAACTTCCTGCCCGGCGTGCTGCGGCGCGCCAACGGCGACGCGCGCGTGGAATTCGGCGAAGGCGTCTGGCTGCCCGCGCCGCCGCAGGCCGTCGCGGCGCAGGACGGCCAGCAGGTTCTCTATGGCACGCGGCCGGAGCACATGCAACTGGCCAGCGGCGAAGACGGCGTCGCCACCGCCGTCGTGGTGGTGGAGCCCACCGGCGCGGATACGCAGGTCTTCACCAAGATCGCCGGCATCGAACAGGTGGGCGCCCCCGCGGATCTCTACTCGCGGCCGGACAACCTCTTCGTGGCCGGTTTCATCGGCTCTCCGTCGATGAAC
>FTHB01000174.1_pt1 | contig 53284 bp, 21 predicted proteins | sample 1640851 | NCBI WGS metagenome assembly FTHB01 (sample SAMEA3914788, study PRJEB12502) | metagenome | biome: forest; material: soil | place: Canada | collected 2011-07-03 | depth 0.1 m
CGAGGCCTCGACCACCGCCTTGTATTCGGGCGCGTTCTTGTCCGGCTTGAACAGGATGCGATAGAGCTGCTCGCGGATGGCGGGCGGGCAGCTGCCCGCGGCGAGTTCGGCCGCCCAGGCGGCTATCTGCGCCTGCACCTGCTTCTTCTTCTCGATCGCCACCAGGGCCTGCTGCAGGATCTCGGCCGGCGCCTTGCGAAAGCGCCCCTTGCCCGCGCGGCGGAAGTAGTGCGGCGCCTCGAACAGGCGCAGCAGCGCGCCTGCCTGCTCGGCGAGGCCGGCTTGCGCGCTGAAGTAGTCGCGCGCCAGGTCCGCGAAGCCGAATTCCTCCTCGGGCGCGAACTCCCAGGCGAGGTCCAGGTCGATGGTGGCGGCAAGCGCCTGCGCCTGGCGCAGCAACTCCTGCGGCTGCGGCTTCTCGAACCTCAGCAGCACGTGCGCCGCCTTCACCTTGACCCGCTTGCCGCTTTCCAGCTCCACCTGGGCGGAGCTGTCCGTCTCGGACAGGACGCGGCCGGCCAGGAACTTCCCGGCCTCTTCGAACAGAACGAACATGCCCCGATTGTCCCACGGGGGTGGGAGGGCCCTTCCCCAAGGCTCAGGCGAGGTCCAGGAAGGCGAGCACGTCCTCGAGGTGCACGTCGAAGTCGGACAGCGCGTGGTCGCCGCCTTCGAGCAGCTTGATGCGCGCACCGGGGTAGCGGCCGACCATTTCGCGCCAGTCCAGCACCTCGTCGCCCTTGGCGATCACGGCGAAGTAGCGCTCCGGGTGCTGCACCGGTCCGCGCTGCAGCGCCCGCAGTTCGTCCATGAACTCCGGCCGCACTTCGAAACGCTCGTCGGGGTCGTGCCAGGACGCCTGCTCGCCGATGTAGGCATGCAGGTCGCGCGCGGGATCCACTGCAGGGTTGAGCAGGACCGCGCGGCATCCGGTCTCTTCGGCGATCCAGGTTGCGTAGAAGCCGCCCAGCGAGGAGCCCACGACCGCCATCCGTTCGCGCGGCCAGTGCCGCACGGTGTCCCACGCCATCGCCATGGCTTCGCGCGGCGAGGGCGGCAGCTGAGGGCACCACCAGGTCACGGCGGGATGCCGTTCGCGTACGGCGGCTTCCATCCTTTGCGCCTTGAAGGAGCGCGGGGAAGAGCGGAAGCCGTGGAAATACAACAGATGGGTCGTGCGCATCCTCCGCATGGTAGAGGCTGATCGTTCCGAATTGCAGAACCATCCTGCATAAGCCAAACTCTTAGGCGGAGAAGAAGTTGGCAGTAGAAGAAAACACAGGGAAGGTGGACGACGGCGCATCCGCCGAGCTGGTCCGCAGGAGCGTTGCCACGATCCTCGCCCAGACCCGGTTCGGGCGCTGGACGGTGCTCGGCATGGGCGCGGTCCTGGGCATCCTCTTCGTTCCGGCGGCAGGCTGGGCGCGGTTCCTCGCCTGGTACGCCGTGCTGGCCGGCTGCATGGTGTTCCGCCAGCGCTACTCCGACCGCCTCATGGCGCGCCAGGGCGCGACCGCGGACACCCTGCGCCGCGTGGCCCTCGTCACCGCCGCCACCGGTTGGGTGATCACGGTCTCGGTTCCGCTGTTCGCGGCCTTCCTCACGGCCGGCGACCTGGGCGTGCTGACGGTGCTCTGCGTCGGCTGGGTGACCGTCGCCGTGGCGGTGCTGGGCGTCGAGCCCCGCGTGTACACCCTCTACCTCGCGGTCTCGCTGACCACGATCGTGTCCGGCTGGATGTTCCACGCCAGCGTGCGCGACGTGGCGCTGCTGGCCCTGGGCCTGCTGCTGGGCGGCCCGATGCTCGTGCGGCTCGCGCACATCATGCAGGGGCAACTGCGCGACGCCGTGCAGGCCGCGCAGGAGAACGCGCTGCTCGTGGGCCAGCTGCGCGAGGCGCTGGCCAGCCAGCAGGAGGCGCAGCGCGCCCGCTCGCGCTTCCTGGGCGCGGCCAGCCACGACCTGCGCCAGCCGGTGCAGGCGCTGCTGTTCCTCTCCGACATCTTCCGCCGCTCCACCGACCCGGCGCGCCGCGACGCCATGGCGCAGCAGATCATGCGCACGGGCGAGTCCATCGACGGCATGTTCCGCCACCTGGTGGACTTCGCGCAGATCGACGCCGGGATGATGAAGGCGGTGGTGCAGCCGGTGCAGCTGGACCAGCTGGTCGCCGCCGCCGTCTCGGGCTTCGCCGAGAAGTGCGCCGCGCGCGGCCTGCGCTTCCGCCTGCAGTCGACCGGGCCCTGCACCGTCGCGGCCGACCCCGTGCTGCTGGAGCGCATGCTGCGCAACTTCCTGGACAACGCCTTCAAGTACTCCCTGCACGGCGAGATCGTGCTGCGCGTGCACATCGAGGACGGCATGGCGGTGGTGTGCGTGAGCGACGAGGGCGTGGGCATGGAGCCCGAGGACCTCGCGCAGGCCTGCAACGCCTTCTTCCGCGGCCGCTCGGCCAGCGTCGCCGAAGCGGAGGGCATAGGCCTGGGCCTGGCGATCTCGCGCCACATGGCCGAACTGATGCAGACGCCGCTGAAGATCGAGTCGGAGCCGCAGTGCGGCACCACGGTCACGGTGCGCCTGCCCCTGCTCGCGCAGCAGCGCTCGCGCGCCAGCGGACGCAGCGGCGACCGCGGCGAGGCGCTGCTGCGCGGCCGGCTGGTGGCCGTCGTGGAGAACGACCGCCTCGCGCGCGACGCGCTGTGCGCCTGGCTGCTGGAAGCCGGCGCCCGCGTCGCGCAGGGCGCCTCGAAGGCGCAGCTGATGGCGGTGCTGCAGGCGGCCGGGTCGGCGCCCGACCTCGTGCTCGCCGACTACCGCCTGAGCGAGGGGACGGGCGTCGAGGCGGTGCAGGCCGTGCGTGCCGTCTACGGCCGGGTGCCGGCGTGGATCGTGTCGGGCGACGCCGACATCGCCGAGCGCGTGCTGCCCTTCCCGGTACTGCAGAAGCCGATCACGCCCGAGCGCCTGATGGCGGCGCTGCGCGCGGCCTTCCCGGCGGACAAGGACGGCTAGAGGCCGGAATCGAAAGCGGAAGCTTCCAGGTCGTGGATGCTGACGCCGGCGCGCGCGAGCGCGTAGACCGCCTCGGTGCGATTGGACACGACCAGCGCATCGAGGATGTGCGCGACGTGCGACTTCACCGTGGTGTCCGAGAGGCCCAGGTCGCGCGCGATCACCTTGTTGGGCTTGCCCTGCACGATTCCCAGCAGCACCTGGCGCTGGCGCTCCGTCAGGTGCGCGCCCAGCCGGCCCCACGCGTCCTGCTGCGCGCGCGTGACGGGCGCGGCGACGCTCAGGCTGGTGGGCGGCAGGTAGACGCCGCCGGAGAGCACGCGCGCGAGCGCCGCGTTGAACTGGTCGGCCGGGGCCGACTTGGGCAGGAAGCCGAAGGCGCCCAGCTCGATGCATTCGCGCACGATCGCCGGGTCCTCGTTGCCGGAGAGCACGAGCACCGGCACCTCGGGGCGGCGATGGCGCACCGTGCGCACGGAATCGAGGCCCTGGTAGCCTGGCATCTGCAGGTCGAGGATCATCAGGTCGGGGACCAGGCCCTGGTCCAGCCGCTGGAACGCGGCGTCCAGCGAGGCGCATTCCACGACGTCGACCGCCATGCCCGTGTTCTGCAGCGTGTACACCACGCCGCTGCGGTAAAGAGGATGGTCGTCGACGACGAGGATCTTCATGACCCGGAGGATGGTAACAGCCGGCCTCCACCCCACCACGGCCATTGGGAGGAGGGCCGGAGGATAATTCCGCATGGCCGCCGTCTTTGACAAACCCTCGATCCGCCAGCGCATGGCCCCCATTCTGCAGGGCTTCGACGGGCCCCTCGCCTTCGCCGTGTTCCTGCTCGCCTGCGCCGGCCTGCTGACCATGTACAGCTCCGGCTGGGACCATGGCGCGCGCTTCTACGACCACGCGCGCAACATGCTGCTGGCCGGGACCATCATGTTCTTCGTCGCGCAGGTGCCGCCGCAGCGCCTCATGAGCTTCGCCGTGCCCCTGTACGTGGTCGGCATTGCGCTGCTGGTGGCGGTGGCGGTGTTCGGCGTCACCAAGAAGGGCGCGAAGCGCTGGCTGAACGTGGGCGTGGTGATCCAGCCCAGCGAGATCCTGAAGATCGCGATGCCGCTGATGCTCGCGTGGTGGTTCCAGAAGCGCGAAGGGCAGCTGCGGCCGCTGGACTTCATCGTCGCGGCACTGCTGCTGGCCGTGCCGGTGGGGCTGATCATGAAGCAGCCCGACCTCGGCACGGCGCTGCTGGTGCTGGCAGCGGGCATGGCGGTGATCTACTTCGCCGGCCTCCCGTGGAAGCTGATCATCCCGCCGCTGGTGCTGGGACTCATCGCCGTGGGCCTGATCGTCGGCTTCGAAGGCACGCTGTGCGCGGACGGTTTCCGCTGGCCCATCCTGCACGACTACCAGCAGCAGCGCATCTGCACCCTGCTGGACCCGACCAAGGACCCGCTGGGCAAGGGCTTCCACATCATCCAGGGCATGATCGCCATCGGCTCCGGCGGCATCTTCGGCAAGGGCTTCATGCAGGGCACGCAGACGCACCTGGACTTCATCCCCGAGCGCACCACCGACTTCGTGTTCGCCTCGTACTCCGAGGAGTTCGGGCTGCTGGGCAACCTGTTCCTGATCGTGAGCTTCCTGTTCCTGGTGCTGCGCGGGCTGGCCATCGCGCTGGAGGCGCCGACGCTGTTCTCGCGCCTGCTCGCCGGCGCGGTGACGCTGATCTTCTTCACCTATGCCTTCGTGAACATGGGCATGGTGAGCGGCATCCTGCCGGTGGTGGGCGTGCCGCTGCCCTTCATCAGCTACGGCGGGACGGCGATGGTGACGTTGGGGATGGGTCTCGGAATCCTGATGTCGATCTCGAAAGCCAAGCGCCTCGTGCAGAGCTGAGCGGGACGGCTCTCCCGCCTGGGGGATGCCGCCACGGCCGCGCAGCGCCATGATGGCGCGGTAGTCTGGCCTGGATCGGTTCCCCCGCTATCCTGCAGTACGGGCGAAAGGAGGCCTTCATGCGAGTTCTGGTGTGCGACGACCATTCCCTGTTCCGGGAGGGACTGCGGCTGCTGCTGGAGAAGCTCGATGCCAGCATGGAGGTGACGCTCACCGGCTCGGCCGAGGAGGCCGTGGACGCGACCAAGTCCGGCATGTTCGACCTGATCCTGATGGACTGGCACATGGAAGGACTCGCCGGCACCCGCGCGCTGGAGGCGCTGCGCGAGTCGGCGCCGCTCACGCGCGTGGTCGTGCTCTCGGGCGACCGCAACGCGGAACTGGTGCGCAGCGCGATCGACTTCGGCGCCGCCGGTTTCATCCCCAAGGATTCGCCGCCCGCGCAGCTGATGATCGCCGTGAGGACGATCGCCGACGGCGGCGTCTACCTGCCCACCGGCAACCTCGCGCCCATCCAGACGCGCGACGTGCGCGACGCCTTCCCCACGCTCACGGAGCGGCAGGCCGACGTGCTGCGTGCCGCGCTGCGCGGCAACTCCAACAAGCTGATCGCGCGCCAGCTGGGCATCAGCGACGGCACCGTGAAGACGCACCTGCGCGCCATCTACCAGGAGCTGGGCACGCGCAATCGCACCGAGGCCGTCTATATGGCCGCCGAACAGGGCGTGCGCATCTCCTGAGGACCGAGGGCCTCCGCCGGGTTGATCTGGAAGCCCACGTCCAGCTTCCACGCGCCCGCCTCGCGCCGCGCCCGGAGCACCCCGAAGCCCGTGCGATCGTCGCCGGTCGTCCTGGCCGTGACCGTGCACAGGTAGCGGGCCGCCTTGCCGCCAGCGTCCTTCCAGCTGAAGCGGAAGCGGTCTTCCAGCATCAGGTTGCACGCAGCCTCGTTGGCGAAGGGGTAAGGCGCATAGAGCGCGGGCGAATGGTGCGACTCGAAGGAGGCGCCGGCGCCGCTGTCCTCGTTGCGCACCGTGACCCAGGCGCTGCAGCCCAGGTGCGCGTCGCCGGCCAGGAACACGAGGTTGCGGATGCCATGGTCGCAGATGAAGGCGAGCATGCGGTAGAAGGACGCCGGATAGCCCTGCCAGTTGTCCAGGCGCAGCGGCTCCTCGCAATCCGTGCGCACGCGCGGCAGCAGCATGGCTGCCGTCGTGACGATCTTGAGGTCGTCCTTGGGCTCGCGCGCGAGCCAGGCCTCGAGCTCGCCGGTCTGCTCGACGCCGAGGATGGTCGCGGTCGCGATCGTCGCCTCGTCGCGAAAGCAGCGCGTGGAGCGTGAGTCCGCCATGAACATGCGCCAGCCCGCGGAGGCGGCGCCCTGCGCGGGCAGCTGCATCCACACCGGTGTGCGGGGCGCGTTCTCGCCACGCTGGTAATACCAGTAGGCCTTCAGGCCGCGGCGGTGACGCTCCCCCGTGGCCTTCGGGCCCCACGGTTCCCAGTTGTCGATGATCTCGTGGTCGTCCAGCACCCTGCGCAGCAATGGCTTGTAGCGCGCGCTCAGGCGGCTCAGCGGGCCGTCGGCGTCGGCGAGCTGTTCGTAGGGAAGGCGGTAGCGATCGTCCAGGCGCGCGGGGTCGAGCAGGCCATAGGTCGCATCCGTGTAGACCTGGTCACCCACCAGCAGGATGGCCTGCGGCAGGTACGGCGCGGTCGCCAGCCAGTCGTCCAGCATCTCGAAGGAGCGGTTCGCGTCCAGGCGGTCCATCATGCCCGCCGGGTACTGGCAGCTGGCGAAGACGAAACTGATATCGGTCTCGCCATCATCCTGCGACGCGGATCCTGTTGCCGTGAAGGCCCTGCGCAGCGAGGGCGCCCGCGGCGCGGCCTCGATGAACTTGCGCTGCAGCTTGTCGCCGTAGACCTCGGCCTGCATGGCCAGCACCTCGTCGATCTCGGCCACGCCCGCGCAATCCGGTGGCAGCTCGCGCGCGAGCAACTCCATGTCGTCGACCGCGACGGCGCGCGCCACCGACACGCCGAAGGTGGCGCCGGGCCGGTCCGCGGGATGGTCGTAGCGCAGCAGGCAGATGAAGTACTCCGTGTCCTCGTCGCCCGGCTCGAAGCCGAGCACCGTCCACACATCGACGGGAACCGGGCTCAGGCGGATGACGCGGTCCGGCTGGCGAATGGCGGCGCGCCAGCCGCCGTCCGGCTTGCGGGCCAGCGGCACCAGCGCGCCCAGCGCCGGGCCGAGCGCACGGTCGGCGCTCACGATCCAGCTGCCGTCGTCCCTGAGGTCAAGGTCGCCGATCTGCCAGAGGGACTCGGGGCTGGACCTGGAAATGTTCGGCATGGGGGTCTCCCAGGAAGGAGGAGATGCGGGCGAAGACGTCGCGCTCCGCGTTGCGGCCGATCAGGCAGTCCTGGTGGCCGTAGCCGGGGATGCGCTCGACCTGCAGGGGAACGCCGGCGCGCTCCATCGCGGCGGCGAACACGTCGAGCGTCGCGACGTCCGCCAGGCCGTTCTCCGCGCCGTGGATGCTCATCGTGCCCTTGTCCGGCCAGCGCGCCTTCAGGGTCGCGGCCTGCGTGTCGATGGCGCGGCCCGAGCCGTCGGTGACGGTGTTGAAGCGCGCGAAATGGATCGCCTGCGAGACCGTCTCCAGGTTCAGCGGGCCGAACAGGTCCTGGACGACGGCGAGCGTGCGCTCGTCGATGTTCGCGAGCTTGAAGTCGCGCGCGTAGAGCGCGTCCATCCGATGGCGAAAGCCCGCCCAGGGCGCGCGCTTCCAGGGCGGGAAGAACGGGTTCTCGCGCCGGAAGTCGTCGTCGGGATAGGGCATCGTGGAAAGGAAGCGATCCAGCAGGCCGCCGCCGAAGCCCTGCTGCTGCGTGGGCACCGTGAAGTGGTAGTCCTCGGGCAGCAGCACCTGGCGCAGCAGGCGCATGAAGTACGCGCGCAGCACGTTGTCGTCGCTGTACACCAGCACCGGCGCCTTCTGCGACAGCACCACCGCACCCAGGCTGGCGCGCAAGGCCTGCAGCTCGCCCTGGTAGCGCCTGGGGCGCGGGCCGCCGTCGGCCGGATCGACGTCGTCGAAGGCGGACAGGTCGCCCGGGTCGGCGAGCAGCGCCATGCTCAGCATCACCGCGCCTATGCAGTGCGCGAACACGTCGATCTCCGGCGCCTGCGTGACCGCGCGGATATGCGCGAAGGCCAGCGGGATGTCGGCCAGTGCCGCGTCCTCGAAGTGCCAGGGCAGGACGGCCGAGGGCATGCCGGCGCTGGTGCGCAGGTCCAGCACCCACACGTCGTGCCCGCGCTCCCACAGGTGCAGCGCCAGCGGCCTGGGGATCGCGTCGTGCGTGAAGGTGCTGCCGCTCGCGCTGTAGCCGTGGATCAGGACGATGGGGCGCGCATGGTCGCAGCGGTAGCGCGTGAGGCGCATGCGCACGGGCACGCCGTGGCGCGGCGGCTCCAGTTCGAGCTCGTTGATCTCCGGGACCGGCAGGCGCTGCGGCTGGTCCGAGGGCAGCAGGCGCGCGCGGCGCGGCGGAGCGGCATCGGGCGCGCGGAAGGACCACAGGTGGATGCTCACCAGCATGCGGGCCCAGCACGCGCCCCAGGAGGCGAGTTCGGCGAGCGCGGTGACCTGGTTCTGCTGCTTCGTGATGCGCAGCAGCGGATAGCCTTGCCGCGCGAGGAAGCGGCAATCGAGTTGCAGCACGCCGGGACCCAGCGTGTGCGGATAGCGCGTGAGGCGCATCTCGCGCAGCTGCCGCCAGGGGTTGCTGCACAGGCCGTACGAGAGGCGCTTCTCGCCGGCGATCACGTCGCCGGTCCGCAGCAGGCGCGCATCGCCCTTCGTGATCGCGCCGACGGTGACCTGGTAGTCGAACACGCGCGCCTCGGCCGCACGCGCGGCCGACGCCCAGAACTGGTCGAAGTTCATGGCCTGCGTTCCGCCGGGCACGGCGAAGCTGTCCCACAGCTCGCGGCTGCCGCGGTTGCGGAACCAGTGCCACAGCGCCCGCCATGTGGCCAGCGTGTCGCCCGGCTGCTGGCGCAGCATGTCCAGCTCGCCCGAGAGCTCGGTGACCAGTTCCGCCCTGTCCTCGCGCGTCTGCTCCGACCAGGTGATCAGCTGGCGCTGTGTGGCGTCGCTGCCGTCGTACACGCGCAGGCGCGACTTGTTCGCGATCACTTTCAGCCGCGGGCGCCGCGCCGACATCAGGTCCTGCAAGGTGGCCGGCTCGTAGCGCAGCGTGAGCTCCAGCAGCTTGCCGCCGGAGCGGCCGATCAGGCGCTCGGCCAGCTGCACTTCGGTCGGCAGCGGCACGCCCGGCGTGCACTGTTCCGGCGTGCGCAGGACCGGGCGCGCCTTGAGCACCCGCACCTGCACGGGGGCCGGTTCGAACCCCCACTGCGACGCCAGCAGCCGTGCCGCCCGCCGCGCGACCGTCGCGATCATCAGCGCGGGATTGGCGCCGAGCGAGGCGGGAATGATGGAGCCATCGAGCACCGCCAGGCCGTGGTGCACGCGCGTGCCTCCATCCGCGATGCCTGCCCCCAGCGCATCCTCGCAAGCCGCGCGATCGAACACGCGTCCCTGGTCGTCGACCACGCCGTACTGGAAGGTCTCGCCCATGGGGCAGCCGCCCAGGGGATGCACGGTGAGCACCGGGCCGCGTTCGCCATGCACCAGGAAGTCCATGCCTTCGGGCAGCAGCCGCCACGCGGGATTGGGCAGGAAGGGCGCGTCCTCGCCGCGCGACTTCTGCACCAGCGCGCGGGCTATGTCGAAGGCGCGGTCCAGCATGAACGAGTTGCGCACGCCGGGCCACTGGATCCGCACGCGCCCTTCCAGCTGGCGGCTGTCGTCCATGCGCGCGGGCTCCGCGAGTTGCACCTGGCCGCAGCTTTCGTCGTGCGCGATCAGGCCCACCAGCAGCGTGTTTTCCATCGCGCCCGCATCGACCTGGAAGGAATCGCAGCCGTCGCCGCGCGCATCGGCGCGTTGCGGCGGCTGGCCCAGGTCCTGGAACAGGCGCGCGGTCGTGACCGTTTCCTCGAACAGGCGCTTCAGCGGCGCGGGCACGGCGAACTCCTGCACCAGCATGCCGTCCAGGTCCACCATCGCGGTGATCGTGGGACCGATCCTGCGATCCCGCAGCGGCACCGACTCGTCGCTGGTGGAGTGCACGGGCTCGGGCCCGTCGTGCAGCGCCACCAGGTTGTCGCCGTTGCACGAGAACTGTTCGCCGAGCTTGTCCGAGAGACAGAACGCGAAGGACTGCGAACGCAGCAGGATTTCGGTGCTGCCCAGCGTGCCGGCGGCGAGGATGACGTGCCGCGCGCGCAGCCAGCACGGCTTGTGCCGATGGCGCAGCGACTCGTCGGTGTACACGGTCTTCACCAGCCAGTCGGCCTCCTGCCCCGGGGCCGCGTCCGGATCGCGGCGCAGTTCCAGCACGCTGCCGCCCGTGTAGATCTGCGCGCCCTTGCGCCAGGCTTCGCGCAGCAAGGTGGTGTCCAGCGATTTCTTCGCGCCGACGTTGCAGCCCGTCATGCAGTCGCCGCACAAGGTGCAGGGCGGCACGTCGGGGTCCTGCGCATCGGCCTGCATCTGCACGGTGATGTCCGCCAGGCGGAAGTCCAGGCCCCGGCCTGCGCGATTCACGCCGGCGTTCGCGGCGAGTTTCCCGAGGGCGCGGGTCTTGCCCAATCCGCCCTCGGGCAGGTCCGTGCGCCGCGACAGCCCCGTCGTCGCGCCCAGCCGCGCCTTCACTTCCTCGAAGTCGCTGTCGCGCAGCTCGCGGCGCAGGACATCGGGCAGCCGGTCGCAGTCCTGCAGGCGCGGCGCGATCATCACGCCGGCGTTGATCAGCGAGGTGCCGCCCAGGCCGTTGCCGACCAGTGCGCAGACGTCGGGACCCAGGCGCACGTCCAGCAGCGCGTCGAGCGGGCCCATGGTCTTGTCCTGGCCGCTGCGGTGCACGCGCACGTGCGGCGGCAGGTCCTGCAGGCTGGAGGCGAACATGCCCGGCGCGTATTCGCGACCGCGTTCGAGCACGCACACGCGCACGTCCGCGAGCGTCCCGTCCGCGCGCCGCGACTTCATGCCCGCGAGTTCCGCCGCCGCCATGGACCCGCCGTAGCCGCTGCCGACGATCAGCACGTCGATGGCAGGCGTCTCCTTCGGTTCGGTGCGCAGTTCGCGGTAGTCGCGCGACAGCCAGCGCAGGCTGGTGTCGCGCTCAGGGTCGGGCGGGGTGTTGTTCATGGCGCGGCCCCTTCTGGTGGAGGATGCGCCCGAGTTCCGCCTGCAGCGTGGGCAGGCTGACGGGCTTGTGCAGCAGCTTGATGCCGGCGCGGTTCGCCTCCTGCAGCCGGTCCGGCGCCGTGTCGCCGCTGATCAGGAGCGAGGGGGTCGCGCCGACCGCGGCAACGACCGCGGCGATGGCAGCGAGGCCGTTCTCGCCGTTGCGCAAGCGCATGTCGGCAAGGATCACGTGCGGCGGATTGGCGACGGCCTCGTGCGTCGCCTCCTCGATCGAACACGCCTCCACGCAGCGGCAGCCCAGTTCCTCCAGCAGCACGCGCATGCCCATGCGCACCGAGCGCTCGTCGTCGATCACCAACACCGTGAGGCCGGCGAAACTTTCGGCGCTGACCGGCTGCGCCTGCACGGGCGCGAGCAGACCCAGCGACTCCAGCGGCACCTTCAGCGTCATCGTCGTGCCCTGGCCGGCCTCGGAGCGCAGCTCCAGCGTGATGCCCAGCAGGTCGCACAGGCGCCGCACGATCGACAGGCCCAGGCCGAGACCCTTGGCGCGATCCCGCTCCGGGTTGTCGACCTGGTAGAACTCCTCGAAGACTGTCGCCTGTTCGGCGATCGGGATGCCGCGGCCGGTGTCTTCCACCATGATGTGCGCCATGCCGTCCTGCGTCCGCAGGCGCAGCGCGATATGGCCGCGCGGCGTGAACTTGATGGCGTTCTCCGTGAGGTTGCGCAGCACGCGCAGCACCAGCGCCGGATCGGTCCAGCAACGCACGCCCGTCGGCGCGTCCAGCACGGCGCGCAGTCCGTGCTCCTCGATTGCGCCACGCATCTCGGCGTGGTGCATGCGCAGCATCTCGCCCAGGTCCACGATCTTCTTGTCCGGCTCCACGATGCCGGCGTCCAGCTTGGAGATGTCGAGCAGCTGGTCCAACTGCTCCGACAAGGCGACGGTGACCTGGCTCAGGAGTTCGACCACCTCGCGGTCGCGGCCCTCGATGGGGCGCAGCGAGAGCGCGGCGACCAGCAAGCCGATGGTGTGCAGCGGCTGGCGCAAGTCGTGGCTGGCCGCGGCGAGGAAGCGCGTCTTGGCCTGGTTGGCCTGCGTGGCCTGGGCCAGCGCCTCGCGCAACTGCGCGGCCATCTCGCGGTCCTGGAAGCGGATCTGCACCGACTCGCTGAAGTTGCGCCAGGCATTGTTCGCCACGCCGACGAGCAGCCACAGGTACATGGCGGCAAGCGCCGCGAGGGACAGCTCGGTCCAGCCCGCGGCGGGGCCGCCCGGGTTCACCAGCCACCAGATCGGCAGCGTGCCCGCCGTGGGGATCATGTAGGAGAGGTAGATGCGGCGGTGCCCCGCCGTCGTGCCCACGGCGCCGGTGCACAGGCCCAGGACCAGCAGGGTGACGAAGGAGCGCTCGGTGTCCATCAGCCAGGGGAAGGCGGCGAGCATCAGCCCGTGCACGACCCCGTTCGCGAAGCTGAGCCGGACCGCGGTCCGCACGCGCTCCGCGGTAGGCAGGTCCGATCGTGCCGGGAGTTTGGGCAGGACCCGCCGGCGCACCATCAGCACCGCGATCGCGGCCGCGAGCCAGAGCGCCGGGATCCACACGGGCATGCGCTGCGCGGCCATCAACGCGACGACCACGAGCAGGCAGCCCACGGCCACCGGCACGCGGCCACTTTGTTCCGCCACCAGTTCCAGCAGGCGCTGGTGCACTTCTTCGCGGGGCGCCCGTGCCCCGGCGGTCTGCATCACGTCGATCCTTCTCGTGTGCGCCAAGCCATTCGCTCCTTCAGTATGGAGCCTGCGCGCGCGCGGCTCCTCTGCTCGATGGGGGATCTCCCGGTGCGCCGGTCGCGCCGCCCATAATCGCTGCCGGTGGATGGTGGACTCGGCGAGCCGCGGCCGCAAGGGGGCAGGACGAAATGGGCCAGGTGATGGGCATCGTGGGCGTAGGCAACATGGGCGGCGGCATGGCGGCGCGCCTGCTCGCCTGCGGCTGGTCGGTGCGCGCCTGCGACCTGGTGGCGGCGAAGGTGGACGCGCTCGTGGCGCAGGGCGCCAGCGCCGCCGCGACGCCGGCTGACGCAGCGCGCGGAGCCGACGCGCTGGTCGTGTGCGTGGTGGACGCGGCGCAGTCGCAGGAGGTCTTGTTCGGCGCGCACGGCGCGGTCGCTGGCTTGCGTCCGGGCGCTGCGGTGCTGCTGTGCCCCACCATCGCGCCGCAGGACGTGGAGGCCTTGGCAGCGCGCCTCCAGGGGCTAGGTCTCGCCGCCATCGATGCGCCCATGTCGGGCGGCCCGGCACGCGCACGCGACGGCACCATGAGCCTGATGGTCGCCTGCGACGACGATGTCTTCGCTGCCCAGCGTCCGCTGCTGGAAACGCTGAGCCAGAAGGTCTTCCGCGTCGGGAAGCGCCCGGGCGACGGCGCGCGCACGAAGCTGGTGAACAACCTGCTGGCAGCGATCAACCTCGCGGGTGCGGCCGAGGCGCTGGCGCTGGCGGAGCGCCTCGGCCTGGATGGGGCGCGCACGCTGGACGTGATCGAGCAGTCCAGCGGCCAGAGCTGGATCGCGTCCGACCGCATGCGGCGCGCACTCGCGGGCGACTACGCCCCGCGCGCGCACGTGAGCCTGCTGCACAAGGACACGCGGCTGGCACTGCAGGCCGCGGCGTCGGCGGGCTTTCCTGCGAGCCTGGGGCAGCTCGCCCACGAGGCCTTCGCGCGTGCCATGGCTGCGGGCCAGGCGAGCCTGGACGACGCGGTGCTGCTCGAGTTGTTCCGCCGGTCGTGAGCTCCACGGATGAGGCGCAGTTGACCGCAGGGGCAGGAAGGCCAAACCCGGCCCCTACAATGGGCCGATGATCTCCCGCGAACCCACGATCGAACGCCTGGCCACGGCCAAGGCCCTGCTGCTGGAACCGTTCGGACTCGACGAGAGCCACCTGGCGCGCGCCCTGGCCGAAATCCGGGCGCACCGCGTGGACGATGCCGATCTCTACTTCCAGTACACGCGCAGCGAGGGCTGGAGCCTGGAAGAGGGCATCGTCAAGACCGGCAGCTTCAGCATCGACCAGGGCGTCGGCGTACGCGCGGTGAGCGGCGAGAAAACGGCCTTCGCGTACTCGGACGACATCTCCGAAGCCTCGCTGCTGGATGCGGCGCGCACGGTGCGCGCGATCGCCTCGGCGTCGAAGAACGCGCGCACCAAGGTGCCGGCTTCGCAGGTGGCCGCCAGCCGTTCGCTGTACCAGGGCGTCGATCCCATCGCCACGCTGGACAGCACCGCCAAGGTGAAGCTGCTCGAGCACGTCGAGCAGATGGCGCGCGCCAAGGATCCGCGCGTGGTGCAGGTGATGGCCGGACTGGCCAGCGAGTACGACGTGGTGATGGTCGCTCGCGCCGACGGCACGATCGCCGCCGACGTGCGCCCGCTCGTGCGCCTCTCGGTGACCGTGATCGCCGAGCAGAACGGCCGGCGCGAGATGGGCTCCGGCGGCGGCGGCGGCCGCTTCGGCCTCGCCTACTTCGACGAGGAGCACCTGCAGCAGTACGTGGACGACGCGGTGAGCTCCGCCCTCACCAACCTGGAGGCGCGGCCCGCGCCTGCCGGCGAGATGACCGTCGTGCTCGGCCCCGGCTGGCCTGGCATCCTGCTGCACGAGGCGGTGGGCCACGGACTCGAAGGCGACTTCAACCGCAAGGGCTCCAGCGCGTTCTCGGGCCGCATCGGCCAGCGCGTCGCCGCCAAGGGCGTGACCGTGCTGGACGACGGCACCATCGCCGACCGGCGCGGCTCGCTCAACGTGGACGACGAAGGCAACCCGAGCCAGCGCAACGTGCTGATCGAGGATGGCATCCTGCGCGGCTACATCCAGGATTCGCTGAATGCGCGCCTGATGCGTGTCGCTCCCACGGGCAACGGACGGCGGGAGAGTTATGCGCACATCCCGATGCCGCGCATGACCAACACGTACATGCTGGGCGGCGACAAGTCGGCCGACGAGATCCTCGCCAGCATCGACAAGGGCCTGTACGCCACCAACTTCGGCGGCGGCCAGGTGGACATCACGTCGGGCAAGTTCGTGTTCTCCGCGAGCGAGGCCTACTGGGTCGAGAAGGGCAAGATCCTGTACCCGGTGAAGGGCGCCACCATCGTGGGCAACGGCCCCGATGCGCTGACGCGGGTGAGCATGATCGGCAACGACATGAAGCTCGACACCGGCGTGGGCACCTGCGGCAAGGAAGGCCAGAGCGTGCCTGTGGGCGTGGGCCAGCCGACGCTGCGCATCGACGGCCTCACGGTCGGCGGCACGGCCTGAGCCGCGCTGGTTTCCCGTCAGGTGGCCGCGCCGCCTGACGCCCCGAAGCGGCCGCCTGGAGTGGCCGCAATTCTTTCGGCGCCGGCCGATGGATACTTCGTTTCCCTAACGCGAAACACTCCATGAACACGGTGCCATCCACGTCGCGGCTGCCGGCCCCGTTTCCCAGCCTGCCCTTCGGCGAGCTGAGCAACTTCCTGCGCAGCGCCCTGGCCGACGAGGACAGCCGCATCCTGTCCGAGGGCATGCAGCTGCTCGCGCTGCACGCCGAAGCCGTCGCGGCCGGCTTGCGCCTGAACCGCGCGCGCGATGCCGCAGCGCCGCTGCTGATGGACATGCTGACCGTACTGCGCGACCACCGCAGCCAGGTCGTGAACCTGGACCTGCGCTGGCGCGGCCTCTACGAGTACGCGGGCTACCTGCAGGCCCTGAACAACTTTCGCGTGCTGATCGGCCAGTGGCTGCTGGACGTCGACCCCAGGGGCGGCGAACTGCGCGTGACCGCGGATGAATTCGCGCTGCTCGCCTGGCGCACGGTGGGCGAGGGCATGCTGATGATCGACATGTACGAGCAATGGCTGGAGCGCGACGAGTGCCCCGGCGCCTCGGACTTCGGCGCGCCCACCGAGCCGCAGAAGGAACGCGCGCAGCAGTGGTGGAAGCTGCGGCGTTGAACCCGCGCGCGCTCCGTGCGCCGCGCAGGACCGTCAGGCACCTGTGCTACATTGGCTCCATGCGTCCCGTTCGCGTTTTCTTTTTTGGCTACTTTTGGTTCTCCAGCGCCCCCGGCGGAAGAGAGATCTGAGCGTACCCGCGACAAACGCAAAGAACCTCGAAAAACCGCCGGCAACCCCGGCGGTTTTTTCTTGGCCCCGCGAAAACCCCTCGAGGAAGAGAAAGCCGTCCATGAACGCCAAAGCCACCACCGCGAGCGATGCCTGGCATGCGCACCCCGTCGACAAGACCAGCCAGACCGACGACCAGCGCATCAAGGACATCACCGTGCTGCCTCCTCCCGAACACCTGATCCGCTTCTTCCCGATCCGCGGCACGCCGGTCGAAGCCTTGATCACGCAGACGCGGCACGCGATCCACGAGATCATGGCCGGGCGCGACGACCGACTGCTGGTGGTGATCGGCCCGTGCTCGATCCACGACCCGGTGGCGGCGCTCGAGTACGCGCGCCGGCTGAAGGAAGTGCGCGCCAAGTACCGCGACTCGCTCGAAATCGTGATGCGCGTGTATTTCGAGAAGCCGCGCACGACGGTGGGATGGAAGGGCCTCATCAACGATCCCTACCTGGACGAGAGCTATCGCATCGACGAGGGCCTGCGCATCGCGCGGCAGCTGCTCATCGAGATCAACCGCGCCGGCCTGCCCGCGGGCAGCGAGTTCCTCGACGTGATCTCGCCGCAGTACATCGGCGACCTCATCGCCTGGGGCGCGATCGGGGCGCGCACCACCGAGAGCCAGGTGCATCGCGAACTCGCCTCGGGCCTGTCGGCGCCGATCGGGTTCAAGAACGGCACCGACGGCAACATCAAGATCGCGACCGACGCGATCCAGGCCGCGGCGCGCGGGCACCACTTCCTGTCGGTGCACAAGAACGGGCAGGTCGCGATCGTGCAGACCAATGGCAATCGGGACTGCCACGTGATCCTCCGCGGCGGCAAGGCGCCGAACTATGACGCGGCCAGCGTACAGGCCGCGTGCCGCGAGCTCGAGGCCGCGAAGCTGCCGCCCGTGCTGATGATCGACTGCAGCCATGCGAACAGCAGCAAGCAGCACGAGAAGCAGGTGGATGTGGCGCGCGACATCGCGGGCCAGATCGCCTCGGGCTCGCGCAACGTCTTCGGCGTCATGGTGGAGAGCCACCTCACCGGAGGTGCGCAAAAGTTCACGCCCGGCAAGGACGACCCGCAAGCGCTGGAATACGGCAAAAGCATTACGGATGCGTGCATCGGCTGGAATGAATCGCTGGACTTGCTCGAAGAGTTGTCGCGCGCCGTGCAGGAACGCCGGAATCGTTGACTCTTCGCGCTTTCGGCGTATTTACATTCAGTAACTAGGCCGGTATATTTGTTTCGACTCGGCGGATTGGGAGCCGAGGAGGGAACAAATGACCATCGAGGTCCCCGTGCTCCGCCTGGGACTGGCGGGCTACACAGAGACACAGCACAAGCAGGCTGCAGACGCGGTCGCGGGCGCCAGGACGGCGCGCGCCTCGTGGGAGCTCGGCTCGTTTGCGGACGCCGATGCGTGGTGGCTCGAAGGCAGCCGCACGATGATCATGCCCAACCAGCACCTGCGCGTGCAGCCCGCCACGCCCTCGGGGCGATCGGTGCAGCTCGCGCTCGCCGACGTGGACCGGCCCGTCGCCTTCTCGCTGCCCATCACGGCGCCCGGCTTCCAGCCCGCGGTGACCTTCAACCTGGGCGAGCGCGCCGCGGGCGTGACGGTGCTGAACCAGTTCGCGGGGTGGATGCAGACCATGCTCTCCCAGTTCGCGCTCGCCTCCAGCATCGCGGACCATCAGCCGAGCCTGAACTCCGGGTCCTGGGAAGTGCTGCGTGACAGCGACCTGCTCGCGGTGGTCGACCTCAAGCTGGGCGCGGGTGTCATGCCGGGCGTGTCCGCCAAGGATTTCGAGCAGGCGAGCTGGTGCATCCGCGATCGCGGGGCCGTGAGCATTCCGCAGAACTTCCCGCGCGCGAGCGTCTCGCAGGTGATGTGGCAGTTCGCGCAGCGCACGGAGCGCGACCTGCTGCCGCCGCACTACCGAAGCCAGGCGCTCTATTTCCGCCGGCCGCCCCGGCTGCCGCAGCGGCAACTGAAGGATGCGCACCTGCTGGTGATGCGCGAGCTGATCGCGCATCCCGGCATGAACTTCAACGGGCTGCAGCAGGCATCGGGGCTCGGCGACGCGCAGCTTGCCCGGGTGCTCTCGGCGCTGTACGTGGTGGGTTCGATCACGTCCAATCCCAAGCGCGCGATGCCTTGCGACCGCAGGAGCGAAGCTGCGGACTCGGCGGTCAACGACCAGAGCATGTTCTTCTCGGTCATGGACTCGACGCCGCGCCCGGGCAGCCTGCCCGGCGCTCCGATCAACGACATGACCGCGCCGTTGCCGCTGATGCCGGACCGCTGAAGGTCGGCAACCCTCGGGCCGCCAGCGACTACGCCGCGCCGCCCAGCGCCTCGAGCAGCTTGGCGTGGATGCCGCCAAAGCCGCCGTTGCTCATGCAAAGGACGTGGTCGCCGGAGCGCGCGGCGGCCTTCACCTGCTGCACGAGCTCCGGAATGGACTGCGCCACGCGCGCCTTCTCGCCCATGGGGCGCAAGGCATCGGCGGGGTCCCAGCCCAGTCCGCCCGCATGGCAGAAGGACAGGTCCGCCTGCTCCAGGCTCCAGGGCAGCTGCGCCTTCATGGTCCCCAGCTTCATCGTGTTGCTGCGCGGCTCGAACACCGCGAGGATGCGCGCCGCGCCCACCTGCCGTCGCAGGCCGTCGATGGTCGTGCGGATGGCGGTCGGGTGGTGCGCGAAGTCGTCGTAGACCGTGACGCCGCCGGCGATCCCGCGCACTTCCATGCGACGCTTGACGTTGCGGAACTCCCGCAGCGCCGCCGCCGCGGTCGCCGGCGTCACGCCCACGTGCTGGGCCGCGGCGATCGCCGCGAGCGCATTCAGCTGGTTGTGCACGCCGGCGACGTCCCACTGCACCTGCGCGACGCGATGGCCTTGCTCCAGCACCTCGAAGCGGTTCGGCTCGCCTTCGGCGCGGAAGTCGCTCACCGCCGCGCCGAAGCTGCGCACCTCGCTCCAGCAGCCCTGGTGCAGCACGCGCGTGAGGCTCTCCTCCAGCCCGTTCACCACGACGCGACCGGTCGCCGGGATCGTGCGCACCAGGTGATGGAACTGCCGCTCGATGGCCGCGAGGTCATCGAAGATGTCCGCGTGGTCGAACTCCAGGTTGTTCAGGATCGCGGTGCGTGGGCGGTAGTGGATGAACTTGCTGCGCTTGTCGAAGAAGGCCGTGTCGTACTCGTCGGCCTCGATCACGAAGGGCGTGAAGGGACGAGCCATGTTCCCCTGGCGCGCGGACACGCCGAAATTGAGCGGCACGCCGCCCACGAGGAACCCGGGCTGCAGTCCCGCGTGCTCGAGGATCCAGGCGAGCATCGACGTGGTCGTGGTCTTGCCGTGCGTGCCCGCGACGGCCAGCACGTGGCGGCCCTGCAGCACGTGCTCGGCGAGCCACTGCGGGCCGCTGGTGTAGCGCAGTCCCTGGTCCAGGATGGCTTCCATCAGCGGGTAGCGCGGCATGCCGTCGGCCTGGCGGGCGCGAGAGACCACGTTGCCCACGACCCACATGTCCGGCTTGAGCGCGAGCTGCTCGGTGCCGAAGCCTTCGATCAGGTCGATGCCGAGCGCGCGCAACTGGTCGCTCATGGGCGGATAGACGCCGGCGTCGCAGCCGGTCACCTGGTGCCCCGCCTCGCGGGCGAGCGCGGCCAGTCCCCCCATGAAGGTGCCGCAGATGCCGAGGATATGGATGTGCATGGGCGGCGATTATCCGGCTGGCGCCGAGCTCAGCACGGATGGCGCCGGGATCCGCGCGTGCCCCGCGTGCAGCGCGTTGGAATTTCACGGTTCACGAAAGCGGACTTCCGAAACGCAGAGGGCGCAAAAGAAACAGCCAAGGTTCGCAAAAAGGAGAATCACTACCTCGTGGAAGTCCTTTTTGCGTCCTTTGCGTATGGAAGTCCGATTTCCGCCTTCAGCGAGGAAACTGCTGTCGCAATTTGAGCTTCCAGAACTTGCCCGTGGACGTCCGCGGAATCGCGTCAATGAACTCGTAGCGTTCCGGCAGCTGCCACTTCGCGAAGGAATGCTTTAGCAGGTGCTCGTTCAACTGGCCCGGGTGCGCGTCCGCGCCCTTCTTCAGCACCACGCAGGCGAGCGGCCGTTCGCCCCACTTCTCGTCGGGGATCGCGATCACCGCCGCTTCGGCCACGGCCGGATGGGCCATCAGCGCGTTCTCCAGGTCGACCGAGCTGATCCACTCGCCGCCGGACTTGATCAGGTCCTTGGTGCGGTCGGTGATGCGCACGAATCCGAGTTCGTCGACGCTGGCGACGTCGCCGGTACGCAACCAGCCGTCCTGCGTGAACTTGTCGGCGCTGCGCGGGACCTCGTGGTAGCTGCCCGTGATGAAAGGACCGCGCACCTGGATCTCGCCGACGCTGTTGCCGTCCCACGGCTGCTCGCCCGTGTCACCGATCACGCGCAGCTCCACCAGCGGCACCGGCACGCCGGCCATGGCCGCGCGGCGGTACTTCTCGTCGTCGCTCGCGCCTTGCAGTTCGGCACGTGGATAGGAGATGGTGCACACCGGCGAGGTCTCGGTCATGCCCCAACCCTGTTCGATCCAGATGCCGTGGCGGTCGAAGGCGCGGATCAGTGCTTCGGGGACGGCCGATCCTCCCACCAGCGAGCGCATGCCGCGGGGCAGCTGCCAGCGGCCGTGGTGCGGCGAGTCCTTGGCCTGCGCCGCGTCGTAGGCCTGGATCAGGCCCATCCAGATGGTCGGCACGCCCAGCGACAAGGTCGGCGGCTCCAGCTGCATGAGGTCCAGCAGGTCTTCGGGATGCAGGTGAGGCCCGGGGAAGACCAGCTTCACGCCCATCATCACGGCGCCATACGGCATGCCCCAGCTGTTGGCGTGGAACATGGGCGTGACCGGCATGACGACGTCCGCGGCGCGCAGGCCCCAGAAGTCCCCGAGGCTGGCGACCAGCGTGTGCAGGATGGTCGAACGATGGGAGTAGGCCACGCCCTTGGGCCGGCCGGTCGTGCCCGACGTGTAGCACATGGCGACCGGATCGTCCTCGTCGTGCTGCGCGTAGCGGAAGCCATCGGGATCCGCGTCGGCCAGCAAGGCTTCGTAATCGGCAAACTCCGGTGCCACCCTGGCTCCGGAGAAGGGGAACACGATCACCTTCTCGAAGCGGTGCAGCGCCGCGAACTGCCGGTACAGCGGCAGCAGCACGTCGTCGACGACGAGGAAGCGGTCCTGCGCGTTGCCGGCGATCCAGCCGATCTCGTCGGGCGACAGCCGCAGGTTCAGCGTGTGCATCACGCCGCCGGCCGCGGGAATGCCGAAGTAGCACTCCAGGTGGGCGTGGTGGTTCCAGCAGAGGGTGGCCACGCGCTCGCCCTTCTTCAGCCCCAGCTTCTGCAAGGCCGACGCCAGGCCGCGCGTGCGCCGGTAGAACGCGCCGTAGGTGTGCCGTCGCAGGGACTTGTCGGGCAGCCGCGAGACGATCTCGTTGCGATGGAACAGCTGGCCGGCGCGCTCGAGCAGGTGGTTGAGCGACAGCGGCGTGGTCATCATCGTGCTTTGCATGCCGGACTCCGGGAGTGGACAAACCACTGTAGGGACCCGGGGCGGCCGCGTCCATGCAGAATGCACCCGATGGACACCCTGCAGTCGGAGATCGCCGCGGCCGCCGCCCGGCTGGTCGTGGAAGAGGGCCTGGAGTACGGGCCGGCCAAGCGCCGCGCGGCCAGGCAGCTGGGGTTGGGCGCGCGCGCGGCCCTTCCCGACAACGACACGATGGAAGACGCGGTGCGCGAATACATAGAAGTGTTCTGCGCCGACACCCAGCCCGGGGAGCTGGCTGCGCTGCGCCGGCTGGCCCTGACCTGGATGGAGCGGCTGGCGCAGTTCCGGCCGCACCTGGCCGGCGCGGTCTGGCATGGGACGGCGACGCGGCTCTCCGACATCTACGTGCAGCTGTTCTGCGACGACCCCAAGTCCGCCGAGATCGCGCTGATCGATCATGGCGTCGACTACACGCCCCGTACCGTCACCGGTTTCCACGGCGAAGCCGTCGAGGCCCTGAGCATCAGCAGCATGAGCCAGGACCTGGGCGAGCCCGTGGGCGTGCACCTGCTGGTCTACGACCACGACGACCTGCGCGGCGCGCTCAAGCCAGACAGCAAGGGGCGCACGCCGCGCGGGGACCTGGCCGCCGTGCGCTCGCTGGTCGCGGAGACGCACGATGCATGAGGCGCTGCACGAGTCGGATGCCCCGGCTTCGGGACCGAGCCGCCGCGGCTGGCTGCTCGCCGCGGTCGGCGGTGCCGCTGCGGCCGCCGGCGCGGGCGCGGCGTGGTGGCTGCATCGCACGGGCGAAGGCGACGCGGGTGCAGGCGAACGCCTGTGGCCGCTCTCCTTCGACACGCCGCAAGGCGGCGCGCCGCTGGCCATGTCCGCGTTCCGCGGCAAGCCGCTGCTGCTGAATTTCTGGGCGACCTGGTGCGCCCCCTGCATCGAGGAGATGCCCATGCTCGATGCCTTCTACCGGCAACATGCGGCGAACGGATGGCAAACCGTCGGCCTCGCGATCGACCAGCCCTCCTCGGTGCGCAAGTTCCTGGAGCGCACCCGCGTGAGTTTCCCCGTGGGCCTCGCCGGCCTGCAAGGCACGGAGCTGACCCGCAGCCTGGGCAACGATGCCGGCGGCCTGCCGTTCTCGGTTCTCTTCGGCGCCGATGGGCGTGTGCAGCAGCGTAGAATGGGCCGGCTCAGCGAAGCCGACCTGAAAGCCTGGTCCGGCCTGTCCTGAGCGACGCGGCGCTTTCCAGTCCGCGCTTGCGTTCGTTCTGAAAAGAAGAACGAATCCGATTTATTCGAGCCTCGTTCCTGCAAAAAGACGGACGTACGCGAGTTTTGCTGTAAATTCGCGTCCTCTTTGAAGACGAGGCAGGAGAACCTCCATGGACTTGCGCAAACTCAAGACGCTGATCGACCTGGTGTCGGAATCGAACGTGTCCGAACTGGAGATCACAGAAGCAGAGGGCAAGGTCCGCATCGTGAAGGGCGGTCCGGCGGCGGTGCAGGTCGCGCACGCGCCGATGGCGATGCCGGCGGCGACGCTGGCTGCCGCGCCCGCACTTGCACCCGCGGCCGTGCCCGCCGTGCCCGAAGCGGAGAAGGGCCACGCCGTCAAATCGCCCATGGTCGGTACCTTCTACCGTGCCTCCGCACCGGGCGCGAAGTCCTTCGTCGAGGTCGGCAGCGTGGTCAAGGAAGGCGACACGATCTGCATCATCGAGGCGATGAAGATCCTCAACGAGATCGAGGCCGACAAGGCCGGCACGATCTCGCAGATCCTGTGCGAGAACGGCCAGGCCGTCGAATACGGGCAGCCGCTGTTCGTCATCGAATAAGAAATGTTCAAGAAGATCCTTGTCGCGAACCGAGGAGAGATCGCCCTTCGCATCCAGCGCGCCTGCAACGAACTGGGCGTGAAGGCCGTGATGGTCTATTCCGAGGCCGATCGCGAAGCCAAGTACGTGAAGCTCGCCGAAGAGGCGGTGTGCATCGGCCCCCCGCCTTCGGCCCAGAGCTACCTGAACATGCCCGCCATCATCGCGGCGGCGGAAGTCACGGACGCGGAAGCGATCCATCCGGGCTACGGCTTCCTGTCCGAGAATGCCGACTTCGCCGAGCGCGTGGAAAAGAGCGGCTTCCAGTTCATCGGCCCGACGCCGGAAAACATCCGGACCATGGGTGACAAGGTCTCGGCCAAGCAGGCGATGATCAAGGCGGGCGTGCCCTGCGTGCCGGGCTCGGAAGGCGAACTGCCGGACAACCCGGCGGAAATCCGCCGCATCGCGAAGACGGTGGGCTACCCGGTGATCATCAAGGCCGCGGGCGGCGGCGGCGGCCGCGGCATGCGCGTGGTCCACACCGAGGCGGCGCTGATCAACTCGGTGCAGATGACCAAGGCGGAGGCGCAGGCGGCGTTCGGCAATCCGGCGGTGTACATGGAGAAATTCCTCCAGAACCCGCGCCACGTCGAGATCCAGATCCTCGCCGACAAGTTCAAGAACGCCGTGTACCTGGGCGAGCGCGACTGCTCCATGCAGCGCCGCCACCAGAAGGTGATCGAGGAAGCGCCGGCGCCGGGCATCCCGCGCAAGCTGATCGAGAAGATCGGCGAGCGCTGCGCAGCCGCCTGCAAGAAGATCGGCTACCGCGGCGCCGGCACCTTCGAGTTCCTGTACGAGAACGGCGAGTTCTACTTCATCGAGATGAACACGCGCGTGCAGGTGGAGCACCCGGTGACCGAGCTGATCACCGGCATCGACATCGTGAAGACGCAGATCCGCGTCGCCGCGGGCGAGCGGCTGCCCTTCAAGCAAGGCGACATCGTGCTGCGCGGCCACGCCATCGAGTGCCGCGTGAACGCCGAGGACCCGTACACCTTCGTGCCTTCGCCCGGACGCATCACGCTGTGGCACCAGCCCGGCGGCCCCGGCGTGCGCGTGGACTCGCACGTGTACAACAACTATTTCGTCCCGCCCAACTACGACAGCATGATCGGCAAGATCATCGTGCACGGCGACACGCGCGAGCAGGCGCTGGCCCGCATGCGCGGCGCGCTGGGCGAGACCGTCGTCGAAGGCATCAAGACCAACATCCCGCTGCATCGCGAGCTGATGGTCGACGCCAAGTTCATGGCCGGCGGCACCAACATCCACTACCTGGAAGAGTGGCTGTCGCACCACAAGCGCTGAGCGAGCAGCCATGTTCGAGTTGCGGCTGCTCTGCCCCGAAGAGCGTGTCGAGGCGGTCGGCGATGCGCTGGAGGCGCTCGACGCGCTGAGCGTCTCGGTCGAGGACGCCGACGCGCAGACGCCCGCGGAACAGGCGCTGTTCGGCGAGCCCGGCATGCCGCCGCCCAAGGAGGGCTGGCAGCGTTCGCTCGTGGTGGCGCTCTTTGCCGACGAAGCGCAGGCGAACGAAGCGGCGCGACTGCTCGCCCCCCAGGATTTCTTTGCCGGCTGCAAGGTCGTCGGCCTGCAGCCGGTGCCGGACCAGGACTGGGTGCGCCTCACGCAATCGCAGTTCGAGCCGGTGCAGGTGACACCCAGTTTCTGGATCGTCCCGACCTGGCACGAGCCGCCGGCCGCGGCGCAGCAGGTGATCCGGCTCGACCCCGGCCTGGCCTTCGGTACCGGCACGCATCCCACGACGCGCATGTGCCTGCGCTGGATCGCGAAGAACGCGCCGCAAGGCCAGCGCGTGCTCGACTACGGTTGCGGCTCGGGCATCCTGGCGATCGGCGCGGCGAAGTTCGGCGCCGCGACGGTCGATGCCGTGGACATCGACGAAGCCGCGGTGCGCTCCACCGAGGACAACGCGCGCGCCAACGGCGTGCAGCTCGCCGCCGGCCTGCCCGATCGCGCCAGCGGCAAGTACGACACCGTGCTCGCCAACATCCTCGCCACGCCGCTGAAGGTGCTCGCGCCGCTGCTGTGCGGCCATGTCGCACCCGGCGGCCACCTGGTGCTCGCGGGCATCCTGGCGCGCCAGGCCGAGGAGCTCCAGGAAGCCTACGCACCCCATGCGGTGTTGCAGGTGAGCGACGAGGAAGACGGCTGGATCCTCATGACCGCTCGCTGCTGACCGGTACAGGCGCGCCGGATCGCCCGCGCCGCCCGTGGGCCGCGAAAAGTCGCCCGCGATTGTTCCGGGTGAAAATACGCCCATGAGCCTGATCACCAGCTGTCCCGCCTGCGGCACGATGTTTCGTGTCGTGCCGGACCAGCTGAAGATCTCGGAAGGTTGGGTCCGCTGCGGGCATTGCAGCGAAGTGTTCGATGCCAGCGCGCACCTCTCCGACGAATCCATCCTGGGCGCGCTGCCCGACGCGCAGGGCACGACTTCCGCGGCCTTGAGCGCTCCGCCACCGCCGCCGCCTGCACCGGCGCCGTCCCGGCAATGGGCAGCGGACCAGCCGACGATGCCGGCCGAACTGAAGACGCGGCCGGCGGAGCTCTACTCCCGTTCGCCCGCGACGGCCGAAGAGCACACCAGCAGCCGCTCCGACGATCCCTCCGACTTCTTCCTGGGCGAGGAGGCCGATCCGGGGCTGGAGCCCTCGCCGCTGGATGCGCCCTTCGTGTTCCGGCGTTCCGAGCTGGCGCTGTCCGATCTCGGCCCCGAGCCCGGGCGCGAAAGCCAGATGCTGCCCGAGGACTTCGACGGGCAGGACGAGGAGCCCGTCCCCAACGTTTCGTTCGTGCGGCAGGCGCGCCGGCGCGCCTGCCGCACGAACGAAACGTTGGGGACGGGCTCCTCGTCCTGCCCGTCGAAGTCCTCGGGCAGCATCTGGCTTTCGCGCCCGGGCTCGGGGCCGAGATCGGACAGCGCCAGCTCGGAACGCCGGAACACGAAGGGCGCATCCAGCGGCGAGGGCTCCAGCCCCGGATCGGCCTCCTCGCCCAGGAAGAAGTCGGAGGGATCGTCGGAGCGGCTGCTGGTGTGCTCTTCGGCCGTCGCGGGCGAACGGGAGTAGAGCTCCGCCGGCCGCGTCTTCAGTTCGGCCGGCATCGTCGGCTGGTCCGCTGCCCATTGCCGGGACGGCGCCGGTGCAGGCGGCGGCGGTGGCGGAGCGCTCAAGGCCGCGGAAGTCGTGCCCTGCGCGTCGGGCAGCGCGCCCAGGATGGATTCGTCGGAGAGGTGCGCGCTGGCATCGAACACTTCGCTGCAATGCCCGCAGCGGACCCAACCTTCCGAGATCTTCAGCTGGTCCGGCACGACACGAAACATCGTGCCGCAGGCGGGACAGCTGGTGATCAGGCTCATGGGCGTATTTTCACCCGGAACAATCGCGGGCGACTTTTCGCGGCCCACGGGCGGCGCGGGCGATCCGGCGCGCCTGTACCGGTCAGCAGCGAGCGGTCATGAGGATCCAGCCGTCTTCCTCGTCGCTCACCTGCAACACCGCATGGGGTGCGTAGGCTTCCTGGAGCTCCTCGGCCTGGCGCGCCAGGATGCCCGCGAGCACCAGGTGGCCGCCGGGTGCGACATGGCCGCACAGCAGCGGCGCGAGCACCTTCAGCGGCGTGGCGAGGATGTTGGCGAGCACGGTGTCGTACTTGCCGCTGGCGCGATCGGGCAGGCCGGCGGCGAGCTGCACGCCGTTGGCGCGCGCGTTGTCCTCGGTGGAGCGCACCGCGGCTTCGTCGATGTCCACGGCATCGACCGTCGCGGCGCCGAACTTCGCCGCGCCGATCGCCAGGATGCCCGAGCCGCAACCGTAGTCGAGCACGCGCTGGCCTTGCGGCGCGTTCTTCGCGATCCAGCGCAGGCACATGCGCGTCGTGGGATGCGTGCCGGTACCGAAGGCCAGGCCGGGGTCGAGCCGGATCACCTGCTGCGCCGCGGCCGGCGGCTCGTGCCAGGTCGGGACGATCCAGAAACTGGGTGTCACCTGCACCGGCTCGAACTGCGATTGCGTGAGGCGCACCCAGTCCTGGTCCGGCACCGGCTGCAGGCCGACGACCTTGCAGCCGGCAAAGAAATCCTGGGGGGCGAGCAGTCGCGCCGCTTCGTTCGCCTGCGCTTCGTCGGCAAAGAGCGCCACCACGAGCGAACGCTGCCAGCCCTCCTTGGGCGGCGGCATGCCGGGCTCGCCGAACAGCGCCTGTTCCGCGGGCGTCTGCGCGTCGGCGTCCTCGACCGAGACGCTCAGCGCGTCGAGCGCCTCCAGCGCATCGCCGACCGCCTCGACACGCTCTTCGGGGCAGAGCAGCCGCAACTCGAACATGGCTGCTCGCTCAGCGCTTGTGGTGCGACAGCCACTCTTCCAGGTAGTGGATGTTGGTGCCGCCGGCCATGAACTTGGCGTCGACCATCAGCTCGCGATGCAGCGGGATGTTGGTCTTGATGCCTTCGACGACGGTCTCGCCCAGCGCGCCGCGCATGCGGGCCAGCGCCTGCTCGCGCGTGTCGCCGTGCACGATGATCTTGCCGATCATGCTGTCGTAGTTGGGCGGGACGAAATAGTTGTTGTACACGTGCGAGTCCACGCGCACGCCGGGGCCGCCGGGCTGGTGCCACAGCGTGATGCGTCCGGGCGAAGGCACGAAGGTGTACGGGTCCTCGGCGTTCACGCGGCACTCGATGGCGTGGCCGCGCAGCACGATGTCGCCTTGCTTGAAGGGCAGCCGCTCGCCCGCGGCGACGCGGATCTGCGTCTTCACGATGTCGATGCCGGTGATCAGCTCGGTCACCGGGTGCTCCACCTGCACGCGCGTGTTCATCTCGATGAAGTAGAACTCGCCGTTCTCGTACAGGAACTCGAAGGTGCCGGCGCCGCGGTAGCCGATCTTCTTGCAGGCGGCTGCGCAGCGCTCGCCGATCTTCTCGATCAGCTTGCGCGGGATGCCCGGCGCCGGCGCTTCCTCGATCACCTTCTGGTGGCGGCGCTGCATGGAGCAGTCGCGCTCGCCCAGGTACACGGCGTTCTTGAACTTGTCGGCGAGGATCTGGATCTCGACGTGGCGCGGGTTCTGGAGGAATTTCTCCATGTACACCGCCGGATTGCCGAACGCCGCCTGCGCCTCCGCCTTGGTCATCTGCACCGAGTTGATCAGCGCCGCCTCGGTGTGGACCACGCGCATGCCGCGGCCGCCGCCGCCGCCCGCGGCCTTGATGATCACCGGGTAGCCCACCGTCTTCGCGATGCGGCGGATTTCCGCCGGGTTGTCCGGCAGTTCGCCTTCCGAGCCCGGCACGCAGGGCACGCCCGCCTTGATCATCGCCTGCTTGGCCGAGACCTTGTCACCCATGGTCCGGATGTTTTCCGGCGTCGGGCCGATGAACTGGAAGCCGCTCTTTTCCACGCGCTCGGCGAAGTCGGCATTCTCGGACAGGAAGCCGTAGCCCGGATGGATCGCTTCCGCGTCCGTGACTTCCGCCGCCGCGATGATGGCGGGCATGTTCAGGTAGCTCTGGGCCGAAGGCGGGGGGCCGATGCACACCGCCTCTTCGGCGAGCTTCACGTACTTGGCTTCGCGATCGGCCTCGGAATAGACCATCACGGCCTTCACGCCCAGTTCGTTGCAGGCGCGCTGGATGCGAAGGGCGATCTCTCCTCGGTTCGCGACAAGGATCTTCTTGAACATTTCTTATTCGATGACGAACAGCGGCTGCCCGTATTCGACGGCCTGGCCGTTCTCGCACAGGATCTGCGAGATCGTGCCGGCCTTGTCGGCCTCGATCTCGTTGAGGATCTTCATCGCCTCGATGATGCAGATCGTGTCGCCTTCCTTGACCACGCTGCCGACCTCGACGAAGGACTTCGCGCCCGGTGCGGAGGCACGGTAGAAGGTACCGACCATGGGCGATTTGACGGCGTGGCCCTTCTCCGCTTCGGGCACGGCGGGCACGGCCGCGGGTGCAAGTGCGGGCGCGGCAGCCAGCGTCGCCGCCGGCATCGCCATCGGCGCGTGCGCGACCTGCACCGCCGCCGGACCGCCCTTCACGATGCGGACCTTGCCCTCTGCTTCTGTGATCTCCAGTTCGGACACGTTCGATTCCGACACCAGGTCGATCAGCGTCTTGAGTTTGCGCAAGTCCATGGAGGTTCTCCTGCCTCGTCTTCAAAGAGGACGCGAATTTACAGCAAAACTCGCGTACGTCCGTCTTTTTGCAGGAACGAGGCTCGAATAAATCGGATTCGTTCTTCTTTTCAGAACGAACGCAAGCGCGGACTGGAAAGCGCCGCGTCGCTCAGGACAGGCCGGACCAGGCTTTCAGGTCGGCTTCGCTGAGCCGGCCCATTCTACGCTGCTGCACACGCCCATCGGCGCCGAAGAGAACCGAGAACGGCAGGCCGCCGGCATCGTTGCCCAGGCTGCGGGTCAGCTCCGTGCCTTGCAGGCCGGCGAGGCCCACGGGGAAACTCACGCGGGTGCGCTCCAGGAACTTGCGCACCGAGGAGGGCTGGTCGATCGCGAGGCCGACGGTTTGCCATCCGTTCGCCGCATGTTGCCGGTAGAAGGCATCGAGCATGGGCATCTCCTCGATGCAGGGGGCGCACCAGGTCGCCCAGAAATTCAGCAGCAGCGGCTTGCCGCGGAACGCGGACATGGCCAGCGGCGCGCCGCCTTGCGGCGTGTCGAAGGAGAGCGGCCACAGGCGTTCGCCTGCACCCGCGTCGCCTTCGCCCGTGCGATGCAGCCACCACGCCGCGCCCGCGCCGGCGGCCGCAGCGGCACCGCCGACCGCGGCGAGCAGCCAGCCGCGGCGGCTCGGTCCCGAAGCCGGGGCATCCGACTCGTGCAGCGCCTCATGCATCGTGCGTCTCCGCGACCAGCGAGCGCACGGCGGCCAGGTCCCCGCGCGGCGTGCGCCCCTTGCTGTCTGGCTTGAGCGCGCCGCGCAGGTCGTCGTGGTCGTAGACCAGCAGGTGCACGCCCACGGGCTCGCCCAGGTCCTGGCTCATGCTGCTGATGCTCAGGGCCTCGACGGCTTCGCCGTGGAAACCGGTGACGGTACGGGGCGTGTAGTCGACGCCATGATCGATCAGCGCGATCTCGGCGGACTTGGGGTCGTCGCAGAACAGCTGCACGTAGATGTCGGAGAGCCGCGTCGCCGTCCCATGCCAGACCGCGCCGGCCAGGTGCGGCCGGAACTGCGCCAGCCGCTCCATCCAGGTCAGGGCCAGCCGGCGCAGCGCAGCCAGCTCCCCGGGCTGGGTGTCGGCGCAGAACACTTCTATGTATTCGCGCACCGCGTCTTCCATCGTGTCGTTGTCGGGAAGGGCCGCGCGCGCGCCCAACCCCAGCTGCCTGGCCGCGCGGCGCTTGGCCGGCCCGTACTCCAGGCCCTCTTCCACGACCAGCCGGGCGGCGGCCGCGGCGATCTCCGACTGCAGGGTGTCCATCGGGTGCATTCTGCATGGACGCGGCCGCCCCGGGTCCCTACAGTGGTTTGTCCACTCCCGGAGTCCGGCATGCAAAGCACGATGATGACCACGCCGCTGTCGCTCAACCACCTGCTCGAGCGCGCCGGCCAGCTGTTCCATCGCAACGAGATCGTCTCGCGGCTGCCCGACAAGTCCCTGCGACGGCACACCTACGGCGCGTTCTACCGGCGCACGCGCGGCCTGGCGTCGGCCTTGCAGAAGCTGGGGCTGAAGAAGGGCGAGCGCGTGGCCACCCTCTGCTGGAACCACCACGCCCACCTGGAGTGCTACTTCGGCATTCCCGCGGCCGGCGGCGTGATGCACACGCTGAACCTGCGGCTGTCGCCCGACGAGATCGGCTGGATCGCCGGCAACGCGCAGGACCGCTTCCTCGTCGTCGACGACGTGCTGCTGCCGCTGTACCGGCAGTTCGCGGCGCTGCACCGCTTCGAGAAGGTGATCGTGTTCCCCTTCTCCGGAGCCAGGGTGGCACCGGAGTTTGCCGATTACGAAGCCTTGCTGGCCGACGCGGATCCCGATGGCTTCCGCTACGCGCAGCACGACGAGGACGATCCGGTCGCCATGTGCTACACGTCGGGCACGACCGGCCGGCCCAAGGGCGTGGCCTACTCCCATCGTTCGACCATCCTGCACACGCTGGTCGCCAGCCTCGGGGACTTCTGGGGCCTGCGCGCCGCGGACGTCGTCATGCCGGTCACGCCCATGTTCCACGCCAACAGCTGGGGCATGCCGTATGGCGCCGTGATGATGGGCGTGAAGCTGGTCTTCCCCGGGCCTCACCTGCATCCCGAAGACCTGCTGGACCTCATGCAGCTGGAGCCGCCGACCTTGTCGCTGGGCGTGCCGACCATCTGGATGGGCCTGATCCAGGCCTACGACGCGGCGCAGGCCAAGGACTCGCCGCACCACGGCCGCTGGCAGCTGCCCCGCGGCATGCGCTCGCTGGTGGGAGGATCGGCCGTCCCCGAAGCACTGATCCGCGCCTTCGACCGCCACGGCATCTGGATCGAACAGGGTTGGGGCATGACCGAGACCTCGCCGGTGTGCACCATCTCCTATCCACGTGCCGAACTGCAAGGCGCGAGCGACGACGAGAAGTACCGCCGCGCGGCCATGGCCGGCGTGCCGGTGCCGCTGGTGGAGCTGCGCGTGATCGGTGACACGGGCGAGCAGCCGTGGGACGGCAACAGCGTCGGCGAGATCCAGGTGCGCGGTCCTTTCATCACGGGCAGCTACCACGAGGTCCCGCGCAGCGCCGACAAGTTCACGCAGGACGGCTGGTTGCGTACCGGCGACGTCGCCAGCGTCGACGAACTCGGATTCGTGCGCATCACCGACCGCACCAAGGACCTGATCAAGTCCGGCGGCGAGTGGATCAGCTCGGTCGACCTGGAGAACGCGCTGATGGCCCATCCGGCCGTGGCCGAAGCGGCGGTGATCGCGATCCCCGACGAGAAGTGGGGCGAACGGCCGCTCGCCTGCGTGGTGCTGAAGAAGGGCGCGGACGCGCACCCGGGCCAGTTGAACGAGCACCTGCTAAAGCATTCCTTCGCGAAGTGGCAGCTGCCGGAACGCTACGAGTTCATTGACGCGATTCCGCGGACGTCCACGGGCAAGTTCTGGAAGCTCAAATTGCGACAGCAGTTTCCTCGCTGAAGGCGGAAATCGGACTTCCATACGCAAAGGACGCAAAAAGGACTTCCACGAGGTAGTGATTCTCCTTTTTGCGAACCTTGGCTGTTTCTTTTGCGCCCTCTGCGTTTCGGAAGTCCGCTTTCGTGAACCGTGAAATTCCAACGCGCTGCACGCGGGGCACGCGCGGATCCCGGCGCCATCCGTGCTGAGCTCGGCGCCAGCCGGATAATCGCCGCCCATGCACATCCATATCCTCGGCATCTGCGGCACCTTCATGGGGGGACTGGCCGCGCTCGCCCGCGAGGCGGGGCACCAGGTGACCGGCTGCGACGCCGGCGTCTATCCGCCCATGAGCGACCAGTTGCGCGCGCTCGGCATCGACCTGATCGAAGGCTTCGGCACCGAGCAGCTCGCGCTCAAGCCGGACATGTGGGTCGTGGGCAACGTGGTCTCTCGCGCCCGCCAGGCCGACGGCATGCCGCGCTACCCGCTGATGGAAGCCATCCTGGACCAGGGACTGCGCTACACCAGCGGCCCGCAGTGGCTCGCCGAGCACGTGCTGCAGGGCCGCCACGTGCTGGCCGTCGCGGGCACGCACGGCAAGACCACGACCACGTCGATGCTCGCCTGGATCCTCGAGCACGCGGGACTGCAGCCCGGGTTCCTCGTGGGCGGCGTGCCGCTCAATTTCGGCGTGTCCGCGCGCCAGGGGAACATGGCTCGTCCCTTCACGCCCTTCGTGATCGAGGCCGACGAGTACGACACGGCCTTCTTCGACAAGCGCAGCAAGTTCATCCACTACCGCCCACGCACCGCGATCCTGAACAACCTGGAGTTCGACCACGCGGACATCTTCGATGACCTCGCGGCCATCGAGCGGCAGTTCCATCACCTGGTGCGCACGATCCCGGCGACCGGTCGCGTCGTGGTGAACGGGCTGGAGGAGAGCCTCACGCGCGTGCTGCACCAGGGCTGCTGGAGCGAGGTGCGCAGCTTCGGCGCGGCGGTGAGCGACTTCCGCGCCGAAGGCGAGCCGAACCGCTTCGAGGTGCTGGAGCAAGGCCATCGCGTCGCGCAGGTGCAGTGGGACGTCGCCGGCGTGCACAACCAGCTGAATGCGCTCGCGGCGATCGCCGCGGCCCAGCACGTGGGCGTGACGCCGGCGACCGCGGCGGCGGCGCTGCGGGAGTTCCGCAACGTCAAGCGTCGCATGGAAGTGCGCGGGATCGCCGGCGGCGTCACGGTCTACGACGACTTCGCGCACCACCCGACCGCCATCCGCACGACCATCGACGGCCTGCGACGGCAGGTGGGCGCGGCGCGCATCCTCGCGGTGTTCGAGCCGCGCAGCAACACGATGAAGCTGGGGACCATGAAGGCGCAGCTGCCCTGGAGCCTGGAGCAGGCGGACCTGTCCTTCTGCCATGCGGGCGGACTGGGCTGGGACCCCGCCGATGCCTTGCGCCCCATGGGCGAGAAGGCGCGCGTGGCGCAGTCCATTCCGGAGCTCGTGCAGCAGGTGAAGGCCGCCGCGCGCTCCGGCGACCACGTCCTTTGCATGAGCAACGGCGGCTTTGGCGGCATCCACGCCAAGCTGCTCGAGGCGCTGGGCGGCGCGGCGTAGTCGCTGGCGGCCCGAGGGTTGCCGACCTTCAGCGGTCCGGCATCAGCGGCAACGGCGCGGTCATGTCGTTGATCGGAGCGCCGGGCAGGCTGCCCGGGCGCGGCGTCGAGTCCATGACCGAGAAGAACATGCTCTGGTCGTTGACCGCCGAGTCCGCAGCTTCGCTCCTGCGGTCGCAAGGCATCGCGCGCTTGGGATTGGACGTGATCGAACCCACCACGTACAGCGCCGAGAGCACCCGGGCAAGCTGCGCGTCGCCGAGCCCCGATGCCTGCTGCAGCCCGTTGAAGTTCATGCCGGGATGCGCGATCAGCTCGCGCATCACCAGCAGGTGCGCATCCTTCAGTTGCCGCTGCGGCAGCCGGGGCGGCCGGCGGAAATAGAGCGCCTGGCTTCGGTAGTGCGGCGGCAGCAGGTCGCGCTCCGTGCGCTGCGCGAACTGCCACATCACCTGCGAGACGCTCGCGCGCGGGAAGTTCTGCGGAATGCTCACGGCCCCGCGATCGCGGATGCACCAGCTCGCCTGCTCGAAATCCTTGGCGGACACGCCCGGCATGACACCCGCGCCCAGCTTGAGGTCGACCACCGCGAGCAGGTCGCTGTCACGCAGCACTTCCCAGGACCCGGAGTTCAGGCTCGGCTGATGGTCCGCGATGCTGGAGGCGAGCGCGAACTGGGAGAGCATGGTCTGCATCCACCCCGCGAACTGGTTCAGCACCGTCACGCCCGCGGCGCGCTCGCCCAGGTTGAAGGTCACCGCGGGCTGGAAGCCGGGCGCCGTGATGGGCAGCGAGAAGGCGACGGGCCGGTCCACGTCGGCGAGCGCGAGCTGCACCGATCGCCCCGAGGGCGTGGCGGGCTGCACGCGCAGGTGCTGGTTGGGCATGATCATCGTGCGGCTGCCTTCGAGCCACCACGCATCGGCGTCCGCAAACGAGCCGAGCTCCCACGAGGCGCGCGCCGTCCTGGCGCCCGCGACCGCGTCTGCAGCCTGCTTGTGCTGTGTCTCTGTGTAGCCCGCCAGTCCCAGGCGGAGCACGGGGACCTCGATGGTCATTTGTTCCCTCCTCGGCTCCCAATCCGCCGAGTCGAAACAAATATACCGGCCTAGTTACTGAATGTAAATACGCCGAAAGCGCGAAGAGTCAACGATTCCGGCGTTCCTGCACGGCGCGCGACAACTCTTCGAGCAAGTCCAGCGATTCATTCCAGCCGATGCACGCATCCGTAATGCTTTTGCCGTATTCCAGCGCTTGCGGGTCGTCCTTGCCGGGCGTGAACTTTTGCGCACCTCCGGTGAGGTGGCTCTCCACCATGACGCCGAAGACGTTGCGCGAGCCCGAGGCGATCTGGCCCGCGATGTCGCGCGCCACATCCACCTGCTTCTCGTGCTGCTTGCTGCTGTTCGCATGGCTGCAGTCGATCATCAGCACGGGCGGCAGCTTCGCGGCCTCGAGCTCGCGGCACGCGGCCTGTACGCTGGCCGCGTCATAGTTCGGCGCCTTGCCGCCGCGGAGGATCACGTGGCAGTCCCGATTGCCATTGGTCTGCACGATCGCGACCTGCCCGTTCTTGTGCACCGACAGGAAGTGGTGCCCGCGCGCCGCGGCCTGGATCGCGTCGGTCGCGATCTTGATGTTGCCGTCGGTGCCGTTCTTGAACCCGATCGGCGCCGACAGGCCCGAGGCGAGTTCGCGATGCACCTGGCTCTCGGTGGTGCGCGCCCCGATCGCGCCCCAGGCGATGAGGTCGCCGATGTACTGCGGCGAGATCACGTCGAGGAACTCGCTGCCCGCGGGCAGGCCGGCGCGGTTGATCTCGATGAGCAGCTGCCGCGCGATGCGCAGGCCCTCGTCGATGCGATAGCTCTCGTCCAGGTAGGGATCGTTGATGAGGCCCTTCCATCCCACCGTCGTGCGCGGCTTCTCGAAATACACGCGCATCACGATTTCGAGCGAGTCGCGGTACTTGGCGCGCACTTCCTTCAGCCGGCGCGCGTACTCGAGCGCCGCCACCGGGTCGTGGATCGAGCACGGGCCGATCACCACCAGCAGTCGGTCGTCGCGCCCGGCCATGATCTCGTGGATCGCGTGCCGCGTCTGCGTGATCAAGGCTTCGACCGGCGTGCCGCGGATCGGGAAGAAGCGGATCAGGTGTTCGGGAGGAGGCAGCACGGTGATGTCCTTGATGCGCTGGTCGTCGGTCTGGCTGGTCTTGTCGACGGGGTGCGCATGCCAGGCATCGCTCGCGGTGGTGGCTTTGGCGTTCATGGACGGCTTTCTCTTCCTCGAGGGGTTTTCGCGGGGCCAAGAAAAAACCGCCGGGGTTGCCGGCGGTTTTTCGAGGTTCTTTGCGTTTGTCGCGGGTACGCTCAGATCTCTCTTCCGCCGGGGGCGCTGGAGAACCAAAAGTAGCCAAAAAAGAAAACGCGAACGGGACGCATGGAGCCAATGTAGCACAGGTGCCTGACGGTCCTGCGCGGCGCACGGAGCGCGCGCGGGTTCAACGCCGCAGCTTCCACCACTGCTGCGCGCGTTCCTTCTGCGGCTCGGTGGGCGCGCCGAAGTCCGAGGCGCCGGGGCACTCGTCGCGCTCCAGCCATTGCTCGTACATGTCGATCATCAGCATGCCCTCGCCCACCGTGCGCCAGGCGAGCAGCGCGAATTCATCCGCGGTCACGCGCAGTTCGCCGCCCCTGGGGTCGACGTCCAGCAGCCACTGGCCGATCAGCACGCGAAAGTTGTTCAGGGCCTGCAGGTAGCCCGCGTACTCGTAGAGGCCGCGCCAGCGCAGGTCCAGGTTCACGACCTGGCTGCGGTGGTCGCGCAGTACGGTCAGCATGTCCATCAGCAGCGGCGCTGCGGCATCGCGCGCGCGGTTCAGGCGCAAGCCGGCCGCGACGGCTTCGGCGTGCAGCGCGAGCAGCTGCATGCCCTCGGACAGGATGCGGCTGTCCTCGTCGGCCAGGGCGCTGCGCAGGAAGTTGCTCAGCTCGCCGAAGGGCAGGCTGGGAAACGGGGCCGGCAGCCGCGACGTGGATGGCACCGTGTTCATGGAGTGTTTCGCGTTAGGGAAACGAAGTATCCATCGGCCGGCGCCGAAAGAATTGCGGCCACTCCAGGCGGCCGCTTCGGGGCGTCAGGCGGCGCGGCCACCTGACGGGAAACCAGCGCGGCTCAGGCCGTGCCGCCGACCGTGAGGCCGTCGATGCGCAGCGTCGGCTGGCCCACGCCCACAGGCACGCTCTGGCCTTCCTTGCCGCAGGTGCCCACGCCGGTGTCGAGCTTCATGTCGTTGCCGATCATGCTCACCCGCGTCAGCGCATCGGGGCCGTTGCCCACGATGGTGGCGCCCTTCACCGGGTACAGGATCTTGCCCTTCTCGACCCAGTAGGCCTCGCTCGCGGAGAACACGAACTTGCCCGACGTGATGTCCACCTGGCCGCCGCCGAAGTTGGTGGCGTACAGGCCCTTGTCGATGCTGGCGAGGATCTCGTCGGCCGACTTGTCGCCGCCCAGCATGTACGTGTTGGTCATGCGCGGCATCGGGATGTGCGCATAACTCTCCCGCCGTCCGTTGCCCGTGGGAGCGACACGCATCAGGCGCGCATTCAGCGAATCCTGGATGTAGCCGCGCAGGATGCCATCCTCGATCAGCACGTTGCGCTGGCTCGGGTTGCCTTCGTCGTCCACGTTGAGCGAGCCGCGCCGGTCGGCGATGGTGCCGTCGTCCAGCACGGTCACGCCCTTGGCGGCGACGCGCTGGCCGATGCGGCCCGAGAACGCGCTGGAGCCCTTGCGGTTGAAGTCGCCTTCGAGTCCGTGGCCCACCGCCTCGTGCAGCAGGATGCCAGGCCAGCCGGGGCCGAGCACGACGGTCATCTCGCCGGCAGGCGCGGGCCGCGCCTCCAGGTTGGTGAGGGCGGAGCTCACCGCGTCGTCCACGTACTGCTGCAGGTGCTCCTCGTCGAAGTAGGCGAGGCCGAAGCGGCCGCCGCCGCCGCCGGAGCCCATCTCGCGCCGGCCGTTCTGCTCGGCGATCACGGTCACCGAGAGGCGCACGAGCGGGCGCACGTCGGCGGCGATCGTGCCGTCGGCGCGAGCGACCATCACCACGTCGTACTCGCTGGCCAGTCCGGCCATCACCTGCACCACGCGCGGATCCTTGGCGCGCGCCATCTGCTCGACGTGCTCGAGCAGCTTCACCTTGGCGGTGCTGTCCAGCGTGGCGATGGGATCGACGCCCTGGTACAGCGAACGGCTGGCGGCCACCTGCGAAGCCGGCACCTTGGTGCGCGCGTTCTTCGACGCCGAGGCGATCGCGCGCACCGTGCGCGCCGCATCCAGCAGCGAGGCTTCGGAGATGTCGTCCGAGTACGCGAAGGCCGTTTTCTCGCCGCTCACCGCGCGTACGCCGACGCCCTGGTCGATGCTGAAGCTGCCGGTCTTGACGATGCCCTCTTCCAGGCTCCAGCCCTCGCTGCGCGTGTACTGGAAGTAGAGATCGGCATCGTCCACGCGGTGCGCCCGGATTTCGGCCAGGGCGCGCGCCAGGTGGCTCTCGTCGAGTCCGAACGGTTCCAGCAGCAGGGCCTTGGCCGTGGCCAGGCGTTCGATCGTGGGTTCGCGGGAGATCATCGGCCCATTGTAGGGGCCGGGTTTGGCCTTCCTGCCCCTGCGGTCAACTGCGCCTCATCCGTGGAGCTCACGACCGGCGGAACAACTCGAGCAGCACCGCGTCGTCCAGGCTCGCCTGGCCCGCAGCCATGGCACGCGCGAAGGCCTCGTGGGCGAGCTGCCCCAGGCTCGCAGGAAAGCCCGCCGACGCCGCGGCCTGCAGTGCCAGCCGCGTGTCCTTGTGCAGCAGGCTCACGTGCGCGCGCGGGGCGTAGTCGCCCGCGAGTGCGCGCCGCATGCGGTCGGACGCGATCCAGCTCTGGCCGCTGGACTGCTCGATCACGTCCAGCGTGCGCGCCCCATCCAGGCCGAGGCGCTCCGCCAGCGCCAGCGCCTCGGCCGCACCCGCGAGGTTGATCGCTGCCAGCAGGTTGTTCACCAGCTTCGTGCGCGCGCCGTCGCCCGGGCGCTTCCCGACGCGGAAGACCTTCTGGCTCAGCGTTTCCAGCAGCGGACGCTGGGCAGCGAAGACATCGTCGTCGCAGGCGACCATCAGGCTCATGGTGCCGTCGCGTGCGCGTGCCGGGCCGCCCGACATGGGCGCATCGATGGCGGCGAGACCTAGCCCCTGGAGGCGCGCTGCCAAGGCCTCCACGTCCTGCGGCGCGATGGTGGGGCACAGCAGCACCGCAGCGCCCGGACGCAAGCCAGCGACCGCGCCGTGCGCGCCGAACAAGACCTCCTGCGACTGCGCCGCGTCCACCACGCACACGACCAGCGCGTCGGCTCCGCGCGCTGCGTCAGCCGGCGTCGCGGCGGCGCTGGCGCCCTGCGCCACGAGCGCGTCCACCTTCGCCGCCACCAGGTCGCAGGCGCGCACCGACCAGCCGCAGGCGAGCAGGCGCGCCGCCATGCCGCCGCCCATGTTGCCTACGCCCACGATGCCCATCACCTGGCCCATTTCGTCCTGCCCCCTTGCGGCCGCGGCTCGCCGAGTCCACCATCCACCGGCAGCGATTATGGGCGGCGCGACCGGCGCACCGGGAGATCCCCCATCGAGCAGAGGAGCCGCGCGCGCGCAGGCTCCATACTGAAGGAGCGAATGGCTTGGCGCACACGAGAAGGATCGACGTGATGCAGACCGCCGGGGCACGGGCGCCCCGCGAAGAAGTGCACCAGCGCCTGCTGGAACTGGTGGCGGAACAAAGTGGCCGCGTGCCGGTGGCCGTGGGCTGCCTGCTCGTGGTCGTCGCGTTGATGGCCGCGCAGCGCATGCCCGTGTGGATCCCGGCGCTCTGGCTCGCGGCCGCGATCGCGGTGCTGATGGTGCGCCGGCGGGTCCTGCCCAAACTCCCGGCACGATCGGACCTGCCTACCGCGGAGCGCGTGCGGACCGCGGTCCGGCTCAGCTTCGCGAACGGGGTCGTGCACGGGCTGATGCTCGCCGCCTTCCCCTGGCTGATGGACACCGAGCGCTCCTTCGTCACCCTGCTGGTCCTGGGCCTGTGCACCGGCGCCGTGGGCACGACGGCGGGGCACCGCCGCATCTACCTCTCCTACATGATCCCCACGGCGGGCACGCTGCCGATCTGGTGGCTGGTGAACCCGGGCGGCCCCGCCGCGGGCTGGACCGAGCTGTCCCTCGCGGCGCTTGCCGCCATGTACCTGTGGCTGCTCGTCGGCGTGGCGAACAATGCCTGGCGCAACTTCAGCGAGTCGGTGCAGATCCGCTTCCAGGACCGCGAGATGGCCGCGCAGTTGCGCGAGGCGCTGGCCCAGGCCACGCAGGCCAACCAGGCCAAGACGCGCTTCCTCGCCGCGGCCAGCCACGACTTGCGCCAGCCGCTGCACACCATCGGCTTGCTGGTCGCCGCGCTCTCGCTGCGCCCCATCGAGGGCCGCGACCGCGAGGTGGTCGAACTCCTGAGCCAGGTCACCGTCGCCTTGTCGGAGCAGTTGGACCAGCTGCTCGACATCTCCAAGCTGGACGCCGGCATCGTGGAGCCGGACAAGAAGATCGTGGACCTGGGCGAGATGCTGCGCATGCACCACGCCGAGATGCGTGGCGCAATCGAGGAGCACGGACTGCGCGCCGTGCTGGACGCGCCGACGGGCGTGCGTTGCTGGACCGATCCGGCGCTGGTGCTGCGCGTGCTGCGCAACCTCACGGAGAACGCCATCAAGTTCACGCCGCGCGGCCATATCGCGCTGCGCCTGCGGACGCAGGACGGCATGGCGCACATCATGGTGGAAGACACCGGCCGCGGCATCCCGATCGCCGAACAGGCGACAGTCTTCGAGGAGTTCTACCAGGTCGACAACCCGGAGCGGGATCGCGCCAAGGGTCTCGGCCTGGGCCTGTCGATCGTGCGGCGCCTGTGCGACCTGCTGGGCATCACGCTGGAGCTGCGCTCCGAGGCCGGCCAGGGCACGACGATGACGCTGAAGGTGCCGCTGGAGTCGCTGGGTCTGCTCGCGCCCGTGCAGGCGCAGCCGGTCAGCGCCGAAAGTTTCGCCGGCCTCACGGTGTTGGTGATCGACGACGAGCGCTCGGTGCGCATGGGCATGCGCGTGCTGCTGGAGGAACTGGGCTGCCGCTGCGTGGAGGCGTGTTCGATCGAGGAGGCGACGCACGAGGCCGTCGCCAATCCGCCGCACGTGATCCTTGCCGACATGCGCTTGCGCAACGGCGAGAACGGCCTCGCTGCCATCGCCGCGGTCGTTGCCGCGGTCGGCGCGACCCCCTCGCTCCTGATCAGCGGCGACACGGCGCCGGACCGGCTGCAGGAGGCGAACCGCGCCGGCATCAAGCTGCTGCACAAGCCCGTCAGCCTGCCCACGCTGCAGGCGGAACTCGGGCGCATCCTCCACCAGAAGGGGCCGCGCCATGAACAACACCCCGCCCGACCCTGAGCGCGACACCAGCCTGCGCTGGCTGTCGCGCGACTACCGCGAACTGCGCACCGAACCGAAGGAGACGCCTGCCATCGACGTGCTGATCGTCGGCAGCGGCTACGGCGGGTCCATGGCGGCGGCGGAACTCGCGGGCATGAAGTCGCGGCGCGCGGACGGGACGCTCGCGGACGTGCGCGTGTGCGTGCTCGAACGCGGTCGCGAATACGCGCCGGGCATGTTCGCCTCCAGCCTGCAGGACCTGCCGCCGCACGTGCGCGTGCACCGCAGCGGCCAGGACAAGACCATGGGCCCGCTCGACGCGCTGCTGGACGTGCGCCTGGGTCCCGACGTCTGCGCACTGGTCGGCAACGGCCTGGGCGGCACCTCGCTGATCAACGCCGGCGTGATGATCGCGCCGCGCCTGCAGGACTGCGACCGGCTGCCCGATGTCCTGCGCCGCGAGCTGCGCGACAGCGACTTCGAGGAAGTGAAGGCGCGGCTGGGCGCGACGACGGGGCTGTCGCGGCGCACGGACCTGCCCGAGGGCGGATTGGGCAAGACCCGCGCCCTCGGGAAACTCGCCGCGAACGCCGGCGTGAATCGCGCAGGCCGGGGCCTGGACTTCCGCCTGGCGGACATCACCGTGCAGATGCAGGCCGATGCGCAGGACCCCGACGTGCCGCCCTGCACCTTGTGCGGCGACTGCATGACGGGCTGCAACGTCGGCGCGAAGAAATCGCTGGACACCACCTTGCTGCGCGAAGCCTGGCGCAAGGGCGCGCAGATCTACACGGGCGGCAGCGTGCTGGAACTGCGCCGCGATCCGGACGCGGCCCCGGGGCAGGAGGCCGACTGGCTGGTGAAGACCGTGTACACCGACGAGTCGCTGCGCCATCGGCACAAGCCGTGCTGGCTGCGCGCGCGGCACGTCATCCTCGCCGCCGGCACGCTGGGCAGCACCGAAATCCTGCTGCGTTCGCAGTCCTTCGCGTTCTGTCTCTCGGACAAGCTCGGCGAACAGTTCTCGTGCAACGGCGACAACCTGGTGGCGCTGCACGACGGGCCCGAGCCCGTGCACTCCACCAGCGACGAGTCGGTGCCGCTGCGGGATCGCAGGATCGGTCCCACGATCACCGCGATGGTGGACCTGGACGGCATGCTGGTGCAGGAGTTCGCCGTGCCCGCGCCGCTGAAGCGCCTGTTCGAGGAAACGGTCACGACCGCGCGCCTGTTCCAGGACCTGGGCCAGCCGCCGCAACGCGCCGATGCGCGCGGCGACGGCTGCGATTCCTTCCAGGTCGATGCGGGCGCGATGGAAAACACGCTGCTGGTGGGCCTGATCGCGCACGACGAAAGCTGCGGCCAGGTGCAACTCGCGGAGCCCGCGCGCATGGACGACAGCCGCCAGCTGGAAGGGCGCGTGCGGATCCAGTGGCCCGGCGTGCGCAACTCGTTCATGCTGGACCGCGCCTTCGACATAGCCCGCGCGCTGGTGCAGAAGTCGCGCGGCGAGGACGCGCCCTTCCTGCCCAATCCCGCGTGGCGGCTGCTGCCCGAAGGCATGGACTTCCTGGTGCATGGCGAACGCGGCCCGGTGCTCACCGTGCATCCCCTGGGCGGCTGCCCCATGGGCGAGACCTTCCAGTACGGCGTGGTCGACGACCAGGGACGCGTGTTCGATCGCGCGGCTTGCGAGGATGCGCTGGGGGCAGGCATCGCGGATGGAGGCACGCGCGTGCACCACGGCCTGGCGGTGCTCGATGGCTCCATCATTCCCGCCTCGCTCGGCGCCAATCCCGCGCTGATGATCGCGACGGTCGCGCGGCGGGCGGCACGGCTGCTGGCGTCGCAGTGGGGGTTCGAACCGGCCCCCGTGCAGGTGCGGGTGCTCAAGGCGCGCCCGGTCCTGCGCACGCCGGAACAGTGCACGCCGGGCGTGCCGCTGCCGACCGAAGTGCAGCTGGCCGAGCGCCTGATCGGCCGCTCCGGCGGCAAGCTGCTGGAGCTCACGCTGCGCTACGAGCCGGCCACCTTGCAGGACCTGATGTCGGCGCGGCGCCCGCGGCTGAAAGTGATCGCGAACAAGTCGCGCCTGCGCGTGTACGACGGCAGCGACGCCACACAGCGCCAGCTGATCACCTGGTCGGAGCAGACGCGCGAGGACAGGGCGGAACTGGTCACCGAGCTCTCGGGCGAGCTGGACATGCTGCGCCAGCAGCCGGGCGACACGCTGGCCACATGGCGGGCGCTGTGGCACTGGTTCCGCAACCGCGGCAGCCGCGAGCTGTGGGACAGCTTCGCCGTGCCCGGCGGAACGCAGGCCATGAACTTCGACCAGTTCTGGGCGTCGGCCGCGCGTGCGGCCGAGGCGCGCGTGTTCGACTACCAGGTCACCGTCGGCGCGATCACGAAGGGCGATGCGCGCCTGCTGCGGACCGGCGACGTGATCGCCGGCGAGAAGCGCCTCTCGTACGGCCTGTGCAGCAACCCCTGGCGGCAGCTGCGCGAGATGCGCCTCACGCGCTATCCGCACACGCTGGGTCCCGGCGTGCTGCAACTCGATTGCCGCTTCCTCGCGCGGCAAGGCTATCCGCTGCTGCGCATCACGAAGCAGCAGAACCAGGTCACCGCGCTCGCCGAACTCGCCTCCTGGGGCGCGTGCTGGGCCCGCATGCTGGTGAGCATCCACCTGTGGTCCTTCCGCGCGCCCGATGCCGCTCCGCCGCGCCGCGCGCGCCTGCTGCCCTCGGACCAGCCGCAGCGCCTGCCGGTCCCGGAGATCAACGAGCTCGAACTGGAGCCGCCGCGCCACGGCGTGCCCGTGCGCATGCGCCTCACGCGCTACCGCTGCGACCATGCGCGCCCCATCGTCCTGATCCACGGCTACAGCGCGAGCGGCAGCACCTTCACGCACGACGCGATCCCCAGGCCGCTGGCGCTGCACCTGTGGGAGCGCGGGCACGACGTGTGGGTGCTGGACCTGCGCACCAGCGCCGGCATGCCCTCGGCCGTCCTGCCCTGGCACTTCGAGGACGCGGCACTGGCCGACATCCCGCTGGCCTTCGCGCATATCCGCGCGGTCACGCAGGCGCCGGAGATCGACGTGTTCGCGCACTGCATAGGCGCGGTGATGCTGAGCATGGCGCTGCTCGCCGACCCGGGCGACCTGTCCGCCTTCGACGACGTCGATCCGGCCGACGGCGGCCCGCGCCCCAGGCGCTACCAGGGCGAGCTGCAGGCCTTGCGCGCCAGCCTGGGTGCGGTGGTGCTGTCGCAGAAGGCGCCGGTGCTGGTGTACAGCGACGACAACGTGCTGCGCGCGTACTTCATGCGCCTGCTGCGCCAGGTGCTGCTGCCCGAGGACTACCACTTCACGGTGCCCACGCAGCAGCAGGGCTTCGGCGGCGGCCTGCTGGATCGCTTCCTTTCCACGATGCCCTATCCCGACGACGACTTCCGGCGCGAGAACCCGTTCTTCCCGCCCTGGAAGCGCGCGCCCTGGGCGGGCTTTCGCCATCGGATGGACGCGCTCTACGCGCGCGACTTCAAGCTCGCGAACATCGACGAGCGCACGCTCGCCGTCGTCCAGGACCTGTTCGGCCCGCTGAACCTGGAGACGGTCTCGCAGGCGATCCATTTCGCGCGCTTCAACACCGTCACCGACGGCTCGGGCCGCGCCATCGACACGCAGGCCGCGACCCTGAAGGCGCGCTGGCCGGACAAGGGCACGATGAGCATCCACGGCGCGGAGAACGGCCTGGCGGACGTCGCGACGCTCGACGTGTTCGCCGCCGCGATGGAGCGCGCCGGCGTTCCCCTGCAGGTCGAGCGCATCCCCGGCTACGGCCACCAGGACTGCCTGATCGGCCGCAACGCGGAGCGCGACGTCTTCGCCCGCATCTCCTCCTTCCTGGGAGACCCCCATGCCGAACATTTCCAGGTCCAGCCCCGAGTCCCTCTGGCAGATCGGCGACCTTGACCTCAGGGACGACGGCAGCTGGATCGTGAGCGCCGACCGTGCGCTCGGCCCGGCGCTGGGCGCGCTGGTGCCGCTGGCCCGCAAGCCGGACGGCGGCTGGCGCGCCGCCATTCGCCAGCCGGACCGCGTCATCCGCCTGAGCCCGGTTCCCGTCGATGTGTGGACGGTGCTCGGCTTCGAGCCGGGCGACGAGGACACGGAGTACTTCATCTGCCTGCTGCGCTACGACCATCCCGCGGACCGGCCCGGCGCCACCTTCGGCGTGTCGGTGGCGCGCGCCGTCGCGGTCGACGACATGGAGTTGCTCGCGCGCGAGCTGCCACCGGATTGCGCGGGCGTGGCCGAGATCGACGAGGTGCTGGCCATGCAGGCCGAGGTCTACGGCGACAAGCTGCAGCGCAAGTTCATCGAGGCCGCGCCGCGGGCGCCCTCGCTGCGCAGGGCCTTCACGGCAACAGGATCCGCGTCGCAGGATGATGGCGAGACCGATATCAGTTTCGTCTTCGCCAGCTGCCAGTACCCGGCGGGCATGATGGACCGCCTGGACGCGAACCGCTCCTTCGAGATGCTGGACGACTGGCTGGCGACCGCGCCGTACCTGCCGCAGGCCATCCTGCTGGTGGGTGACCAGGTCTACACGGATGCGACCTATGGCCTGCTCGACCCCGCGCGCCTGGACGATCGCTACCGCCTTCCCTACGAACAGCTCGCCGACGCCGACGGCCCGCTGAGCCGCCTGAGCGCGCGCTACAAGCCATTGCTGCGCAGGGTGCTGGACGACCACGAGATCATCGACAACTGGGAACCGTGGGGCCCGAAGGCCACGGGGGAGCGTCACCGCCGCGGCCTGAAGGCCTACTGGTATTACCAGCGTGGCGAGAACGCGCCCCGCACACCGGTGTGGATGCAGCTGCCCGCGCAGGGCGCCGCCTCCGCGGGCTGGCGCATGTTCATGGCGGACTCACGCTCCACGCGCTGCTTTCGCGACGAGGCGACGATCGCGACCGCGACCATCCTCGGCGTCGAGCAGACCGGCGAGCTCGAGGCCTGGCTCGCGCGCGAGCCCAAGGACGACCTCAAGATCGTCACGACGGCAGCCATGCTGCTGCCGCGCGTGCGCACGGATTGCGAGGAGCCGCTGCGCCTGGACAACTGGCAGGGCTATCCGGCGTCCTTCTACCGCATGCTCGCCTTCATCTGCGACCATGGCATCCGCAACCTCGTGTTCCTGGCCGGCGACGCGCACCTGGGCTGCAGCGCCTGGGTCACGGTGCGCAACGAGGACAGCGGCGCCGGCGCCTCCTTCGAGTCGCACCATTCGCCCGCGCTCTATGCGCCTTACCCCTTCGCCAACGAGGCTGCGTGCAACCTGATGCTGGAAGACCGCTTCCGCTTCAGCTGGAAGGACGCTGGCGGCAAGGCGGCCCGCTACCTGTGCACGGTCACGGCCAGGACGACCGGCGACGATCGCACGGGCTTCGGGGTGCTCCGGGCGCGGCGCGAGGCGGGCGCGTGGAAGCTGGACGTGGGCTTCCAGATCAACCCGGCGGAGGCCCTCGGTCCTCAGGAGATGCGCACGCCCTGTTCGGCGGCCATATAGACGGCCTCGGTGCGATTGCGCGTGCCCAGCTCCTGGTAGATGGCGCGCAGGTGCGTCTTCACGGTGCCGTCGCTGATGCCCAGCTGGCGCGCGATCAGCTTGTTGGAGTTGCCGCGCAGCGCGGCACGCAGCACGTCGGCCTGCCGCTCCGTGAGCGTGGGGAAGGCGTCGCGCACGTCGCGCGTCTGGATGGGCGCGAGGTTGCCGGTGGGCAGGTAGACGCCGCCGTCGGCGATCGTCCTCACGGCGATCATCAGCTGCGCGGGCGGCGAATCCTTGGGGATGAAACCGGCGGCGCCGAAGTCGATCGCGCTGCGCACCAGTTCCGCGTTGCGGTCGCCCGAGAGCACGACCACGCGCGTGAGCGGCGCCGACTCGCGCAGCGCCTCCAGCGCGCGGGTGCCGGCGAGTCCTTCCATGTGCCAGTCCATCAGGATCAGGTCGAACATGCCGGACTTGGTCGCGTCCACGGCCTCCTCGGCCGAGCCGGTGAGCGTCACCTCCATGCTGGCATCGAGCTTCTCCAGCAGCAGCCGCAGTCCCTCCCGGAACAGGGAATGGTCGTCGCACACCAGAACTCGCATGAAGGCCTCCTTTCGCCCGTACTGCAGGATAGCGGGGGAACCGATCCAGGCCAGACTACCGCGCCATCATGGCGCTGCGCGGCCGTGGCGGCATCCCCCAGGCGGGAGAGCCGTCCCGCTCAGCTCTGCACGAGGCGCTTGGCTTTCGAGATCGACATCAGGATTCCGAGACCCATCCCCAACGTCACCATCGCCGTCCCGCCGTAGCTGATGAAGGGCAGCGGCACGCCCACCACCGGCAGGATGCCGCTCACCATGCCCATGTTCACGAAGGCATAGGTGAAGAAGATCAGCGTCACCGCGCCGGCGAGCAGGCGCGAGAACAGCGTCGGCGCCTCCAGCGCGATGGCCAGCCCGCGCAGCACCAGGAACAGGAAGCTCACGATCAGGAACAGGTTGCCCAGCAGCCCGAACTCCTCGGAGTACGAGGCGAACACGAAGTCGGTGGTGCGCTCGGGGATGAAGTCCAGGTGCGTCTGCGTGCCCTGCATGAAGCCCTTGCCGAAGATGCCGCCGGAGCCGATGGCGATCATGCCCTGGATGATGTGGAAGCCCTTGCCCAGCGGGTCCTTGGTCGGGTCCAGCAGGGTGCAGATGCGCTGCTGCTGGTAGTCGTGCAGGATGGGCCAGCGGAAACCGTCCGCGCACAGCGTGCCTTCGAAGCCGACGATCAGGCCCACGGCGATGAGTCCCAGCACCAGCGGCGGGATGATCAGCTTCCACGGGAGGCCGGCGAAGTAGATCACCGCCATGCCCGCTGCCAGCACCAGCAGCGCCGTGCCGAGGTCGGGCTGCTTCATGATCAGCCCCACCGGCACGGCCAGCAGCAGTGCCGCGACGATGAAGTCCAGCGGCCGCAGCTGCCCTTCGCGCTTCTGGAACCACCACGCGAGCATCAGCGGCATCGCGATCTTCAGGATCTCGCTGGGCTGGATCACCACGCCCACGTTCAGCCAGCGCTTCGCGCCCTTCTTGGTGACGCCGAACACCGCCACCGCCACCAGCAGCGCAATGCCGACCACGTACAGGGGCACGGCGAAGCTCATGAGGCGCTGCGGCGGCACCTGCGCGACGAAGAACATGATGGTCCCGGCCAGCAGCATGTTGCGCGCGTGGTCGTAGAAGCGCGCGCCATGGTCCCAGCCGGAGCTGTACATGGTCAGCAGGCCGGCGCAGGCGAGCAGGAACACGGCGAAGGCGAGGGGCCCGTCGAAGCCCTGCAGAATGGGGGCCATGCGCTGGCGGATCGAGGGTTTGTCAAAGACGGCGGCCATGCGGAATTATCCTCCGGCCCTCCTCCCAATGGCCGTGGTGGGGTGGAGGCCGGCTGTTACCATCCTCCGGGTCATGAAGATCCTCGTCGTCGACGACCATCCTCTTTACCGCAGCGGCGTGGTGTACACGCTGCAGAACACGGGCATGGCGGTCGACGTCGTGGAATGCGCCTCGCTGGACGCCGCGTTCCAGCGGCTGGACCAGGGCCTGGTCCCCGACCTGATGATCCTCGACCTGCAGATGCCAGGCTACCAGGGCCTCGATTCCGTGCGCACGGTGCGCCATCGCCGCCCCGAGGTGCCGGTGCTCGTGCTCTCCGGCAACGAGGACCCGGCGATCGTGCGCGAATGCATCGAGCTGGGCGCCTTCGGCTTCCTGCCCAAGTCGGCCCCGGCCGACCAGTTCAACGCGGCGCTCGCGCGCGTGCTCTCCGGCGGCGTCTACCTGCCGCCCACCAGCCTGAGCGTCGCCGCGCCCGTCACGCGCGCGCAGCAGGACGCGTGGGGCCGGCTGGGCGCGCACCTGACGGAGCGCCAGCGCCAGGTGCTGCTGGGAATCGTGCAGGGCAAGCCCAACAAGGTGATCGCGCGCGACCTGGGCCTCTCGGACACCACGGTGAAGTCGCACGTCGCGCACATCCTCGATGCGCTGGTCGTGTCCAATCGCACCGAGGCGGTCTACGCGCTCGCGCGCGCCGGCGTCAGCATCCACGACCTGGAAGCTTCCGCTTTCGATTCCGGCCTCTAGCCGTCCTTGTCCGCCGGGAAGGCCGCGCGCAGCGCCGCCATCAGGCGCTCGGGCGTGATCGGCTTCTGCAGTACCGGGAAGGGCAGCACGCGCTCGGCGATGTCGGCGTCGCCCGACACGATCCACGCCGGCACCCGGCCGTAGACGGCACGCACGGCCTGCACCGCCTCGACGCCCGTCCCCTCGCTCAGGCGGTAGTCGGCGAGCACGAGGTCGGGCGCCGACCCGGCCGCCTGCAGCACCGCCATCAGCTGCGCCTTCGAGGCGCCCTGCGCGACGCGGGCGCCGGCTTCCAGCAGCCAGGCGCACAGCGCGTCGCGCGCGAGGCGGTCGTTCTCCACGACGGCCACCAGCCGGCCGCGCAGCAGCGCCTCGCCGCGGTCGCCGCTGCGTCCGCTGGCGCGCGAGCGCTGCTGCGCGAGCAGGGGCAGGCGCACCGTGACCGTGGTGCCGCACTGCGGCTCCGACTCGATCTTCAGCGGCGTCTGCATCAGTTCGGCCATGTGGCGCGAGATCGCCAGGCCCAGGCCTATGCCCTCCGCTTCGGCGACGCTGGCCGAGCGGCCGCGGAAGAAGGCGTTGCAGGCCTGCGCGAGGTCCTCGGGCTCCATGCCCACGCCCTCGTCGCTCACGCACACCACCGCCATGCCGTCCTCGATGTGCACGCGCAGCACGATCTCGCCGTGCAGGGAGTACTTGAAGGCGTTGTCCAGGAAGTTGCGCAGCATGCGCTCCAGCAGCACGGGGTCGGCCGCGACGGTGCAGGGCCCGGTCGACTGCAGGCGGAAGCGCAGGCCGCGCGCGGCGCACTTCTCGGCGAAGCCCGAGACGGCGGCGGCGACCAGCTGGTCCAGCTGCACCGGCTGCACCACCGCCTTCATCATCCCGGCGTCGATCTGCGCGAAGTCCACCAGGTGGCGGAACATGCCGTCGATGGACTCGCCCGTGCGCATGATCTGCTGCGCCATGGCGTCGCGGCGCGCCGGGTCGGTGGAGCGGCGGAAGATGTCGGAGAGGAACAGCAGCGCCTGCACCGGCTGGCGCAGGTCGTGGCTGGCCGCGCCCAGGAAGCGCGAGCGGGCGCGCTGCGCCTCCTGCTGGCTGGCCAGCGCCTCGCGCAGCTGGCCCACGAGCAGCGCGTTCTCCTGCGCGGCCTGCACGGCGTCGCGCAGTTGCCCCTGCATGATGTGCGCGAGCCGCACGAGCATCGGGCCGCCCAGCAGCAGGCCCAGGGCCAGCAGCGCCACGTCGCGCACGCTGGCGTGGAACATCCAGCCGGACACGATCGTGGTCAGCGAGACCGCGAGGTAGAGGGTGTACACGCGGGGCTCGACGCCCAGCACCGCCACGGCGACGGTCACCCAGCCGACGCAGAGCACCGTCAGCACGCCCAGGTCGCCGGCCGTGAGGAAGGCCGCGAACAGCGGAACCGAGACCGTGATCACCCAACCGGTGGCGGCGGTGACGAGGGCCACGCGGCGCAGGGTGTCCGCGGTCGCGCCCTGGCGCGCCATGAGGCGGTCGGAGTAGCGCTGGCGGAACACCATGCAGCCGGCCAGCACGGCGTACCAGGCGAGGAACCGCGCCCAGCCTGCCGCCGGAACGAAGAGGATGCCCAGGACCGCGCCCATGCCGAGCACCGTCCAGCGCCCGAACCGGGTCTGGGCGAGGATCGTGGCAACGCTCCTGCGGACCAGCTCGGCGGATGCGCCGTCGTCCACCTTCCCTGTGTTTTCTTCTACTGCCAACTTCTTCTCCGCCTAAGAGTTTGGCTTATGCAGGATGGTTCTGCAATTCGGAACGATCAGCCTCTACCATGCGGAGGATGCGCACGACCCATCTGTTGTATTTCCACGGCTTCCGCTCTTCCCCGCGCTCCTTCAAGGCGCAAAGGATGGAAGCCGCCGTACGCGAACGGCATCCCGCCGTGACCTGGTGGTGCCCTCAGCTGCCGCCCTCGCCGCGCGAAGCCATGGCGATGGCGTGGGACACCGTGCGGCACTGGCCGCGCGAACGGATGGCGGTCGTGGGCTCCTCGCTGGGCGGCTTCTACGCAACCTGGATCGCCGAAGAGACCGGATGCCGCGCGGTCCTGCTCAACCCTGCAGTGGATCCCGCGCGCGACCTGCATGCCTACATCGGCGAGCAGGCGTCCTGGCACGACCCCGACGAGCGTTTCGAAGTGCGGCCGGAGTTCATGGACGAACTGCGGGCGCTGCAGCGCGGACCGGTGCAGCACCCGGAGCGCTACTTCGCCGTGATCGCCAAGGGCGACGAGGTGCTGGACTGGCGCGAAATGGTCGGCCGCTACCCCGGTGCGCGCATCAAGCTGCTCGAAGGCGGCGACCACGCGCTGTCCGACTTCGACGTGCACCTCGAGGACGTGCTCGCCTTCCTGGACCTCGCCTGAGCCTTGGGGAAGGGCCCTCCCACCCCCGTGGGACAATCGGGGCATGTTCGTTCTGTTCGAAGAGGCCGGGAAGTTCCTGGCCGGCCGCGTCCTGTCCGAGACGGACAGCTCCGCCCAGGTGGAGCTGGAAAGCGGCAAGCGGGTCAAGGTGAAGGCGGCGCACGTGCTGCTGAGGTTCGAGAAGCCGCAGCCGCAGGAGTTGCTGCGCCAGGCGCAGGCGCTTGCCGCCACCATCGACCTGGACCTCGCCTGGGAGTTCGCGCCCGAGGAGGAATTCGGCTTCGCGGACCTGGCGCGCGACTACTTCAGCGCGCAAGCCGGCCTCGCCGAGCAGGCAGGCGCGCTGCTGCGCCTGTTCGAGGCGCCGCACTACTTCCGCCGCGCGGGCAAGGGGCGCTTTCGCAAGGCGCCGGCCGAGATCCTGCAGCAGGCCCTGGTGGCGATCGAGAAGAAGAAGCAGGTGCAGGCGCAGATAGCCGCCTGGGCGGCCGAACTCGCCGCGGGCAGCTGCCCGCCCGCCATCCGCGAGCAGCTCTATCGCATCCTGTTCAAGCCGGACAAGAACGCGCCCGAATACAAGGCGGTGGTCGAGGCCTCG
>FTHB01000402.1_pt1 | contig 53193 bp, 48 predicted proteins | sample 1640851 | NCBI WGS metagenome assembly FTHB01 (sample SAMEA3914788, study PRJEB12502) | metagenome | biome: forest; material: soil | place: Canada | collected 2011-07-03 | depth 0.1 m
GTGCTGTGGGGCATCGCGCGCACCATGTCGAGCGCGCTGCAGGACATAGGACGCCAGGCAGCGCAGCAGGACGAACACCACATCTCCGAGCTGTCGCTGGCGAACGTACCGCAGGAGATCGCGCCGCTGGTGACCTCCTTCAACAGCCTGCTGCGACGCCTGCGCGATGCCTTCGCGACGCAGCGCCATTTCGTGCAGGATGCCGCGCATGAACTGCGCACGCCGATCGCCGCGATCGGCCTGCAGGTGGAGAACATGCGCAACGACATGACGTGCAAGGCGGCCGAGGCGCGCTTCGTCCAGCTCGAGTCGGGCGTGCGCCGCGCGCAGCGCCTGGTCGACCAGCTGCTGCGTCTGTCGCGCCAGGAGAGCGCCGGCGCCGACGGTCCCGCGATCGTGGACCTGCGCCTGCAGCTGCGCGAGAGCGTCAACACGCTGATCGGCCTGGCGGACCAGCGCAACATCGACCTGGGCCTCGTGACCGCCCAGCCGGGGAACACGCCGATTCCGCTCGCCTGCAGCGCGGGCGACCTGCGCAGCCTGCTGGACAACCTGATCGAGAACGCCCTGCGCTACACGCCCGAAGGCGGCGTGGTGGACGTGCGCCTCGTGCAGGAAGCCGATTGCGTCGCCGTGGAAGTGGTGGACACGGGCCCCGGCATCCCGCAGGACTTGCTGCCGCGCGTCTTCGACCGCTTCTTCCGCGTGCCGGGCAACGGCGCCAACGGCAGCGGCCTGGGCCTGTCGATCGCACAGGCGGCGGCGGAACGCTCGGGCCTGCTGCTCACGCTGCGCAACCGCGAGGACCGCAGCGGCCTCATCGCGCGCGTCGAAGCGCTCGCCTGAGGCGGCGCAGCGAGACCCGCTCACGCCCAGCTAAGAAAGCGCTAAGCCAGCGCTAAAAGGCAAAACCTACATTGGATGCACGGTGAGAGCGGGAAGGGATGGAGAGTCCCGCACACACCGATCAACCTGTCTCCATACATCCAACGAGGTCCCGCCATGAATGCCAAGTTCCTGTTCGCTGCTACCACCCTTGCCGCCGTCGCTTCCGCCTTTTCCGGCATCGCCCGCGCCGACGACGCGCCCCTGTCTTCCCAGTTCGCCATCAAGGTGGACGGCAACCGCACGCGTGCCGAAGTGATGGCCGAAGCGGCGAAGGTGCCTGCCACGCGCAGCCAGGAGCCGAACGGCTCGCGCGTGCTCGTCGCCCCGACCTCCGGCCTGCAGGCGCAAGTCGTGCGCGCGGAAGCGGCACAGGCCCTGCGTCTGGGCAAGATCCCCTCGGGTGAAATGAGCTTCTGATCGCCCACCTCCGGTTCCTGAAGAAGCAAAAAGGGCTGCGCAAGCAGCCCTTTTCTTTTTCCCGAGTGCGTGGACTCAGAGCGTGAGCGTGAGCACCGCTGCTTCCTCGGCGCCGATCCCGGCCTGCCACGGACTCTCGTCGACCGCGTTCGACCCTGCGAGAGGCATCCATTCACTGGTCGACTGGACCGCGATGGTGAGCGTGTGCGCGTCCTCTTCGGCACGCTGCACGGTGTCGGCCCAGGAAGGGATTGGAAGCTCTATCCTCATGGAGTAGCACTGTAACCAAGCGTTGCACGATTCGACGCGGCTGAGTTGAACCAACTCTGCGGGAAACGTCGAAAACTTCACGAGACGGCTGCAGTAGCATCGCCTTCCTTGAAAAGTTCACGGGCGGCCCTAGCTCGGGAACGCGGCATCCGAACAACACGCCATGAGCCAGAAACAGACCCTCTCCTTCCAGGCCGAGGTAGCGCAGCTGCTGCACCTCGTCACCCACTCCCTCTATTCCAACAAGGAGATCTTCCTGCGGGAGCTGATCTCCAACGCCTCCGACGCCTGCGACAAGCTGCGCTTCGAGGCGCTGCACAAGCCCGAGCTCTACGAGGACGCGCCCAATCTGGAGGTGCGCGTGAGCTTCGACAAGGACCAGCGCACCCTCACCATCGCCGACAACGGCATCGGCCTGTCCGAGCAGGAGGCCATCGACAACCTCGGCACCATCGCCAAGAGCGGCACGCGCGAATTCATGTCGCGCCTCTCGGGCGACCAGAAGGCCGACGCGCAGCTGATCGGCCAGTTCGGCGTCGGCTTCTATTCCGGCTTCATCGTGGCGGACAGGATCACCGTCGAATCGCGCCGCGCGGGCCTGAAGCCCGAAGAGGGCGTGCGCTGGGTGAGCGGCGGCGCCGGCGACTTCGAGGTGGAGACGATCACGCGGCCGCAGCGGGGAACCTCGGTCACGCTGCACCTGCGCGAGGACGCGTCGGACTATCTCTCCAGCTGGAAGCTCAAGTCCATCATCGGCAAGTACTCCGACCACATCCAGCTGCCCATCCTGATGCGCAAGGAGGAGTGGAAGGAGGGCGAGGACGGCAAGCCCGGCGAGCACGTGCTCACGGAGGAATGGGAGACCGTCAACCAGGCCACCGCGCTGTGGGCGCGTCCGAAGAAGGACATCACGCCGGAGCAGTACAAGGAGTTCTACAAGTCCGTCAGCCACGACTACGAGGACCCGCTGGCCTGGACGCACAACCGCGTGGAAGGCGGCACCGAGTATACGCAGCTGCTGTACATCCCCGCGCACGCGCCCTTCGACCTGTGGAACCGCGAGAAGGCGGCGGGCGTGAAGCTGTACGTCAAGCGCGTGTTCATCATGGACGAGGCCGAGGCGCTGCTGCCCTCGTACCTGCGCTTCGTCAAGGGCGTGATCGACTCGGCCGACCTGCCGCTCAACGTGAGCCGCGAGCTGCTGCAGGAAAGCCGCGACGTGAAGGCGATCCGCGAAGGCAACACGCGGCGCGTGCTGTCCATGATCGAGGAGCTCGCGAAGTCCGAAAAGGAAGAAGGCGCGAGCGAAGAGGACAAGGGCAAGTTCGGGAAGTTCTGGGCCGAGTTCGGCGCCGTGCTGAAGGAAGGCCTGGGCGAGGACGCGGGCCATCGCGAGCGCATCGCCAAGCTGCTGCGCTTCGCCTCCACGCAGAGCGACGGCACCACCGTCTCGCTCGCCGACTACAAGGCGCGGATGAAGGAAGGCCAGGACGCCATCTACTACATCACCGGCGACACGCAGGCCGCCGCGGCGCACAGCCCGCAGCTGGAGATCTTCCGCAAGAAGGGCATCGAAGTCCTGTACATGACGGACCGCGTGGACGAATGGGCGCTGTCCTTCCTGCACGAATTCGACGGCACGCCGCTGCAGTCCGTGGCCAAGGGCCAGGTGGACCTGGGCAAGCTGCAGGACGAGTCCGAGAAGAAGGCGGCGGAGGAGGCCGCCGAGTCCTTCAAGCCGGTGCTCGCCAGGCTGAAGGAAGCGCTCAAGGACAAGGCGCAGGACGTGCGCGTCACGACGCGCCTGGTCGATTCACCAGCCTGCCTCGTGGTGACCGAGGGCGGCATGAGCCTGCAGCTCGCGCGCCTGATGAAGCAGGCCGGCCAGAAGGCGCCCGAGGTGAAGCCCGTGCTGGAGGTGAACGCCTCGCATCCGCTGGTGCGCAAGCTCGATGGCTCGCCGCACTTCCACGACCTCGCGCAGATCCTGTTCGACCAGGCGCTGCTCGCCGAGGGCGGCATGCCGGAGGACCCGGCGGCCTACGTCAAGCGCGTGAACGCGCTGCTGGCCTGATTCCCTGAAAGGGCCGCGCGAGGGCGCGCCCTTTCTTCATTCGAAGCCGCAGCGGCCGCGCAGTTCGGCCGCGTCGGTCGACGTCAGCGTCGCGATCAGGGCGGCCGCCAGCTCGGGCTCCTGGGCGCCGGAGGCCACGGCGGCCGTGTAGGTCGTGACCAGCTCGTGCGGCGCCGGCAGCACGCCGGTGAGGCGCACGCCCTGCGTGTTCAGGATCTCGGTGACCTGCGTGCAGCCCACGGCGTCTGCCTCCGTCGCCTGGGCGAGCGCGGCCATCGCCATCGAGCCGTTCGGGTAGGTGCGGTGGCGCGACGTGTCCTGCGCGAGGCCCAGGGCCTGCAGCACCTTCATGAAGTGGATGCCCGCCGTGGCCTTCGCCGGATCCGGGAAGTAGATCGCGGGCGCGGCGGCCAGCAGCGACTGCAACTGTTCCGGCGTCTGCACGGACACGGGCGCGTGCTTGTCCTTCAGCGCCACGCCGGTCTTCACCAGGCCGAGCGGCTTCGCGCTGCCCGCTTCCGCGCGGCCCTGGCCGGCGAGATCGTCGATCAGCGCCTGCGTGAGGATCAGCAGGTCGCAGGGCGCGCCGGACAGCAGCTTGTCGCGCATCGCACCCACGGCGCCGAAGGTGCCTTGCAGCTTGCAGTCGTGGTGCTTCTCGAACGCCGCTTGCAGCCGGCTCACGAGGCCTTGCGCCGCGCCGCCGCTCAAAATGTTCAGGGTTCTTGCCATCATTCCGCCTTGATGTTCGCGGCCTTGATCACCTTGGCCCACTTGTGCACGTCCTCGCGCACGTACTTGTCGAAGGCCTGCGGGTTCATGACCAGGGCGACGGCGCCTTGCCTGGCCCACGCCTGCTGAACGTCGGGCTGGCTCACGATCCTGCTGACCGCCTCGTTCAGTCGGTTGACGATGGCGGCCGGCGTGCCCTTGGGCGCCAGCAGGCCCAGCCAGATCGTTGCCTCGTAACCCGGCAGGCCCGATTCGTCGACGGTGGGCACGTCGGGCAGAACGGCGGAGCGCTTCTTGCCGGTCGTGGCGATGGCCTTCACCTTGCCGGCCTTCACCTGGTCCGTCATGGTGGTCACCGCGTCGAACATCAGGTCCACCTGGCCGCCGAGCACGTCGGTGCGCGCGCCGGAGCTGCCCTTGTAGGGGATGTGGACGATCTTGGTGTCCGACATGCTCTTGAACAGTTCTCCGGCCATGTGGTACGGCGTGCCCGTGCCCGAGGACGCGTAATTGAGCTTGCCGGGCCGCTCCTTCGCCAGCTTGACCAGCTCGCGCACGTTGTTCGCGGCGAGCGACGGGTTCGCCACCAGCACCAGGTCCGAGTAGTTGATCGGCGCCACCGCCACGAAGTCGCGTTCGAGGTCGTAGGGCTTGTTGGCGACGAGCGTCTCGTTGACGGTGTGCGTGTTCGACATCAGCAGCAGCGTGTAGCCATCCGCCGGCGACTTGGCCACGTAGTCGGTGCCGATGACGGCGCCGGCGCCCGGCCGGTCCTCCACCACGAAGGGCTGGCCCAGCGGCTCCTGCAGGCGCTGCGCGATGTAGCGCGCGAACACGTCCGCCGGTCCTCCCGCCGCGAAGGGAACGATGATGCGAACCGGCCGCGTGGGCCAGCTCTGCGCAGCGGCGGGCAAGGCCTGCAGCAGGCCTGCGGCGCAGGCGCCGGCGGCGAGCCAGCGCAGGACCTGTTGTCGCTTCATGGAGGAGCCTCCTTGCTTCACTGGACCTTGCCTATCTTCTTCACGACGGCATGCATGCGCTGGACGTCGCCCTGCACGTAGGTCTCGAAGTCCGGCGTGTCCAGGTAGAGAACGGGGCTGCCGGCGGCCATGATGGCGTCCTTGACCTTGGGATCGTTGGCCGCTGTGCGCGCTGCGGCACGCAGCCGTTGCACGATGGGCTCGGGCGTGCCGGCCGGCACGAACAGGCCGGACCATTGCGCGTACTCGGCGTCGTAGCCGGACTGCTTGAGCGAAGGCACGTCGGGCATGGTCTCCAGGCGCGTCGTGCCCCAGTGGGCCAGCACGCGCACCTTGCCGGACTTGACCAGCTGCAGCACGGTGGCAGGGCCGGTGGCGACCGCATCGACCTGGCCGCCCAGCAGCGCGACCACGGCGGGACCAGCGCCGGTGTAGGGGATATGGGTCATGCGCACGTTGGCGACCTGCTTGAGGATCTCCATCGGCACGTGCATGGTGCCGTAGTTGCCGGACGAGCCGAAGTTGATCGCGCCGGGGCGCCTGCGCGCATCGTCGACGAAGTCCTTCACCGTCTTCCAGGGCGCGTCGGCGCGCACGGCCAGCACGGTCGGGTCGGCGGTGAAGCGCGCGATCGGCCGCAAGGACTTGTACGAATACATCTCCTGGCGACCGAGCAGGACGTCCGCGTCGGGCAGCACGCTGTACGAGGACAAGGCCATCAGGATCGTGTAGCCGTCCGGTGCGGCCTTGGCCACGTAGGCCATGCCGATGCCGCCGCCGGCGCCGCCCCTGTTCTCGACCACGACCGACTGCCCGAGGTCGCGCGTCATCGCATCGGCGACCGGCCGGCCCACGATGTCGGCGAGCCCGCCGGGCGGGAAGGGCACGACCATCGCGATCGTCTTGCTGGGGTAGGCGGCCTGCGCAACGGCAAGGCCGGCCGCGGCGCAGAAGGCCGCGGCCACGACAACTCGGCGCATCATTGGGGAACTCCTGATGATCGTTTTGTTAGCATGCTATCGGCGGCAGCGAAGCCGCGAGAGAGAGTTTGTACTATGAGAATCGCCGCTTACCTTCACCAGGGCCACGCCGGCGTGGGCCGCGTCTCGGCCGACGGCCGCCAGGTCGAGCCCTTCCAGGTTTCCGCCGACCAGGCCGCGCTCGGCGCGCTGCCGCTCGTGGAGGCGCAGGTCGCCGGCCGCGCGCTGCCGCCCACGGGCCAGCCCATCCCGCTGCAGCAGGTGCAGCTCGTGGCGCCCATCCCGCGTCCACGCCGCAACATCTTCTGCGTCGGCAAGAACTACCACGCGCACGCCAAGGAATTCGCGGGCAGCGGCTTCGACTCCAGCGCCAAGTCCGGCGGCGACATCCCGGCCGCGCCCATCATCTTCTCCAAGGTGCCGGAGTCGGTGACGGGCCCGAGCGATGCCATCCTGTTCCCGGCCGAGGTGTCCACCGCGATCGACTACGAAGCGGAGCTCACCGTCGTGATCGGCAAGGGCGGCAAGGGCATCAGCAAGGCCGACGCCATGAAGCACGTGTGGGGCTACACGATCATCAACGACGTGACCGCGCGCGACTGGCAGGGTCGCCACTCGCAGTGGCTGCTGGGCAAGTCCTTCGACACCTTCTGCCCCATGGGCCCCTGGCTCGTGTCGGCGGACGAGATGGACGGCCAGAACACGGACGTGAAGTGCTGGGTGAACGGCGAGCTGCGCCAGTACGCCAACACGAAGGACTTCATCTTCGACATCCCCACGCTGATCGAGTGCATCTCCGCCGGCATCACTCTGTACCCCGGCGACCTGATCGCCACCGGCACGCCGGCTGGCGTGGGCATCGGCTTCAAGCCGCCCAAGTACCTGAAGTCCGGCGACGTGGTGAAGATCGAGATCGGCGGCATCGGCGTGATCGAGAATCCGTTGCGCGGCTGAGCGCCGCGGGCCGCGCCTTCGTCAGGCGACGAGGGGCGGCTCCTCCATCGCTTCCACCTGCTCCTCGAGCATCTGCACCTGGCCGCGCCAGTAGTCGGAGCTGCCGAACCAGGGGAAGGCGATGGGAAAGGCCGGATCGTCCCAGCGCCGCGCCAGCCACGCGCTGTAGTGGACCAGGCGCAGGGTGCGCAGCGGCTCGATCAACGCGAGTTCGTTGCGGTCGAACTCGCGCATCTGCTCGTAGCCATCGAGCAGGCCGCCCAGCTGGCGCTGGCGCTGCATGCGGTCGCCCGACAGGAGCATCCACAGGTCCTGCACCGCGGGACCGGTGCGCGCGTCGTCGAGGTCGACGAAGTGCGGGCCCGCGTCCGGCGTCCAGAGAATGTTGCCGGGATGGCAGTCGCCGTGCAGTCGCAGGTGGCGCACGCCGGCCTCGCGGGCCGCGGCCAGGGCCGTGCGGATCTGCCGCAAGGCCTGTTCGCAGGCGCGCTGCCAGTCGCCCTGCACGTCGAGCGGGATGCCGTCGTGCGCGAGCAGCCAGTCGCGCGGCTCCTCGCCGAAGCTCGCGATGTCGAGGGCGGGCCGGACCCCAAACGGCTTGGCCGAGCCCACGATGTGCAGGCGCGCGAGATAGCGGCCTATCCATTCCAGCACCTCGCCGTCGTCGAGCTCCGGTGCGCGGCCGCCGCGCCGCGGTGACACGCTGAAGGCGAAGCCGGCGTGATGGTGCAAGGTGCGGCCCTCGGGCGCGAGCGGCGCGACGGCGGGCACTTCCGCAGCCTGCAACTCCTGCGCGAAGGCGTGCTCCTCCAGGATCTGCGCGTCGCTCCAGCGGCCGGGCCGGTAGAACTTGGCGACGACGATGGCGTTCCCGTCGACCGCGTCTTCCAGGTGGACCTGGTACACGCGGTTCTCGTAGGAGCTCAGCCCGAGCAAACGCCCGTCGCCGTAGAGGCCCACGGCCGCCAGCGCGTCGAGCACGACGTCCGGCGTGAGGGTCTCGTAGGGATGACGGGCGTCGGGCTGCATGCGGCATTGTCGCCGCAGGAGATTACTGGACGGTGATGTCCACGGCGATGTTGTTACGGGTCGCGTTGGAGTACGGGCAGACCTTGTGCGCTTCGGACACCAGCTGTTCCGCCTTGGCGCGCTCGAGGCCGGGCACGGTGATCTTCAGGCGCACGGCGATGCCGTAGCCCAGCGAGGTCGGGCCCAGGTCCACTTCCGCATCGACGGCGGTCTCGGCCGGCACGCTGACGCCGACCTTGGGTGCGACGGCCTTCATCGCGCCGAGGAAGCAGGCGGAGTAGCCGATGCCGAACAACTGCTCGGGGTTCGTGCCCTGGCCGGGGCCGCCGGGCGAGGACAGCTTGACTTCGACGCGCCCGTCGCTGGAGCGCGCGGTGCCTTCGCGGCCGCCCACGGCGTGGGTCTTGGCGGTGTAGAGGACTTTGTCGAGGGACGTGGGCATGGAGCTTCCTTGGTTGGGGGAGGTGAAGTGAAGGGAGGGGTCAGGCCGCCAGCCGTTCGCGCAGCGTGCGGATCTGTTCGGTGAGCTGCAGCAGCTCGGGCAGGGAACACTGGCTGGCCGCGAGCACGCAGCCCGGGACTTTCGCCGCGCGCGCCTTCAGCTTGCGGCCGGCCGCGGTGAGGTGGATGTGCACGCGGCGCTCGTCGTCCGTGGCGCGCATGCGGCTCACGAGGCCGGCGGCCTCCAGGCGCTTCAACAGCGGCGTCAGCGTGCCCGAGTCAAGCGAAAGCCGCTGGCCCAGTTCCGACACCATGAGGCCGTCCGACTCCCACAGCACGAGCATCACGAGGTACTGGGGATAGGTCAGGCCCAGCTCGTCGAGCAGCGGTTTGTACAGCTTGGTCATCGCCAGCGAAGCCGAATACAGGGCGAAGCACACCTGGTTGTCCAGCAGCAAGGCCTGGTCGGCAGGGATCTTGGGCGAGCGCATTGGGGAAACTATAGCTCGAAATTGAATCGTGCGCAATTGAAATGCCGCGGCCCTGCTCCGGACCGGGGTATCAGCGCCCGCTGAAGCGTGCCGCCCGCTTCTCGACGAAGGAGCGAACGCCTTCGGCCGCGTCTTCGCTGCGCGCCAGCCGCTGCTGTACCGCGACGAACTCGGCCATCGCCTCCAGCGGCCCGCGCTCCACCGCCTTCAACGCGTTCAACCGCGTCGCCACGACGGCCAGAGGCGCCTGCGCGGCAATGGTTTCCGCAATGCGGGTCGCTTCGTCGAGTTGCTGGCCGCGCGGAACGACCTTCTGCACGAAGTTCAGGCGCAAGGCCTCGGCCGCGCCGAACTCGTCGCCGGTGAGCAGGTGCAGCAGCGCGTTGCCCAGTCCCGCGCGTTCGGCCATGCGAAGCGTCGCGCCGCCCGTGGCCATGATCCCGCGCTTGACCTCCAGCTGCGAGAAGCGGCAGTCGTCGGCTGCGACGACGATGTCCGCGGCCAGCATCAGCTCGATGCCCAGCGTGTACGTGATGCCCTGCACCGCGACGACGACAGGCTTGGTGCGGCGGCGATAGCCCGGTGAACCGAGGTTGAGCGGCTCCACCGAATCCTGCGGCCAGAGCTTCTCGCCCTTCTGCATGGCGGGGGCGATCGTCGGCAGGTCCAGGCCCGCCGTGAAGTGGTCGCCATGCGCGAACAGCACGCCCACGCGCAGTAGCGGATCGTCGTCCAGCAAGGTGTAGGCTTGCGCCAGTTCACGGAACATGCGCGGCGTGAATCCGTTGCGCTTGGCCGGACGGTCGATGCCCACCAGCAGCAGCGGGCCGCGGCGTTCGGTGGTGATGGTTCCCTCGGCAGGCGGAGTGGCGTGGTCCATGGACCGCATTAGAGCAGCCTCGGGAAGCGGATGGCCGGCAACGGGCGCGCACCGCGCGCAGGAGGAGACACGATGGGCGAAACCCGGACGGTGGACTACGTGGTCGTCGGCGGCGGCTCCGCCGGTTGCGTGCTGGCGGCGCGGCTGAGCGAGGACCCCGCGGCGCAGGTCGCGTTGCTCGAAGCGGGCCCTCCCGACAGCAGCGTGCTGATCCACTGTCCCGCGGGGCTCGCGCTGCTGGCGAAGAGCGGCGCTGCCAACTGGAATTTCGCGACCGAGCCCCAGCCCGGATTGAACGGGCGGCGCGGATACCAGCCGCGCGGCAAGGTGCTCGGCGGCTCCAGTTCGGTCAACGCGATGATCTATGCGCGCGGCCACGCCAGCGACTACGACGGCTGGGCGCGTGAGGGGAACGCGGGCTGGTCCTTCGCCGACGTGCTGCCCTACTTCCGCAAGTCCGAGCGCAACGAGCGCGGGGCCGACGCGTTCCACGGCGGCGACGGCCCGCTCAATGTCATGGACCTGCGCAGTCCCAATCGCTTCGGCCCGGTGTTCGTGGAGGCGGCGCGCCAGGCCGGCTATCCGGAGAACCGCGACTTCAACGGGCCGACGCAGGAAGGCGTGGGCCTCTACCAGGTCACCCACAAGGACGGCGAGCGCTTCAGCGCGGCCAAAGCCTATCTCGCACCGAACCGGCACCGGCCCAACCTGCAGGTGATCACCGGCGCGCATGCCACGCGCGTGCTGCTGGAAGGCCGACGCGCCGTGGGCGTCGCCTACCTGCAGGACGGCGGCGCGCGCGAGATCCGCGCGCGCCGCGAAGTCCTGCTGTCCGCCGGCGCGCTGCTGTCGCCGCAATTGCTGATGCTCTCCGGCATCGGTCCCGCCGCGCACCTGCAGGAGCTGGGCGTCCCGCTTGCGCACGACCTGCCCGGCGTCGGCGGCAACCTGCACGACCACCCGGACGTGGTGCAGGTGGTGGACGCGCCGCACCTGAAGGACTTGTTCGGCCTGTCGCCCACCGGCATCTTCAAGACCCTGCAAGGCATCCTCGAATGGCGCAGGCACCGCAGCGGCATGCTCACGACCAACTTCGCGGAAGCGGGCGGCTTCATCCGCAGCGCGCCGGAGGAACCGATCCCCGACCTGCAGCTGCACTTCGTGATCGGCAAGCTGCTGGACCACGGCCGCAAGACCGTGTTCGGCCACGGCTACTCCTGCCACGTGTGCCTGCTGCGGCCCCGCAGCCGCGGCAGCCTGCGCCTGCGCAGCGCCGACCCGCTGGCGCCGCCGCGCATCGACCCGAACTTCCTGGGCGATCCCGACGATGTGCGCCGCCTCGTGCGCGGATTCCAGGCGATGCGCGACATCCTGGAGCAACCCGCGCTGGCGGGCTTGCGCGGCCGGGAGCTGCCCGTTTCGGCCGCTGCGCGCGACGAAGCGGCCATCGAAGCCTTCATCCGCGACAACGCCGACACCATCTACCACCCGGTGGGCACGTGCCGCATGGGCAGCGGGCCCCTGGACGTGGTGGATGCCCGGCTGCGCGTGCACGGCATCTCGGGGCTGCGCGTGGTCGACGCGTCCATCATGCCCCGCATCGTCGGCGGCAACACCAACGCCCCCGTGATCATGATCGGCGAGAAGGCGGCCGACCTGGTGAAGGAGGACGCGCGGCTGGCGCGTGAGGCACTCCAGGTCCGGGAAGAAGACGCGCCTGCCTGAGACTCCGGCCCATCGCCGGAGCGAAGCTCAGGCCGCGAAGCGGCGCCGCGTGAGCGCCAGCGCGGCCCAGAATGCGGCCACGGCATAGGCCGCCAGCACCAGCAGGTGCTGAGTCGCGTGCGCGGGCCAGCGGTCCATGAACATGGGCCGCACCAGCTCCACGGCATTGGTGAGCGGCAGCCAGTCCGACACCGCGCGAATCGCGCCGGGCAGCTGCTCGCGCGGGAAGAACACGCCGGAGAGGAACATCATCGGCGTGAGGAACAGCGTGAAGTAGTAGGTGAAGAAATCGTAGCCCTTCGCCAGCGCGTTGAAGATCAGGGCGATGCAGGAGAAGGTGATGCCCGCGCACGCCAGCACAACCCAGGCCAGCACGAGCTTGGGACTGTGCGAGATGCCCAGTCCCAGCATGACGAACAGGATCGCCGTCACCGTGAAAATGGACTTGTACGCGGCCCACAGCATCTCCGCCATCACGATGTCGTCCAGGCTCACCGGCGCGTTCATGATGCCGTCCCAGGTCTTTTGCACGTGCATGCGCGAGAAGGCGGAATAGAGCGCCTCGAAGCTGGCCGCGTTCATCGCGCTCATGCAGATGGACCCGCTCGCGAGGAACAGGATGTAGGGCACCTCGGCGCCGTCCAGGCGCACGCGCCCCACCAGCGCGCCCATGCCGTAGCCGAAGGCGACCAGCCAGATCAGCGGCTCGGCGATGTTGCCGATCAGGCTGGGCAGGGCGAGCTTGCGCCACACCAGCAGGTTGCGGCGGAACACGGGCCACCAGCGCATCGAGACCGTCGGCGCGCGCCACGGAGAGCGGTGCGCCGCGTTCATGCGCCTTCCCGGATTTGCCGGCCGGTCAATTTCAGGAAGAGATCTTCCAGGTTCGAGGGCCGGTGCAGCGTGCGCAGCTTCGCATGTTCGCTGCCCAGGCGATCGAGCAGCGGCCGCGCGTCCTGGGTGTAGAAGAAGACGGTCTCGCCGCTCACTTCCGTGCGCGCGGCCAGGTGCTTGAGCGGCGAGTCCGCGAGCGCCAGCGCGCCGTTGCCGTACGCTTCCACCACGTCGGGCTCCAGGTACTGCGCGATCAGGTCGCGCGGCCGGCCCTCGGCGATCTTGCGCCCGTGGTCCAGCACCAGCAGCCGGTCGCACAGGCGCTCGGCCTCGTCCATGAAGTGCGTGGTCAGCAGGATGGACTTGCCCTGCTGCATCAGCACCTGCAGCCGCTCCCACATCAGGTGGCGTGCCTGCGGGTCCAGGCCCGTCGTCGGTTCGTCGAGCATCAGCAGGCGCGGATCGTTCACCAGCGCGCGCGCGAGCGACAGCCGCCTGCGCATGCCGCCGGAGAGTTCGCCCGGCGTGGCGTCGGCCTTGTGCGAGAGCGCGGCGAACTCCAGCAGCTGCGGGATGCGCGCGCGGATCTGCTGCTCCGGCAGGCCGAAGTAGCGGCCGTACACGATCAGGTTCTCGGCGCAGCTGAAGTCCGGGTCCAGCGAGTCGAACTGGCTCACCACGCCCAGCTGCGCCTTGATGGCCAGCGCGTCGCGCGGCATCTCCAGGCCCAGCGCATGGATCTCGCCCGCGTCCGGCTCGGTCAGGCCCAGGCACATGCGGATCGTCGTGGTCTTGCCCGCGCCGTTGGGACCGATCACGCCCAGGCACTCGCCGCGGGCGATCTGGAAGGAAAGCGCGTCCACCACGGCCGTGCCGCCATAGCGCTTGGTGAGCTCGCGGGCGTCGAGGAGCAGCTCGGTCATGGACGCGCCTATTGTGTCGCAGCCCGACGCCGGCCGCCTGCCCGGCAAGGCGGCCGTAGAATTTTCGTTTTGCACAAGGACCTCGCTTGTTCCCACCGCTCGCCATCACGCAGCAATACCTGCTGCCCAAGAAGCTCATGACCGTGCTGGCGGGCAAGCTGGCGGGCGCCCGGCTCGGGAGCTTCACCACCGCGGTGATCCGCAAGTTCGTCGCGCACTACCAGGTCGACATGGCGGAGGCCGCGGACCCGCGCATCGAGAGCTATCCCAGCTTCAACGCGTTCTTCACGCGCGCCCTGCGCGAGGGCGCCCGGCCGATTTCGCCGGCGCCCTTCGTGTGCCCGGTGGACGCGGCCATCAGCCAGTTCGGGCCCATCCGGCGCGACCAGATCTTCCAGGCCAAGGGCCACAGCTACTCGACGCGGGCACTCGTCGGCGGCGATGCCGCATTGGCGCAGCGCTTCGACGACGGCCACTTCGCCACGCTGTACCTCGCGCCTCGCGACTACCACCGCATCCACATGCCATGCGAAGGCCGCTTGAAGCGCATGGTCTACATCCCGGGCGACCTGTTCTCGGTGAACCCGCTGACCGCGCGCCACGTGCCGGGCCTGTTCGCGCGCAACGAGCGCGTCGTGTGCGAGTTCGACTGCGCGCACGGGACCATGGTGCTGGTGCTGGTGGGGGCCACCATCGTCGGCAGCATGGCGACCGTGTGGCATGGCGTCGTCAATCCCCCGCGCACGCGAGAGCCGCGCAGCTGGGACTACGCCGGCCAGGACATCGTGCTGGCCAAGGGCGCGGAGATGGGCCGCTTCCTGCTCGGATCCACCGTGGTGCTGCTGTTCCCCCGGAACGTCCTCACCTTCACGCCCGACTGGGCGCCCACGCAGTCCGTGCGGCTGGGCGAGGCGATGGGCACGCTGATCGAATCCGAAGCGGCTCTGTGAGGTAGTTGCTCGGCCGTGGGCACACTCTATCGGCCGGGTGATTGCGCACGCGCGCACGGAGAGTTAGCGTTCGCCCTCCCTCCCCGAACAGCGTGCCGCCATGGACTACCACTGCCCCCAATGCAAGCGGATGCTCGATGTCCGCAGCCTCTATTTCCACGACATCTCCACCTGCAGGAATTGCGGTGAGAAGGTGGTGCTGGGCGACTTCCTCGCCTTCGCCATCGCGGCGCTCGCCATGGCGGTCACGGCCCTGTCGGCGCTCTACATCTTCAGCCACGAGTTCGAGGAGTACTTCGTGGCCGCAGGCTACTCGGTGACCATAGGCATGGTGACGGGCATCGCGGTGCTGTTGCTGCTCGGACGGGCGCGGCCGTTCCGCCGCAGGCGCGCGGCGCGGCGCCTTCCGGAGCCGACAGCGAAGGCTTGAACCGCCGCTCTCCCGTCGCCGGAAGGCGACGGGCGCTACAGTCGAGGGTACGCCCCGATGGCCCGCGCAGTGCGCGTGTTCGACGCTGCGGGGCTGGAGGAGGCAGTCCCATGAAATTCATCGCCGCCGTCGCGACGGCCATGCTTGCCGGCGCACCGGCGCTGGCCCAGCCCGTGCTCTCGGCCGAACAGCTGTTCGAGCGCTTGTCCCCCAGCATCTGGACCGTGCACACGCTCGACGGCGACCAGAAGCCGCTGGCGCTGGGCAGCGCCGTCGTCGTCGGGCCCGGCAGCCTGGTGACGAACTGCCACGTGCTGCGCAAGGCGCGCAGCGTGAGCGTCGGCCAGGAGAACGTGAGCTACGGCGCGACGCTGGAACATGCCGATCCCGAGCGCGACCTGTGCATGCTGAAGGTCCGCAACTTCACGGCGCCCGCCGTCACGATCGTCGGCCCCGAGGAGGTGAAGGTCGGCGCGCGCGTCTATGCCATCGGCAGCCCGCGCGGCATGGAACAGACGATCAGCGACGGCCTGCTGTCCGGCATCCGCCGCACGGAAGACGGCGACTTCACGGCCTTGCAGGTCACGGTGCCGATCTCGCCCGGCTCCAGCGGCGGCGGCCTGTTCGACGCACGCGGCCGGCTCCTGGGCATCATGACCTTCCAGCTGCGCGACGCGCAGAACCTGAACTTCGCGCTGCCCGCGAGCTGGATCGCGCAGGTGCCCCAGCGCTCCCAGGTGGCGATGGCGGCGGCCAGCCAGCAGCGCGATCCGGTCTCCGCGCGCGGCAGCGCCCACTCCGCGCCTGCGGGACGCTCCTTCGAATACCGCGTCACCGACCGCCAGACCGGACGGCAGCAGGTCGTGGTGCTGCACGCCGAGCGCGAAGGCGAAGGCGAACTGTCCTTCAACGGCGGCGCGCGCGTGGAAACGGCCAGTGGCCGCGTGAAGCTCTCGTCCGCCCTCGTCGGGGAGCTGGACAACGTGACGCCACCCGAAGGCTGGATGCCGAACGGGCACGCGCCCACCGGCAGCTGGAAGATGCGCTACCGCAGCATCGTGGCCGGCTCCACGATGCGGTACGAGCTGAATGCCACCGTCGAAGGCGAACAGCCCATGACGATGGACGGCCGCGAATGGAACACCGTGCGCGTGCGGCTGAAGGGGTGGGCCGAGAACGCGACCGGCCTGATCACCGCGCGCGCGAGCTACCAGGCCACCGCCTGGCTTTCACCGGAGCTGGGGCGCGTGGTGCGCTACGAGGTCCGTTCGCGCTCGAGCGGCAATACCGGCGGCGCCCAATTCAGCATCGACGAGCTCACGGAGCTGGTGCACGTCGCCGGCGATTGAGCGGGCGCGCGCCCGCTACTGGAAGGCGACTTCGTCGAAGCTGCGCAGCTTGCGGCTGTGCAGGCGCTGCGGGCCTTGCGCGCGGAGGATCTCGATCGCGCGCATGCCTATGCGCAGGTGCTGGTCGACGCGCTCGCGGTAGAACTGGTTGGCCATCCCCGGCAGCTTGATCTCGCCGTGCAGCGGCTTGTCGCTCACGCACAGCAGCGTGCCGTAGGGCACGCGGAAGCGGAAGCCGTTGGCGGCGATCGCCGCGCTCTCCATGTCCAGCGCCACCGCGCGGCTTTGCGAGAAGCGGCGCTGCGGCTCGTTGCCGGGGAGCAGCTCCCAGTTGCGGTTGTCTGTGCTGGCCACGGTGCCCGTGCGCATGATGCGCTTGAGGTCCGCGCCCTGGCACTGCGTGACGTCGGCCACCGCCTGCTCCAGCGCCACCTGGATCTCCGCCAGCGCCGGGATCGGAACCCACAGCGGCAACTCCTCGTCCAGCACGTGGTCCTCGCGCACGTAGCCGTGCGCCAGCACGTAGTCGCCCAGCTGCTGCGAATTGCGCAGGCCCGCGCAGTGCCCGAGCATCAGCCACGCATGCGGGCGCAGCACCGCGACGTGGTCGGTGATGTTCTTCGCATTGGACGGACCCACGCCGATGTTCACCATCGTGATGCCGTGGTGCCCCGGGCGAATGAGGTGGTAGGCCGGCATCTGCGGCAACCGCGGCGGCGGCGCGCCCAGGCTGTCGAAGGCCTCGCGCGGCAGGCCCACGCGGCGCGTCACCACGTTGCCCGGTTCGACGAAGGCGATGTACTCGCTGTCCGGACGGCTCATCTCCTCGTGACCGAGCTTCACGAACTCGTCGATGTAGAACTGGTAGTTGGTGAAGAGGACGAAGTTCTGGAACCACTCGGGAACCGTTCCCGTGTAGTGGCGCAGGCGATGCAGCGAATAGTCGGTGCGCGACGCGGTGAACAGCGACAGCGGCAGCGGCTGGCCCGGCTCGAAGCGCAGCGTGCCGTTCGCGATGCCGTCGTCCATGGTGGAGAGGTCCGGCAGGTCGAACAGGTCGCGCATCATCATGCGGCGCGCCGGCGGCAGGTTGCCCTCGATGTGGTCATGCTCGGCGAAGGAGAAGTGGATCGGCATGGGCTCGTTGCTCACGCCGATTTCCAGCGGCACGCCGTGGTTCTGGAGCAGCAGCCGGAACTGCTGCAGGTAGTAGCTCGCGTAGAGGTCGGGCCGCGTCAGCGTCGTCTCGTAGCGGCCCGCGCTCGCGACGAAACCGTAGGACAGCCCCGAGTTCTCCAGCGCCGCCTGCGGCACCACGCTGTCGGTGTGGATGCGCACGTAGGGGTAGCAGCCCCGCACGCGTCCCGGCATCGCCTCGCCGGCCACGAAGCGCTGCATCGCCTCGCGCAGGTGGTTGATCTGCTGCGCGTAGATCGCGCGCACCTGCTCGAGGGCGCTCTCCGGGTCGTTGTGGAGCGTGGGGGCGATGAAGGGCGGCATGAAGGGCATGGCGCTTATTGTGCAGCCCTCCCTCGACCGTCCCTAGGACCGGTTGGCGGTGCGCCACCGTCCTACAAGGTGTAACGGACTCCTCCGACCCGTCCATTTGCACCCGTGGACCACAGTCTGCGTCATCCAGAACGACGCCCAAGAAGGCGCAGATCAATCAAGGAGTCCAAGAAAATGACGCAAGCGTTGGCAGCCAATCCTTTCGCCCTGATGGTCGATCCCGCCGAGGTCCGGGCCCACATCGACAGGTCCGAAGAACTCACCAAACTGAGCCAACGCACCTGCCACCCGCTGGACCGCGCGGTGATCCGCTGCGCCAGCGCCGAGATCGCCGCCTTCGACGCCAAGATCGATCGCACCACGATCTACCTGCCGCCCGAAGAGGACAAGCCGGCGACCGTGACGCGCACCTACACGCGCCGCGTCAACTGAGTCAACTCACCCTGCGCGCCGGCACGCCCATGGGCGCCGGCCGCACGGGCTGCAGCGGATAGACCTGCTGCTGCCGCAGCCACACTTCATCGTCACGCCGTTCCTGGTCGCGGCGCGCCTGGTCCGCCAGGGCCCGCTGCCTGCGCAGGTCGTCGTCGCGCCGGGCCTGCTCCTCGCGGCGGGCCTGTTCGTCCCGGCGGGCCTGTTCTTCCTTGCGCTGGTCTTCCGCGTGCTTGGCCTGGTCGCGGCGCGCCAGTGCCGTCTGCTCGTCGCGCCGGGCCTGCTCCTGCAGCCGCGCGATCTGCTGCTTGCGCGCTTCGGCGATGTGCTGCGCTTCGAGCTTGCGCGCTACGGCCTCGCGCTTTTCCTCGGCGGCGCGCCTGGCCTGGGCCACGCGGCGTTCCTCCTCGGCGCGACGGGCCGCCTGCAGCCGCAAGTCCTGTTCGTGCCTGGCCTGGGCGGCCTGGCGGGCCTCTTCCGCGCGGCGGGCCTGGGCGGAGCGGCGTCGCTCCTCGGCGCGCTTCGCGTCGGCGGCGGCGACGCGGCGATCCTCGGCACGCTTCGCTTCGGCGGCGGCGCGGCGTTCGTTTTCGGCGCGCTTCGCGTCCGCGACCGAGTGGCGCTCGCTTTCCGCCCGCTTGGCATCGGCCGCGGCGCGGCGTTCGGTCTCCGCACGCCTGGCTTCGGCGGCCGCATGGCGGTCGGCCTCGCGACGGGCTTCGGCGGCGACGTGGCGATCGCTTTCGGCGCGCGCGGACTCCGCGGCGGCACGGCGGTCGGTCTCGGCCCGCGCGGCGGCAGCGCGGCGATCTTCCTCGGCGCGCTGCGCGACGCGCTGGCGCTCCTGCGCTTCGGCCTGTGCGCGCGCCTTCGCTTCGGCGTCGGCCCTGACGCGGGCCTCGGCGTCCATCTTCGCGCGGCTCTCGGCTTCCACCTTGGCGCGTGCGTCGGCCTCGGCCTTGGCGCGGACCTCTGCTTCGGCCTTGCCGCGCGCTTCGGCTTCGATCTTCGCCCGCAGCTCCGCTTCCAACTTGGCGCGCGTGTCCGCTTCCATCTTCGCGCGGGCTTCCATCTCCTTCGCGGTGGGGATCGGGGCCATGGCCGGAGCCGTCACGCGCAAGGGTGCCGCGCCGGGCACGCCGGGCACGATCTGGGCATTGGGCAGGGCTTGCGCCTTGGCGACCTGCGGCGCCGCCGCGGCGGCAGCGGCCGACGGCTGCTTCGCGCCGGGCAGGCTGGAGGCGGGACCCGTGATCACGATGTCCCGGCCGCGATTGAGGAAGGCCGGAGCCGGCGCGGCGGGCGCCGGGCCCTGCGCCGCCACGGTGGGCATGCTCACGGTCGGTTCGCCGCGCCGGCGTGCACTGGCCCAGCGATCGAAATCATCGGTGGCGGCAAACGCGGGCTGCAGGATGCGCGAGAGATTGCGATCGTGGAAGGCGAAGCGCTGGCCGTTCTTCACTTCCAGCGCTTCGCCTTTCTCGCCGTACACCACTGCCGTGCCCGATTGCACCGTGATACGCGTGACGCCCTGCTTGGGATCGACGTCGACGCGGTAGTCGCCGGGCTGGCGGGCGCGGAACGCGAGGTTGGGCGTGCCGATCTCAAAGCTGTCGCCGGGATTGATGTGCGTGACCGTCGCGATGACGGTGCCCTGCGTCAGGCTCAGCTGGGTCGCCGCATCGCCGACGTTTTCCAGGATCAGCTGGGTCTCGCCATCGAGGCGCAGCGCGTGGCCGCCGGCCTGCACTTCGGCGCGCGAGCCGCGGTCGGTCCAGAGCCGGTCACCGCGCTTGAGCAGCCGTCGCGGCTGCACGTCGTGCCATTCCTTGTCGCCCTGCGGAGCGTAGGCCACGGAGCCCTCGGCGTGCTGCAGGTGCGCCGCCGGCACCTGCACCACGTCCTGGGCCAGCGCGCTGCCGGACCAGGCAAGGGCCAGGGCTGCCAGTCCTTTGCTGAGCCGGCGGCAGCCCCGCGCGCCGGCATGTCTCTGCAGTGCGTCCATGCGCTATTGAACTGCTAAGACAGGCCGATTGCATCCTGCTGCCGTGTAAAGCCTGTAGTCCCATTCTTACGGCTGGCGACCTGCGTGAAGTTGTCACGTGGCCCGCCGGGGCCCCGGGCTTAGCCCGATACCGGCTCGCGCAGCGTCACGAACTCTTCCGCGGCGGTCGGATGGATGCCGATGGTGCTGTCGAACACGGCCTTGGTCGCCCCGGCACGCATGGCGACGGCGAAGCCCTGGACCGTCTCGCCGGCGTGCGCGCCGACCATGTGCAGCCCGACGACGCGGTCGCTGGCCGCGTCCACCACCAGCTTCATCAGCGTGCGTTCGCCGTTGCCGCTGAGCGTGTGCTTGAGCGCGCGGAAGTCCGTGCGGAAGATGCGCACGGCGCCGAAGCGCTCGCGCGCCTGGGCTTCGGTGAGGCCGACGGCGCCGATGGCGGGATGCGTGAAGACGGCGGTGGGCACCAGGTCGTACGCCATGCTGCGCTGTCCTTCGCCGAACAGCTGGTCCACGACCACCATCGCTTCGGCGAGCGCGACCGGCGTCAGCTGCAATCGGGCCGTGACGTCGCCGATCGCGAGGATGTTCGGTACGGCGGTTCGGTAGCCGTCGTCCACCGGGATCGCCCCATGAGGTGACAGCGCGATGCCCGCGGCTTCCAGCCCGAGTCCGGCGACGTTGGGGATGCGGCCGGTCGCATACAGCACGGCGTCGGTCTCCAGCACCTTGCCGTTCAGGAGCGTGACCGCCAGCCCGTCGTCCCGGCGCACGACCGCGGCCACGTCCGTGCGCAGCCGCAGGTCCACGCCGTGCTTGACGATCTCCTGCGCGAGGAAGGCCCGCACGTCGTCGTCGAACCCGCGCAGCACCTGCTCGCCGCGATAGAGCAGGCTCACCTGCGCGCCCAGGCCCTGGAAGATCGAAGCGAACTCGCACGCGATGTAGCCGCCGCCCACGACGACCAGCCGCTTCGGGAAGGGGGCGAGGTCGAACATCTGGTCCGAGGTGAGCACGTGCTCGCACCCGGGGAAATGCGGGACGGAGGGCGTGCCTCCCGCCGCGATGAGGATGTGGCGCGGGCGGAAGCGCCGCGTGCCTTCGCCCGTCGCGACCTGCACGGTCTGCGCGTCGCACAGCGTTGCCCAGCCGCGCAGCAGCTCCACGCCGGCGTCGCGCAGCAGTTTCTCGTAAACGCCATTGAGGCGCGTGATCTCCTGCGCGCGGTTGCGACGCAGGCGGCCCCAGTCCAGCGCGGGGGGCCCCAGGTCCCAGCCGAAGCCCGCCGCGTCGCGGAAGTCGTCGGCGAACTGCGCGGCCTCCGAATAGAGCTTCTTGGGGATGCAGCCCACGTTCACGCAGGTGCCGCCCAGGGCCGCGGCCTCGGCCAGGAGCACGCGCGCGCCGCGTTGCGCCGCCATGCGGGCCGCGCGGACGCCGCCGCTGCCGCCGCCGATGACGAACAGGTCGCAATCGAATCCGCTCATGCCGCTTCCTTTCATGATCCCGGGGCGCAAGGCCGGTGAGGCTCGACTGTAGGCCCCGGCTGACGACCCTGGCCCAGCCGTGCCTTTACCATCGCGCCATGACGCATGGGTCGACCTGGTACCGCAACGTGGGCCACACCAGCCTCGCGCCGGTGCGCTGGGCGGCCGCCTGGGCGCGGATCACCTTCTTCGGTGCGGTCATGGTGGTGCGCGCACTGTCCCCGCGCAGCTACAACCCGCAGGTCCGCTACAACCTGGCGCGCCACATGTACGTGGACACGGCCCCCATTCTCGGCTGGTTCACGGTGCTGATTTCCCTGTTCACGGTGATCATCACGCGCATCGTGATCGTCACCGCGGCCAGCTACGGACTTTCGCAGTACGCGCTGGAGATGGTGGTGCGCGTGCTGGTGGTGGAACTCATCCCGCTCACCGCCGCGCTGTTCGTCGCGCTGCGCACGACGATCCCCAGCGGCGCCGCGCTGGTGGAGATGCGCCGCATCGGGCACTTCCGCACCCTGCGCCGGCAGCGCCTGGACCCGATCGCGGTGGAGGTGCTGCCGCGCCTGCTGGCGGGCATCTTCGCCTGCATCACGCTGGCGGCCTTGAGCTGCGTGGTGGCGGGCGTGCTGGCCTACTTCGCCGTGTATGGCTTCACGTCGGCCGGCACGGGCGCCTACGAGCACATGGCGGGCCGCGTGTTCGACCCGCTGTTCACCTTCATCTTCGCGCTCAAGACCCTGTTCTTCGCGATCGCGGTGTCGGTGATCCCCATGGCTTCGGGCCTGAACAACATCGGGGACGACGATTCGCGCGAGAGCGCGGCGCTGCAAGGCCTGGTGCGCATGTTCGGCGTGCTGCTGATCCTCGAGGCGCTGTCCCTGGTGGGCAACTACATCTGACCATGGTCAACGATCCCAAGCGCACGCCCCCGCCCGGGCCGACTTCGCCGCCGCAGCCGGAAACGCCGGTGCAGCAGTCCGAGCCCACGGCCAAGCACGTGCCCGTGCGCAACCTGGAGCTCAAGGCCATGATGCTGCTGGCCTTCACGGTGGCGCTGATCCTCGGCGCCTCCATCTTCCTGCTGCGCGCCCGCGGCTTCTTCGACCCGAAGCAGCACCTGGTGCTGGTCACCGACAACGCCGAAGGCGTGGTCGCGGGCATGGACCTCACCTTCTCCGGCTTCCCGATCGGCAACGTGAAGCGCGTGTCGCTGGGCGAGAAGGGCAACGTGCAGATCGAGATCGACGTGCTGGAGAAGGAGGCCAAGTGGCTGCGCACCTCCAGCGTCTTCACGCTGATCAAGCCCATCATCGGCGCCACGCAGCTGCGCGCCTACAGCGGCATCCTGACCGACCCGCCGTTGCCCGACGGCGCCGAGCGGCCGGTGCTGCGCGGCGACTTCAACGAGGAAGTGGGCCGCGTGATCGGCGCGACCAAGGACGTGCTGGACAACCTGAACCAGCTCACCGCGCAGAACTCGGAGCTGAACAAGTCGATGGCGAACCTGCAGGTCTTCACCGACAAGCTGCAAAGCCGCTCGGGCGCGCTCCACGCGATCTTCGGCAACGAGGAGGACGCGCGCAAGCTCGTGGCGGCCGTGGAGCGCGCCAACGCGGCGATGGCGGAGATCCAGCGCCTGGCCGGCAACGGCGACCGCCTGGTGACCAACGCCGACGCGCGCGTGTTCGGCCCGAACGGGATCGCCACCGATGCGCAGGCCAGCATCCGCCAGCTGCAAGGCCTGCTCACCGACGCGCGCGGCAGCCTGCAGCGCGTGGACTCGGTGCTGCAGGAGGCGCAGGGCGCGGTCGGCAACGTGAACAAGGCGACCGGCGACCTGGGCAGCCTGCGCGGCGAAGTGGAAGACAACCTGCGCAAGATCGAGGACCTGATCAACGACCTCAATCGCAAGTGGCCGTTCGCCAAGGAACGGAAGATCGAGTTGCCATGAATGTCCCACCCCCGAAGCGGCCTGCGGCCGCCTCCCCCTCGAAGGGGCGCCACCAGCGGCCCGGCAGGGCCGGTTCCGCCGTGACCGCTGGACTGGCGTTGGTGTTGCTGCTCTCGGCGTGCGGCAGCAAGCCGCGCCAGCCCGACTGGCTCATGAACGCCGACGGCGCGCAGGACCGCTTCGAGCGCGCGTATCTGCAGGGCGACGACGGCGTCGCCGCCACGGAGTTCACGCGCTTGCGGACGGAAGTCGCGAGCACGGCGCAGCCGGGGCTGGTCGCGCGCGCCGAACTCACGCGCTGCGCCGTGCAGGTGGCCAGCCTCGACTTCTCGCCTTGCACCGGCTTCGAACCGCTGCGCGCCGATGCACCGGACGCCGAGCGCGCGTACGCGGATTTCCTCGCGGGGACGCTAACGTCCGGACAGGCGAAGTCGCTGCCCGATCCGTATCGCGGCATCGCCGGCGGACAGGGCGGCGCCGCGGCCCTGAAAGGCATCAAGGACCCCCTGCCGCGCCTCATCGCAGCCGGTGTGCTGCTGCGTACGGAGAAGGCCGACCCCGAGGTCCTGCAGGTCGCGGTGGACACCGCATCGGAGCAAGGCTGGCGGCGCAGCGTGATGGCCTGGCTGGGCGCGCAGGCCATGCGCGCGGAGAAGGCCGGCGCGACGGAAGAAGCGGCGCGCCTGCGCCGGCGCATGCAGCTCGCGGCCGAACAGAAGTAGCGCGCGCCTGCCCGCGCGTTGGCTGGCGCTCACCTGCACGCGTCACGGCCACGGCACGCGCCCGCCTCACGAAGGAGCAGGACGCGGCGAACCGCGCGATCTATCGCCAGAAGCACGACGCCCAGCATTCCTGATCCGCGCCGAGGGCGTGCGCAAGGTGATCGAGTAGCGCAGCTGCTTCGTCGGTGAGACCGCGTGCTGCCACTCCCAGCGTGCGGGGCCGTGCAGCAGGTAGATGGAGCGCGGCGCGGCGACCAGCTTGCGCACGTCCGCGCGCGTGCCCGTCTCCGGCGGATAAGGGCGGAAGCGCAGCACGGCGTCATTGAGCAGAGAGACGCCGACCACGTCCTCGAAGTCCGGCACGTCGCGGTGCCATCCCAGCGGTGTGCCCGGCGCGTATTCGGCAACCAGCGCGTGCGTGAAGCGCTCCGGCGCGATGCCCGCCCAGGCGCCCGCGCGTTCGCGCAGGGCATCGAGCCAGCCAGGCAGGGGCTCGGCCTCGTCCAGCCGCTGTGCGCTGTAGTCGTACTGGCCGCCATAGCTCACGACGCGCCGCCGCGCCGTGTACTGCTGGTACTTCATGTTCGCCAGCGGCAGCCGCTCGATGATCGCGACAAGCGAGGCCTCCTCTTCGCGCGAGAGGAACTCCGACTCGTAGCGCATGCCGGAAGGCAGTTCAGGCTGCGCAGTACCGGCAAAGAGCGAACCTTGTGCGTCACTCATGCCGTCAGCTTACCCGCGCGTCTTCCCCGCAGGGGCCCGTGGACCGCGCGGAATGGCATGCAGCGCGGTCTCACCTGAGGCGAGGATCCGGCTTTGCCGGTCCTCCCCTCACTGATCAGGCCACTTACAGAAGTCGCTTGCGACTTTTGTAAGTGAACAAAGAAAAAACCCGCGGCAAGCCGCGGGTCCCTGGAGCGTACGAGGCATCCACGGGCGAAACGCGAGGCGTTTCGCCCGTGCGCTGCCTCAAGGTTTCGCAGCGGTCGGAAAAGGCCAGGCGGCCTGCGGGTTCAGAGTGGTCTGAGCCGCGGGCGCTGCGGCAGTCGGGGCGGCAGAGCCACCGTTCGACTTCGCAGCAGGCTTGGCAGAAGCTTTCTTCGCAGGAGCCTTCTTCGCGGCAGCAGGCGCTTTCGCAGCCTTCTTCGCGCCGGAGGACTTCTTCGCCGCCTTCTTCGCGGTGCTCTTCTTGGCAGTCGCGCGCTTGGCGGTGGTCTTCTTCGCGGCCGACTTCTTGGCCGTGGTCTTCTTCGCCGCCTTCTTCGCGGCCGGACGCTTCGCAGCGGCCTTCTTCGCCGCCGGGCGCTTCGCAGCCGCCTTCTTCGCAGCCGGACGCTTCGCCGCAGCCTTCTTGGCGGCAGGGCGCTTGGCGGCGGACTTCTTCGCTGCCGGGCGCTTCGCCGTCGCCTTGCGGGCGGTGGACTTCTTCGCGGCCTTCTTGGCCGGGGCCTTCTTGGCGGCCGATTTCTTCGCAGTTGCCATTTCTAAATCTCCTGTTCAAGTTGACACAACATCAACCAAAGAGCACTCCGCGCATTGTTGGTAGCGCGAAGCGATCCGTGCGGTTGGGCCGTTGCCCAGCCTCACGAACACCTGCGCCCGCCACGCCCCGGCCTCTTCGTGCCGTGGTGCGTGCGGGCGTTTAACCCAAACTACCTTGCAGTTGCCGACTCAATCCCAGGAAAGAGCTCCACCCGTCTGGTATTCAATGACGCGGGTTTCGAAGAAGTTGCGCTCTTTCTTCAGGTCAATCATTTCGCTCATCCACGGGAAGGGGTTTTCCTCGTTCGGGAAAAGCGCTTCCAGGCCGATCTGCGTGGCGCGGCGATTCGCGATGTAGCGCAGGTAGCCCTTGAACATGGAGGCATTGAGGCCCAGCACGCCGCGGGGCATGGTGTCCTCGGCGTAGCGGTACTCGAGTTCGACAGCTTTCTGGAACAGGCCCTTGATCTCCGACTTGAAGTCGGCGGTCCACAGGTGCGGGTTCTCGAGCTTGATGGTGTTGATCAGGTCGATGCCGAAGTTGCAGTGCATCGACTCGTCGCGCAGGATGTACTGGTACTGCTCGGCGGCGCCGGTCATCTTGTTCTGCCGGCCCAGCGCCAGGATCTGGGTGAAGCCGACGTAGAAGAACAGGCCTTCCATCAGGCAGGCGAAGACGATCAGGCTCTTGAGCAGCTTCTGGTCGGCTTCCGGCGTGCCGGTGTGGAAGTTGGGATCCATGATCGCCTCGATGAAGGGGATCAGGAATTCGTCCTTGTCGCGGATCGACTGCACCTCGTGGTAGGCGTTGAAGATCTCGCTTTCGTCCAGGCCCAGCGACTCCACGATGTACTGGTAGGCGTGCGTGTGGATCGCTTCCTCGAAGGCCTGGCGCAGCAGGAACTGGCGGGCTTCGGGCGCCGTGATGTGGCGGTAGGTGCCCAGCACGATGTTGTTGGCGGCCAGCGAGTCGGCCGTCACGAAGAAGCCGAGGTTGCGCTTGATGATGCGGCGCTCGTCCTCGGACAGACCGTTCGGGTCCTTCCACAGGGCGATGTCGCGGTTCATGTTCACTTCCTGCGGCATCCAGTGGTTGGCGCAGGTGGCCAGGTACTTCTCCCAGGCCCACTTGTACTTGAAGGGGACGAGCTGGTTGACGTCGGTGTGGCCGTTGATGATGCGCTTGTCGGCGGCGCTCACGCGCCGCGTGCTGGCCTGCGCGGTGTCGCGCGGCTGCGTGACGATGGGTGCGACCGCCACGGGAGCGGTCGCGCCGTCGTCGAGCGTGCGCAATGCGGGCTGGGGAGTGGGAACGGCCTGCGCGAGCGGTGAATGCATCGCCTCGCGGTTGGTGGCTAAACCGCTGCTCACGGGCTTTGACGGTGTGGGCGTGACTTCGTCGTCCCAGGTCAACATAGGTGTTCCAGTGCTCGGATTATGCGAGCCCGGATGCGCGAATCAAAGTGTCCGTTCACATCCGGGTCGCATTTTGTTGCTTCATTGCATCGGCGTTCTGTCGGAGAACGCCGATACCTCTTTCATTTCGCGCGTGCTGATCTTCGATCGACACATCCCCGACCTTCATGCGGCGCGCGATGCTCGAACACACGCACCGCAATCCAGTGCCACCGCGGAACCGGCCTTGCCGGGCCGCGGGTGGCGTCCCCTTGAGGGGGAGGCGGCCGCAAGGCCGCTTCGGGGGTGGGCCAATTTCACTGGCACGCTTCGCACGTCGGATCGTCGATGCCGCAGAACTTGATGTCGGTCGCGGGCGTCGCACCCGGTGCGCTCGCTGCCTCGATCTGCGCGCGCGCCGCGGCGGCCGCCGCTTCCATCGCGCTGATCGCGCCTTCGCCGGTGTGCGCCGAGCCCGCGTGCATGCCGCTTCCCGCGTTCCCGTTGCTCACCGCGTTCAGCCGGCCCGACTGGATCGTGGACTTCTCCGCCTGCGTCGCGCTGGTCGTGCGCAGGTAGTAGGTCGTCTTCAGTCCGCGCAGCCACGCGAGCTTGTAGGTCTCGTCCAGCTTCTTGCCGGAGGCGCCCGCCATGTAGATGTTCAGGGACTGCGCCTGGTCTATCCACTTCTGGCGGCGCGCGGCGGCTTCGACCAGCCACACCGGCTCGACTTCGAAGGCCGTCGCGTACAGCGCCTTGACTTCCTGCGGCACGCGGTCGATGGGACGCAGCGAACCGTCGAAGTGCTTGAGGTCCATCACCATCACGTCGTCCCACAGGCCCAGGCGCTTCAGGTCGCGCACCAGGTAGTGGTTGATGACGGTGAACTCGCCGGACAGGTTGGACTTGACCGAGAGGTTGCCGAAGCAGGGCTCGATCGAGGCGTCCACGCCGATGATGTTGGAGATGGTCGCGGTCGGGGCGATGGCCACGCAGTTGCTGTTGGGCATGCCGTCGGCGGCGATCTTCTTGCGCAGCGCGTCCCAGTCCAGCGTCGCGGAGCGGTCGACGTCCACGTACTGCTCGCCGCGGGCGTCCGCCAGCAGGTCCAGCGTGTCCAGCGGCAGCACGCCCCGGTCCCACAGAGAGCCCTTGTAGCTGGAGTACTTGCCGCGCTCGCGGGCCAGTTCGGTCGACGCCCAGTAGGCGTAGTAGCAGACCGCCTCCATCGACTCGTCGGCGAACTGGATCGCTTCCTTCGACGCGTAGGGGATGCGCAGCTCGTACAGCGCGTCCTGGAAGCCCATGACGCCCAGGCCGACCGGGCGGTGGCGCATGTTGGAGTCGCGGGCCTTCTTGACGGCGTAGTAGTTGATGTCGATCACGTTGTCGAGCATCCGCATCGCCGTCGTGATGGTGCGCTTCAACTTGTCCTGATCGACCTTGCCGTCCTTCAGGTGCTGCAGCAGGTTCACGGAACCGAGGTTGCACACGGCCGTCTCGGTGTCGCTGGTGTTCAGCGTGATCTCGGTGCACAGGTTGGACGAGTGCACGACGCCGGCGTGCTGCTGCGGCGAGCGCACGTTGCAGGCGTCCTTGAACGTGATCCAGGGATGGCCGGTCTCGAACAGCATCGAGAGCATCTTGCGCCACAGGTCGCTGGCCGGGATGGTCTTGCTGGGCTTGATCTCGCCGCGCCTGGCCTTCTCCTCGTAGGCCAGGTAGGCGCGCTCGAACTCGGCGCCGAACTTGTCGTGCAGGTCGGGCACGGAGGAGGGCGAGAACAGCGTCCACTCGCCCTTTTCCATCACGCGTCGCATGAAGAGGTCGGGAATCCAGTTGGCCGTGTTCATGTCGTGCGTGCGGCGGCGGTCGTCGCCGGTGTTCTTGCGCAGCTCGAAGAACTCTTCCACGTCCAGGTGCCAGGTTTCCAGGTAGGCGCAGACGGCGCCCTTGCGCTTGCCGCCCTGGTTCACCGCCACGGCGGTGTCGTTGACCACCTTCAGGAAAGGCACGACGCCCTGCGACTCGCCGTTGGTGCCCTTGATATGGGAGCCCAGCGCCCGCACGCGGGTCCAGTCGTTGCCCAGGCCGCCCGCGAACTTGGACAGCAGCGCGTTTTCCTTGATCGACTCGTAGATGCCGTCCAGGTCGTCCGGCACCGTGGTCAGGTAGCAGGACGACAGCTGCGAGCGCAGCGAGCCGGCGTTGAACAGCGTCGGCGTGGATGACATGAAGTCGAAGCTGGACAGCACTTCGTAGAACTCGATGGCGCGGGCTTCGCGGTCGATCTCGTTGAGCGCCAGGCCCATGGCCACGCGCATGAAGAAGGACTGGGGCAGCTCGATGCGCGACTTCCGCACGTGCAGGAAGTAGCGGTCGTACAGGGTCTGCAGGCCCAGGTAGTCGAACTGAAGGTCGCGTTCGGCCTTGAGGGCGCCGGCCAGCTTCTGCAGGTCGAACTGCAGCAGCCTTTCGTCCAGCAGTTCGTTCTCCACGCCCTTCTTGATGAACAGCGGGAAGTTGTCGGCGTAGGCTTCGGCGCGCTCGGCGGGGGCCACTTCGCGCCCAACCACTTCCTTGAAGATCGTGTGCAGCAGCAGGCGCGCGGTGACGAAGGTGTAGTCCGGCTCCTTCTCGATCAGCGTGCGGGCGGCCAGGATGGAGGCCTTGTAGACCTCGTCCAGCGGCACGCCGTCGTACAGGTTGCGCTGCGTCTCGGCGTAGATGGGATCGGGCTTCACGTCGGCGCCCAGGCCGGCGCAGGAAGCGAGGATCAGCGCGCGCAGGCCTTCGGTGTCCAGCGGCACGCGCTGGCCGCGGTCCAGCACGTGGAACTGCGGCGCGGCGGGCGCCTGCTCCTGCGCCTGCTTGGAGCGCTCCTGCGCGCGGCGTTCGCGATAGAGGACGTAGGCGCGCGCGACCTCGTGGTGGCCGCCGCGCATCAGGCCCAGTTCGGCCGCGTCCTGGATGTCCTCGATGTGGAAGGTGCCGCCGCCGGGACGCGAACGCACCAGCGCGCGCACGACCTGCTGCGTGAGCACGTCCACCGTCTCGCGCACGCTGGCCGAAGCCGCGCCCTGCGTGCCGTGCACGGCCAGGAAGGCCTTCATCATCGCCACGCCGATCTTGCTCGGCTCGAAGGGGACCACCGCGCCGTTGCGTCGGATGATCTGGTAATGCGCCAGGGCGGAGGCGGCAGGCTGGCCGGCAGCGGCCAGGGGGGCGGCACCGACGGTGCCGGCGTGCGGGGCGGTGGAGGGGCCCAGGGCAGGTTGCATGCGTGTTCCTCGTGCTGCAGTTGTTCTTTGGGGGGTGCGAAGTGTAGCGTCACCCACTCGTGCGAGGCACTATATCTAGTGTCTCACGGGCTATCAAGCACTAGATCTAGTGGTTGACGCTGAGAAATCGGTGCACCACCTGTGGACAAGGCTGTGGAACGCCTGTGATGCGGGTTTGCACTCCGGATGCGACGCGCAAAGCGTGAACTGCTTCGCGACGGATGCGTTGCAGGCTAGCAACCCGCGGTGGGGAAGTACTCGCGCGGCCAGCCCAGTTCGCGTTGCAGCGCGGCCCAGTCGAAGCCCGGGCCAGGGTCTTTCTTGCGCACGGGCGCGATGTGCTCGTGCCCCGCGACATGGCGGATCGGGTAGTGCTGCGCGAGCGCCGCGCACACGACGGCGAGCTGCTCGTACTGCGCGTCCTCGAAGGTCTCGCCCTCCAGGCCTTCGAGTTCGATGCCCACCGAATCGTCGTTGCAGTCGTCGCGCCCGCGGTAGCTGGACGCGCCCGCGTGCCACGCGCGCTGGTCGCAGCTGACGAACTGCAGCAGCGCGCCGTCGCGGCGGATGAAGAAGTGCGCCGAGACCTGTATGCCGCGGATCTGCTGGAAGTACGGGTGCGCGTCCCAGTCCAGCGTGTTGGTGAACAGGCGCTGCACCTCGTCGCCGCCGTAGACGCCGGGCGGCAGGCTGATGGAATGCACGACGACCAGGTCCACCAGCGCGAGCGCCGGGCGCGGGCCGAAGTTGGGCGAGGCGATGCGGTGCGCGAAGCGGTACCAGCCGTCCTGCCAGAGCGCGTCGCCCGCGGGATCAGGCGTTGGAGCTGCCGTCATCCGGATCTTCGTGCCCCGGCGTGGCGATCGCCAGGCGCGCGATGCGGTAGCGGATCTGGCGCAGGGACAGTCCCAGGCGCTGGGCTGCCGCCGTGCGGTTGAAGTTGGTCTCGCGCAGCGCCTTCACCAGGATCTCGCGCTCCTGCTGGTCCAGGTAGGCCTGCAAGTCCTTGGGGACGGCGGCCGCCGCGGCGGCCACCGGCGCGGCGGGGGCCGCGACCGGCGCGGCTGCCGGTTCGGCCGCGGGCAGGGGCGTCATGGCGGAAGGCGCGAAGTCCACCTGCAGCTGCGTGCCGTCGGACAGCGCGAGCGCGCGGTGCAGCAGGTTCTCGAGCTCGCGCACGTTGCCGGGCAGGGGATGCGTCTGCAGTTGCTCCAGCACGTGGGGCGACAGCTGCGGCGCCGTCATGCCGGTCTCCTGTGCGATGCGCGCCAGCAGCGCCTCGCACAGCGCGGGCAGGTCCTCGCGCCGCTCGCGCAGCGGCGGCACCAGGATCTCGATCACGTTCAGGCGGTAGAACAGGTCCTGGCGGAAGCGGGCGGCCTGCACTTCGGTGGCGAGGTCCTTGTGCGTGGCGCTCACGATGCGCACGTCCACCGCGTCTTCCTGCGTGGAGCCGAGCGCGCGCACCTGGCGCTCCTGGATCGCGCGCAGCAGCTTGGACTGCATGGGCACCGGCAGGTCGCCGATCTCGTCGAGGAACAGCGTGCCGCCGCGCGCCGCCTGGAAGTAGCCTTCGCGGTCGGCCGCGGCGCCGGTGTACGAGCCTTTCTTCGCGCCGAAGAATTCCGCCTCGAGCAAGGTCTCGGGAATGGCGCTGCAGTTCACCGCGACGAAGGGTCCGTCGGCGCGATGGCTGCAGGCGTGGATGGCGCGCGCGACCAGCTCCTTGCCGGTGCCGGACTCGCCGCGCACCAGCACGGGCGCCATGCTGCGCGCCACCTTGGCGATGCGTTCCTTGACCAGGCGCATGGGCGCCGAGTCGCCCACCAGCCGCATCAGCGCGCCATGGCCGCCGGTGCGCTCGCCGGCCGCGGCCGCGGGGCGCGCGACGCGCCGCTCGGGCGCGCCGCCTTCCTGGATCGCCGAGGCGACCACGGTGCGGAACTGCTTCAGGTCCACCGGCTTGGTGAGGTAGTCGAAGGCGCCCGCCTTGAGCGCTTCCACCGCGTTCTCGGCGGAGCCGTAGGCCGTCATCACGACGCAGCGCTCGGGCCGCTGCTGCGTCACCATCCGCTGCAGCAGGTCCATGCCCAGTCCGTCGGGCAGGCGCATGTCGGTGATCACCGCGTCGAAGCGTTGCTGCTCCAGCAGCGCGCATGCTTCGCCTAGCGTGCCGGCGGCGTCGACGCGGTAGCCCTCGCGCAACAGCGTGAGCTCGTACAGCGTGCGCAGGTCCGGTTCGTCGTCGACGACCAGGACGTGAGCGGGGGGAGCGACGGCAGCCATCAGGCGCGTATTGTGCCCAAGGGCACGAGTCCTGACACCTGGGTCGTGCGCGTGCGGAATGTCACGCTGAAGCAGTTTCCCTCCCGCCCGCTGCCGTCAGGCGCGGTCGTGCGTGCATAGGTGATCAGCGCACCGTGGCGGTCGCACAACTCGCGGCAGATGTAGAGGCCCAGTCCGCTGGAGCGGCTTTCGGAGGAGAAGAAGGGTTCGAACAGGTGGCGCTGCACGCCGGGGTCCAGCGGCGCGCCGTCGCTCCACACCTGCAGGCGCGCCTGCCCCAGTTGCAGGTCGGTGGCGGCGACGATCGCGCCGCGCGTGCGCGACGCATAGCGCAGCGCGTTGTCCAAGAGGTTTACGAGGATGCGGCGCAGGTGCTCGCCGTCGAAGGCCGCCCAGGCGCCGCTGGAGCCTGGCAGCAGTTGCACGCGCTCGCCGGCTTCGGTGTGGCGCAGCCACTCGCCGGCCAGCGTCTGCACCATCTGGTCCAGTTCCAGCCAGTCCGTGGTCGGCGTCTCCAGGCGCGCGAGGTTCAGGATTTCCTCCACGATCTGCGACAGGCGCTGCGTGTTCTTGCGCACGAGCGCGGCGAGCTGCTGCTGGCCCGGGTCGCTGAGCTCCTCGGCGAGCAGGCCGTTCGCCTGCGCGATCGCCGCCAGCGGGTTGCGGATCTCGTGCGCCACCGCCGCGGACATGCGACCCATCGCGGCGAGCTTCTCGGTGCGCAGCTGCGCCTCGGCCTCGCGCAGGTCCTGCAGGAACATCACGCACAGCGTCTGGCTGTAGGGGTCGTGGGGCGGCGTGAGCCGCGTGCGCACGCGCAGGTGCAGGCGTTCGCCCGGAGCGAGATCGAGCGCGATCTCCTCCGTGTACGACTCGCCGCTGTCGAAGGTGCGCTGCGCCAGCGCCGCGAGCGGCTTCCAGCCGGGACGCGACACCAGCGCCAGCGAGGCGGGGGCCTCGCGCGCCTGCCATCCCAGCAGGTTGCGCGCGGCGGGGTTGGCCGCCTGGATGCGCCAGTCCATGCCCACCACCAGCAGGCCGTCGTTCAGCGTGTCGATCACGAGTTCGTTCACGTGCGCCTGCGTGCGCGCGGCCGACAGGCTCTGGCGGGCCGCCTTCTCCTCGCGCGCGAGGCGGATCGCCAGCTGGTTGGCCAGCAGGGCCACCACGAAGTAGCCACCGCCGGCGAGGCCGGCCTGCACCATGCGCGCGGTGTGGTCGGCGAGTTCCAGCGACTGCAGCCAGCCGTCCGCGAGCAGCAGGAGGGTCACGCCCGCGGCCGTGCCCAGCGCAAGCAGCGTGGAGCCCAGCACGGAGGCCGTGAGCACCGGCAGCGCGAACAGCGGCGAGAAGTTCAGGCCGGCGGCCTGCAGGAAGTGCAGCGTCGAGAACGCGATCAGGTCGATGCCGATCGTCGAGACCCATTGCGGATCGAAGCTGCGGCCCGGCGCGGCGGGCCGCGTGAACAGGCGCACGGCCAGCGAGGCCGCGAGGTAGGCGCCGCACAGCGCGAGCTGCCACCAGTCCACGGGCGCGATGCCCATGGCCATGAGGCCGCCCATCAGCACCAGCAGCATCACCGCCACGCCGATGCGCGCCACCATGAACCCGAGCCACAGCCGGTGGAAGGGCGAGCTTTCCGGCGCCGAGGGCAGCAACGCCGGCGCATCCCAGGTCCAGGTCGAATGGCTCCAGGAAGAGTGAGGGCGGCTGGGCGGGGCCATGGTGTTCCTTCAGCCGCCGCCGCGCAGCCGGTGCTCCTGCCCGCAGTAGAAGCGGCCGTCGCCGCCGCGCACGGCGTCGGGCTGCGGCAGGTGCAGCCCGCACACGGCGCAGCTCACCATGGGCTGCGGCGCGGGGGGCGCCGAGCGAGAGCCGGAGCCGCCGCGTTCCACGCGGTTGTTGCGCCACACGAGGTAGGCGATGTACAGGACGGCGAAGAGGACCAGGTATTTCATGGCGTGCGCCCGAGCACGACTTCCAGCACGAAGCGCGAGCCGACGTAGGCCAGCAGCAGCAGCACGGAGCCGACGTAGATCACGTTGACGGCGCGACGCCCGCGCAGGCCGAAGCGCAACCGCCCCAGCAGCAGGGTCGCGAACACGAACCAGGACAGGACCGAGAACACGGTCTTGTGGTCCCAGCGCCAGGCGCGCCCGTAGAGGGCCTCGGAGAAGAAGATGCCCACGATGAGCGTCGCCGTGAGCAGCACGAAGCCGGCGGTGGCGAAGCGGAAGGTCAGGCGCTCCAGCGTGAGCAGCGGCAGGCCCGCCTGCGGCTCGGCGCCTTGGCGGATGCTGCGCTCCACCCGCTGCAGCATCCAGGCGTGCACGGCCGCCGCGGCGAACAGGCCGTAGCAGGCGACGCCCAGCGCGAGATGCAGCGGCAGCCACGGCGAGGCGCTCACGTGCAGCGGCGCGCCGGGAAAGGCCAGGGCCAGCAGCACGGCGGCCGCGCCCAGGCCCGAGAGCGCCCAGCGCGCGCGCAGTTGCGGGAACATCTGGCGCTCCACCGCATACACGGTGAGCACCAGCCAGGCGGTGACCGAGAGCGCCGGCGCGAAGCCGAAGCGGGGCTGCCCCATCAGGCTGGTGGCCAGTGCCCCGGCGTGCAGCAGCCACGCGGCCAGGATGGCCCTGCGCGACGCCGCTTCGCCCAGCCGCGCGGCGCCGGCGGCCGCAACCGCATAGGCGGCCGCGGCGGCCAGGGAGAGCGCCACACCCGCAGGGGACGCACTGGATAAAATCATGGTTCGAGTTTAGCCCCTGGCCCTCGCGCACCCCTCGCGCGGTTCCGGGCCTGTGGCGCCACCCCCACTTCCTTCCATCCCATGGCCACCTCCGCCCTCAGCGACAAACTATCCCGCCTCGTGAAGCAGATGCGCGGCCAGGCCCGCATCACCGAAGACAACGTGCAGGAGATGCTGCGCGAAGTGCGCATGGCGCTGCTGGAGGCGGACGTCGCGCTGCCCGTGGTGCGCGACTTCATCGCCCGCGTCAAGGAAAAGGCCCTGGGCCAGGAGGTGGTGGGATCGCTCAATCCCGGCCAGGCCCTGGTCGGCATCGTGCACCGCGAGCTGGTCGCCACCATGGGCGCCGGCATCAGCGACATCAACCTGGCGGCCCAGCCGCCGGCGGTGATCCTGATGGCCGGCCTGCAGGGCGCGGGCAAGACGACCACGACCGCCAAGCTCGCCAGGCACCTGATCGAGAAGCGCAGGAAGAAGGTGCTGACCGTCTCGGGCGACGTGTACCGGCCCGCCGCCATCGAGCAGCTGAAGACGGTGACCAGGCAGGCGGGCGCCGAGTGGTTCCCCAGCACGCCGGACCAGAAGCCGGTGGACATCGCGCTGGCCGCGCTGGACTTCGCGCGCAAGCAGTACTTCGACGTGCTGCTGGTGGACACGGCGGGCCGCCTCGCGATCGATGAAGCCATGATGCGCGAGATCCGCGAGCTGCACGCGGCCATCAAGCCGGTGGAGACGCTGTTCGTCGTCGACGCCATGCAGGGCCAGGACGCGGTCAACACGGCCAAGGCCTTCAAGGAGGCGCTGCCGCTCACGGGCATCATCCTCACCAAGCTCGATGGCGACTCGCGCGGCGGCGCGGCGCTGTCGGTGCGGCAGGTGACGGGCGCGCCCATCAAGTTCGCGGGCACCAGCGAGAAGATCGACGGCCTGGAAGTCTTCGATGCGGAGCGTCATGCGGGCCGCATCCTGGGCATGGGCGACATCGTGGCGCTCGTCGAGCAGGTGCAGGCCGGCGTGGACATCGAAGCCGCGCAGAAACTGGCGGCCAAGGTCAAGAGCGGCGAGGGCTTCGACCTCAACGACTTCCTGATGCAGCTGCAGCAGATGAAGCAGATGGGCGGCCTGTCCACGCTGATGGACAAGATGCCCGCGCAGATGCAGGCCAAGGCCGGCCAGGTGGACATGGCGAAGGCCGAGCGCGACGTCCGCCGCAAGGAAGGCATCATCTGCTCGATGACGGCGCAAGAGCGCCGCAAGCCCGAGATCATCAAGGCCACCCGCAAGCGCCGCATCGCCGCCGGCGCCGGCGTGCAGGTGCAGGAAGTCAACCGCCTGCTCAACGAGTTCGAGCAGATGCAGACCATGATGAAGAAGATGAAGGGCGGCGCGATGATGAAGCTCATGCGCCGCATGGGCGGCAAAGGCGGCATGCCAAAGCTTCCGTTCTAGGCCTTCGGCCCAGAACGGCATTGCCGGTCTCACGAACCCCCTCTCCCCATCCCTCTCCCCCGAGGGGGAGAGGGAGCAGAACACTGGATACTTCGCGCACCATGAACCTCGTCGACAGCTTCGCCGACATCTCCCGCTTCGTCGCGCTGCGGCGCGACATCCACATGCACCCGGAGCTGGGCTTCGAGGAGCACCGCACTTCGCAGATCGTGGCCTCGAAGCTGCGCGAGTGGGGCATCGAAGTGCACGAAGGCGTCGCCGGGACCGGCGTCGTGGGCGTGCTTCGCAACGGGAACGGCAAGCGCAGCATCGGGCTGCGCGCCGACCTCGACGCCTTGCCGCTGCAGGAAGAAAACCAGTTCGCGCATCGCTCGCGCCACGACGGCCGCATGCATGCCTGCGGCCACGACGGCCACACGACCATGTTGCTGGCCGCGGCCTGGCATCTGGCGCAGGCGCGCGACTTCGACGGCACCGTGAACTTCATCTTCCAGCCGGCCGAGGAGATGGGCAAGGCCGGTGCGCTGAAGATGATCCAGGAGGGGCTTTTCGAACGCTTTCCCTGCGAGGCGGTGTTCGCGCTGCACAACTTCACGGTCCCCACCGGGCACTTCGCGCTGAACCCCGGGCCGCTCATGGCCTCCAGCAACACCTGGAAAGTGACGCTGCACGGCCGCGGCACGCACGCGTCGCAGCCGCACACGGGCGTCGACCCGGTCGCCGCGGTCATCGACCTGGGCCAGCAACTGCAGACGCTGGTGGCGAAGGTGATCCCGTCGACCGAGCGCGCTCTGCTCGCCGTGACGCAGATCCAGGGCTCGGGCGCGCCCAACGTGATCCCCGACGAAGCCTGGGTGGGCGGCACGGCGCGCACCTTCTCGGTGGAAGCGACCGACAGGATCGAAGCCGGCGTCCGGCGCCTGGCCGAAGGCATCGCGGCGGCGCACGGCTGCCGCGCCGACGTGGCCTTCCGGCGCGCGTCGCCGCCGGTGGTGAACCACGAACGCGAAGCGCGCTTCGCGGCTGAAGTGATGCGCGAGATCGTGGGCGCCGGCCAGGTCGACGACGCCTTTCCCGCCGTGATGGCCGCGGAGGACTTCGCCCACATGCTGCGCGTGAAGCCGGGCTGCTACGCCTTCATCGGCAATGGCGACGGCGGCCACCGCCTGCCGGAGCACGGGCCCGGGCCTTGCATCATCCACAACACCTCGTTCGACTTCAACGACGAGATCATCCCCGTCGGCGCCAGCTACTTCGTGCGGCTGGCGCAAAAATGGCTTGCCCAACCCTGATCAAGGAGCAGTTCCCGATGTCGTTCGTCCCGACCCGCCGCGCCGTCCTCGCGCTCGCCCTCGCCGCCACGGCGGCCTCCCCCGCGTTCGCCGAGCGCGTGATCCGCATCGTCGTGCCCTTCGGGCCCGGCGCGGTGCAGGACACGGTGGCCCGCACGTTCAGCCAGGAACTGGGGCAGGCGCTGGGCGCGACCGTGATCGTGGAGAACCGGCCCGGCGCCGGCGGTACGGTGGCCACGATGGCGGTGGCCAGGACCACCGACAACAATACGCTGGTGCTGGCCGCGGCGAGCCACACGCTCGCGGGCCACTTGTACGCCAGGCTGGGCTACGACCCGATCAAGGACTTCAGGGGCGTCGCCTACATCGGCAACTCCGGCTACGTGATCGCGGCGCCGGGCAACCTGGGCGTGAACACGCTGGCCGACTACGTGAAGCTGCTCAAGGCGAAGCCCGGGCAGTTCAACTACGCCTCGGCCGGCAACGGCAGCGCGACGCACCTGGGCATGGCCTACTTCCTCGCCAGGGCGGGGGCCGAGATGCAGCACGTGCCGATGAAGTCCACCGGCGACGCCGTGAACGAAGTGCTTGCCGGACGCGTGCAGGGCGTCGTGCCGGCGCTCGTCGGCGTCATGGGCTTCAAGAACGACGCGCGCATCAAGCTGCTTGCCTACACGGGCGCGCAACGCTCGAAGTTCCTGCCGGAGCTGCCAACGGTGGCCGAAGCCGGCGTGCCGGGCTACAAGTTCGATTCCTGGTTCGGCCTGCTGGCGCCCGCGAGCATGCCGAAGGCGGAGGTGGAGAAGATCAACGCCGCGATGAACAAGGTGCTGGCCGATCCCGCGGTGCAGGAGCGGCTGACGCGCCTGGGCGTCGAAGGCGGAACGATGTCGGTGGACGCCTTCCAGAAACTGCTGCGCGCGGACGACGAGCAGGCGGCGGTACTGGTGAAGGCGTCTGGGGCGCGGATCGAGTGAAGGCGGGAGCGGGAGCGGGAGCGGACTACCGGACGCAGAGGGCGCAAAGGGTACGCAGAAATCGCAAAAGGAAAACCATTGAAGGTCTTTTCTGCGTCCTCTGCGTCCGGATGCCCGTCTTCGGAGGCCGGCCTCTCGTAAGTTTCAGGCCGCCAGCTTCTCGCTGACCAGCACCTCGGCGCGCAGCGAATGCGGCATCGCCTGCGTGATGGTCACGTCGATCATCTGGCCCACCAGCCGTTGCGGGCCGGCGAAGTTGACGATGCGGTTGCACTCGGTGCGGCCCATCAGCTCGTTCGGGTCCTTGCGTGACGGGCCCTCGACCAGGATGCGCTGCACGGTGCCCACGCGGCTGGCGCTGATGCGCTGCACGTTTTCTTCCAGCACCGCCTGCAGGTGCTGCAGGCGCTTGAGCTTCACCGCGTGCGGCGTGTCGTCGTGCAGGGCCGCCGCCGGCGTGCCGGGGCGCGGGCTGAAGATGAAGGAGAAGCTCGCGTCGTAGCCGACGTCGTCCACCAGCTTCATCATCCGGCCGAAGTCTTCCTCGGTCTCGCCGGGGAAGCCCACGATGAAGTCGGACGACAGCGAGAGCTGCGGCCGCACGGCCCGCAGCTTGCGGATCGTGTGCTTGTATTCCATGGCGGTGTAGCCGCGCTTCATCGCCATCAGGATGCGGTCGCTGCCATGCTGCACCGGCAGGTGCAGGTGGCTCACCAGCTGCGGCACCTTGGCATAGACGTCGACGAGGCGCTGCGTGAACTCGTTGGGATGGCTGGTGGTGTAGCGGATGCGCTGGATGCCGGGGATCTCCGCCACGTACTCGATCAGCAGCGCGAAGTCCGCGATCTCGCTCGTGTCGCCCATCCTGCCGCGGTAGGCATTCACGTTCTGCCCGAGCAGCGTCACTTCCTTCACGCCCTGGTCGGCGAGGCCGGCGACCTCGGTGAGCACGTCCTCGAAGGGGCGCGAGACTTCCTCGCCGCGCGTATAGGGCACCACGCAGTAGCTGCAGTACTTGGAGCAGCCTTCCATGATGGACACGAAGGCCGACGCCCCGTCCACGCGCGCGGGCGGCAGGTGGTCGAACTTCTCGATCTCGGGGAAACTGATGTCCACCTGCGGGCGCTGCTGCTTCTCGCGTTGCGCCAGCAGCTCGGGCAGCCGGTGCAGCGTCTGCGGGCCGAACACCACGTCGACGTAGGGCGCGCGCTCGATGATCGCCGCGCCTTCCTGGCTGGCGACGCAGCCGCCCACGCCGATCAGCACGCCCTTCTGCTTCAGGTGCTTCACGCGCCCGAGGTCGGAGAACACTTTTTCCTGCGCCTTCTCGCGCACCGAACAGGTGTTGAACAGGATCAGGTCGGCCTGCTCGGGATCCTGCGTGGGCTCGTAGCCTTCGGCCGCCTTCATCACGTCCGCCATCTTGTCCGAGTCGTACTCGTTCATCTGGCAGCCGAAGGTCTTGATGTAAACCTGCTTCATCGCGGCCTCACTTCAAGGCGAGCCAGCGCGCGGACCAGATCGCATTCAGCAGGTCGTAGAAGCGCTTGTAGCCGTTCGGGTCGCCGGTGCTCACGCCGCCGACCTTCGCGTATTCGTCGGAGTTGAGCAGCCACACCTCGTGCACCAGGCCTGCGGTGTCGCGGCGGTACACCGTGTAGAGGGTCTGCCCGGCCACGGCGCCGGTGAGCACCAGCATGTTGTTGCGGTCGTGGATGCGCACGCCGGGGGAGAAGCGGTCGTCCTTGCCATCCACCGTGATCATGGGGGGCGTGGCGCTCACGGCGATCAGGCCGGGCTTCACGTTCTGCGGCGCGTCGCGCATGACGGCCTGCGCGCCGGCCGAAACGGCCACGAGCGCGAGCAGCGCGGAGAAAAGGAATCGGGTCCAGCGGTTCATGGTGTAGATCCAGAGGCTGTGAAAAGACGAAGGCACTGTGCGGGACAGTGCCTTCGGTGTCAACGCGGGCGTTGTGTTCTGGTGGCGCTTCAGGGATTCGAACCCCGGACCTGCGGATTATGATTCCGTCGCTCTAACCGGCTGAGCTAAAGCGCCTAGCCCTCCATTATAAGGAGAAAATTCGACCGCCGTCGGGGAGAGGCACGAGCGGGAACGGAGGCGGACTTCCGAACGCGAAGGGCGGCGGTTTCGCAAAGGACGCGAAAGAGCATCCTTCAAAGGTTTTTTCTGCGTCTTCCGCGAAACCTTTGCGTCTTCTGCGTCGGATGTGGGGCTTCAGCGGTGCTTGAACGCAGGCTTGCGCTTGTTCACGAAAGCATCCATCCCTTCCTTCTGGTCCTCGGTCGCGAACAGGGCGTGGAACATGCGGCGCTCGAACATCACGCCGTCCGCCAGGCCGCTCTCGAAGGAGCGGTTCACCGATTCCTTGGCCGCGAGCACGGCGAGCTGCGAGTAGTCGCAGATCTGCAGGGCGGCGCCCAGCGCTTCTTCCATCAGCTTGTCCAGCGGCACGATGCGGCTCACGAGGCCCGCGCGCTCCGCTTCGATCGCGTCCATCATGCGGCCCGTGAGCGCCATGTCCATCGCCTTGGCCTTGCCCACCGCGCGCGGCAGGCGCTGCGTGCCGCCGGCGCCGGGGATGATGCCCAGCTTGATCTCGGGCTGGCCGAACTTCGCGTTGTCGGCGGCGATGATGAAGTCGCACATCATCGCGAGCTCGCAGCCGCCGCCCAGCGCGAAGCCGCTCACGGCCGCGATCACCGGCTTGCGCACGGAGCGGATGGTCTCCCAGTTGCGCGTGATGTAGTCGCCCTTGTAGACGTCGGCGAAGGTGTAGCTTGCCATCCCGCCGATGTCGGCGCCCGCTGCGAACGCCTTCTCGCTGCCGGTCAAGATCATGCAGCCGATGGCTTCGTCGGCGTCGAAGGCCTTCAGGGCCTGGCCCAGCTCGTCCATCAAGCCGTTGTTGAGGGCGTTGAGCTGCTTGGGCCGGTTCAGCGCGATCACGCCGACCTTGCCCGCTTCCGTGCGCACGTCGATGAATTCGTAGGCCATGCCGTTCTCCTGCGATGCGGCAACTATACCCAAGGGAAACCATGCTCCGGACGCGCGCGCGGCGGGTGCTAGATTCGCCGTCAAGGAGAAACACCATGAGCGAAGCCACCGTGCTGTACGAGGCGCGGGGCAGCGTGGCGGTCGTCACGCTGAACCGGCCCCAGGCCCTCAACAGCTTCACGCGCCAGATGCACCGCGACCTGTGGGCCGCGCTGGACCGCATCAACGGCGACAAGGCCATCCGCGCCGCCGTGCTCACCGGCGCGGGCCGCGGCTTCTGCGCCGGCGCCGACCTGGCCGAGTTCGACTTCGAGCCCGGCCCCGATCTCGTGAAGCGAGCGGATCCGGGCCCCGTCATCGACCAGGCCTTCAATCCCTCGATCCGCAAGCTGATGGACGTGCGCGTTCCCACGGTCGCCGCGGTGAACGGTGTCGCCGCGGGCGCGGGCGCCTCGTTCGCGATGGCCTGCGATCTCGCCATCGCGGCACCGGGTGCGAGCTTCATCCAGGCCTTCAGCAGGATCGGCCTCATCCCCGATGCGGGCGGCTCCTGGTTCCTGGTGAAGAAGCTGGGGCTCGCCCGCGCCATGGGCTGCGCGATGCTGGGCGACAAGGTCGGCGCGCAGGACGCGAAGGAGTGGGGAATGATCTGGGACGTGGCGCCCGAAGGCCAGGACTGCGTGCAGTCCGCGCTGAAAGTGGCCGAGCGCCTGGCGGCCATGCCTACGACGGCCCTCGTGCAGACGCGCAAGCTGCTGCGCGCCGCCGCCACCAACGAACTGGACGCGCAGCTCGATCTCGAACGCGACACGCAGTCGGGCCTGGGCAAGACCCACGACTACATCGAAGGCGTGATGGCATTCCGCGAAAAGCGTCCCGCGCAGTTCACCGGCGAATGAGCAAGCAATCGCCGCAAGCGCTCGCCGCCGCCGTGGGCGAGGCCATGTACGCCGTCGATGCGGCGGTGAAGGACTTCATGCAGATCGAGCTGCTGTCCTGCGAGCCAGGCCGCGCGCGCCTGCGCATGACGGTGCGCGCGCCCATGCTCAATGGCCACCGGATCTGCCATGGCGGCTTCATCTTCACGCTGGCGGACTCCACCTTCGCCTATGCCTGCAACAGCCACAACAAGGTGACCGTCGCGGCGGGCGCCAGCATCGAGTTCCTGAAGCCCGCGCACCTGGACGACGTGCTCACCTGCGAAGGCGTGGAGCAGGTGCTGCAGGGCCGCCATGGCATCTACGACATGAAAGTCACCAACCAGCGCGGCGAGGTGGTCGCGGTGTTCCGCGGCAAGAGCGCCAGCATCCAGGGCACGGTGATCCCGGAGGAGCCATGAAGACGTTCCCGCTGGAGCCCATCGAGAAGGCCAGCGTCGACGAGCTGCGGGCGCTGCAGCTCAAGCGCCTGAAGCAGACGCTGCATCACGCCTACTCCAACTCGGCGGTCTATCGCCGCAAGTTCGACGCCGCGGGCGTGCATCCGGAGGACTGCCGCAGCCTCGCGGACCTGGCGAAGTTCCCGTTCACCGGCAAGCACGACCTGCGCGAAGCCTATCCCTTCGGCATGCTGGCCGTGCCGCGCGAGCAGTGCGTGCGCATCCACGCCTCCAGCGGCACCACGGGAAAGCCCACGGTGGTGGGCTACACGAAGAACGACATCGAGACCTGGTCCACCGTGATGGCGCGCAGCATCCGCGCCGCCGGCGCGCGCCGCGGCGACATGGTGCACGTGAGCTACGGCTACGGCCTGTTCACCGGCGGGCTCGGCGCGCACTACGGCGCCGAGAAGCTCGGCCTCACGGTCGTGCCCTTCGGCGGCGGCCAGACCGAACGCCAAGTGCAGCTGATCGCGGACTTCCGTCCGGACATCATCATGGTCACGCCCAGCTACATGCTGGCGATCGCCGACGAGTTCGAGCGGCAGGGGCTGGATCCGCGCGAGAGCAGCCTGCGCCTGGGCATCTTCGGCGCCGAACCCTGGACCAACGACATGCGGCGCAAGATCGAGCAGCGGCTCGCCATCGACGCCGTCGACATCTACGGCCTGTCGGAGGTGATGGGCCCGGGCGTCGCCAGCGAGTGCGTCGAGACCAAGGACGGCCCGACGATCTGGGAGGATCACTTCTATCCCGAGATCATCGATCCGGAGAGCGGCCAGCCCGTCGCCGACGGCGAGCTGGGCGAGCTGGTGTTCACCAGCCTCACCAAGGAAGCGCTGCCCGTGATCCGCTACCGCACGCGCGACCTGACGCGCCTGCTTCCCGGCACCGCGCGCACCATGCGGCGCATGGAGAAGATCACCGGCCGCAGCGACGACATGATGATCGTGCGCGGCGTCAACGTGTTCCCCACGCAGATCGAGGAGCTGATCCTCAAGCAGGCCGTGCTGGCGCCGCACTACCAGTGCATCCTCACGCGCGAGGGCGCGCTGGACGAACTGACGGTGGCCGTCGAAGCGGGGACTGGCCTGCACCACGAGCACGCCGACGTGCGTTCGGCGGCGGAGCGCCTCGCACACGAGATCAAGGTCTACATCGGCACCAGCGCCCGCATCGAGCTGCGGCCGGCGGGCGGCATCGAGCGCAGCCTGGGCAAGGCCAGGCGGGTGGTGGACCAGCGCAAGCTGTAGCGCCGGGCGCTCAGCGCTGCTCGATGTGGTCGACCATCAGGTCGAGCCACGAGTCCTCGCCCATGGTCAGCCTGATGCGTACGGGCAGGTACTGCAGGCTGGGCGCGAACCACATCTCCACGTTGATGTTGCCGCGCGGGGCCGCGATGGGGCGCGGCTTCAGGTGGTAGGTCTCCACCGTGCCGAACTTCGGCGTGCGCAGCATCTCGCGTCCCACAATCTCGTACACCCATTGGTCCACGCCGCCGGGACGCGCCAGCCACAGCGTGACGGAGTGGCCCACCTGCAGCGGCTCGCGGCCGGTGGCGAAGCGCTGCGTCAGTTCGACGAACTGGCTGGCCGTGTCCTGCACGCCGGCCGGCTTGGGCACGGTCTTGCCGTTCTCGAGTTCCACCACGTGCTCGCCGATGCGCGCGAAGCGGCGCTTGCCCGGCCGCAGCTCCTCGTACGCATGCGGCACCAGGCCTTCCGGCGTGACGTCGCCCTGGCTGGTGAGGATCTGCGTGCCGAACAACTGGATGCTCGCGTCCAGGCGCACCTGGTACTTGTCGCCCTGGCGCTGCCACTGCACGCGCGCGTCGCCATAGAGCGGGCCGCGGTACTGGCCGGTGAGCACGTAGTTCAGGCGCGTGTCCACGGGCCAGCGATCGATCGCCGCGGTGTCGGCCGCGGAAGCGCTGGCTGCCGGGGCCGCCGCCTGCGCCATTTCGGCGGGAGCGGCCGATGCGGCGGATGCGGCAGCGGACGCTGCCGACGCTGGCGGCTGCGCCTGCTGCGCGACCTGTTGCTGCTGCTCTTCCTGCTTGCGGCGCGCATCGGCCAGGGCTTCCGCCTCCGCCAGCGCGCGTGCATGCGCCTGCGCTTCGGCGCGTGCCTCCGCTTCCTCGCGTTCGCGCTCGCGTGCCTCGCGTTCTTCGCGGCGCTCCCGCGCCTCGGCTTCGCGTTTTTCGCGCAGTTCGTCGGCCGACGAAGCGGGAGGCCGCGGGCGCAGCGCGGCGACGGGCCTCGGCCGCGCCGGTGGAGGCGCGGGCATGGCCACCACCGGCGGCGGCGTCGTGGGTTGCAGCATGCGCGTGTACATGGGCGGAACCATCACGCTCAACCCCGAGATCTGGTCGGCCTGGCGCGAGATCCACTCCAGTCCCAGCAGGTGACCGGCGATCACCACGAGGGCCAGCAGCGCCAGCTTCAGCCTTGGGGACCGAACCACGTCTGCGCCCTCGCCGGATCGCGCAGCACCAGCCGCCAGGTCGTGACGGCGGTGGGGATCGCGAGATCCAGCCGCAGCAGCCGGCGATCGCGCGCGACGATGGCCGTCACCTTGCGGTGGTTGCCGGCGTAGAGCATCAGGTCATCCAGCTTGCCCAGCCGCCAGCCCTGGCCGGCGACTTCCACGGCTACCCATTCGTCGTTGGCGGCGAGCCCGGCCTGCTCCGCGCTACCGCCGCGCAGCACGTTCTTCAGCACGATGCCCTGCGTCTCGCTCACGCGCACGCCCAGGCGCTGCTGCAGCTGCGCGGGTTCTTCCATCACGCTGATGCCGTGCTGCTCCAGCAGCTCCTTGAGCGGCAGCTCGCGCGTGCCGTGCACCCACTGCGCGAGCTCGCGCGTGTAGGCGCGTCCGCCCAGCTCCTTGAGCACGGCGGCGAAGTCCGCTTCCGCCATGGGCCCGGCCTTGCAGCGCAGCCACAGCGCGCGCATCACGTCGTCCAGGCTCGCATGGCCTTCCTGGCGCAGCATCAGGTCGAAGCACATGGCCACCAGCGCGCCCTTGGTGTAGTAGCTGACCGTGGCGTTCGCCGTGTTCTCGTCCTGCCGGTAGTACTTGACCCAGGCGTCGAAGCTCGCCTGCGCGACCGACTGCAGCTCGCGCCCGGGCGTCTGCAGCACCTGGTTGCAGGTCTTGGTGAGCAGCTTGAGGTAGGTCGCGTCGTCGATCAGCCCGGCGCGCCGCAGCAGCAGGTCGTCGTAGTAGCTGGTGAAGCCCTCGAAGAACCAGAGCAGGGTGCTGTAGTTCTCCTGGCGGTAATCGTAGTGTGCGAACTCGGCGGGCCGCAGCCGCTTGACGTTCCAGGTGTGGAAGTACTCGTGGCTGATCAGGCCCAGCAGCGTCACGTAGCCTTCGCTCATGCGGCCGTCACCCTTGCGCGGCAGGTCGCGGCGCGAGCAGATCAGCGCGGTCGAATTGCGGTGTTCCAGCCCGCCGTAGCCATCGTCCACCGCATTGAGCATGAACAGGTAGCTCTTGAAGGGGGGCCGGCGGCGCTCGTGCCAGAAGCGGATCTCCGTCTCGCAGATCTTCTGCATGTCGGCGGCCAGGCGGTCGGTGTCCAGCGCCTCGGTCGCGCCCGCCACGACCAGGCGATGCGGCACGCCGCCGGCGCGGAACTCCGCGCTCGCGAAGGCGCCCAGCTCCACCGGGCAGTCCACCAGTTCGTCGTAGTCCTGCGCGAGGTAGGTGCCGAAGCCGCGCTTGCCCGTCTTCAGCGGCTCCAGCCCCGTCACCGCCTCCCAGTGCGGATAGGCGCGCGGCGACACGAGCTCCAGTTCATGCGGCTCCTGCGCCTGGCCATGCACGCGCAGGCACAGGCTGGTGCCGTTGAAGAAGCCGCGCTGCGAATCCAGCCACGCGGTGCGCACGGAGTTGTCGAAGGCATAGACCTCGTAGGTCAGCACGAGCGGGCTGGAGGGCACGCAGTCCACCTGCCAGGTGGCCTTGTCCAGCTGCTGCACCGTGACCGGCCGTCCGTCCTGGCGCGCGCCCAGGCGCTGCAGGTGCCTGGCGAACTCGCGCACCAGGTAGCTGCCCGGGATCCACGCCGGCAGCGAGACCCGCTGCCCCGCCTGGGGCTGGGGCACGGTGAGCGTGACATGGAACAGGTGGGCGGCCGGGTCGGCCGCCTCGACCCGGTAGTGCGGGCCGCCCGGACGCGACGCGGTCACTTCCCGCCGTTCGCCAGCAACTTCTCGATGTCGGCGGTGCCGATCGCGCCCGGCACGCGCGAGCCGTCCGCGAAGATCAGCGTCGGCGTGCCCGTGATCTTGTGGTTCTTGCCGAACTCGGTGTTGCGGGCGAGCACGCCCACGTCGCAGTTGGATTCGTTGCGGGGGATGGGCACGCCGCGCACCATCCAGTCCTGCCAGATGCGGCCCTTGTCCTTGCCGCACCAGATCGCCTTGGACTTCTCGATCGAGTCCGGACCCAGGATGGGATAGAGGAACAGGTAGACCGTGACGTTGTCGACCTTCTGCAGGTCACCCTCGAAGCGGCGGCAGTAGCCGCAGTTCGGGTCCTCGAACACCGCCAGCTTGCGCTTGCCGTTGCCGCGCACGATGGTGAACGCGTCCTTCACGGGCAGCTGGCTGAAGTCGATGGCCAGGATCTTGTTCATCCGCTCCTCGGTGAGGTTGCGGCGCGTGCGCGTGTCCATCATCTCGCCGTTGATGATGAAGTCGCCCTCGGCGTCGGTGTAGAAAAGATCGGTGCCGACGCGCACTTCATACATGCCGGGCACGGGCGTGCGGTTCACCTCGTCGATCCTCGGCAGGTTGGGCATGCGCTCGGGCAGGTTCCTGCGCAGGGCGTTTTCCACCGCGGGCGGCACCGCGCGGGCGGCGTTGGCCGTCGTGGGCGCCATGTCCTTTTCGGCGGCGCCGGCCGCGAGGCCGAGTGCCAGGAGGGCTGCGGCCAGCCCGGTGCGGATCGCGTTCGCGTTCATGTTCATTCCATTTTCGAGAGCTGTCGGGCCCGGCCCATGGCCTGCCGCACCACCCAGCGTTTCACCGGCCCGCTGCGGTCGAAACCGCGCATGCCCCAGTTGCGCATCCAGGCCCAGGGTTCCGCGGGCTGCGCGAACAGTTGCTGCAGCCCGTCGGTCGTCCAGGCCATGGCCAGCACGTCCATCTTGCGCGCGCGCTCGTAGCGGCGCAGCAGTTTCTCGTCGCCCAGCGCGCGCCAGTACTCGCGCGCCTGCAGCACCCGCGCCAGCGTCTCGGCGTCCGCCAGGCCCAGGTTGAGGCCCTGGCCCGCGAGCGGGTGCACGTTGTGCGCGGCGTCGCCGGCCAGCGCCCAGCCCGGGCCGCACCAGCGCTCGGCCTGGGCGCGCTGCAGCGGCCAGACCATGCGCTCGCTGGCGAGCGACATGCGACCGAGTTCGGCGCCGCAGTCGGCCATCAGCCGCGTTTCGAATTCGGCAGGCGCGACCGCGAGCAGCTCTTCGGCGCGAGGCTCCTGTAAGGACCACACCAGCGCCATCGAGTTCCCTTGCGGACCGCCCAGGGGCAGCAGGCCCAGGACATTGCCGTCGGCGAACCACTGGCGCGCGACGCCGCCATGCGGTTTTTCACAGCTCACGCGCGCGGCGAGGGCGCGCTGCGGATAGGCCGTGATGTGGAAGGGCACGCCGAACTCGGCGCGGGTGGCGCTCGCGCGGCCCTCGCAGACCACGGTCAATGCGGCAGGCGCCGGCGCACCCAGCACTTCCACCTGCGGCTGGTAGCGGACCGCCTCGGCCAGCCGCGCGAGCAGCGGCTCGACGTCGACGATCCAGGCCAGGGCCGGCTCGCCTTCCTGCTGGGCCGAGAAGCGCACGCGGCCGCCCTCGTCGCCGTGGACATCCATGCCGGTCACGGGCGTCGCGTATTCCTCGTCGGGCCAGGCGCGCAGGCGCATCAGCAGCTCGCGGGAGGCCGCGTTCAGCGCATACGCGCGGACGTCGCCATGGCCGGAGGCAGGCGGGGGCGGAACTTCGACCAGACCCACGCGCAGACGCTCGCGCGCGAGCAGCAGCGCCAGGGTGCGGCCGACGATGCCCGCACCGCGGATACATACGTCGTAAGGGGCGGCCATCAGGCGATTGTAGGAGCCGGGCACAATCCCCGCCCATGAGTGCCCCTGCCGCTGTCGCCGCCCGTCTCGCCCGCCTTTTCGTCTATCCGGTCAAGTCGTGCGCCGGAGTGGAGTTGCGCGAGTCGGCGCTGACCGAGACCGGCCTGGACCTGGACCGCGCCTGGATGGTGGTGGACGAGCAGGGCGCGTTCGTGACGCAGCGCGAGTTGCCGCGCATGGCCCTGGTCAAGCCGCAGCTGAAGGTGCACGAGGTCGTGCTGCGCGCGCCCGGGATGCTGGCGCTGCACCTGGCGATAGACACGGTCGAGGAACCGGTGCGGGTGCGCGTCTGGGACGACGAGGTTCCCGCCTTCGACATGGGCGACATCGCGGCGCAGTGGTTCACCGACTTCCTGGGGCGCAAGCTGCGGCTGGTGCGCTTCGACCCGGACCACCGGCGCCTGTCCAGCGCCAGGTGGGCCGGCGACGCCGAGGCGCTCAACCAGTTCAGCGACGGCTTTCCGCTGCTGGTGGCGAGCACGGCCTCGCTGGACCAGCTCAATGCGAAGCTCGCGGCGGCCGGCCATGCGCCGGTGGGCATCGAGCGCTTCCGGCCCAACCTCGTGCTGGACGGGCTCGAGGCGCACGACGAGGACCGGCTGGACGTGATCCGCATCGCGACCGGCGAGGGCGAGGTGCAGCTGCGCCCGGTCAAGCCCTGTCCGCGCTGTCCCATCCCCGACATCGATCCGGCCACCGCCGAAATCGATCCGGTCGTGAGCGACACCTTGCGGGGCTACCGCCGCAACGACATCGTCGGCGGCGCGGTGAGCTTCGGCATGAACGCGATCATCGTCGCCGGCATCGACGCGACGCTGCGCGTGGACCAGCCCGTCAGCGCGAACTACCGCTTCGACTAGGGCACGGTGGCATAGCCGGAGTCGGCCGGGGGCTCGGGGACGGGTTCCGCCGCGGGCGCGGGCGCGGCGTCGGCGGGGAACAGCGACGAGTCGCCGGGTTCCGAGGTCACGTTCTGTTCCGGCTGCAGGAAGCGGATGGGCCTGCGCGTGCGCGGCGACATGCGCGCCAGCTGCGCGGACAAGGCATGCTCGATCGCATCGGCCTCCATCGGCCGCTCGCCCAGGAGCAGCGCCGCGACGTGGAACTGCAGGGTCACGTCGGGCTTGAGGCCGGGCAGCGGCATCAGGCCGGCGGCGATGAGGCGCGTGGCGCGTTCGCTGACCGACGCGCGCGAACTCGCGCCCTCCAGGATCACGCCGAAGCGCGCCTCGCCCACGCGGCTGACGGTGTCCACGTCGCGCAGCAGGCGGCGCAGCTTGATCACGCTGCGCAGCAGGCTCTGCTCGGCCACCGCGCTGCCGAAGTAGTCGCGGATGGGGCCGTGGTTGACCAGGTCGATGTACATGATCGCGGCGTTCTCGCCGTCGCGGCGAAAGCGGGCGACGACCTGCTGGAGCCGGTCGGTGAAGAGGTGGGGCGCGAGCAGTCCCGTGAGCGCGTCGCGCGTGGACAGCGCCTGGGCGCGGACTTCGGCGCTGTGCCGGTCGCGCGAGCGGATGGACACGGCCACGAGCAGCAGCGGCACCTCGATCGCCAGGGCGCAGATCACCACGTACTGCGGCAGGTAGGGCAGGTGCGCCCAGCCCAGGTTGCGAGCCACCGTGACGACGACGGCCGTCACCAGCGGGAACTGCGCGGCGAAGACCCAGCGCGCGACCGGGTCGCCGCGCCACCACGCCATCGCGGAAGCCACGAGCGCCACCGGTGTGGCGAAGCACAGGTAGATGCCGATCGCCGGCAGGTACACCGGCTTCGGTGCGAAGGCGGGCACCAGGGCCACCACCGGCCCCGCGATGCCCAGCACCAGCGTCAGGCGATCCAGCCTCGGCAGACGCCGGCGCAGTCCCAGCGTCTTGCGCACGAACAGGATGGCCGCGCCCACCGCGGCGCAGGCCAGCATGTTGGTGGGCGCGTCCTGCAGGATGCCGAACCCTGGCCAGAGGAACTGGGCGGCCACGCCGGTGTACGCCGCCATGGCGATGCTCGTGAGCGCGGCATAGGCCGCGTACCAGGCGAAGGTCGCGTCGCGGTAGGCCCAGCCCGTGGCGACGCAGCCGGCGATCAGCAGCAGCAAGGCGCCAAAGGCCGCGCCGATGATCAGGTAGTCCACCTGGGTGGATTCGGCGTGAACCGCCTGCGTCGCGAGTTCGAGGGGGAAGGGCGCGGGCGACGAGTGCTGGATGCGCACGTACACGTCGCGCACCTCGCCCGGCGGCAGTTCCAGCTGGAAGAAGGGATAGCGGCCGCGCTCGGGCCAGCGGTTCACCGCCACCGTGTCGCCGGCGGTTTCGGCGCGCCATTCGCTGCCGTCCTGCTGGTAGACGGTGACGAGGTCGATCACCGGCATGGGAAGCTTGAGCAACCAGCCCTGGCGTTCCCTGGCCGCACGCTGCAGGCGCAAGTGCAGCCAGAGGGCGCCGCTCGGGGGCAGTCGCAGGGCGGTGCCGTCTTCCGGGGCGCGGAATTTCGTGCCGGCCTCGTGCAGCACCTGGGCCAGCGTCGCGTCGCCTTGCGGATCCACCCAGCTGCCGGCCAGCGGCAGCGCGTCCACGCCGCCCATGTCGTCGCGCAGGACCGTCGGTCCGATGGCGCCGGCGCTGGCGTGCAGGCACCACAGCAGCGTGCACCATGCCACGAGCAGCCGGGCCACGGCCCATGGCATACACTTTCGGGCTTCGCTAACGGGTACTGACATGAGTTTGAAGTGCGGGATCGTGGGTCTGCCGAACGTGGGCAAATCCACCTTGTTCAACGCCTTGACGAAGGCGGGTATCGCCGCCGAGAACTATCCTTTCTGCACGATCGAACCCAACGTGGGGATCGTCGAACTGCCCGATCCCCGCCTGGCGCAGCTCGCGGCCATCGTCGAGCCCGAGAGGATCGTGCCAGCCATCGTCGAGTTTGTCGATATCGCGGGCCTGGTCGCGGGCGCCAGCAAGGGCGAGGGATTGGGCAACCAGTTCCTCGCGCACATCCGCGAGACCGACGCCATCGTCAACGTCGTGCGCTGCTTCGAGGACGCCAACGTGATCCACGTGTCCGGCCGCGTGGACCCGGTGTCCGACATCGAGGTGATCCAGACCGAGCTGTGCCTGGCGGACCTGGGCACCGTGGACAAGACGCTCGCGCGCTACAGCAAGGCCGCGAAGTCCGGCAACGACAAGGAAGCGGCGAAGATGGTGCAGCTGCTGCCCAGGGTGCAGGCCGCGCTGAACGAAGGCCGCCCGGTGCGCACGCTCTCCCTCACCGACGAAGAGAAGGCGCTGCTCA
>FTHB01000390.1_pt1 | contig 51708 bp, 48 predicted proteins | sample 1640851 | NCBI WGS metagenome assembly FTHB01 (sample SAMEA3914788, study PRJEB12502) | metagenome | biome: forest; material: soil | place: Canada | collected 2011-07-03 | depth 0.1 m
CCCTGGGGCTTCTTCATCGTGATGGCCCTGGTGCTTGCCGGTGTCGTGAGCTCGTTCTGGCTGAGCCCGCTGATCTCGGTGGGCTACCGCGTCCTCGACCTGCTCCTCACTCCCCTGAATTTCCTGCTGTCCTGATCGCATGAGCGCCCCTGTCGTCCGCTTCCTCACCGGCATCACCACCACCGGCACGCCGCACCTGGGCAACTACGTCGGCGCCATCCGGCCCGCGGTGCAGGCCAGCCGCCGTGCCGGCACCGAGAACTTCTACTTCCTCGCCGACTACCACGCGCTGATCAAGTGCGACGAGCCGGCGCGCATCCAGCGCTCGACGCTGGAGATCGCGGCGTGCTGGCTCGCGGCGGGGCTGGATCCGGAGCAGGTTTTCTTCTATCGCCAGTCGGACATCCCGGAGATCCCCGAGCTCACCTGGCTGCTCACCTGCGTGACGGGCAAGGGCGTGCTCAATCGCGCGCACGCTTACAAGGCGCAAGTGGAAAAGAACGCCGCCGCGGGCGTGGACGTCGACGCCGACGTGACGATGGGCCTGTTCATGTACCCGGTGCTGATGGCCGCGGACATCCTGATGTTCAAGGCGCACAAGGTGCCCGTGGGCCGCGACCAGATCCAGCACCTGGAGATGGCGCGCGACATGGCGCAGAGCTTCAACCACCTGTACGGCGACCACCTGGTGCTGCCCGAGGCGCAGGTCGATGAGGCAGTGGCCCTGCTGCCCGGCCTCGACGGCCGGAAAATGAGCAAGAGCTACGACAACGTGATCGGGCTGTTCGCGCCGCGCGAGCAGGTGCGCAAGCAGATCTTCTCGATGGTCACCGACTCGCGCGCGCCGGGCGAGCCCAAGGACACCGAGGGCTCCGCGCTGTTCCAGGTCTACCAGGCTTTCGCGAGCCCGCAGGAAACGCAGAAGATGCGCGAGCTGTATGCGTCGGGCATCTCCTGGGCCGACGCGAAGCAGATGCTGTTCGACCGCATCGACGCGGAGATCGCTCCCATGCGCGCGAAGTACGAGCACCTCGTCGCGCACCCGGAAGAACTCGAGCGCATCCTGCAGGCCGGTGCCGCCAAGGCGCGCGGGCGCGCGACGCCCCTGATCCACGAACTGCGCCAGGCCGTCGGCTTGCGCAATCTCGCGAGCATGGCGGCCGGCGCGAAGAAGGACAAGGCGAAGTCCAGCCTGCCGAGCTTCAAGCAGTACCGCGAAAGCGATGGCCTCTTCTATTTCAAGTTCGTCGATGCGCAGGGACGCCTTCTGCTGCAAAGCCGCGGCTTCGCTTCGCCGAAGGAAGCGGGCCAGTGCATCGCCGCGATGAAGGCCGCGCAGGCTCTGCCGCGGGAGGCATCCGCCGCCGACGGCGTGGGCGAGGAACAGGTTCTCGCGGCGCTGAAAGAACTCGCCGCGACTGGAAACTAAGGATTTAGCACGGACGTCCGCGTGGCGAACGCGCTATCCTTGCTTTCGGTTCCTGACAAAAACACCCCGCAATTTATGACCCTCTACGTCATCGACGACCACCCGCTCATGCGCGAGGCCGTCGTGATGCTGCTGCGCCGGATCCGTCCGGGCGCAGAGGTCGTCGAGCTCGATCGGCTCGGCGGCATCGAGGCCGCCGTCCGGCAGCACGGCGCCCCCGACCTCATCACCCTGGACCTCAAGCTCCCCGACACGACCGGCACGTCCGGCGTGCACGAACTGAAGAAGCGCTTTCCCGAGACGCCGCTGGCGGTGCTGTCCGCCTCGCCCGCGGCCGACGCCGAGGAAGGCTGCATCGAGGCCGGTGCGGACGCCTACATCGAGAAATCCTCGGGCGCGCAGGAGATCGGCAACGCGCTGCGCGCGCTGCTGTCCGCCGACGGCCAGTTCGAGGAACTCGCGCCCACGGACAACAAGCTGTCCAAGCGCCAGAAGCAGTTGATCGTGATGCTCGATCGCGGCCTGTCCAACCGCGAGATCGCGGACGAACTGGGCATCAGCGAACACACGGTGAAGGTGCACCTCTGGCGGCTGTTCCGCCGTCTCGGCGTGAAGAGCCGCACGCAGACCATCCACTACGCCCGCACCCACGGCCTGCTGGGAGCGTAGGCGGCCGGCGCGGGCCGCGCCTCATGGCGGCCCGATGCCGTCCGGCGCCGGCCCGTGGCCGGGCAGCATCTGCGCCAGTGAACTGGCCGAGCGCTCCTGCGCCGCGCGCGCGTCCGTGGCCAGCAGGCGCAGGCGGAACACCGTCCCGCGTCCCACGCGCGATTGCAGCGTGAGCGGATGCCCCAGGATGTGCGTGAGGCGCGCGACGATGTACAGGCCCAGGCCGAATCCGTCGGCCGTGCCCGCGTGCGTGGGCACCTTGTAGAACTCGCGGAAGATCTCGCGCTGGTGCGCGGCCGCGATCCCCACGCCGGTGTCCCAGATCTCCACGCGCAAGCTCTCGCCCTCGCAGCGCGAGGCGACGAGGATGCCGCCCTTGTGCGTGTACTTCACCGCGTTGGAGATCAGGTTGCCGACGATCCGCTGCAGCAGGATCGGGTCGGACAGCGCGGTGCCGGGCCGCACGTGCATGCGGAACTGCAGGCCCCTGGCTTCGCACAGGGGCCGGTATTGCACTTCCAGGTCGCGCAGCAGCTTGGCGACGTCGACCTTCTCGATGTTCAGGCGGATCTTGCCGGAGTCCAGCCGCGCGAGGTCGAACAGCGAGTCGAACAGCTGGTTCACCGCCTTGGTGGACTCCACGATCTTGGGCGCGAGTTCGTGCACCAGCTCGGGCTCGGTTCCCAGCCAGTCGGCGTAGAGCCCCAGGGCGTGCACCGGCTGGCGGATGTCGTGCGCGGCGCTCGCGAGGAAGCGGTTCTTGATCTCCACCGCATCCAGCGCCGCCTGCGTCTGGCGCGTGAGGGAGTCGATCAGCTGCGCGTTGCGGAACTGCAGCTCGTAGTTGCGCCTGTGCGTCTCGTGCAACTGCTGGCCCGAGTGGCGCAGCACCTGCCAGAACACCAGCAGCAAGGCGACCAGCCACCAGTGGTAGGAAGGGCCCTGCAGGTGCAGCTGCACGCCCATGCGCCAGGCCATGACGGCGAGCGCGGTCGCCGCCATCGTGTCCAGCGATGCACGCATGGTGGCGAGCTGGCTGGAGAGGCTGTTGATGGACAGCATGGCGAGTCCCGCCATCGCCAGCCAGCAGATGAACTGGTCCGCGAGCGAAGAGCGATCGAAGTACAGCAGCGTCGTGAGTCCCCACACGAGCGCCGTGGCCGGCCACACCAGGCGGTGCCGGCGGAAGAAGGCGAGCTGTTCGTCGGTGCCGCGATCCATCACCTCGCGTTCGTAGCGGCGCAGCACCCACAGGCGCCATCCGGCCACCGCGACTCCGAGCAGCGCCCACGCACCGAGCGGGCCTGGGGACACGTCGCCCCACAGCACGCCGACGATCACCGCCATCAGCAGCAGGCCCAGGGTCTGCGCATTGCGCTGGGTGCGCAGCAGGCTGCGCACCAGTTCCCCTTCCACCCAATGGGCCTCCGCGGAAGCCGCGGGCGGCGGCAGGGTCTCCGATTTCATGGCGCGAGTCTAAGGGTGAAGGGCAGAAGGATTTCCTTCGCAGCCCGCGCGCGCGAAGGAGCGCACCGACATAGCTAGAGGCTTCGTCCTACAAGCACCGCCGCGCAATGCGAACAGACTCTGCCGTTGCGTTGACCTGACGCCCCTGAGCCGGCAGCGCACCCCCCTGGACACCGGGCGCCTGCCCCAGATGTTCGCAGACCAACCTAGACGAGGACCCCATGGACTCCCAGACCGCTCACGACACCGACAACGTCAAGCCCGCAACCAAGAAGTCCCTGCGCGGTTTTGCTGCAATGGACCCGCAGCGCCAGCGTGAAATCGCCAGCCTGGGCGGCCGTGCCGCCCACCAGAGCGGCCACGCCCACGAGTTCACCAGCGAAGAAGCCCGCGCCGCCGGCAAGAAGCGCCACGCCCGCGTCAGCCCCAGCGAAGCGCCGCGCGCCTGAGCCACTCGGCGTAGGACACAGCGGTCCGCCGCTGGGCCACGACGCCCACAGGACTGGCTCGGCGCGGCTCCTAGGATGGCCGCATGCCATCCACAGACACCGTGCACGGCGCGCCAGCCCGATCCCACCACACGCCGGCCGGGCCTTGCACCTCGCCGGCGTTTCCCTTGGCGCCGCCGCAGGCGACCGGTGATGCGCAGCGGCTGCGCCTGACCGAGGCCACTCGCGCTCTCTGGACCGCGACCCTGGCGCTGATGACGGCCTTCATGCAGGTGCCCGCGCCCGCGCACCGCTACCTGCTGGCCCAGCGCATCTCCCGCAACCTCGTCACGCTGGCCGACCAGGAATGCTTCGACGTCGGTTGCCGCGAGCGCTTCGCGCGGCTCGCACGCCGCTGGCTCGATCGTTCGCGCGAGTACGCGCCCAAGCGCGCCGTGGCGCGCGTCCGGCTGCTCGATCTCCTGTCCTGAACGGGTCCCGCGAAGGGGCCGCCGCCTACAAGCCCGGCGGGGCGCGTCCGACAGGACACGGCCATGCACATTCTCAAACTCGTGGAAACATTTGCACGCACGATGGCTGACACAAAAGGCATGGCGCCCGCTTCGACCCGTTCGCTGTGGAAGGGCGCCATCACGTTCGGGCTGGTGCACATCCCCATCGGGCTGTACTCCGCCACGCAGGAAAGCGACGTCGACTTCGACTGGCTCGACCGGCGCACGCTCGATCCGGTGGGCTACAAGCGCGTCAACAAGCGCACCGGCAAGGAAATCGCCAGCGCCGACATCGTCAAGGGCGTGGCTCATGGCAAGGGCAACTACGTCGTGCTGTCGCCCGATGAGATTGCCGAGGCCTTCCCCCGCACAACGCAGACCATCGAGATCGAAACCTTCGTGGACGTCGACGAGGTGCCCTTCGTGTACCTCGAGAAGCCTTACTACACGGCGCCGATCAACAAGGGCGAGAAGGTGTATGCGCTGCTGCGCGAGGCGCTCAGGGAAACCGGCAAGGCGGGCCTGGCACGCGTGGTGATCCACAGCAAGCAGCACCTCGCGGTCGTGCTCCCCTGCGGCCCGGCGCTGGTGCTGAACCTGCTGCGCTGGGGCGGCGAGATCCGTGCCACCGACGGGTTGGGCTTGCCGCCCGCGGGCAAGGCGGGCATCAAGGACGCCGAGCTGAAGATGGCCAGGCACCTGATCGAGGACATGGGCGGCCACTGGAGCGCGAACGCATTCCGCGACGAGTTCCACGACGCCATCATGAAGCTGGTCGAAGCCAGGGCGAAGGCCGGCGACACCGCCACCGTCGAACCGCTGGAAGAGGCACCGCAGGCGCAGGGCGCCGAAGTCATCGACCTGACCGAGCTGCTGCGGCGCAGCCTCAAGGGCGGCGCGAAATCCGCCTCCGTGCCCGCGCCCGCGAAAAAAACGACAGCGCGCAAGTCGACGAGCGCCAGCCGCGCCTCCGCGCCCGAACACGCGACGGCCGCCACGCGCAAGCGCGCGAGCAGCAGCCGCGGCACCGCCGCCTCCAAGTCCGCGCCGGCCAAGTCCACCCGCAAGCGGCGCACCGCCTGAACGAATCCATGGAAACGACGACCTACCTGGCCGCCTGGCTGCTCCCCGCCTTCCTCGCCGTCGGCGCCCTGAGCTGGGCGCTCGCGCGCCACAAGCGCCGCGACGACTTGCGCCGCCAGCAGGCCGAACGCCTGGTGCAGGCCCTGGAACGCTATTCGCAATGGGTGTGCGCGCAGCGCCTCGCCGCCGTGTTCGCCGGCGAAGGCCCGGACGCGGCCGCCGCGCTCGATGCGGCATGCACGATCCGGCTTGCCTGGTTCCCGGAACTGGCGGGCGACATGGCCGAGGTGCTGGCCGTGCACAACCGGCTGATCAACTTCCTCGGCACGCAGCAGCAGCTGTGGCTGCGCGATCCCGAGCACTGGCTGGAGTCGGAGCACGACAAGCGCTTCATGGCCCTGTGGCGGCAGCACCGCTTCGCCCTGCACGCGCTGTTGGCGCGGCTGGAGCAGGTCGCGAGCCTGCGCATCGCCCCCGCGCCCACGCCGCCGCGGCGGGACACCACGTATGCATGACACCACGACACAGGATCCGGAGGACGCAGTGAACAAGCCCCTGGCCGCGCTCGGCGCGGCCGCCGCCGGCGCGCTGGCGATGTACTACCTGGATCCGGAGCTCGGGGCGCGGCGGCGCGCCCTGCTCGCCTCCATCGTGCGCGACGGCTTCCCGGCGGAGCGCCGCGCCGGCCGCGGCAGGTTCGTGCGCCGTTCTCCCCTGGCAAGCCTGCATGGCGACCCGCGCAGCGACGCCGAACTGCGCGATCGCGTCCGCTGCGCGCTCGATCGCCTGGTGAGCCATCCCCGCGCGCTGCACGTGAGCGTCGACGAAGGCGTGGTGCGCCTGAGCGGGGGCGTGCTGGCAGCCGAGCGCGAAGGCATGCTCGCTCAGGTGCAGCGGCTGCCCGGCGTGCGCCGCCTCGTCGATGCGATGACGTCCCATGACACGCTGCAGGAGATTGCGCAGGGCCCCAACCCTGTTTCCCTCGGCACGGCGAGCCGCTAGCATCGGGCGGCAGCCCTTGCCGTCATGAAGCCCGCCCACCGCCTCGCCCTCATCGCCCTGGCCGCGGCCGTGTTGGTGCTGGCAATGTCCTGGTACCGGCACTCGTGGGGCGGCCTTGCCCTGGTGCTGGTCGCCGCAGCAGGCGTCACCTGGTATAGGGTGCAGGTCGCGCGCGGCGAGGCAGCCGAGCGCTTCTTCGGCGACGCGGGCGAGGACACCCGGCTCACCAGCTTCCAGGCGGGATCGCCCAGCGAGATCTCGCCGCTGGAGCACGGTCCGTCGCACGAACAGGAACCTCCGCACTGAGCGCGCGTCCGTGCACGCAAGCGCCTTCCCACGTGCGCAGCGGCAGCCTCCCGACAAGCCGGCCGAGCTGTGCGCCGTACCTTGGCTTGCATCCCCCCACGACGAGGTGACCATGCAAGCCCAGAAACTTCGCTCCACGGCCGCGGCCCTGCTCCTGCTGGTCCCCCTCACGGCCAGCTTGGTCGCGACGCCGTCGCGCGCGGCCACCGCACAGCCTGCGATCAGCAACATGTCGATCAACTCCAACGCGGGGCTCTCCGCGGGAGCGACGCTGCGCGTGCAGGTCTCGGCCACGCCCGACGCCCGCAGCGCCAGCCTCGCGCTGGGCGACGGCGGCGTCACGGTGCCGCTGCACCAGCAGTCCCCCGGCAACTACACGGGCAGCTACGTCGTGCGCCGCGGCGACCGCATCGACCCGACGCAGCGGATGACGGCGCGCGTGAGCTTCGGCGACCAGGCCTATACGCGCCAGTTCAACTTCCCGCCCGGCTTCCAGGCACTGGCGATGGGGAACGCGCCGTACCGGCAGTCGCTGGCGATCGACCGCTTCGTCATGCGATCCGTCAGCGGGCTGGAGCCCGGACGCGAGCTGCACTTCCGCCTGACCGGCGCGCCCGGTGCGGACGCGTGGGTGGACATTCCCGGGGTAGTCGAGCGCGTGGACCTGGTGGAGACGCGGCCCGGCCTGTACGAGGGCAGCTATACGGTGCGCCGCCGCGACGATCCCGATGCGTTCCGCATGGCCGTGGGCAGCCTGGAGCATGAAGGCCAGCGCACCAGCGCGCGCATCGCCTTCGATTCGCGTCCCGAACTGGTCCAGGAACGGCGCGATGACACCGGCGCGCGCCCCGTGTCCGGCGGTCCGCTGCCATTGCAGGTCACCAGCTTGCGCGACAACGCGATGGTCGATGCGAACGGCGGCTTCTCCGTCCAGGGACGCACCGCGCCTTACGCCAACGTGCGCGTGCTGGTCGATGCCGTCGCCATGGGCGCGAGCCAGTCGGTCGCCGACCAGTCGGTACAGGCCGATCGCGACGGGCGCTTCAGCGTGGTGGTCGATCCCCGCGTGCAGCCCGCGCCCGGCCTGCACTTCGAGCTGCGCGTCCTCGCGAGCAACGGCAACCAGACAGCGCAAGAGCGGCTCACGCTCACCCAGCGTCGCGGCTGAGACCCCTCGCCTGTTGCAGCTCCGCCGCGCCGCGGCCTCGTCTTGCCGCGTCACTCGCCAACTCCGTCACGCTTGGCACGGTCGGCCGGGACGAGCGGTGCCCGGGGGCCGAGCGAGCGGGCTTGTCGATTTCACACCTCGTACCGGATACTTCTTGAAACAAATCGAGGAGCGCTGGCGAAGAGCCGGCGAGGTTGGTTGGGGAATCGGGGACGCGGCGCCAAGTGCGCCGGCCAAGGGTGTCGTTGGGGAAGGTCTCGAGTGCAAGCGAGGCCATTTGAGGGGAAAGCCCCGCGCGAGTCGCGGGGCTCTTTTTTTGTGGCGCCGCCGCGGCTCTGCTTCACAAACCACTTGTCGGTTCATGCCGGCGCGCGGAATAATTCGCTGCGAGGGGGAAGCTTGCAATGCGACTCACGGCTTGCGGCTGCGGTGCGCAGCACTACCGCCGCGGACAACGCGCATGGTGGATGAAGCTCTTGCGGGCACGGCGGCTGTACCACTGCTACAGCTGCGACGAAACGATGTTGATTTCCCCGGACGAGGTGGCCCAGCGCCTCGCCCGGCACGAACGCAAGGCCAGGCGCGCTTCCAGGCGCGCGGACATGGCCCTCGAAAGATCCTGAAAGCGGGACGGAAACATGCTGGAAGGGAAACCCGCCTCACGGCGGGTTTCTTCTTTCGGGCGCGCGTCAACGCCGCCTGCGCGCCTCGAACAGCCGCTGCAGCAGGCAAAACGCGAACAACAGCGCGCCGATGGCGATGCGCGTCCACCAGGAGCTGAGCGTGCCGTCGAACATGATCAGCGTCTGGATCAGTCCCAGCATCAACACGCCGAACAGCGTGCCGAACACGTAGCCGAAGCCCCCGGACAGCAGCGTGCCCCCGATCACCACGGCGGCGATCGCATCGAGCTCCAGGCCCACCGCGTGCAGTCCGTAGCCGGACAGCATGTAGAACGTGAACACCACACCCGCCAGCGCGGAGCAAAAGCCGCTCAAGGCATAGATGCCGACCAGCGTGGAGCGCACCGGCAGGCCCATGAGAACGGCCGACTGCAGGCTGCCGCCGATCGCGTACACGGTGCGGCCGAACTGCGTGAAGTGCGCGACGAGCACGCCCGCGGCCACCACGCCGAGCGCGATCAGCGCGCCGATCGACAGCGATGCGCCGCCCCAGACCGGCACGCGCGTTTCCGAGACGGCGCTGAAGAACGGATTGGTGATGCTGATGGAGTCGATGCTGATCACGTAGCAGAGGCCGCGCGCCAGGAACATGCCGGCCAGCGTGACGATGAAGGGCTGCAGGCGGAAGCGCTCGATCAGCACGCCCTGCAAGGCGCCGAAGGCCGTGCCCATCACGAGCACGAGCGGCAGCACCAGCGCGGGCGAGGCCTGGTGGCGCTCGGTGAGCGAGGCGCACACCATGGTCGTGAGCGCGATCAGCGAGCCGACCGAGAGGTCGATGCCGCCGGACAGGATCACGAAGGTGAGCCCCACCGCGACGATGCACAGGAAGGCGTTGTCGATCAGCAGGTTCAGGAAGACCTGCAGCGAGAAGAAGCCGTCGTAGAAGACGGAGCCGAACGCGCCCATCGCGACGAACAGCGCAATGGTGACCAGCAGCGGGACGTACTTGGGGTCGATGCGGCGCCGCGCCTGCGCGGGTGGCGTCGCGGTGAGCGTGGGAGCTTGGCCGAGGTCCATGCCGAGGTTGGCGCTCATGATGCCAGTTCCCCCGCGTCCGCGCGGAAGGCCCAGCCCGTCACCGTCTGCCGGAATTCGGGCGACTGCAGCAGCATCACGGCGAACACCACGGCGGCCTTGACGACCAGGTTGACTTCGGGCGGCACGCCCAGCGAGTAGATCGCATACGTGAGCGTCTGGATGATCAGCGCGCCGATCACGCTGCCGGCGAGGCTGAAGCGCCCGCCGGTGAGTGCCGTTCCCCCCAGGGTGACGGCGAGGATCGCATCCAGCTCCATCAGCTGGCCGGCGTTGTTGCCGTCCGCGCTCTTGACCGTGGAACTCACGACCAGGCCCGCCGCGCCGGCGCAGACGCCGCAGAAGGCGTAGACCCAGAAGGTGATGCGGCGCGTGGGGAGCCCGGCGAGGTAGGCCGCCGGGGGATTGATGCCGGCACACTGGATGAACAGGCCCAGCGCCGTGCGGCGCGTGAGCAGCAGCAGCACCGCGCCCATGCCCATCGCCATCCAGAAGGCGAAGGGCAGGCCGAACAGGTAGCCGTTGCCGAGGAAGAAGTAAGGCGCGTAGTAGACGGTGATGATCTGACCGCCCGTGACCAGCTGCGCGACGCCGCGGCCCGCGACCATGAGGATCAGCGTGGCGATGATGGGCTGCATGCCGATCACGGACACGAGCAGCCCGTTCCATGCGCCGCACACCAGCGCCACGCCGAGCGCGGCCACCACCGCGGCCCACATGGGGTAGCGGCTCACGTGGGTCGCGACGCCGTCGACCACGACCAGCGAACCGCCGATCATCCAGGCGGCGACGGCCGCCGAGATCGCCACCACGGCGCCCACGGAGATGTCGATGCCGCGCGTGGCGATCACCAGCGTCATGCCCAGCGACACGAGGATCAGGGGCGAGCCGCTCTTGAGGATGTCGACCAGGCTGCCATAGAGGTGGCCGTCGCGCCATTCAAGGTGCACGAAGCTCGGACTGAAGCCGGCGTTCATCGCGAGCAGCAGCACCAGCGTCACCACGGGCCAGAACAGGCGATGGCGCCAGACCCTCCTCATGCCTGCTCCGCGATCAGGTGGTACACGTCGTGCTCGGTGCAGCCGGCGGGCAGTTCGCCCACCTTGCGGCGATCGCGCAGCACCGCGATGCGCTGCGACACGCGCACCACTTCGTCGATCTCCGAGGAGATGAACAGCACCGCCATGCCCTCGGCCGCCAGCCGCAGGATCTCGTCCATGATCTCCTGCTTGGCCGCCACGTCGATGCCACGCGTGGGCTCGTCGAGGATCAGCAGCCGCGGCCGCGTCACCAGCCAGCGCGCCAGCAAGGCCTTCTGCTGGTTGCCGCCGGAGAGCAGGCCGATCGGCGTGTCCAGGTTCGCGGTCTTGATGCCCAGCGCCTTCACCAGCTGCCCCGCGAGCCGCGCCTGCTCCTGCACCGGCAGGAAGCGCCAGACGCCGCGGCGCGCCTGCAGGGCGAGCACGATGTTCTCGCGCACCGACAGCTCCGCCACGATGCCGTCGGTCTTGCGGTCCTCGGGCATCAGTCCCATGCCCAGGCGCACCGCCGCGGCGGGATTCGCGACGCGCTCCGTGCGGCCCCGCACCTTCAGTTCGCCGGAGTCCGGCTGCTGCAGCCCGAACACCAGCTGCGCCAGCTCGGTCCGCCCGGAGCCGAGCAGGCCGGCCAGGCCCAGCACTTCGCCGGCGCGCAGCGACAGGTCGGTCGCCTGCATCCAGCCCTTGCGCCCCAGGCCGTGCAGCTCGAATTCAGCTTCGCCCGCCACGGTCTCCGCCGGCGCCGCCGCCGCGCGGCGGGCAGCGAGTTCGCGGCCCACCATCGCGGCGATCAGCGCGGGCTCGGGCAGCTCGCGCACCGGCCACTCCCCCACCAGCTCGCCGTTGCGCAGCACCGTGATGCGATCGGCCAGTACATAGACCTGGTCGAGGAAGTGCGTGACGAACAGGATGGCCATGCCTTCGTCGCGCAAGCGGCGCAGCACGGTGAAGAGGCGCTCCACTTCGTCGCCGTCCAGGCTGGAGGTCGGCTCGTCGAGCACCAGGACTTTCGCCGAGACGCTCAAGGCGCGCGCGATGGCGACCATCTGCTGCACGGCGACGGGATAGCTGGAGAGCAGGCGCGTGACGTCGATGCCGAGATTCAGCCGCGCAAGCAGCGCGCGCGCATCGCGGTTCATGGCGCGCCAGTCGATGCGCAAGGCCTTGCGCGGATAGCGGCCCGCGAACACGTTCTCCGCCACCGACAGGTTCGGGCACAGGTTCACTTCCTGGTACACCGTGCTGATGCCCAGGCGCTGCGCATCGAGCGGCGAGCGCGGCTGGATGGGAGACCCGGCCAGCACCATGCTGCCGGCGTCGGCAGGGTACACGCCCGTGAGGACCTTGATCAGCGTGGACTTGCCGGCGCCGTTCTGTCCCATCAGCGCATGCACTTCCCCGGCGAACAGGCGCAGTCCCGCGTCGCGCAAGGCGCGCACGCCCGTGAAAGTCTTGGTGATGCCGCCCAGGGCGAGCAGCGGGCTTTCTTCGCTCATGGTCCTGCCTGTCGCGGCGCCGCCGCCCGGTCCTGCGAGGTCCGGGGCGGCTCCGGCGCGGTGACGCTCAGTACTTGCGCTTCGGGAACTCCTTGGCGGCCACGTCCATCGGGAAGATGCTTTCCTGCGTCACGATGCGCTTGGGCACCGGCTTGCCGGCGACCACGTCCTTCACCGCCGACATCAGCTGCGGGCCGAGCAGCGGGCTGCATTCCACGGTGACGTTCAGCTTGCCCGCCATCATGGCCTCGAAGGCGCCCTTCACCCCGTCGACGGAGATGATGGTGATGTCCTTGCCCGGCTTCAACCCGGCTTCCTCGATGGCCTGGATGGCGCCGATCGCCATGTCGTCATTGTGCGCGTAGAGCACGTTGATGTTCTTGGCATCGGACTTGAGGAAGGCTTCCATCACTTCCTTGCCCTTGGCGCGCGTGAAGTCGCCGGTCTGGCTGCGGATGATCTTGAAGCGCGGGTCGGTCTTGATGATCTCCTCGAAGCCCTTCTTGCGGTCGATGGCGGGCGCGGAGCCCACGGTCCCCTGCAGTTCGACGATGTTGATGGGGCCCGGCTTGCCCTTGCTGTTCTCCTCCAGCCAGCGCCCGGCCTTGCGGCCTTCTTCGAGGAAGTCCGAGCCCATGAAGGTGACGTACAGCGATGGGTCCTTCACGTCCACCGAGCGGTCCGTCAGGATCACCGGGATCTTCGCGGCCTTGGCTTCCTTCAGCACGGTCTCGAAGCCGGTCTCGACCACCGGCGAGAAGGCGATGACGTCCACCTTCTGCGCGATGAAGGAGCGGATCGCCTTGATCTGGTTCTCCTGCTTCTGCTGCGCGTCGGCGAACTTCAGGTTGATGCCCGCGTCCTTGGCCGCGGACTTGATCGACTCGGTGTTCGCGGTGCGCCATTCGCTTTCGGCGCCGATCTGGCTGAAGCCCAGGGTGATCGGCTTCTGCCCGAAGGCGAGCGGCGCGCTGGCGGCGAGGGCCAGGGCGGTGGCGCCCTGCAGTGCGGTACGGCGGTTCATCGGCATGGTCGTCTCCTTCGGAGTCGTGGTTGGAAAGGGATGCATCGCGTGCGCGCGGACCTCATGCGCAGGTATAGGCCGTCTTCACGGTGGTGTAGAACTCCGCGGCCATCCGGCCCTGCTCGCGCGGGCCGTAGCTCGATGCCTTGCGGCCGCCGAAGGGCACGTGGTAGTCCACGCCCGCGGTCGGCAGGTTGACCATCACCATGCCCGCCTGCACATGCCGCTTGAAGTGCGTCGCGTGCTTCAGCGAGGTGGTGCAGATGCCGGCGCACAGGCCGTAGCTGCTGTCGTTGGCCAGCGCCAGCGCATGGTCGTAGTCGTCCGCGGCCAGCACGGCCGCGATCGGACCGAAGATCTCCTCGCGCGCGATGCGGTGCTCGGGCGCTGCCAGCCAGAGCGACGGGCTCATGAAGTAGCCCTTGCGCTCGCCTTCCACGAGCTGGCCGCCGGCGATGTGGTCGGCGCCCTCCCGCCGCGCGATCGCGAGCCAGGCCTGGTTCCGTTCCAGCTGCGGCGCGCTCGCCACCGGACCGATGTCGACGCCGCGCGCGAGCGCCGGGCCGACCTGCAGCTGCTTCATGCGCGCGCGCATCTTCGCCACGAACTTGTCCTGCACGGAACGCTGCACGATGATGCGGCTGGACGCCGTGCAGCGCTGTCCGGTGGAGAAGAAGGCGCCGTTCACCGCGCATTCGACCGCGCGGTCGAGGTCGGCGTCGGCCAGCACCACCAGCGGATTCTTGCCGCCCATTTCCAGTTGCACCTTGGCGCCGCGCGCGGCGGCACGCTGCAGCACCTGCATGCCGGTGCTGGTCGAGCCCGTGAAGGTGATCGCATCCACCTGCGGGCTTTCCACCAGCGCCTGTCCCACCTGCCGCCCGCTGCCGTTGACCAGGTTGAACACCCCCGAGGGCAGGCCGGCGCGGCTGAGGATCTCGGCGATCGCCCAGCCGCAGGCCGGCACCAGTTCCGCCGGCTTGAACACCACCGCATTGCCGCAGGCCAGGGCCGGCGCGATCTTCCAGGCCGGGATCGCGAAGGGGAAATTCCAGGGCGCGATGATGCCGACCACCCCGACGGGCTCGCGAGAGACTTCCACGTCGACGTCGGGCCGCACGGAGGCGAGCTTCTCGCCGGCGATGCGAAGCGCCTCGCCCGCGAAGAACTTGAAGATCTGGCCGGCGCGCGCCGCTTCGGCGGTCGCCTCGGGCAGCGTCTTGCCCTCTTCGCGCGCCAGCAGTTCGCCCAGCTGCTCCTTGCGCGCCAGGATCTCGCTGCCCACGAAGTCCAGCGCGTCGGCGCGCCGCTGCGGCGTGGCCAGGGCCCAGGTCGGCGCGGCATCGCTCGCCGCCTCGATGGCGAGCTGCGCCTGGCGGGCATCGGCGCGCGCGTATTCCGCCACCGGCGCCGACAGGTCGGAGGGGTTCTCGCTGGTGCCGGTGGTCGCGCCGGTTTCCCAGCGGCCGTTGATGAAGTTCCTCAGGATCTCCTGCATCGCTCGCTCTGGAAGTGCGGCGGATGGTAGGAGCCGCGGCCGCGCGCGGCCAATCGCGATTGCGCCTTGTGCGATGCCGGAATCCGGATCCTCGCAAACCCTTAGGGCTGTGCCCACACCGGCGCTCGCCAGGCGGTCGCGGCGCTAGGGATATACGCTCACGGCGCTTTGGCCGCGCACCGATATAAAGATCTGAATCGTGGAAAACCCCGGGGCGGCGTCGCTGCCATGATCAACTATTCGCACTGGTTCATTCGCGCGCGCCTGAAGACGCGGCAGCTCCTGCTGCTGGTCGCGCTCGCCGAAGAAGGCAACATCCACCGCGCCGCCGAAGTCCTGAGCATGACGCAGCCGGCCGCGTCCAAGCTGCTGAAGGACCTGGAGGACGTGCTGGGCGTCGCCCTGTTCGACCGGCTGCCGCGCGGCATGCAGGCGACCCTGTGCGGCGAGGCCATGATCCGTCATGCCCGCGTGGCGCTCTCCAGCCTGAACCAGGCGCACGACGAGGTGCAGGCGCTCAAGGCCGGCCGCTTCGGCCGCGTGAGCGTGGGCGCGATCACCACGCCCGGACTGATGCTGCTGCCGCAGGCCATCGCGCGGGTGAAGCAGGCGCATCCCACGCTGCGCATCTCCCTGCAGATCGACACCAGCGACGTGCTGATGGAACGCATGGCGCAGGGCAAGGTCGACATCCTGGTGGCGCGGCTGTTCGCGCAGCATGACAAGACGGCGCTGCGCTTCGAGGCGATGGCGGAAGAGCCCGCGGTCGCCATCGTGCGACCGGGGCACCCGCTGCTGTCCGCCGGCAAGCTGACCTTGCGCGACCTGAGCGCCTGGGGCTGGATCGTGCCGCCCGAAGGCAGCGTGCTGCGCCATCGCTTCGACCTGATGTTCAGCGAGGCGGCGCTGGACGCGCCGGTGAACCTGATCGAGACCAGCGCCCTGCTCTTCCTCACCAAGATGATCGCCGAGGGCGACATGATCGGCGTGCTGGCCGGCGACGTCGGCCGCTATTACGCGCAGCACAACCTGGCAGCGATCCTGCCGATCGAGCTGCCTTGCCGCATGGACGCCTTCGGCCTGGTGACGCGAACGGACCGGCCGCTCTCGCCGGCGGCCGGCGTGATGCTCGCCGCGATCAAGGCGGCGGCGGCGGAATCGTACGGCGCAAAGCTCGAAGTGCCGGAGCTCGCGCTGGCGGCGGCCGGCTAGCGCCTAGCCCACGTCCGCGTCGAGGATGCGCGTGATGTCCTCGCGCGTTTCCTGCAGTTGCACCAGCGTCGCCTGGCGCGCGCCCAGCGGGTCGCGATGGAGCAAGGCGGTGAGGATGGCCTTGTGCCGCGGCAGGGACAGCGCGTGCGTGTTGGGCAGGCGGCTGCTCAGCTTGATCGATTCGCGCAGCGCCAGCGACAACATGTTGCCTATGTACGAGAGCAGGTCGTTGCCGGTCGCTTCGGCGATGCGCCGGTGGAAGGCGAGATCGGGCTCCAGCAATTCCTCGGGCGTCTTCGCCGCTTCCATGCCGGCGTAGGCTTCGGAGATGCCGCGCAACTGGTCGTCCGATGCGGTCTTGGCCGCGAGCGCCGCCGCGGCCGGCTCGAAGATGCGCCGCACCGTCATCAGCGTCTCGACGAAGTCCGCCGCCGGCTTGTTCTGGATCATCCAGTACAGGACGTCGGGATCGAGCAGGTGCCAATCGTTGCGGGGCCGCACGATGGTGCCCGCCTTCTGCCGCGAGACCACCAGCCCTTTGGCCACCAGCACGCGGATCGCCTCGCGCAGCACCGAGCGGCCCACGTCGTAGCTGGCGCACAGCAGCGTCTCGGGCGGCAGGCGTTCGCCAGGCGGAAACTCGCCGGCCATGATGCGCATGCCCAGGTCGCGCACGATCTGGGGATGCATGCTCTTGCGGTCGGGCGGGCGGCGGTAGCTGGATTCGCGGTGCGATGCGTCCATGTCCGTGGAAAACGATGCGGGCGGCAGATCGGGTCTCGCTTCCATGATAGGCAGTGCGCGGTCGCCCCGCTTCAGCGCTTGTTCTTGCTGGAGACGTCGACGAACACGGCCGCGAGCAGCACCAGGCCCTTGATCACCTGCTGGTAGTCGATGCCTATGCCCAGGATGGACATGCCGTTGTTCATCACGCCCATGATCATCGCGCCGATCACGGCGCCGAACACCTTGCCCACGCCGCCCGAGGCCGAGGCGCCGCCGATGAAGCAGGCGGCGATCACGTCCAGCTCGAAGCCCAGGCCCGCCTTGGGCGTCGCCGTGTTCAGGCGCGCGGCGAACACGAGGCCGGCCAGCGCCGCGAGCACGCCCATGTTGACGAAGGTGTAGAACGCGAGCCGGCTGGTCTTGATGCCCGAGAGGCGCGCGGCCTTCTCGTTGCCCCCCAGCGCGTAGATGCGCCGGCCGACGATGGTGCGCAAGGTGACGAAGTCGTAGAAGACGATCAGCACCGCCATCACCACCAGCACGTTGGGCAGGCCCTTGTACACCGACAGCAGCACGCTCACCAGCAGGATGATGCCCACGAACACCACCATCTTGCCCAGGAAGAAGGGCAGCGGCTCCAGCTCCATGCCATGCTTGACCGACTGCGCGCGCTCGCGCAGCTTGAAGAACACCAGCGCGGCCGCGGCCAGCACGCCGAGGATCACCGAGCTCAGTCGCAGCGACTCGCCGTGCAGCGGATCCGGCAGGAAGCCCGTGGAGAGCAGCTGGAACTCCGGCGGGAAGGGCCCGACCGACTGGCCTTGCAGAACCAGCAGCGCCAGGCCCTTGAACACCAGCATGCCGGCCAGCGTGACGATGAAGGACGGGATGCGCATGTAGGCCACGAACCAGCCCTGCGCGGCGCCGATCAGCGCGCCCGCCACGAGGCAGATCAGCGTCGCCGGCACGAAGTTCATGTTCATGTTGACCATCAGCACCGCGGCCAGCGCGCCGATGAAGCCGCACACGGAACCCACCGACAGGTCGATGGAGCCGGCGACGATGACCAGCAGCATGCCCAGCGCCATGATGACGATGTAGCTGTTCTGCAAAACCAGGTTGGTGAGGTTCAGCGGCTGCATCAGCGTGCCGCCGGTCATGTACTGGAAGAAGGCCATGATGGCCACCAGCGACAGCAGCATGCCGTACTCGCGCAGGTGCGCGCGCAGGAAACCCAGGACGCGTCCGCCTTTCGCAGGCTGGGATGCCGCTTCGGCGACTTGCGTGCTCACTGGACTGCTCCCGAATTCACGATGGAATGCATGATCTTTTCCTGGCTGGCCTCGGCCCCGTCGAATTCGGCGACGAAGCGGCCTTCGTTCATCACGTAGATGCGGTCGCACATGCCCAGGAGCTCGGGCATCTCCGAGGAGATCATCACGACGCACTTGCCCTCGTCGGCCATCTGCGCCATCAAGGTGTAGATCTCGAACTTGGCGCCGACGTCGATACCGCGCGTGGGCTCGTCGAGGATCAGCACCTCGGGCTGCGTGAACAGCCACTTGCCCAGCACCACCTTCTGCTGGTTGCCGCCCGAAAGCTGCCCCACCGACTGCGACACGCTGGAACAGCGGATGCGCAGCTGCCGCCGATAGCCCTCCGCGACCACGAACTCGCGGCCTTCGTCCACCACGCCGCGCTCGCTCACGGCCGGCAGGTTGGCGAGCGACACGTTGTGCACGACCTGGTCGTCGAGCAGCAGGCCGTAGCCCTTGCGGTCCTCGGTCACGTAGGCGATGCCATTGTCCACGGCGCGGCCGACGTCGGAGACATCGACCTCGCGGCCATTCAGCAGCACCTGGCCGCTGATGCGCTGTCCGTAGGAGCGGCCGAACACGCTCATCGCGAACTCCGTGCGGCCCGCGCCCATGAGGCCGGCGATGCCGACGATCTCGCCGCGCCGCGCGTGCAGGTTCACGCCCTTCACCACCTGGCGTTCGGCGTACTGCGGATGATGCACCGTCCAGTCGCGCACCTCGAACACCGGCTCGCCGATCTTCGGTTCGCGCCGCGGATAGCGGTCGCCCATCTCGCGGCCCACCATGTTGCGGATGATCACGTCCTGGCTCACCGCCTGGCCGCGGCAGTCCAGCGTCTGCACCGTGCTGCCGTCGCGCAGCACCGTGATGGTGTCGGCGACGCGCTCGATCTCGTTGAGCTTGTGAGAGATCAGGATGCAGGCAATGCCCTGGGCCTTGAGTCCCAGCAGCAGGTCCAGCAGCGCCTGGCTGTCGGTCTCGTTGAGGCTCGCCGTCGGCTCGTCCAGGATCAGCAGCTTCACTTCCTTGGACAACGCCTTGGCGATCTCCACCAGCTGCTGCTTGCCCACGCCCAGGTCGTCGACGATCGTGGACGGCGACTCGCCCAATCCCACCTTGGCCAGCAGGTCGCGGGTGCGCGCATGCGCCGCATGCCGGTCCACCACGCCCAGGCGGGCGGGCTCGTTGCCGAGGAAGATGTTCTCGGCGATGGACAGCAGCGGCACCAGTGCCAGCTCCTGGTGGATGATGATGATGCCCAGCGCCTCGCTCTCGGCGATGTCGCGGAACTGGCGCGGCTCGCCCTGGAAACGGATCTCGCCTTCGTAGCTGCCGTGCGGATAGACCCCGCTCAGCACCTTCATCAGCGTGGACTTGCCGGCGCCGTTCTCGCCGACCACCGCATGGATCTCGCCGGCGCGCACCGAGAGGTTGACCTCGTGGAGCGCGACGACCCCGGGGAAGCGCTTGGTGATCCCCCGCATTTCCAGGAGCTGGCTCACGGCATCGTCTCCGTCCTGCGGCTGCCTACTTGAACTGCGATTCCTTGTAGTAGCCGCTGCCCACCAGTACCGTCTTCCAGTTGGAGGCGTCGACGCTGACCGGCTTCAACAGGTAGGAGGGCACGACCTTCACGCCGTTGTTGTAGGTCTTGGTGTCGTTGATCTCCGGCTGCTTGCCCGAGAGCACCGCGTCCACCATGTTGGCTGCGACCTTCGCGAGCTCGCGCGTGTCCTTGAACACGGTGGAGGACTGCTCGCCGCGCAGGATGGACTTGATCGACGGCACTTCCGCGTCCTGGCCGCTCACCACCGGGCAGGGCTGGCCGGCCGCGCAGTAGCCCACGCCCTTGAGCGAGGACAGGATGCCGATCGACAGGCCGTCATACGGGGACAGCACGGCGTTGACCTTGTCCTTGCCGTAGAAGGCGGACAGCAGGTTGTCCATGCGGGCCTGGGCGACGGCGCCGTCCCAGCGCAGCGTGCCGACCTTGTCCATGCCCATCTGCTTGCTGCGCACGACCAGCTTGCCGCTGTCGATGTAGGGCTTGAGCACGGACATCGCGCCGTCGTAGAAGAAGAAGGCGTTGTTGTCGTCGGGCGAGCCGCCGAACAGCTCGATGTTGAATGGACCCTTGCCCTGCTTGAGGCCCAGCTTGTCGACGATGGAGTTCGCCTGCAGCACGCCGACCTGGAAGTTGTCGAAGGTCGCGTAGTAGTCCACGTTCTTCGAGCCGCGGATCAGGCGGTCGTAGGCGATGACCTTGACGCCGCGGTCGGCCGCGTTCTGCAGCGCCTTGGACAGCGTGGTGCCGTCGATGGCGGCGATCACGAGCACCTTGGCGCCCTTGGTGATCATGTTCTCCACCTGCGCGAGCTGGTTGGGGATGTCGTCGTCGGCGTACTGCAGGTCGGTCTGGTAGCCGCGCGCCTGCAGCACCTTGACCATGTTGTTGCCGTCGTCGATCCAGCGCGCCGACGACTTGGTCGGCATCGAGATGCCGATCAGGCCCTTGCCCTGCGCGTAGGTGAGCGGGGCGATGCACAGCGCCGTGGCGCCCAGCACTGCAGTGACGAGAATGCGGCGGATCCGTTGCATGGTTGTCTCCTTGGTTGGCCTTGCGTCTCAGTGGGAATGCCTGGGAATCCCGGCGCCCCGGGTCCCCACGAGGAAATCGAAGTCGCAGCCCTGGTCGGCCTGCAGCACGTGCTCGACGTACAGCTTGCGGTAGCCCGAAGCGTCCGCCGGATCGTCCTGGCGCGTGGCGTTCCACGTCGCGAGGCGGTCGGCGAGTTCGGCGTCCGTCACTTCCAGGTGCAGCCGACCCGTCTCGGCATCGAGCTCGATCCAGTCGCCTTCGCGCACCACCGCCAGCGGGCCGCCCGCGCGCGCTTCCGGCGCGACGTGCAGCACCACGGTGCCGTACGCGGTGCCGCTCATGCGCGCGTCCGAGATGCGCACCATGTCCGTGACGCCTTGCGCCAGCAGCTTGGGCGGCAGGCCCATGTTTCCCACTTCCGCCATGCCGGGATAGCCGCGCGGCCCGCAGTTCTTCAGCACGAGGACCGAATCGGCCGTCACGTCCAGGTCGGGATCGACGATGCGGGCCTTGTACTCGTCGAGGTTCTCGAACACCACGGCGCGGCCGCGGTGCTTCAGCAGGCGCGCGGTCGCGGCCGAAGGCTTGACCACGGCGCCGCGCGGCGCGAGGTTGCCGCGCAGGATGCGCATGCTGCCATCGGGCACCAGCGGCCGGTCCCAGTCGCGGATCACTTCCGGGTTGTACGAAGGCGCGTCCTTCACGTTCTCCCACAGCGTCCTGCCGTTCGCGGTGAGCGCGTCGGGGTGCGGCAATCGCCCCGATTCGCCCAGGCGCCGCAGCACCGCCGGCAGGCCGCCTGCGTAGTAGAAGTCTTCCATCAGGAAGCGGCCCGAGGGCATCAGGTCCACCAGCGTCGGCGTGCCGCGGCCGACGCGGGTCCAGTCGTCGAGCGCGAGATCGACGCCGATGCGCCCGGCGATCGCCTTCAGGTGGATCACCGCGTTGGTCGAGCCGCCGATGGCCGCGTTGGTGCGGATCGCGTTCTCGAAGGCCGCGCGCGTCAGCAGCTTCGACAGGCGCAGGTCCTCGCGCACCATGTCGACGATGCGCATGCCGCTCATGTGCGCGAGCACGTAGCGGCGCGCGTCCACCGCCGGGATCGCGGCGTTGTGCGGCAAGGTGACGCCCAGCGCTTCGGCCATGCAGGCCATCGTGGACGCCGTGCCCATGGTGTTGCAGGTGCCGGCCGAGCGCGACATGCCTGCTTCGGCCGACATGAACTGGTGCAGCGTGATCGTGCCGGCCTTGACCTGCTCGGACAGCTGCCACACCGCCGTGCCCGAGCCGATGTCGCGTCCCTCGTGCTTGCCATTGAGCATGGGACCGCCGCTCACCGCGATGGCTGGCACATCGCAGCTGGCCGCGCCCATCAACAGGGCCGGCGTGGTCTTGTCGCAGCCCACGAGCAGCACGACGCCGTCGATGGGATTGCCGCGGATCGATTCCTCGACGTCGATGCTCGCCAGGTTGCGCGTGAACATCGCGGTGGGGCGCAGGTTGGATTCGCCGTTGGAGAACACCGGGAACTCCACCGGATAGCCGCCGGCCTCGAAGATGCCGCGGCGCACATGCTCGGCGAGCTTGCGGAAGTGCGCGTTGCACGGGGTCAACTCGGACCACGTGTTGCAGATGCCGATGATGGGCTTGCCCTGGAACTCGTGGTCCGGGATGCCCTGGTTCTTCATCCAGCTGCGGTACATGAAGCCGTTCTTGTCCACGGTCCCGAACCAGGCGGCGGACCTCAGCTTGACCGGCGGCTTGACCATGCGCGTACTTCCTTGTGGCAACGAGGAGCGCAATATAGTCAGACAACAAGAGCAACCTCCCTCGGGAATACCCGGAGTCGCCCCCCTGTTTCCGCGTCAATTGTCTGACTTCATAATCGCCGCTCGCCCCCTCACCACAGAGCCGCCATGACTGCCTCCGCCAGCTACCCGAGCCTCGTCGACCGCGTCGTCCTCATCACCGGCGGCGCCACCGGCATAGGCGCCACCCTGGTCGAACGCTTCGCGCAGCAAGGCGCGAAGGTGGGCTTCATCGACATAGATACGGCCGCGGGCAAGGACCTCGCGCAGCGCCTGGAAGGCAGCCGCAATGCGCCGCTCTTCGTGCACGCCGACCTCACCGACATCGCGGCGCTCCAACGCGGGATCGCCAGCGTGCGCGAACGCTTCGGTCCCATCCGCGTGCTCCTGAACAACGCCGCCAACGACGTGCGCCATCGCATCGAGGACACCACGCCGGCCTCCTGGGACGCCAGCGTGGCCGTGAACCTGCGGCACCAGTTCTTCGCCGCGCAGGACGTCATGGCCGACATGCGCGCGGCGGGCGACGGCTCCATCGTCAACTTCGGCTCCATCAGCTGGATGGCCAAGCAGGGCGGCATGCCGGTCTACACCACGTCCAAGTCCGCGGTGCAAGGCCTCACGCGCAGCCTGGCGCGCGATCTCGGCCCCTTCAACATCCGCGTCAACACCCTGGTGCCGGGCTGGGTGATGACCGAGAAGCAGTTGCGCATGTGGGTCACGCCCACGTCGCACGAGGACATCGCGCGCAACCAGTGCATCAACCAGCCGCTCATGCCCAGTCACATCGCGTCCATGGCCCTGTTCCTGGCGGCGGACGACAGCGCCATGTGCACGGCGCAGGACTTCATCGTCGACGGGGGATGGACATGACGGCGCGGCTGCTCGTAGACGCGCAGGCGCGCCTCGGCGAAGGCGCGCTCTGGTGCGAGCGCACCGGCAGCCTCTGGTGGACCGACATCGAGGGCTGCACGCTCGGTCGCTGGCACGCCGCCGACGGCAGCGTGCAGCGCTGGACCCTGCCGCGCCGCGTGGGCAGCTTCGCCCTGTGCGCGAACGAGATGCGCCTGCTGCTCGGACTGGAGGACGGCATCGCCCTGTTCGATCCCGCCAGCGAACGCCTCACCGACTTCAAGCCACTGGACCTGCCGCAGCAGCGCGGCATCCGCGTCAACGACGGCCGCTGCGATCGCCAGGGGCGCTTCGTCTTCGGGCTGTTCAATCCCGCCGAGGCACCGGTCGGCGCCTTCTACCGCGTGCACGCGGACCTGCGCATCGAGCAGCTTCCGCTGCCCCTCGTCGGCGTCGCCAACAGCATCGCCTTCAGTCCCGACGGCCGCACGATGTATTTCACCGATTCGCCCGCGCGCACGATCTGGAGCGTGGACTACGGCGCCGACGGCAGCATCGGCACGCCCCGCGTGTTCGTGCGCGTGCCGCAGGACCAGGGTTTCCCCGACGGCGCGACGGTCGACGCCGAGGGCGGCCTCTGGAGCGCGCAATGGGAAGGCAGCTGCCTCGTGCGCTACGACGCGCAGGGCCAGGAGAGCGCGCGCGTCGCGCTGCCCGTGTCGCGTCCGACCTGTCCCGCCTTCGGCGGCGCGTTGCTGCAGGAACTGTACGTCACGAGCGCGCGCATCGGTCTCGATGAGGCGCGGCTCGCACGCGAACCCGAAGCAGGCGGCGTGCTCGCCTGCACGCCCGGCTTCACCGGCCTGCCGGAATCGCGCTTCGCGCTCGCGCGCTGAGCCTCATCACCCGACGCACCCATGAACACCACCACCCGCCGCTACCAGGGCGTCTTCCCCGTCGTCCCCACCACCTTCGACGAAGAAGGAGGGCTGGACCTGGAAAGCCAGAAGCGCTGCGTCGACTTCATGATCGCCGCCGGCTCCGACGGCCTGTGCATCCTGGCGAACTTCTCGGAGCAGTTCGTGCTGTCCGACGAGGAGCGCAACGTGCTCACGGACACCATCCTGAAGCACGTGGCCGGTCGCGTGCCGGTGATCGTGACGACGACGCACTTCGGCACGCGCGTGTGCGCCGAGCGCTGCCGCCGCGCGCAGGACGCCGGCGCCGCCATGGTGATGGTCATGCCGCCCTATCACGGCGCCACCATCCGCGTGCCCGAGCAGCAGATCTTCGATTTCTACCAGGCGCTCTCGGACGCGATCGCCATCCCCATCATGATCCAGGACGCGCCGGTGAGCGGCACGGTGCTGTCCGCCGCCTTCCTGGCCCGCATGGCGCGCGAGATCGAGCACGTGCGCTACTTCAAGATCGAGACGCCGGGGGCGGCCAGCAAACTGCGCGAGCTGCTGCGCCTGGGCGGCGAAGCGATCGAGGGCCCGTGGGATGGCGAAGAGGCGATCACGCTGCTGCCCGACCTGGAAGCCGGCGCCACCGGCGCGATGACCGGTGGCGGCTATCCCGACGGCATCCGGCAGATCCTGGACGCCTGGCGCGCGGGCCGCATGGACGAAGCGACCGACGCGTATGCGCGCTGGCTGCCCCTGATCAACTACGAGAACCGCCAGGGCGGCATCCTCACCGCCAAGGCCTTGATGAAGGAAGGCGGCGTCATCGCTTGCGAAGCGCCGCGCCATCCCTTCCCCGCCATGAATCCGGCGGTGCGCGAAGGGCTGCTCAGGACGGCGCGACGGCTCGATCCGCTGGTGCTGCGCTGGGCGCGCTGAGCACGGAGGCACGCGGCTCGGTGCAGCGCGCCCCGCACCTCAGGCCGGCACCATGAAGCCGGCGAAGAAGTCGGCCAGTTCCCGGTGCGCAGCGAGCGGAAGCACGTGCGCGATGTACTGGTCCGGGCGGACCACCACCAGCGCGCCTTGCCCGCGATCGATGCCGCGCAGGTCGAAGAGGTCCGGTCCCTTCTTGAGGTCGGGCGAGAAGACTTTCTCGTAGTCGCGCAGGCCCAGGCGTCCCTTGCGCGGCAGCAGCAGTTCGGGCATCGACTCGATGGCCAGCGTGCGGTGGTCCTGCTGGAAGATCGCGCGCAGGTCGAACACCGCATCGATGTCCTGGTCCGCGCGGGTGAACTTGCGGACCGGCGAGTCCGGCGACTCCTGCAGGAATTGGCAGAGAGCGCGGACGCCGCCGCTCGCATCCGCCGCGTCGTTCGCGCCGGCGAACGCATACAAACGCCACCGGCCATCGGCGCGGGCAACGTGCCCGAGCTCCACCGGCTTCGCGTCCGTGATGCGCACGACGGGCGCGGAGTGAAAGCGTCTGCCGACCTCGAATCCCGTGGCCAGGTGCTGGTGCGTCGCTTCTCCGCGGATGATCGAAGGCCGGTACTGCGTGCCCATGCCCGCGGTGAAACGCGCGTGGCGTTCGAAGTACTTCTGGAATTCCTTCGGGTCCACGCCTTGCGTTTCGCCGCCGTCGGCCTGCTTCGGACGGTCGCTGAACATCTTCGCCCACTCGCGGTCGAAGTCGATCAGCTCCTGCGCGACGACCTGGCGTTCTTCGGAATAGGTGTGCAGCAAGGCGGGAGCGCTTTGGCCGCGCAGCACCGCCGCGAGCTTCCATCCGAGATTGAACGCATCCTGCATCGAGAAGTTCATGCCCTGGCCGGCCTTGGGGCTGTGCGTGTGGCAGGCGTCGCCGGCGATGAACACCCGCGGCTGCATCGCGTTCCCCTGCTCCGCCGGTACGTCGTCGTACTTGTCGCAGATGCGCTGGCCGATCTCGTACACCGACCACCAGGGAACTTCCTTCACGTCGAGCGTGTACGGATGCAGGATGCGCCGGGCCGTGCCAACGAGATGATCGATGGTGATGCCGCGGCTGGAGACACGCTCTTCTTCACCGAGCTTGTCCATCTCGACGTACAGGCGGAACAGGTAGCCGCCTTCGCGCGGGATGACCAGCAGGTTGCCGTGCGGCGACTGCACGGCGGACTTGTAGCGGATGTCGGGGAAGTCGGTCACCGCGAGCACGTCCATCACGCCCCAGGCCTGGTTGGCGGAGTCGCCCACCAGCTGGCGTCCCATGGACTTGCGCACCGCGCTGCGCGCACCGTCGCAGCCGACCACGTAGCGCGCCCGCAGCGTCTCGACCTGGCCTGCATGCGCCGCGTCGGTGCGCTCCATGCGCACGGTCACGGGATAGTCCGCCGCGGCGCGATCCACGGACACATCGAGCAGGCGGCGCGCGTAGTGCGGCTCCAGCCGGCTCGGCGAGTTGCGCATCAGCTCCAGGTAGAAGTCATGCACCCGCGCCTGGTTCAACACCACATGCGGGAACTCCGAGAGACCGTCCTCGGTATCCTGCACGCGGCCGTGCCGCACGATCCTGCCGGGTTGCTTCTCGTCCGGCTTCCAGAAGGTCACCTCGTTGATCCAGCAGGCCTCCTTGAGCACACGGTCGCTGAAGCCGAAGGCCTCGAACATTTCCATCGTGCGGCACGCAATGCCGTCGGCCTGCCCCAGCTGCAAGGGGCCGTCCTTCTGCTCCACGATGCAGGTGCGGATGTCGGGAAAGGCGGCCAGCTGCGCCGCGAGCGTGAGGCCTGCCGGCCCGCAGCCGACGATGAGCACGTCGACTTCCCCGGGCGCCCCCTGCGTATGCGGCGCCGCCAGCGGCGAGGCATCCATCACATGGGGATCGCCGGGCCGGAAGCCATTCAGGTGGAATTGCATGTCGTCTCCTGTCGCTGCCGCGTGCCGGCCTGGAAATGATAAGTATACATATCACTTCGGCGCGAGCCAAGTGGGCACGTTCCTTCCAGGGCCGTGCGGGCACGGCGGCGATCAGGCGCGACCGAGCGCCTTGCGCAGCTTCAGCAGCGTCGCATGCAGCACCGCCCGCTCCTGGGGATCCAGCAGCTCCAGCACGCGAACCTGCGCTTCGCGTGCCTTCGGCAGCACCCGCTGGTACAACGCCTTGCCCTTGGGCGTGATGCGGCAGACGATTTTCTTGCCGTGGTCCGGGTCCGCATCGACCTGCGCGAGTCCGCGCTCCACCAGCGTCTGCACCGTGCGGCTCACCAGGGCCTTGTCGGACATGGACAGCTTCACCAGTTCGCTCAGCGACATGGGGGCGTACGCGGCCAGCGCCGCGAGGATGCGCCATTGGGGCGCCGGCAGATCGAAGGTTTCGAGGTAGGCCGCCGTCACCTGGCGCTGCAAGGCGCTGGAGAGATGGCCGAGGATGAACGTGGGGAAGTCTTCCACGCCCAGGCGCTCGCCGGCAGCACCGGGGTCGAACCAGGGCGAGCTCCTGGTGTCGACGGTGTCGGGACTGGCTGCGGCGGTGCGACTGGCTTTCACGCTCCGATTGTCACAGACCGAGGCGCGCCACCCCGCCGCTTGCCTTGTCCTGGTAGAGGGTCGCCATGTCGTAGTGCGCCTGCTGCCCTTGTTGCGGCGCGATGCCGCAGCGTCCGCCATTGAAGAAGTTCATGCGCGCGGGCACGGGGCGGAAATCCGGGAAGCCTTCCAGCCACAGGCGAACCATGTGCCGGCGCATGTGCTGCTCCGGATGGTCCTCGAACTCCGTGCGCGCATGGAGCACGGCCAGGTTGTTCACCAGCAGGAGGTCACCCGGCTGCATGCGGAAGGCGACGCGCAGCTCGGGCGAGCGGGCGAGGCGATCGAAGAGGTCGAGCGCCTCCACCTGCGCATCCGTGAGCGGCACGCCCGCTTCCTTGTGTCCGGCCACGATCGGCGAGCGGACATAGCGGCAGCTCAGGCGCCCCTGCTCGATGGCGAACACGGGAGCCAGGTCCTGCGTGAATGCGCCGTCGCCCGGCCGGCCTTCGCCGAAGCGGTGCCAGTGGAAGCCGTCATGCAGCAGCTGCAGCAGGTCCGGGCGCGACGCGAGCATCGCGTTGTGCACGGCAACGGCGCTGGTGATGACGCTCTCGCCACCCGATCGCGCATCGCGCACGCAAGCCAGGCCGATCAGGTCCGACGCAGGGTCGGTGTGCAGCCGCAGCTCCTGGCTCGTGCGGTACTGGCGCGGCGACGGGTCCTTGCCGGTCAGGTCCATCACGTCGACGAGGCGGGCACCCTGCACGGTCTGCGAGACATGCCTGCCTATCCACGTACCCAGCCCCCAGCTGGCCAGGCGCGCGCGATCGCGCGTCCATTGCGCGAGGGGAAGGCCGCGCAGCAGCACGAAGCCGCGACCGTCGCGCAGCTCGCGCAACGCCGCGTCCAGCCGCGGCGCGAGCACGCGGAACGGAAAGTCTTCGCGGCCGGTGTCGTTCCAGCCTAGCCCGCGCCGTTCCAGGGCTTCGCATACGGCCCCGAGCTCCTCGACCTCGTTCGCGCCGAGTTCGGCACCGAGCTGCTGCCCGGCAAAGGTACCGGCATTCCAGTCGGCGGAATCGTGGATGGCTTGGAGCATGCGCGTGGACTTCGTGAAGGACTGCGGCCATCCTGCTCCAGTGTTGACTCGTCAACATCAGGGAATCCACCGATGTTGACAAATCAACAATCGCAGTTCAATGGCCGCGTCGTGGCACGCCACCCGGAGACCAGATGAACGCACCGATCCCGCACGCCCCGCTCTCGGCCGCCGAAGCCGCCGCCGCGGGCATCCGCATCGAACGCATGACCGGCGCGCTCGGCGCGCGCGTGGTCGGCGTGGACCTGCGCGAGCCGCTGGCCCCGCAGCAGCGCGACGTGATCCTGCGCGCCTTCGACGAGCACCTGCTGCTGACCTTCCCCGGGCAGCAGGAACTCTCGCCCGGGCAGCACATGGCCTTCAGCGAGAACTTCGGTCCGCACCAGGACCTGCCGCACATCCCGCTGCTGGCCGGCCATCCGCGCATCCAGCGCGTGTTCGCCGAGGCCACGCACGTGAAGGGCCAGGTCGCCGGACAGAACTGGCACTCCGACAGCAGCTTCCTGCCCGCGCCGCCACTCGGCGTGGCGATGCGGGGTGTCGAGATCCCCGCTTTCGGCGGCGATACCGCCTTCGTCAACATGTGCCTGGTGTACGAGTCGCTCTCGCCCGACCTGCAGAAGATGCTGTGCGGCCTGAAGGCGGTGCACAGCGCGACGCGCCTGTTCGGCACGCAGTCGCTCAAGCGCGAGGTGCGCCTGAACATGCGCGAGAACACCAGCCTGGAGGAAGGCGACCGCGAATTCGTGCATCCGGTCGTGCGCACGCATCCGCGCACCGGCCGCAAGGGCTTGTTCGTCAACAAGGTGTACGTGCAGCGCTTCGAAGGCTGGACGGCCGACGAGAGCGCGCCGCTGCTGCAGTACCTCTACTCCCTCTTCGACCGCCCCGAGTTCGGCGCCCGCATCTCCTGGCACAAGGACATGATGCTGCTGTGGGACAACCGCTTCACGCAGCACCGCGCGATCTTCGACTACGCGGGCCAGCGGCGCGAGCTGCTGCGCACCACGATCCAGGGCGAGCAGCCCGCCTGAACGGGATCACGACGATGACTTCCTCGCAATTCACCCGTCGCGACGCGATCGCCGCGCTCCTCACGGCTGCTGTGCCCGCCGCATTCGCGCAGGACGCGTACCCGAGCCGCCCCGTCAGGTTCGTCAACTGGTCCAACCCCGGCGGCAACCTCGACATCGTGGGCCGCATCCTGGCTGACTCCGCCTCGCGCAAGTGGGGCCAGGCCGTGATCACCGACAACCGCGTGGGCGCGTCGGGGATCATCGCGACCGACTACGTGGCCAAGCAGCCGGCCGACGGCTACACGGTCCTGATCACGTCGTCGACGGGGCAGCTCACGAACGCGCTCGTGCGGCTGAAGCTGCCCTTCGACCCGGTGAAGGACTTCGAGCCGGTGTCCCTGCTGGTCGCCGGCAACGTGGCGCTGATGGCGAACGCGAACGCGCCGTACAACAACCTGCGCGAGCTCGTGGAGTACGCGAAGAAGAGCGGCAAGCCCCTCAGCTACGGCACGCCAGGCACGGGCACCAGCGCGCATCTCTATGGCGAAGCGCTGCGCAAGCAGGCCGGCATCGCCCTCACGCACGTGCCCTACAAGACGGGCGAGCTGGGCGCGGTCAACGACATCATCGGGGGCAACCTCGACCTCACCCTCATCTCCCAGGGCAATGCGAAGACGCAGTCGGAGGGCGGACGGGTCAAGCTGATCGCGATCTCCGGTCCGCAGCGCTCGAAGGCGCTGCCGCAGGTCGCCACCTTCGAGGAACAGGGCTTCCACGGCTTCGGCCTCGCCGGCTGGATCGCGGCGTACGTGCCGGCCGCCACGCCGAAGCCCATCGTGGAGAAGATCGCGGCGACTTTCCGCGAGACGCTGCGCCAGCCCGATATCGCTGCCCGCCTGGACAACCTCGGCTACGAGGTGATCGGCAGCACGCCGGAGGAACTGCGCAGCTTCTACCAGCAGGAATACAGGCGCTTCACCGAGCTGGTGAAGAACGCCGGCATCGTGCCGGAGTGAACGTCTTCCGCTGAAGGTGATGTTCCCCGAGGCGGACATCCCCGTCGTGGCGATGTCGCTGCAGCAGAACCTGGATCCGCAGTTGCACTGCGCGCTGGGTGCCGCCTTGCGCAGCCTGCGCGATGAAGGCTTGCTGGCCGTCGTTAGCGGCATGCTGCCCTCGATGATCGCCAGCGGCGCCGGCAGCGATGCGCCCGGCCGGCGGCTGTGGCGTGGTGCCGTGGGCCCCGGCGCGCTCGGCGCCTGGGCGTTCGACCAGGCGGACGGCCCGCCGCGCCCTCAGGACTTGGGAGCGCCTTCCTCCGGCTGTTGCGGCACGGCGGGCTGCTGCGGCGCGGCCTTCTTCTCGGCCTTCTCGGCCTTCTTGCGCTTCTTCTCCAGCTCGCGCTGGCGTTTCTCGAATCCGTAATTTGGTTTGGGCATGCTTTTCTCCTGGTCTTGCCCTCCACTATGGCTCATGCAGTGGAGAATTCGCCCGTCGCGCTGGTCCGTGTGCAAAAAAAGTTCGAATTCCAGGCGGGCGAGTCGCTCAAGGCCGCAGTGTAGACTTCGCACGCTTCATCCAGGACGAGCGTGACAGTGGACGCGCGTCGCGCGCGGGACCGCCCCGCGGCCCGGTGACGCACCAAGTGCAGGACGACGCGGCCATGAGCCCCCAACCGAATTCCCAGGACAACGCCGGCGCGGCGACGCGCGCGCCGCTCTCCACGGGACGGCTGCGCCTGGTTCCCCTGGTCGTCGCCTGCCCCATGTTCCTGCAGAACCTGGACGGCTCGGTCCTCGGGACGGCGCTTCCCGCCATCGCGCAGTCGCTGAACGCGGACGTGCTCCACCTGAACCTGGCGATCACGTCCTACCTGCTGAGCCTCGTCCTGTTTCTGCCGGCGAGCGCATGGCTCGCCGATCGTTTCGGCGCGCGCCGCATCTTCTGTGCGGCCGTCCTGATCTTCACCGTCGCATCGGTGCTGTGCGGCGCCGCGACTTCGCTCGGCCAGCTGATCGTCTTCCGGCTCCTGCAGGGCGTCGGGGGCGCCATGATGGTCCCGGTGGGACGCCTGATCCTGCTGCAGACCGTGCCTGCGGAGCAGATGGTGCTGGCGATGGTCTGGTTCACGGTGCCTGGCGGCATAGGCCGGCTGCTCGGCCCCTTGATGGGCGGGGCGATCGTGACCGTCGCGTCCTGGCGCTGGATCTTCCTCGTGAACATCCCGTTCGGCGTGGTGAGCGTGCTGATGGCGCTGCGCGTGATCGATCCCGACCCGCCGCGCGGCGAAGGCGTCGCGGCAAGGCCCGACGCGCTGGGCCTGCTCCTGCTCGCAGCCGCGCTCGGCGGGATGCTAGGCGCGCTGGAGATGATCGGCAAGGACATGCTGCCCTGGACCGGCATCGCGGCCCTCGCCGTCGGTGGCGCCGCCGCACTCTGGCTCTACCTGCGCCGCAGCAGGGCGCAGTCCGAACCCCTGATCGATTTCGGCATCCTGCGGTACGCGACCTACCGTGTCGCCGTCGCGGGAGGCATGCCCCTGCGCGTCGCGATCGGCGCCGCGCCCTTCCTGCTGCCGCTGCTGTTCCAGCTCGGACTGGGAATGACGCCGCTGGACGCGGGCATCCTGATGCTCGCATCGGCGGTCGGGTCGCTCGGATCACGCGGCCTCGTCACGTCCGCGGTCGAGCGTTTCGGCTACCGGCAGCTCCTGATCGGGGCGGCCCTGCTCACGAGCGGCTTCCAGGCGTGCTACGCGCTGTTCACGCCCGCCACTCCGCACGTGCTGATCGTCGCCGTGCTGCTGGTGTCCGGCGCCTGCCATTCCACGGTGCTCGTGATCCTGGCGACGATAGGCTACGGGGACATTCCCCGCAAACGCATGGGCCATGCGACGGCGCTGGCGACGATGGGCCAGCAGCTCTCGGTCGCACTCGGGGTTGCGGTGGCTGCGTCGCTGCTGGAGGCGATGCACGGGCTGCACGGCCTGGGGGCGGCTCCGCTTGCCATCGCCGACTTCCGGGTGCCCATGCTCGCGATGGCGGCCATGCCCTTCCTGTCCGTGCTCGCCTTCGTGCGGCTCACGCGCGGCGGCGCGCTGCATGGCGCGGAACGCCCTCCGGCTTAGCGATCCGCCAGATCGGCCAGCACCAGCCGCAGCGCGCGCGCATCGATGCCGTGGCCCAGGCCCGGCAGCACATCCAGCCTCACGTCCGCTCCGAGTTGCCGCAGCGCACCGGCGGCTTCGACGGAAGACTGCGGCGCCACCACCTGGTCTGCGTCGCCGTGAATGAAGTGGAAGCGCACGCCAGGAGGCGCACGGCGCACGGGCTGCGCAAAGCGTCCCGCCAGCGCGATCACCCGCGCGGCGGCGGGAGTCGCGTCCGCCTGCGTCGCCTCCAGCGACATGATGGCGCCCTGCGAGAAGCCGACCAGCACGGTCGCTTCCGGGCCGATGCCGCATGCCTGCTGCCAGCGTGCCACGGTTTGCAGGAACAGCGGCATCACCTGCGCGATGCGTTCCGGCCGGCTCGCTTCGGTGATGCCGAGGACGGAGAACCATTCCCTGCCGCTGCCCAGGGTCGAGGCTTGAGGTGCATCCACGCTGACGACCATCGCGTCGGGACGCGCCTGTGCGATCGCTTCGCCCAGCGGGACCAGGTTGGCTGCGGAGGAACCCACGCCGTGAAACAGCAGCACCAGCTGCGCGGCATTCGCCGGGCGCGCGACGACGATGGAAGCATCAGGCATGGAGCGGCTCCTCCACCTGCAGCGCAATGCGCTGCCCGAACACGTACGACTCCATGGCGAGCACGCCGTGGCGGATGCCGCCGTCCAGCACCGTCGCGGGCGTGGAAGCCAGGGACGCGCCTGCAGCCACCAGCAAGGGCAGGAAGTGTTCGGCGGTCGGGTGCGCGCGTTGCGCATGCGGGGCCCGCTGCAACGCGTGCAACAGGCGTTCGGCGTCGCCGGCTTCGACGGCTTGCCGGATCCACAGCGAGAACTCGCGCGCATACGCTGCCTCCTGCGCATCGCCCATGCGGAATTCGTAGAGGTTGTGCGTGAGGCTGCCCGAGCCCACGATCAGCACGCCTTCTTCGGCCAGCGGCGCGAGCGCGCGCCCCAGCGCGAAGGCGCTGGACGCGTCCGTGTCGGAGGGCAGGGAGACCTGCACCACGGGCACGTCCGCATCCGGGTACATGTGCAACAGGGGCACCCAGGCGCCGTGGTCCAGGCCGCGCGTGGTGTCCAGCGTTGCGGCGATGCCCTGCCCTTGCAGCAGTTGCGCGGCGCGCGCCGCGAGTTCCGGTGCGCCGGGCGCGGGGTACTCGATGGCATAGAGCGCACGCGGAAAGCCGCCGAAGTCGTGGACCGTCTCCGGGCGCGCCGTGGAAGTGATCTCCACGCCGCGTGTCATCCAGTGGGGCGACACCACCAGGATGGCCTTGGGTTTGCCGAGCGCGCGGCCGAGCGCGCGCAGCTGCGCCCCCGATCGGCCGGGCTCGATCGCGAAGGTGGGTGCGCCGTGCGATACGAAGAGGGAGGGCAGCGTGGACATGGCAAGGTTCCTGTGGATTCGCCCGCAGCGCGGGCCTGCACGAACTGTATTGATCGAGGTCGAGAAGATAAAGTAGTGGATCCAAGACTGTTCGTTCAGGAAATCGGGACAATGGACAAATACCAGGAGATGCGGGTCTTCACCGCCGTCGTCGACGCGGGCAGCTTCGTCGCGGCAGCCGACGGCCTGGGCCTGTCGAAGGCCGCCGTGTCGCGCTACGTGTCCGACCTGGAACAGCGCCTGGGCGTCCGGCTCCTGCATCGCACGACGCGCAAGCTCTCGCTCACCCACGAGGGCGAGGTGTTCCTCGCCCGCAGCCGCGAGATCCTGGCGAGCATCGACGCCTCCGAAGCGGAGATCACCACGCGCACGCACACGGCGAGCGGCCTGCTGAAAGTGAGCGTGCCGGTGAGCTTCGGCATCCGGCACCTCGCGCCCTTGTGGGGCGAGTTCCTGGCGCAGCATCCGGGCGTGTCGCTGGACGTGCAGCTCGCCGATCGCGTGATCGACCTGGTCGACGAAGGCTTCGACCTGGCCGTGCGCATCGCACGCCTGCCCGACTCCTCCCTCGTCTCGCGCAGGCTCGCCACCACCCGCCTGGTGCTGTCCGCCGCGCCGAAATACCTGAAGCGGCACGGCACGCCCAAGCACCCGTCCGAGCTGGCGCAGCACGAGATCGTCGGCTACAGCCTGCTGTCCATGAGCGAGCAATGGCAGTTCACCGGGCCCGAGGGGCCGGTCTCCATCAAGGTGCGGCCGCGGCTGTGGACCAACAACGGCGATACCTGCGTGGCGGCTGCGGTGCGGGGTGCGGGGCTGCAGCTGCAACCCGACTTCCTGGTCGCCGGTGAACTCGCATCGCGGCAACTCGTCGAAGTGATGCCCCGGTACCGATCGCTGGAACTGGGCATCTATGCGGTGTATCCCACGCGCAAGTTCGTGCTGCCCAAGGTGCGCGCCCTGCTGGAGTTCCTCTCCGCGCAGTTCGCGGATGCGGATTGGGCGAAGCGGGACGCCGGAGACTCGCGCAAGCGCTGAGGTGCGCCTAGAGGCTCGCCTTCACCGCGCGAACGATGCTGGCCGCGTCCACCCCGAAGAAATCGCGCAGGGCCGAACGCGTGTCGCTGCGTCCGAAACCATCGGTGCCGAGGGTCACGTAGCGACGATGCGAGGGCACATGCGCCCGAACGCTTTCCGGCACCGCGCACACATAGTCGGATGCGGCGATGACGGGCCCGTCGCCCGCCAGGAGCGTCGTGACATGCGGCGTGTCCGCCGCTTCGCTACGTAGCTGTGCCTGCAGGGCGGCGCGCCCCTCGCGCGCCAGCTCGCTCCAGCTTGTCACGCTGATCACCTGCGCCGGGATGCCCATGGAGGCGAGTTGCTCCGCTGCCTTGATCACTTCGCCGAGGATGGACCCCGAGCCCATGAGCGTCGCGCGTGGCGCGCCCGTGCCGTAGGTGCCCAGCACATACCCGCCACGGATCACGCCCTCGTGCGCATCCGCCGGCAGGTCGGGCATCGCGTAGTTCTCGTTCATCAGCGTGACGTAGTAGAAGACGTCGCGCTGCTCCACCAGCATCTCGCGCATGCCGCGGTCCACGATCACGGCGAGTTCGCCCGCGAACGCGGGGTCGTAGGCCTTGCAGTTCGGAATGGTGGCGGCGACCAGGTGGCTGCTGCCGTCCTGGTGCTGCAGGCCTTCGCCGCCGAGTGTCGTGCGGCCGGAAGTCGCGCCCAGCAGGAAGCCGCGGGCGCGCTGGTCGGCTGCCGCCCAGATCGCGTCGCCCACGCGCTGGAAGCCGAACATCGAGTAGTAGATGTAGAAGGGCAGCATGGCGAAGCCGTGCACGCTGTAGCTGGTGGCCGCGGCCGTCCAGCTCGCGATAGCACCGGCCTCGCTGATGCCTTCTTCGAGGATCTGGCCGTCCTGTGCCTCGCGGTAGGAGAGCACGGAGCCGATGTCCTCCGGCTCGTAGCTCTGGCCCGTGCTGGCGTAGATGCCCACCTGCTTGAACAGGTTGGCCATGCCGAAGGTGCGTGCCTCGTCGGCGACGATGGGCACGATGCGCGGACCGAGTTGCGGATCCTTCAGCAAGGCGCCGAGCAGGCGCACGAAGGCCATCGTGGTGGACATCTCCTTGCCCGCCGCCTGCAGCGCGAATTTCGCGTAGGCGTCCGACGGCGGCACGGGGACGACTTCGCACGCCGTCTGCCGCTGCGGTGCGTACCCACCCAATTCGGCGCGGCGCGCGTGCAGGTAGCGCATCTCGGGGCTGTCCTCTGCGGGCTTGTAGAAGTCCAGGTTCTTCGCCTGCTCGTCGGAGACCGGCAGGTTGAAGCGGTTGCGGAACTCCAGCAACGCGGTTTCGTCCAGCTTCTTCTGGCTGTGCGTGGTCATGCGGCCCTGGCCGGCCGTGCCCATGCCGTAACCCTTCTTGGTGTGCGCGAGGATCACGGTCGGCTGCCCGCGGTGCTTCGCCGCCGCGTCGTAGGCGGCGTGGATCTTCACGAGATCGTGGCCGCCGCGCTTGAGGCGATCGATCTGTTCGTCGGTCATGCCTTGCGCAAGTCGCGCGAGCTCCTCGTTCTGCCCGAAGAAAGTTTCGCGGTTGAAGCGGCCGTCCTTGGCCGCGAAGGTCTGCATCTGCCCGTCCACCGTGTGCGCGAACGCGCGCACGAGGGCGCCGCTGGTGTCCCGCGCGAACAGGCCGTCCCAGTCGCTGCCCCACAGCAGCTTGATCACGTTCCAGCCGGCGCCGCGGAACAGCTTCTCCAGCTCGTCGACGATGCGGCCGTTGCCACGCACCGGGCCATCGAGCCGCTGCAGGTTGCAGTTCACCACCCACACCAGGTTGTCCAGCTTCTCGCGCGAGGCGAGCGTGAGCGCGCTCATGCTCTCGGGCTCGTCCATCTCGCCGTCGCCGAACACGCCCCACACCTTGCGGCCTTCGCAGTTCACGAGACCGCGGTGCGTGAGGTAGCGCATGAAGCGCGCGTGGTAGATCGAGCTGATGGGCCCGATGCCCATCGAGCCGGTCGGGAACTGCCAGAAGTCCGGCATCAGCCAGGGATGCGGATAACTGGAAAGCCCGCGCGCGCCCTGCGCCGGAGCGCTGATCTCCTGGCGGTAGTGCGCGAGATCCTGCGCCGTCAGCCGCCCTTCGAGGAAGGCGCGCGCATAGACGCCCGGGGCGCTGTGCGGCTGGTAGAACACCAGGTCGCCGCCCTGTTGCGCGTTGCGGGCGCGAAAGAAGTGGTTGAAGCCCATCTCGAACAGGTCGGCCGCGCTGGCATAGCTCGCGATGTGGCCGCCCAGCTCGCCGTACGCGGTGTTGGCCCGCACCACCATCGCGAGCGCGTTCCAGCGCATGAGGGAGGCGAGCTTCTCCTCGATGGCCAGGTCGCCCGGGAACACGGGCTGCTTTTCGACGGGCACGGTGTTGACGTAGGGCGTGACCAGTTCCGGCGACCAGGCGACCGCCGGACTGCGCGCGAGCACCGCCAGCTGGTCGAGGATGAAGCGCGCGCGCGCCGGCCCCTCGGTCGCGACCACCGCGAGGAAGGCCTCACGCCATTCGGCGGTCTCCCCGGGATCGGCGTCGCCCCCGGCATCGGCGAGGTAACGGGTCATGCTGTGATCGGTCATGAGGTCCACTGTAGGCGTCCTGCCCCCAAACAGGATGTCGAAATGGATGGGCTCGGCGCTCAAGACGGCAGAATATGCCGCATGACGAAGCTCGACGCGATCGATATGCGCATCCTGCGCGAATTGCAGCAGGACGGGTCCCTCTCGAACGTGGAGCTCGCCCAGCGCGTCCACCTGTCGCCCTCGCCCTGCCTGGCGCGGGTGAAGGCGATGGAAGCCGCGGGCGTGATCCAGGGCTATGTCGCGCTGGCCAATCCGAAGGCCGTGGGGCTCGGTCTCAACGTCTTCATCAACATCAGCCTCAAGGAGCAATCCAAGCAGGCGCTGGCGGAGTTCGAGCAGCGCATCGCCGAACATGACGAGGTGATGGAGTGCTACCTCATGACCGGCGACAGCGACTACCTCATTCGCGTCGCCGTGGCCGACATCCAGGCTCTCGAGCGCTTCATCCTCGACCAGCTGACGCCCATTCCGGGCATCGAGAAGATCCGCTCCAGCTTCACTCTCAAGCAGGTGCGCTACAAGACGGCATTGCCCTTGCCTTTCGCGGGCTCGGCCCGAAGAAGCTGAAGTCGCGCAGCCGCTGGCGCGAACGCGTACGGTACCGCTGCGGACTGAAAATCGGCGGCCGATCCGCCACAATGGTCGTCCTCCCCATGAACGCCATGCAAATCAAAAGTCTTTCCCTCGCCTCCATCGTCTTCGCCATCGCGGCGGCCGCCCTGATTCCGGACTCGGCGGCCCTCGCGGCCACACACCACGCGGCCAAGCCGGCCGCGCACAAGAAGCCCACGGCCGAAGTGCCTGCGCCTGAGCCGGTCGCTGGACAGACCGCTGTTGCGGGCGGCCCCCCGGCGCTGCCCGCCAAGGCATGGCTGCTGATGGACTTCGACTCCGGCGAAGTGCTCGCCTCGGCCAACCCCGACGAGCCGCTGCCGCCGGCCTCGCTGACCAAGATGATGACCAGCTTCCTCGTCGAGCAGGCACTTCGCTCGGGCAAGCTCAAGAAGGACGACCTGGTCACCGTCAGCGAGAACGCCTGGTGTCGCGGCTCGAGCACCGAGTCGTGCATGTACCTGCCGCTGAACAGCCAGGCCAAGGTGATCGACATCCTGCGCGGCATCATCATCCAGTCGGGCAACGACGCGTCGAAGGCGATCGCCGAGCACATGGCCGGCTCCGAAGAGGGCTTCGCCAAGCTCATGAACGCCGAGGCGCAGCGCCTGGGCATGACGCACACGCATTTCGTGAACGCGACGGGCCTGCCCGACGCGGCGCACAAGGCGTCCGCGCGCGACCTCGCGATCCTGGCGCGCGCGATCATCCGCGACAGCGCCGACTACTACCCGATCTACGCGGAGCGCGAGTTCAAGTACAACAACATCAAGCAGGGCAACCGCAACGCGCTGCTCTACACCGACCCCACGGTGGACGGCCTGAAGACCGGCCACACGGAGGAAGCGGGCTATTGCCTCGTCACTTCGGCCAAGCGCAACGGGATGCGCCTGATCACGGTGATCCTCAACACCAACAGCGCGCAGGCGCGCGCCGACGAGACGCGCACGCTGCTCGGATGGGGCTTCAGCAATTTCGAGAAAGCGACGCCCCTGGCGGCGAACACGGCCATCGCGACGGCCAAGGTCAGCTTCGGCAAGGTCGACACCGTTGCCGCGGGCCTGGCGTCGCCGTGGACGGTGACCGTGCCGCGCGGCCAGCAGGTGCAGACCTCTGCGCAGCTCAAGCCGAACCTCGAGGCGCCCGTGGCCAAAGGCGCCGTGATCGGCAAGGTGGTCGCCAGCTCGAACGGCAAGCCGATCGGCGAAGCACCCCTCGTTGCGCAGGCCGATGTGGAACGCGCGGGCTTCATGCTGCGCGCGTGGCAGCACGTGGCCAAATTGTTCGGCAAGTGAGCGGTGCCCGCGGGCGGCAAAGCCCCCGCGGGGCAGGGCTTCTACGCGCGCTGGCGCCCGGCGCGGGTGCAGAGGAAAGCGCGAGAAGCGCACCATGCCAAAACCCGCCGAGGCGGGTTTTGGTAGTCGGGGTCGCGCGGCTCAGGCCGATGACGACGATGGCCAGGTTCAGGATGCCCCAGCTATTCTGCTTTTGCCCCCGTTGCCTTGATCACCTTTCCCCAGCGAGCGATCTCCGACTGGATCCAGCCCGTGAACTGCTCCGGCGTACCCGCGACCACTTCGAACTCCATGTCGTGCAGCTTTGCGCTGATCTCGGGGCTGGTCAGGATCTTCACCAGTTCGCGGTGGTAGCGCTCGACGATGGGCTTGGGCGTGTTCGGTGCGGTGAGGAATCCGATCCACGAGGTCGCCTCGAAGTCCTTGTAGCCCGACTCGGCGATCGTCGGCACGTCGGGCGTGCTCTGGAAGCGCTTGGCGCCGCTGGACGCCACCAGGCGCAGCTTGCCCTGCTGCACGAACTGCTGCACGTTGCCGGGCACGAAGAAGCCCGCGTCCACGTTGCCTCCGATCAGGTCGGTGACGGCGAGGTTCGAGCCCTTGTACGGCACGTGCGTGAGGTTCACGCCGGCCGCGAGCTTGAACATCTCCATGGTGAGGTGCGAAGCGCTGCCCACCGCGATCGATGCGTACGAATACTTGTTCGGTTGCGCCTTCGCTTTCGCCACCAGATCCTGCAGGTTCTTGATGTCCGACTTCGCGTTGACCACCAGGTACTGCGGCGCCTTGACGGCCAGCGTGATCGGCTGCAGGTCCTTCACGGGGTCGTACGGCATCTTGTCCATCAGCGTGACGTTGATGGCGAGCGGGCCGTTGTAGCCCACGAGCAAGGTCAGGCCGTCCGGCGGCGACTTGGCCACCATGTCGGCGCCGATGTTGCCACCCGCGCCGGGACGGTTGTCGACGATCACGGGCTGGCCGAGCGCTTCCTGCAGCTTGGGCGCGACCAGGCGCGCGAGCACGTCATTCGTGCTGCCCACGATGGGCACGATGATGCGCACGGGACGCGTCGGCGCCCACTCCTGCGCGAAGGCGCTGCAGGCGAGCGAGGCGGCGGCAAGGGCCAGGAGGGCGCGGCGGGGAATCAGGAGCACTTCGTATTTCCTCAGGAAAAGGACACGCCGATGGACCCGAGCGGCCCGAAGTCGGCGTGGATCACATCGCCGGCGGCGATGTTGACGGGACGGGTAAAGGAGCCGGCCAGCAGGATGTGGCCGGGCTCCAGCATGATGTCGTGGCGCGCGAGGCGATTGGCGAGCCACACGATGCCCATGGCCGGATGGCCCATGATGGCCGCGGACACGCCGGACTCCTCGATCACGCCGTTCTTGGACAGCGTCGCCGCGCACCAGCGCAGGTCGACGTCCATCGGCCGCACCACGCGCCCGCCGGTCACGATGCCGGCGGCCGCGGCGTTGTCGGCGATGGTGTCGACGATCGCGCGCGGCACTTCGGTGCGGTAGTCGATGAGCTCCAGCGCCGGCGTCACGTACGCGGTGGCATCGAGCACGTCGTACATCGTGACGTTCTTGCCGCCCACGCGCTTGCCCAGGACGAAGGCGAGCTCCACTTCGAGGCGCGGCGCGGAGAACTGCGACGCGGGAATGCGCGCACCGTCGGCATGGACCATGTCGTCCAGCAGCACGCCGTAATCCGGCTCCGTCATCCTGGAAGCCTGCTGCATCGCGCGCGAGGTCAGGCCGATCTTGTGGCCGATCACGCGCGCGCCGGCCTGCACGCGCTTGTCCGCCCACAGCTGCTGCACGACGTAGCTGTCCTCGATGGTCATCTCGGGCCAGGTCTTGCTCACCTGCACGATGGGCTTGCGGGCGCGGCCGGCCTCGAAGAGGGCATCGGCGGCGCGCTGGCGGTCTTGTTGCGAGAGCATGTTGTTGCGGGTCCTCGGGTCTTGTCGCGGGGTGTTGTGCCGGGGTTTGCTTCGTTCACCGCCGGCCTGCAGTTCATCACCTTGGCTTGGGGGCAGGCCGCGGAAGGCGGGCGCAGCGAACCTCCAGCATCTTCAGCGGCCGGTGCGTTGCAGGACCTCCATCGGCGGACGCGGGCCGTCGGTCTTCGCGGTGATCGGCGGCGGCGGCAACGCCGCCTGGCCCGGTGAAATCACGAACGTGTGTTCGAGCGAATACCACCGCCCTTTCACATCCGCCGCCGGCGCCGGCTCGTTCTCGTGCGACACGTACTGCCCCACGAGTGCGCGGGTCACCCCGAACTGGACGTCGGTTTCCAGGTGCGGATCGTCACTGGAATACAGCTGCGAGAACTGCGTCTTGAAGCCGTCCTTGTGCACCAGGAAATGGATGTGCGCCGGCCGCATGTTGTGGCGCCCTTGCGCGCGGATCAGCTGGCCCACCGGCCCGGTCACGGGGATCGGATATCCGGACGGCTTCACGGTCCGGAAGCGGATGCAACCCTGAGCGTCACTGCGGAACTTGCCACGCAAATTCATGTCGGCCTGCTGCAGATCCTGGTTCTCATAGTAGCCCTCGCCCGAGGCCTGCCAGATGTCGACCTCGGCGTCGGCCACGGGCTTGCCTTGTTCATCGCGGATCCACGCCGTCACGAACACCGGATCGCCCGGCGTGGGCGAGCGCACGATCGATCCGCCCTGCGGCGTCTGGGGCGAGCCCTTGCGCCAGAACGGGCCCATCAGGTTGGCGGTGGTCTCGCCGCCTTGCGCGTTGTTCTGCAGGCAGACCAGCGCCGACACCCCCAGCGATCCCGCCGCGAGCACCACCTCGTTGTGCGAGGGCGTGGTGAGCTGGCCCGCTTTCGCGATCAGCCCGCAGATCTGCCGGAACTCCGCTTCGGTGAGCTGCGTGTCCTGCACGAAGGCATGCAGGTGCTGCACCGCCGACGCCAGCAGGGTGCGCAGGCGCGCATCCGGCGTGCGCTCCACTTCGGCCAGCACGGCGCGCGTCAGGTCGCTCGTGTTCTCGATGACCATGGCGCTACTTGATGTGCAGGCCGCCGTCGACCACCAGCGTGGTGCCGGTGATGAAGGACGCTTCCTCGGAGGCGAACCAGAGGATGGGGTACGCGATCTCGACCGGGTCGGCCCAACGACCCAGCAGCGAGGTGTCCTGCCGCTGCGTCTTGAGTTCCTCGACGCTCTTGCCGGCCGCCACCGTCCGGTTCACGTGGAAGTCGGTGAGCGTGGAGCCGGGGCAGACCACGTTCACGCGCACGCCGTGCTGCGCTTCCTCGAACGCCAGCGTGCGGGTCATGGCGATGATCGCGGACTTGGTGGCGTCGTACAGCGCCATGCCCTTGCGACCCTTGACGGCATAGCAGGAGGACACGTTCACGATGGCGGCCTTGCCCGCCTTCCGCAGGTGCGGCAGGGCAGCACGGCAGAAGTTGGCGTTGCCGACCATGTTGACGCCGACGACCGCGTTCCATTCGTCCGGCGTCGCGTCCGCGAAGGATGCGTAGTTGCGCATCGACGCGTTGTTCACCAGCACGTCGAGACGCCCGAAGGCCTCGACGCACTGCTTCGCGGACTGCGTGGCGGTTTGCGGATCGGCCACATTGCCGGCCAGCACCTGCACCGCTGCGCCGGGCACCTGCTCCCGGACGCGGGAAGCCGTGCGCTCCAGCGCCGCCGCGTCCATGTCGACCAGCAACACCTTCGCGCCCTCGGCGCAGAAGAGTCCCGCCGTCGCGGCCCCGATGCCGCCGCCGCCGCCCGTGATGATGGCGGCCTTGTTCGCGACGCGCCCGCTCACAGCGAGTACACCGGCATGTCTTCACCGTACACGAGATGGGTCCTGGCCCACTCCTGCGGCTTCTGTTCCCTGGGCAGCAGCACGCCCGCGGCACGCACGCTCTGCGACTTGCTCGCGGTGGCCGTCGGCTCGACGCCTTGCTCCAGCCCCACGGTCGCTTCGAAGAGCATGCGGCGCGCCATCACGATCGCGCGGTCCGAGGGCAGCAGCTTCTCCACCTCATGGTCCTGGATGGCGCCCATGCTCTCCTGCAGCGAGGCGTCCTGCGCGGCGAATCCGAAGACGCCGCTGAACGCGCGCTTTTCCTTCTGCGCCACGCGGTCGATCAGGTAGTCGTTGTCCTTGTTGGCCTTGGGCCGCCACGTGCCACCCGGCACGTTGGTGCCCGGCTCGTATTCGCAGTGCACGCCCTTGCCTTCCTCCAGGTCGCGCCGCTCCTCCGCGGACAGCGGCTGGTCGGGTCGGAAGTTGATGCTCCACGCCCAGCAGTTGTGGTCGTCGATCGGCACCCACACGTGGCCGCCCAGCGCGTGGTCGCCGAAAGGCGGGATCAGGTTGTACCAGGGGAAGATCCACTGCGTGACGCGCCAGTAGTAGGAGTCGGGCTCGCCATTGCGGCGCCCGAAGAGCGTCAGCCCGCCATCGTGCTTCTCCACCTCGAAGGTGACGTTGCCGTCCTTCTTGATGTACTCGTTGGCCTTGGTGCCCTGGTGGAAGGGATCGTTGTCCACCTCGAACTTGTGCACGAAGGACACGTGACTGGTGTCGATGCCGCCCTCCATCGCCTGCAGGTAGTTGCACTCCTGCAGCCGCTTGGAGACGAATACATGGCTATCGGGCAGGTTGGCCCACTCCACGCCGGGCGGGCCGGGCTGCTTGTCCTTCGGGCCCATGTACGCCCAGACGATGCCGGCGCGCTCGATGCACGGATAGCCCGCGATATGGAACTTCTCGCACATCTGCGGCGCCTGCGGGATGTCGACGCACTTGCCGTGGATGTCGAACTTCAGGCCGTGGTACGCGCAGCGCAGGCCGTTGCCTTCGTTGCGGGCGAAGTAGAGCGACACGCCGCGGTGAGAGCAGAACTCGCTCACCAGGCCGGCGCGGCCTTCGCTGTCGCGAAAGGCGAGGAGCTTCTCGCCCAGGATCTGCACGCGTACCTGCGGGCCGTCCGGCTCGGCAATCTCGCTCGAAAGCAGGATCGGGATCCAGAAGCGGCGCAGCAGGTCGCCCGTGGGCGTACCGGGGCCGGTACGCACCAGCGTCTTCATCATGTCTTTCATTGCGTGTCCATTTTGCGGGTTCTCTGTCCATTGTATGGACACGCGAATCAGATGGTCAAGGGCCCGGGCGCCCTCCCAGGGTTTCCGTGAGCCGTGCCGCCAAGCTCCGCAGGTAGTGGCCGAATTCGTGGACGCGGGCCTCGGTCAGGCGCACGTCGGGACCGAACACGCCAAGCGAGCCGGCGACGTTGCCGGTCGCATCGAAGAAGGGCGCAGCCACGGCGTATGCGCCCTGGATCAACTCGTTGTGGCCCATCGCGTAGCCGCGCTCGCGCGTGATCGGGAGCTGGTCCCGCACCCACGCGATGTCGACGTTGGTGCCCGCTGCGTACGCCTCGAGCTGCCCGGGCGCCAGCGGCGTGAAGGCGAGGATGGCGCGGCCGCTGGCGCCGCGCACCAGCTTCTCGCTGTAGCCGACGCCGCGCCGGAAGCTCAGCGCCTGCGGGCTCTGCAGTTCGGCGATGCACAGGCGCATCTCGCCGCGCGGCACGAACAGGGCCACCGTCTCCGCCGTGTGACTCCAGGCCTCCTGCAGGATCGGGCGGGCGACCGTGTCGAGATCGAGCGCGCTGCCCCACACGTGCGCCAGGCGCGCGACCGCGGGACCGAGCCGAAAGCGCTGCGGCTCGCCCTGCGCGACGACGAAGCCCTTCTTCTCCAGCGTATGCAGCAGGCGATAGAGCGTGGGGCGGCTGAGGCCCACGCGCTTGACGAGGTCCGCCACCAGCAGTTCGCGGTCGTCGGCGCCGAAGGCCGCCAGTACGTCCAGCGCGCGCTCCACCGACCGCACACCTTCGCCGGCCTGGCCCTGCTGCAGCGATGCCGCTTCTTCCGTCGCTTGTTGCATAAAGTTCTAGGTGTTCCTGGCTGCTGCACCGGATTGACAGCCCCCCGAGCGTGCCGAAAATGAACACACCTGTCCACCATACGGACAATTAAATGCCGGCAAGTCTTGATCCGGCGCAACAATCAGGAGACTCCATGCCCAAGCGCGCCTTCCTGCGCCGCCTGCTGGCCGGCGCGGCCGCCGCTGCCTTCGCCCTCTCGGCACCCAGTGCCTTCGCCGAGGACTGGCCGGCCAAGCCGATCCGCATCATCGTGAGTTTCGCGCCCGGCGGCCTGACCGACACCATTGCCCGCGCGCTCGCGCCCGCGTTGCAGCAGGGCTTCGGCCAGCCTATCGTGATCGACAACCGGCCCGGCGCCGGCGGCACCGTCGCCGAAGGCTTGCTGGCCAAAGCGAGCCCCGACGGCTACACATTGCTCCTGAGCGCCGACAGCGTTCCGGCCAACCCGCACCTGATCGCGAACCTGCCTTACGACACCTTCAGGGACCTCGAGCCGGTGAGCCTGCTCGCACGCATCCCGCTGGTCCTGCTGGTGAACAACGGCGTGCCGGCCAGCACGGTCAAGGACTTCGTCGCTTACGCGAAGAACCCAGCCTCCAGGGCGAGCTATGCCAGTCCGGGCGTGGGCACGAGCAACCATCTCTATTTCGAGGTGTTCAAGGACATGACCGGCATCGAGCTGCCCCACCTCGCGTACAAGGGCGGCGGCCCGGCCATGACAGATCTCGTGGGAGGGCACGTGCAGGCGATGCTGATCTCCAGCACGCTTGCGGTGCCGCAAGCGACCGCGGGCAAGGTCAAGGCACTGGCGGTGACGAGCGACAAGCGCCTCGCGCAACTGCCCGACGTCCCCACGTTCGCAGAAGCCGGCTATCCCGATTTCAAGCCGCAGCAGTGGACGGGCCTGTTCGTGCCGGCCGGCACGCCGCCTGCGGTCGTCGCGCGCATCAGGAACGAGTTCGCCAAGGCGCTGAAGTCGCCGGAGGTGATCGCGCGGCTGCACGATTTGAATGCGGAGCCCGTCATGAGCACGCAGGCGGAGTTCGCCGCTTACCTCAAACGGGAGAACGAAACGCTGGGCAAGTTGATCAAGGCGCGGCATATCACCGTGCAGTGACGTCCGACCGATGTCATCAAGCGGAGCGTGGAAATTGTGTGGGCCGCCGCGCGTGATCCATGGCTCTGCGCCTGTGCTCTCGCGGCGGCAGGGCGCCACTGCGAAGTGCAGGGATGGCGCCTGGCGCTTCAGTCAGAACGGAGGGAGAGCTTGAATCTCGCCACTCAGGCCTGCGTGTAGGCTGTCTTCACTGTGGTGTAGAACTCCGCAGCGTAACGCCCCTGCTCGCGCGGTCCGTAGCTCGATCCCTTGCGGCCGCCGAAGGGCACGTGGTAGTCCACGCCCGCGGTGGCCAGGTTGACCATCACCATGCCGGCCTGCACGTGGCGCTTGAAGTGCGTGGCGTGCTTGAGCGACGTGGTGGCGATGCCGGCGGACAGGCCGAACTCGGTGTCGTTGGCAAGCGCGAGCGCCTCGTCGTAGTTCTTCGCGCGGATCACGCTCACGACGGGGCCGAAGATCTCCTCGCGGTTGATGCGCATCTCCTTGCGGGTCTCGGTGAAGAGCGCCGGGCGCAGGTAGTACCCGGGCGCGCCGTCGGCGTTCTTGCCGAGCGCTTCGCCGCCGGCGACCAGCTTCGCGCCTTCGGACTTGCCGATCGCGATGTATTCCAGGTCCTGCGCGAGCTGCTTCTCGTCGACCACCGGACCGATGTCGGTGCCCGCCTTGCGCGCGTCGTCCACCTTGAGCGTCTTCATCTTCTCCGCCATCGCGGCGACGAAGCGGTCGTGGATGCCTTCGGTGACGATCAGCCGCGACGACGCGGTGCAGCGCTGTCCCGTGGAGAAGAAGCCGCTGTTCAACGCGGCGCCCACGGCGACGTCGAGGTCGGCGTCATCGAGCACCACCATCGGGTTCTTGCCTCCCATCTCCAGCTGGAACTTCGCCATGCGCGCGACGCACGCCTGTGCGATGCGCTGGCCGGTAGCGACGGATCCGGTGAAGCTGATCGCGTGCACGCGCTTGTCGTCCAGCAGCACCTGGCCCACTTCGGAGCCGCGGCCCATCACGAGGTTGAACACGCCGGCGGGCAGGCCCGCGCGGTGCAGGATGTCGGCGATCGCCCAGGCGCTGCCCGGCACGAGGTCAGCCGGCTTGAGCACGACGGCATTACCGTAGGCGAGCGCCGGCGCGATCTTCCATGCGGGGATCGCGATGGGGAAGTTCCACGGCGTGATCAGGCCGACAACGCCGACCGGCTCGCGCGTGACTTCCACGCCGACGCCGGGGCGCACGGACGGAACGACGTCGCCGCCGGAACGCAGCGCTTCGCCGGCAAAGAACTTGAAAATGTTGCCGGCGCGAGCGACCTCGCCGATCGCTTCGGGCAGGGTCTTGCCTTCCTCGCGCGCAAGCAGGTCACCCAGCTCGTTGCGCCGCGCGAGGATCTCGCTGCCGGCCGCATCGAGGATGTCGAAGCGCTGCTGCGGCGTGGAAAGGCCCCAGGCCGGTTGCGCGCGCGTGGCGGCGGCGATGGCCTGGCGCGCGTCGTCGGCGCTGGCTTGCGCGTACTCGCCGACGAGGTCGCGCGTGTCGGAGGGGTTGATGTTGCGGCTGGTGCGGGTGCTTTCCACCCACTCGCCGGCGATGAGGTTCTTGAACATCGACCGGCCTGCCTCAGTTGTCCAGCTTCAGCTTCGCATCCCGCACGAATGCGGACCAGCGCTCGTACTCCGCGCGCGCATGGCGCTCGACACTTGGCCCGTCGGTGGCCATCACTTCGAAGCCGGCCTCCTCCAGCTGGCGGCGCACGTCGGGGGTTTGCAGCGTGGCACGGAAGGCTTCGGTCAGCTGGCGCAGCGTGGCCGGGGGCGTGGCTTGCGGGGCAAAGATGCCCACCCAGGAATAAGCCTGGAAACCAGGAAAGCCCGATTCCGCCACCGTGGGCACGTTCGGCAATTCGCGCAGGCGCGCGGAGCCCGTCACCGCCAGCGGCTTGATCTTGCCCGCCGCGATCTGGCCGCGCAGCGCCGCATAACTCAAGGCGGTCAGCTGCGACACGTCGCCCAGCACGGCCTGCAGCGCGGGCCCGGCGCCCGTGTACGGGACGTGCAGGACCGAGATATCGGACTTGCGCTTGATCTCCTCCATCACCAGCTGGTTCATCGAGCCGAGCCCGGTGGAAGCGTAGCTGTACTTGCCCGGCTGCTTGCGCGCGGCCTCGACGAAACCGCGCAGGTCCTTGGCGGGCACCGAAGCGGACGCGCCGATCACCAGCGGGAAGCGCACCGCGAACGTCACGCCGGCGAAGTCCTTGAACGTGTCGTACGGAAGGTGCGGCTTGGCGATGGGGTTGATCGCGTGGGTGTCGAAGCACACCAGCACCGTGTTGCCGTCGGCCGGCGCCTTGGCCACCAGCGTCGTGGCGATCTGGCCGGCGGCTCCCGCCCGGTTGTCGACGACGACCGTGCGGCCCAGGCGCTTGCCCAGCTCAGGCTGGATGATGCGCGCGACGATGTCGGTGCTGCCGCCCGGGGGAAAGGTCACCACCAGCCGCAGGGGAGTGTCGCCCTGCGCGTGCGCAGTGGCCGCGAATGCCAGTGCGACGGCGGAGATGGCCTGGCGACGGTTGAGACTGAATTTCATCGTGATTGCCTGAGAGGAAAGAGTTTGGAATGGGCGCCGTTCGGCACCGTGGCGGAATCCGGGAGCGCATGCGCCTGGCCTTCCAGGTCGCGTACCAGCGAGGCGTCCAGTTCGTCGAGCCGGTTGATCCCCAGCAGCGCCATGTTGCGGTGGATCTCCGTGCGCAGAATGCCGATCGCGTGGCGCACGCCCTCGGCGCCGCCCGCAGTGGCCGCATAGTTGAACGAGCGGCCGTTGAACACGCAGCGCGCGCCCAGGGACAGGGCCTTGAGCACATCGCTGCCGCGCCGGATGCCGCTGTCCATCATCACGGTCAGTCCGGGCGCCGCCTTCACGATCTCGGGCAGCACGCGCAAGGGCGAAATGGAGCCGTCCATCTGCCGGCCGCCGTGGTTGGACACGATCACGCCGTCGACGCCCATGTCCTGGGCCTTGACCGCATCCTGCCAACGCAGGATGCCCTTGACAACCAGCGGCCCCCGCCACAGCTCGCGGATCACGCCGAGGTGCTGCCAGGACAGGTGGTCGCGCGCCTGGAAGTCGCGCTGCACCGTGGCCGACAGGATGGGTGCGCCGCGTTCCGCCCGCCAGTTCTCGAAATGCGGCATGCCATGCCGCGCCAGCGTCTTGAAGAAGGTGCCCACCAGCCAGCGCGGATGCGTCAGGCCGTCGCAGGCCAGTCGTACGCTGGGACGCAGGGGGGTCGAGAAGCCGTTCTTCGCGTAACGCTCGGGATTCACCTGCACGGGCAGGTCCACGGTCACTACGAGCGTCTTGAAGCCCGCGGTGGCGATCCGCTTGATCAGCGCCTCCACGCGCGCCGGGTCGCCGGGCATGTAGGCCTGGAACCAGGTGTCGGGCGCCTCGGCCGCCACCACTTCCATCGGGATCAGCGAGGCTCCGCTCATGACGGCCGGAATGCCCATGTCCTGTGCGGTCCTGGCAAGGACCACGTCGCCGCGATAGCACCACATGGCGGCCAGGCCGACCGGCGAGATCCCGAAAGGCGACTGGTAAGTCTTGCCGAACAACTCCATCTGCTGCGAGCGCTGCGCGACACCTTCCAGCATCCGCGGCACGAAAGCATAGCGATCGAAGGCCGCGCGATTGTTCCGCATCGAGACCTCGTCGTCGGCGCCGTTGCAGATGTAGCTGAAAAGCTGGCGCGGCAGCCGCTTTCGCGCGAGGAGCTGGAAATCGTCCAGCGAGTGGATGTTCTGCAGGGGGGCCATGGCGCGATCCTAAAAAGGCGGGTCGCCGCGGGCAACGCAAATTCGGCATGCCTGCCCTGCGCCCATGGCGGTGCGCTGCGGCGTGGTGAATCCTAGACTTGCGGCCACTCAAGGAAAGCGCAAGCCATGCCCCAGGAACAAGCCTCCGCCCACCGCGCCGCGGCTCCCCGCACCGACAAGTTGCCCACGGCCGGCCGGGTGCTCGTGGACTCGCTTCGCCTGCACGGCGTCGAGCGGGTCTACTGCGTGCCGGGCGAGAGTTACCTGGAGGTGCTGGATGCGCTGTACGACGCGGCGGGCGAGATCCAGCTGGTGGTGGCCAAGCACGAAGGCGGCGCTGCCAACATGGCCGAGGCCGACGGCAAACTGACCGGCCGCCCCGGAATCTGCATGGTGACGCGCGGCCCCGGCGCCACGCACGCCGCGGTCGGCGTGCACACCGCGCAGCAGGATTCGACGCCGATGATTCTCTTCGTCGGCCAGATCGCGCGCGACCAGGTGGGCCGCGACGCCTTCCAGGAGGTGGACTACCAGGCCATGTTCGGCAAGCTGGCCAAGTGGGTGGTCGAAGTCACCGATGCTTCGCGCATGGCCGAGATCATGGCCAGGGCTTTCCATACGGCCGTCACCGGGCGCCCGGGACCCGTCGTCGTGTCCTTGCCCGAGGACATGCTGATCGAGGCGAGCGCCGTGCCGGCGTTCCGGTCGACGGCGCTCGTGGCAGAACCGCCGCTGCAGATGATGGAGCAAGTCGCTGCAGCACTCGCCGGCGCGCAGCGGCCCCTGGTCATCGTCGGCGGCAGCGGGTGGACCGCTGCAGCCTCCAGCGC
>FTHB01000332.1_pt1 | contig 47106 bp, 35 predicted proteins | sample 1640851 | NCBI WGS metagenome assembly FTHB01 (sample SAMEA3914788, study PRJEB12502) | metagenome | biome: forest; material: soil | place: Canada | collected 2011-07-03 | depth 0.1 m
CACGGCGGTCGGCGCCACCACGACGCTGAACACCGGCGCGGGCGCCGACACGGTGAACGTGCAGCACACCTCCAGCGTCGCGACGGTGAACACCGGTGCCGGCATGGACGTCGTCAATGTGCAGGCGATCGCCGCGGCGCTGACGGTCAACGCCGGAGCGGGCGACGACACGATCTTCGTCGGCAGCCTGGCCGGCGCTTACGGCGGCACGCTGGGTGGCATCGCGGGCCTGCTGCACGTGCAGGGCGGCGACGGCCAGGATACGCTGGTCGTGGACGACTCGGGCGACCCGATCGGGCAGGCCGGCATGCTCACCTCCACGCTGCTCACCGGCCTGGGCATGCTCGGGGCGATCGACTACGACGTCGAGGACCTGCAACTTGGGCTAGGCTCCGGCGCCGACACCTTCACCATCGTGTCGACGCACACGGGAACCACCGAACTGGACGCCGGTGCGGGCGACGACACGGTGAACGTGTACAGCGTCGCCGGCACGACGACGCTCTGGGGCGGCGCCGGCAACGACTCGTTCGACATCGGCAACCCGACGCACCTGCTGGCCGGCATCGCCGCAAGCCTGGTGGTGCAAGGCGGCAGCGGCAACGACACGCTGCTGGCCGACGACACGGGCAACACCGGCAACAGCACGGGCACGTTGACGGCGACGACGCTGACCGGGCTGGACATGGGCGGCAGCATCACCTACGGCGGCCTGGAAGCGCTGACGGTGGGCCTGGGCGCGGGGGCGGACACCTTCATCATCGCTTCGACCGCCACGGGTTCGACCACGGTGGACGGCAATGCCGGCAACGACACGATAGACGTGCGCACGATCGCCGGCCTGACGAGCGTCGACGCAGGCGCCGGCGACGACACCATCAACGTCGGTTCGCTGGCACCTGCCACGGGCGGCGTCGTGGACGGCATCGCCGCGCAGCTGGTGCTCACCGGCGGCACCGGCACCGACGCCCTGAACGTCGATGACACTGGCGACACCTCCGGCCGCACCGGCACGCTGACCTCCAGCACGCTCACGGGTTTGGGCATGGCGGTCGGTCTCACGTACGCGCAGTTCGAGAGCCTCGCGATCGGCCTGGGCTCGGGCAACGACAGCTTCACCATCGCCAGCACGCAGGCGGGAACGACGCTGGTTCAGGGCGACGATGGCAACGATCAGTTCAACGTGCAGACGATCGCCGGGGCGACGACCATCCAGGGCGGCGCGGGCGACGACACCATCTTCGTCGGCTCGCTGGCGTCCCAGCCTGGCGGCAAGCTCGATGGCATCGCCGCGCCGCTCACGATCGCTGGCGGCGGCGGCAACGACGTGCTCACGGTGGACGACACCGGCAGCGTGACCGGCAAGACCGGCGCGCTGACGGCGACGGCGATCACCGGCCTGGGCATGGGCGGACCCATCGCCTACAGCGGCTTCGAAGCCCTGGAGCTGTTCCTGGGTAGCGGCAACGACCAGCTGTCGATCACGGGCACGATGCGGCAGGCGGGCTTCCAGGACATCACCACGGTGTCCACCGGCCCCGGCAACGACCACGTCACCATCGCCATCACCGCGGGCGTCGACGGCTTCCTGGCCGTGGATGGCGAGGTCGGCGACGACGTGATCGACGGATCCGCTTCGACGGCTGACCTGATCCTGATCGGCGGCCTGGGCAACGACCAGCTCACCGGCGGCAGCGGCAACGACCTGTTGATCGGCGATCGCGGCGTCATCGACTATCGCAATGCCGCGGGCACGCTCGTTACGCGCATTGGCCTGGGACTGGCGGAGCGGAACGTGGTCGCTCCCGGCCAGGCTGCATCGGGCCCGCTGGACGTGCCGAACCGGCGCACCGACGGCGTGGACCTCACGCGCATCGTGCACGACACCGACGGCGCAGGCGGCGGCAACGACATCCTGCACGGCGGCGCCGGCGCCGACATCCTGTATGGCGGCGGCGGCAACGACCAGCTGTATGGCGAGGACGGCGGCGACACCTACATGTTCTCCGGCGCCAACCTGGGCAGCGACACGGTGTACGAGTCGCTCACGGGCACGGGACGTGACCGCCTCGACTTCAGCGAATTCGCCGGCACGGTCAGCATCGACCTGCGCAAGAACACGCCCCAGGTGGTGGACCCGGTGAATCTCACGCTGACGCTGCAGGCAGGCGCCGCGATCGAGGACGTCACGGGCAGCCAGCACGACGACATCCTTGTCGGCAACGACCAGGACAACGTGATCTCCGGTCTGGGCGGCAACGACATCATCATCGGGGGCTACGGCAACGACACGCTGGATGGCGGCGACGGCAACGACATCATCCTCGGCGACGATGGCCTGGTGAAGCGCCTCGCGAACGGGCAGGTGGAAGTCCTGCTGCTGGACGCCGGCGTCGTGACCGGCACGCGCGACCTCAATTCGTCCAACGCGCTGGCTACCAGCCAGCTCGGCGCCGATCTGTGGCTGGTGACGGGCACGCAGGACTCCAGGGGCAACTGGTCCACCCACCTGCTCACGGTCAGCCTGATGCAGGGCGGCAACGACGTGATCGAGGGTGGCGCGGGCGACGACATGCTGTTCGGCGGCGGCGGCAACGACGTCATCGACGGCGGCGACGGCAACGACTACATCGAGGGCAACGAAGGCAACGACACGATCACCGGCGACGCGGGCGACGACATCATCATCGGCGACAACAGCTATGACTTCGCCGCGACCAGCGACAACCTGCCGATCGTGGCGCATGGCTATGGCTTCGGCCGCGCGGCCGACGGCTCGTACACCTCCATCGTGGTGCCGCCCGTCATGCTGCTGCCCACGGGCGTGCAGGCGGTCGATCCGCTTGGCTCCGTGCTGTACGAGGGCGATCGCGAGATGTCGCTGCTGCAGGGCCTGGCGCCGTACAAGGACTCTCTCGGCCGGATGAACACCGTCTTCGCCGCGGTGATCCCCGAAGTGGGCGGGCATACCAGCCTGCTGCCCGGCAACGACACGCTGAGCGGCGGCGACGGTGACGACCGCCTGATCGGCGACGACAGCATCGTGATCGCGCCCTTCCAGGCCAACTACGCCAGCCTGGAAAGCACCTTCGATAGCGCCATGCAGGAACTGGCGCGGATCGAGGGAGTGCAGCCGCCGGTGACGAGCCCCGTCACCGTTGGCAGCGACACGCTCGATGGCGGCGCGGGCGACGACCTGCTGGTGGGCGACTCCAGCATCGTGCTGGTGGGTGGCGCCGGTTATGCGACCGCGCTGCCCACGGACCTGCTCTCGGCTGCGGGCGACTTCCGCACCGCGGTGCTGGGCATGGGCCACAACGTGCGCGGCGTGGCCGGCCCGGCGGACTTCGTCAGCGGGCGCGACACGCTCACCGGGGACGACGGCAACGACCGGCTGGTCGGCGACTTCAGCGTCGCCATCGCCGTCGCCGTGGACATGGGCTCCGCCACTTCGCCGGCCGGCTGGCTGTCGTTGGCGAGCCTGCCTTCGCTCACCATCACGGGCGCATCTGACGCGCTGTACGGCGGTGCTGGCGACGATGCGCTGGTCGGCGACTCGCAGCTGGTGATCACCGCCGGCGTCGGCGCGAACCCCTTCGCCGATCCCGGCGTGCTGGCGGCGCTGGACGCGTCGGTTCCCGGCGACGGGCCGGCCGATGTCATATCCCTGCCCTTCACGCCAACCTGGGCGCTCACCGCTCCGGGCAGCGGCAGCGGCTTCGGCGCCGTGACCGTCAACCAGATCGTCGGCCAGGTCGTGCTGCGTGGTGCCAGCGACGTGCTGGATGGCGGCGATGGCAACGACCGCATCACCGGCGACGACAGCATTGCGGTGTCTGCGCTCGTCGAGGGCCCGCTGGCCTCCGGCCTGTCGCCCGCCGTCTACGATCGCAACGTGCTGGTCACCGGCCTGGTGGGCAGCGTGACGGATACCGGCGCGTCCGACCAGATCACGGGCGACAATGGCGACGACCTCCTGGTCGGCGACACGAGCTTCGCGGCATTCGTGTTCGCGGGCGGCCCGGTATCGGTGGACAGCTCCACCGGCTGGAATGGGCCTGCCCCATGGCACGACCCGTGGTGGCAGGGTTGGGGTTGGGGCCACGGCTACGACCAGGTGCGCTTCGCCGGCCTCATCGGGTCCGTGGACCTGGTCGGCGCCGCCGACACCGTCAATGTCAATGGCGGGACCGGCGACGACACGCTGATTGGCGACGATCAGGTCACCGTGGCGGCCATCATCGACGGCCCGGTGCTTTCCGACGAGACGTCCAGCTTCCCGCCGGGCTACATCCACGGCGACAGCGCGGTGGAGGTCGACGGCGTCGTGGGCGATCTCGATGTCGTTGGCGGCGCGGATGTCCTGTCCGGTGGCGACGGCAACGACCGGCTCGTGGGCGACAGTTCGTTCCGCATCGTTGCCCTCACGTCCGGCCCGCTGCTGACCGGTACGGCGGCCTTCGTGTCCACCTCGCCGCCGGGCTTCGATGCGCTGGCGGAAATCGACGGCCTGGTGCAGGACCTCGATTCCGCCGGCGCGAACGACCAGCTCTCCGGCAATGCGGGCGACGACAGCCTGGTCGGCGACGACGCGCTCACCGTCGCGGCGGCGGTGACCGACGGCCTCGTACTCGCCTCCGCGGGTGGCTCTTCCTACAGCGGACTGGTGCTGTTCAGCGGCAGCCTGGTGAACTTCAACGACCTGGTCGACTCCGTCCAGCTCACGGGTGGGAACGACACCTTGAACGGCGGCACGGGCAACGATGAACTCATTGGCGACCAGCAAGTGCGCGTTGTCGCGGCCGTTTCGGGCCCGCTGTTCGCGACCGAAGCCGGCGTGCCGCCGCCGCCCGTGGGCGTGTGGTGGCCGTGGCAGAAGCAAGAACCGGTGGAGTTCTGCAACCTGGTGGGCTCCATCACGCTGCAGGGCGGCAACGACACGCTCACGGGCGGCGACGGCAACGACCGGCTGACGGGCGATGCCGATCTGCTGGTGAGCGCGGTGATCGAGGGTGCGATGGTCTCCGGCTTCGCAGCGCCCACGTCGTGGCCGTACGGCGCGTCGTTCTCGCTGGTGAGCTTCGACGAGCTGGTCGGGTCGGTGAACATCGCCGCAGGCGCCGACACGCTGGCCGGCAACGACGGGAATGACCAGCTCGTGGGTGACAGCACGATCAACCTTGCCGTGGTGGTCGCCGGCGGCGCCGGTACCGGCACGTCGCTGGCGCCCGGCCTGCTCCTCTCCGTGACAGCGGACGGCCTGGTGTCGCAGCTGCATGCGGGCGCCGGTGTCGATTCGCTGCAGGGTGGCACGGGCGACGACGACCTGGCGGGCGACAACATGCTCACCGCCGGCGTGATCCTGTCCGGCGGCCAGCCTTCGGACGGCGTCACCATCGTGGTGAGCTCGCTGGCGGATTCCATCCGGCTGGACGGCGCGGGCGACCATCTCGACAGCGGCGACGGCAACGACGTCCTCACGGGCGACAACGACGTGCGCATTGCGGGCGTTCGCCTGCAGGACGGCGCGGGGGCCCGTACGATCACCGTGAGCAGCCTCGTCGGCAGCGTGACCCTCGGGGCCGGGCGCGACCTGCTGCTGGCCGGCAATGGCAACGACGTGCTGATCGGCGATCAGCAGGTCGTGGTGGCCGGAGTCGTGGCGGAAGGCGCATTCGGCGGCAACGTGGCCGTGACTCTGTCGTCGCTGGTGGGCTCGCTCACGGCGGGCGCCGACGAGGACACGCTCGATGGCGGCATGGGCAACGATGTCCTCACGGGCGACCAGGCCGTGGTCGTGGCCGGCCTGGTCGATGCGCGCACGGGAGCCCCGTCGCAGCCGGTCACGTGGACGTTGTCGGTTCAGGTGGGTGAGTTGGTCGACGGCATGACGCTGAGCGCCGACGACGACACGCTCACGGCGGGCAGCGGCGACGACCTGTTGGTGGGCGACAGCCAGGCGATGGTGTCCGCCTTCCGCGGAGCTTTCGCCACGCCGCTGGCTGCGTCCGTGCAACTCACCGGCACCGAGCTGGTGGAGAACATGGACGTGCACGCCGGACGCGACACGCTGCACGGCGGCGACGGCAACGATGCGCTGGTGGGCGACAACGACACGACGGTGACGCAGGGCTTCGCCTCGGGCCTGGTCTCGGCGCTGGCGCGGCTGATCGATCGCCTGTCGGTGTCCTCGGCCACCGACAGCCTGGGCGGCGATGCCGGCACGAACACGCTGGAGCAGGGCAACCGCGCGACTGCGCCGACGTCACTGGTGAAGAGCGCCTCGACCTCGGCCAAGGGCAGCGGCACGCCGAGCGCACCGGTGATCGACTGGAACGGACGCCTCGACGCCGGCCTGCCGCCGACGTCCAGCTCCGGCTGGCTGGAGAGCTTCGTCAACGGCCTGGGCCGCGATGCCGACCCGAACCGCAACATCCGGATCAAGCTCTAGGAGGAACGCGCCCCCGGGGGCCAGGAAAGGAAGAAGGGTTGGCGCTCGCGCGCCAACCCTTGCTGATGTGAGTGGTGGGTCCTGTAGGATTCGAACCTACGACCTACGGATTAAGAGTCCATTGAAGGGGCCGTTTATCCACGTCCATCAGCGCCCATAAAGTCGGCTCTCCAGAGGGAGATTCGATTTTTGACGCGCCACGAAGGTCCATCCGAATCCCTCAAAATCCTTCCAAAGTGCTTACATGGGCGCTTACATGGGAGGGATGAGCATGTCGAGGGTACGACTCACGGTTCCTAAGGTCGATGGCTTCTCCTGTCCTGCGAACAGGTGCCAGGCGTTCCTATGGGACGCGGATGCGCCGGGACTCGCGCTGCGTACCACGTCTTCGGGTTTCAAGGCGTACATCTTCCAGAGTCGCTTCCAGGGCAGGCCGTTGCGCATGACCATCGGCAGTCCCGATGTGTGGCCCCTCAGCAATCGAACCGACAGGCCCGGCGCCGGCGCCAAGGTGCTTCATTCAGGCGCGCGAGAAGAGGCTCGGCGACTGCAGGCGCTCATCGATGCAGGCCGCGATCCGAGGCAGGTGAAGGCGGAAACGTCGGCGGCTGACGTGACGGCGCGGCAGGCGCAGAAGCGCCAGGGGGTGAAGGTCGGCGAGGCCTGGGCGGTGTACCTTGCGGACCGCAAGGGGCATTGGGGTGCTCGCCATTACGCCGACCACGTGGCTCTTGCGCACCCAGGTGGGGAGATCAAGAAGAAGCATGCTGGAAAGGGAGTGACGAAGGCAGGCCCGCTCGCGGAGCTCATGATCGAGAAGCTGTCGAACCTCAACTCCGCTCGGCTCGAAGCGTGGGCGGCCAAGGAGGCGAGGACGCGGCCGGCGCGCGCTCGGTTGGGGCTACGGCTGCTCAAAGCCTTTATGACTTGGTGCGCGGGACACCCTGACTACGGGGACGCGGTGCAGCCGGACGCTGCGAAGGGCAAGCGCATCCGCGAAAAGCTCGGGGATGCGCAGAGGCGCCAGGTCGTGCTGCAGAAGGAGCAACTACGCCCCTGGTTCGAATCCGTGCAAGCCTTGCGCAACCCCGTCATCGCCGCCTACCTGCAGTTCATGCTCTTGAACGGGCCACGACCGAACGAGCCGCTTGCCTTGCGGTGGAGCGACTTGAATTTCACCTGGCGCCAGATCACGATCCGCGACAAGGTCGAAGGCGACCGGCTCATCCCCATGACGCACTACACGGCGCATCTTCTGCAAGGATTGCCAAGGCGCAACCAATGGGTCTTCTCCAGCGAACGAAGCGCAAGCGGGCGGCTCGTGGGGCCTGCGGTCGCGCATGACTCGGCCTGTGGTGCAGCTGGCCTTCCGCGCATCACGCTGCAGGGGCTGCGCCGCTCGTTCGCGACGCTCAGCGAGTGGGTGGAGACCCCTGCGGGCATCGCGGCGCAGATCCAGGGCCATGCACCGCAAGGCGTGCGCGAGCAGAACTATGTGCGTCGCCCGCTGGACTTGCTGCGTATGTGGCACGACAAGATCGAGGGATGGATGCTGGAGCAGGCGAATGTTCACTTCACGGCGAGGAGCTAGCAGCTGTAGGTGGTCAGCGGATTCAAGTGCTGACCACTCGCTTCAGGCGATGGTGGCCCTGAACGTTTGAGCGCACGGAGCCGTCTGCTTACCGTGTCGGACTGACCCATGAAAGGAGGCAGCCTTGACACCGCTTTCGCTGGAAACGCGAGCAGCCGTGGACACCGCAACGGCCGCATTCCACCTCAATCGCAAACCCAAAACGCTGCGCGCCTGGGCTTCTTCGGGCCGGGGACCGATTGCGCCGCTCCGTATCAACGGCCGCTTGGCATGGCCCGTCTCTGTGCTTCGGGAGTTGACGGGGTGCTGAGCAAATCAGCGTTACCTACCCTCGCAGTCCTTCCGAGCCGCGGCGTTCCTGCTTCCCGGCGCGTACGTGGACGTCCCTTAGTGCGACATAGAAAGGATTCGCGCGCTCATGCGCGCTTCTCAGTTCCTCGAGAGCGCGGACGGGCATGAGCAGCGAAGGCCTGCCTGGATGTTCAGCGTCGCCCATGAACTCTTGCTTCAATGCGCCTCGACCTTCGCGCGGCCGACTGCCTGAGCCACGACGATGCGCTGCGCGGGGCCCAGCCGCAGGGCGTACCCCGCGCGGCGGTGGTCGACCCGGCCACGGACGACGGTGGCAAGACCGGCACCCGCACAGTGTCGATGGATTTTCTCGACGATGCTGCCGGCGCCTGCGCCGGCGAGGATCCCATGCTCCTCCTCATGGTCATCGCGCGACCGATTGAAGTCCACGACATAGACGAGATGAAGTGGAGCCACGGCGACGCAATCGTGGGTGCCGGTGGCAGCGCGAAGATCGCCCACCCTGACAAGCTCCAGCCGCTGGGTGTCCGGTTCGTAGCGGTAGGCGGCGTCCGGCGTGACCGCGTAGACCTGCACTTCCTGCCACTGATCGGCTGACGGGGCCGCGCGGCCCCAACTGCTCGGGTGCTCACTCGAAATCCAGCGCGCAGCAGCGCCGAGACCTCGTCGAGCGATAGCGGTGTCGGCAGCAAGGCTCGTGACGCCCGACGCGCCTTGACGGCGTTTGGGTTCGCCAGGTCTGGTCGGCGCTGCGGAGCGCAAAGGGTCGGGGTCACTGGATGGAAGGGGCTGGACACGGCAGGGTTCTCTTCAGGCGGGACCCGCTCACCATCGCCTGCGGCCGTGCGCCACTTCAGGCACGCAGCACGCGCGCCGCGGCGAACACGCCTTCCGTGCTGAGCAGGTGCCCGCCGCACGCGGCCAGTTCGCTCTGCATTTCCCCAGCGGCGCTGGACAGGTCCGTCCAGCAGCGCAAGCCGCGGTCCCAAGCGTAGCGCAGCGTTTGCAACTGCGTCTCCATGACGCGGACGGGATCCGCCTGCCCGCGGAGCGCTTCCGCAGACCGCGACTGCTGTCCCATGATGTCGTGCAGCGCCTCCATCTGAAGCTGGGTCAGCTGCTGCACGCCGCGCGCCACGATCCCGGCGGCTTCCGCGCCCACCGGCGCCCATTGCCGGCCGAAATCGAGCATTGCGTCCAGGGGCTGCGAGGAAGCGCTGCGCTCGGCCTCCTCGCTGGAAAGTGGCTTGTCTCGTTCGCGTGCCATGGATTCATCTCCCGCTATGGAGCGAATACCTTAGGCGCTTCGCCGAAGCCTTGCTTGACCTGGAGCAAGCCACGGGCACTTACTGCAACCAAGCCTGTTCCACAGCGGGAATTGCCAGCTCGTTGCCGACCATGCGCGGGCGTACAGATAGTTGTTGCCAGCGCGCTCGCTTAGCGCGTCCAGGTCCACCTGCCCGTGGTCGTCGCAGGGGAATGCGAAGCCGCGGTCGGCGTGGGACAGCGAGCGGTAGCGCAACTGGAAGTGTTGGTCGGAGGAAGGGTTCATTGCGCGTCTCCTGCTGCCACGCGGCGTGCATCCAATGTGGGCGATGCCGGTCCGCGGCAACATTGGAGGACGTAAAGCTGCTCGACCCGCAGGGCTTCGCGCGCTCGCGTTGACTTGGGAAACTGCCGTGCGGGCACATTCGCCCATTTCAGCGCGCGCAGGCTCGAGCGGCCTTGTGTCAGGTCAAGGGGGACGCAGGAGCACCGCACGTTCGCTCGCATTGAGCGGTTCGGCGGTTGCGAGAAGATCGTCAAGCACCTGTTCGTCGGCCTCGGAGGCGTCGCCCTTTCGGGCACGCAGCCTCTCCCGGAGGATCTGCGGCGGCGCTTCGCACGCGAGGATCGCGAAAGGAGTCTGTAGCTCGCGCGCCAGCGCCTGCGCTGCTGCGCGTTCTTCACGGCGCAGGAAGGCGGCATCCAGCACGAGCGGCCAGCCTGCCTGCAAGGCTACGCGCGCGATCGTCAGCAAACGCTCGTAGGTGCGACGTGTCGCTTCCGCGGCGTACGCAGGCACGCCGTGCGCCCGCGTATCGGCGAGCGAGTCCAGGCCGAACAGGCGCTTGCGTTCCACATCGGAACGCACGCGCACGGCGCCTTCGGCCTGCAGCCACTGCCGCGAGGCAAAGGTCTTGCCCGATCCAGGCAGGCCATGGGTGATCACAAGGCGGGGCGACGGCGGTGCGCTCCAGCGCAGGGCCGCCTGCGCGTACCGGCGCGCCGCGGGCCCATGCGGCGTGGGCAGGTGCTCGACTTGCGCCCGCACGAGGGCGCGGCTCGCCAGCCAGAAGCGCAGCAGCGCGAGGCGCTCGTAGGCTCCGCTGCCTTCGAGCCAGGCATTGAAGAAGCGCCAGCCCAGATCGGCGCGTCCGCGTGCGGCGAAGTCCATCAGCGCGAACGCGGCATCGTCCACCGGGTCGACGGCGCGCAGCACCGGATCGAACTCGATGCAATCGAACGCGGCCACGTCACCGTCGGCCACGACGACGTTCGCCAGGTGCAGGTCCCCATGGCCCTCACGGATGGCTCCCTGGGCGAGGCGCTCGCGCCAGATCCGGTACCCGCCGCGCCACTGTGCGTCAATCCATGCGCCCAGGGCAGCGGCGTCGGCTTCAGGGAGGAACACGCGTGCGCCCGCGAGCGCTGCCTGGCTGCGTCGCCGGGGCAGGTCTCCCTCCGGATCGACGCTCGCCGGCACCGTCGCGGCCTGCGCGTGGAAGATGGAGAGGACCTGCGCGAACCGGGCCACCGCAGTGGCGTCCAGGGTGCCTGCTTCGAGCTGCTCGCCGAAGAGGGCGCCGGCGGGAAAGCGCTTCATGCGGACCGCGTACGCGAGTACCGGACCCTTGCCGTCGATCACCGGCTTGCCGATCGTCCCGGACACGCGCGAAACAGCGCCGGCAGGTGGCGCGCGAACTGCACGACGAAACCGGGCAGGCGCTTACCTTGGTCCGGATGAACCTGGCGGAACTGGCGAAGCAGCCCGGCATGGAAGGCACGGTCACCGCCTGCGTCCAGCTCGTGTCCCGCCTCAGGGCACGAGCACCGCTGCTCCCCGGAGGCTGCCTTCACGGAGGGCCCGAATTGCGTCATTTGCCTGCAGCAACGGAAAAGCCTGCACGCGGGTCTGCACGGGCACGCGGGCCACCAGGTCGAAGAATTCCTCGCCATCGCTTCGGGTGAGATTGGCCACCGATTTCAGCTGGCGCTCGCCCCACAGGAGTTCATACGGAAAGGCGGGGATGTCGCTCATGTGGATGCCGCCGCAGACCACGACGCCGCCCTTGCGCGCGACCGCCAGCGCCGCGGGCACCAGCGGCCCGGCGGGCGCGAAGATCAACGAGGCATCCGGCGCTTGTGGCGGTCGCTCGTCGCTGCCTCCTGCCCACACCGCGCCCAGCGATCGCGCGAAGGCCTGGCCCTCCGTGTCGCCGGGGCGGGTGAATGCGTACACCTTCTGACCCTCGGCCACCGCAATCTGGCAGACGATATGGGCGGCCGCGCCGAAGCCCCACATGCCCACGCGGCGCGCCGCGGCCCCGCCCGCAAGCTTCCAGGTGCGAAAGCCGATCAGGCCGGCACACAGGAGGGGCGCGGCATGCAGGTCGTCGCAGCTCGCGGGCAACGACAAGCAGAAGCGCTCGTCCGCGACCACGTATTCAGCGTAGCCGCCGTCCCGGTCGTAGCCCGTGAATTGCGGATGGTCGCAGAGATTTTCGTGCGCCGTGATGCAAAAGGCGCAGTGACCGCAGGCGCGACCGAGCCAGGGCACGCCGACGCGCTTGCCGAGGGCGAAGCGGGCGCTGCCTGCGCCGAGGCCGACAACTTCGCCGACGATTTCGTGTCCCGGCACGACGTGCTCCAGGTGGGGCGCAAGCTCTCCGTCCAGGATGTGCAGGTCGGTCCGGCACACGCCGCAGCAACGAACCTTCAGCAGCACCTCGCCCGCGGCGGGCACGGGCACCGGCTTGCGCACCGGCCGCAGCGTGTGCGAGGCCGGATCGGCTTGCATTGCGAGCATCTCGGACGGCAGCATGCGGGCATCGTACGTGCAGAGCATTCCGGCTGATTGACATGGCGCAAGCCCCAACCCGGCCGTGGGCGCGAGGATGCGGCATGACTCGTCCTGCACTCCCCGCTGGCGCCCAGCCAGCGCCTCTCGACTTGCCGCTCAACACGGCGCTCGCGCGCGCAACGCACGGCATTTCTCCCGCTTCGATCGCGACGGCGCAGTCGGACTGGCTCACGCACTACCTGATGTCGCCGTCCAAGCAGGCGCAGCTCGCTTCCAGCGCCCTGCGCAAGTCCCTGCAATGGGGCCAGTTCGCCTGGCAGGCATGGAGCGGCCGCTGCGCACCTTGCGCCGAACCTCTGCCAGGCGACAAGCGCTTCACGAAGCGGGAGTGGCAGTTGCCGGCCTTCGCGACGCTGGCGCAGGGATTCCTGCTCACCGAGCAGTGGTGGTCCGAGGCGACCCACGGCGTGCGCGGAGTGTCCCGCCACCACGAGGACGTCGCATCCTTCGGCATCCGGCAAGTGCTGGACATGCTGTCCCCATCGAACGTTCCGCTGCTCAACCCCGAGGTGATCCGGGAGACGTTCACCACGGGAGGCGCCAACCTCGCGAGCGGCCTGGCGAACCTCTGGCGCGACGCAGTGGCGGTCGCTGCGGGGGGACGGCCTCGGGGTGTCGAGGCCTTTCGTCCGGGCGAAGGCGTCGCGCTCACACCCGGCAAGGTGGTGCATCGCAATCGACTCATGGAGCTGATCCGCTACGAGCCCACCACGCCGCGTGTGCGCAAGGAGCCGCTGCTGGTCGTGCCCTCCTGGATCATGAAGTTCTACATCCTGGATCTCACGCCGGACGATTCCCTGGTGCGTTATCTCGTTGGGAAGGGACACACGGTCTACATGGTGTCCTGGCGCAATCCCGGCAGCGAAGATCGCGAGCTCGGCCTCGACGATTACCTGGATCTCGGCGTACTCGACGCCTTGCGCGTCGTGGAAAGCAGGCATCCGCGCACGCGCGTGCATGCGGCTGGCTATTGCCTGGGTGGCACCTTGCTGGCCATGGCCGCGGCGCTGCTCGGAAAGCGCCACGATCCGGTGCTCAAGAGCGTCACGCTGCTGGCCGCCGAGGTGGACTTCCAGCAGCCGGGCGAGCTCGGGCTCTTCATTGACGAGAGCCAGATCGCCCTGCTCGAAGACTTGATGGCCGAGCGCGGCTATCTCGATGGCCGCGAGATGGCCGGCGCATTCCAGATGATCGACTCCAAGGACCTGGTGTGGTCCAAACTCGTGCACGAATACCTGATGGGCGCGCAGACGCCCGTCAACGCCATGCGCGCCTGGAACGCCGACGCCACGCGCCTGCCGGCACGCATGCACAGCGAGTACCTGCGGCGCCTGTACCTGGAAAACCAGCTCGCCGAGGACGCGTACACGGCGCTGGGCGAGCGCGTGAGCCTGCGCGACATCTGCACGCCCCTGTTCGTCGTCGCGACCGAGCATGACCACGTCTCGCCGTGGCAGTCGGTCTACAAGGTGCTGCGGCTCGCGCATGCGACCAGCGACTTCGTCCTGGTCTCCGGTGGCCACAACGTCGGCATCGTCAGTCCCGCGGACGGACCGCTTGCCTTTGCGCAAGCGAGCTATCGCCACAGTCGCCAGGCGCCCGATGGTGCGCCGCCGGATCCGCAGGAGTGGTTGGCCCATGCACCGGCTGCTGCCCATGGCTCGTGGTGGACCTGCTGGGAGGCGTGGCTCGCGCAACACTCCACAGGCATGGTGCCCGCGAAGCCGGTGCAGCAGGTGCGCATCGGCGGACACGTCATCCCGGCGCCTGGCACTTACGTCCTGCAGCAGTGAGGAACGCTTTGATCTGCCGCAAGCGTCGCGCAGGAGCGCACGCCTAAGCTGCGGTGGTATCGGCCATGCCGGTCGGGAGAGCAGCATGAGCGTCCGCAATCTCGATCACCTGTTTTCGCCACGCTCGGTCGCCGTGACCGGCGTCTCCACGCAGGGCGGTCCAGCACCGTGATGTGGCCGTGGGCATACCGAATCAAGCCGGCGACCTGAGTTTGAGCGCGGCCTCCGTCACCCCTTCGCGCCGGACGCCAAGCATGTTCGCGATGAGTTCCTGCATCATGCGCAGTTCACTGCCTTCCAACCGGTCGAGGCTGAGTAGCAGCCACCGGCACAACTGCGGGTCCAGGGAGTGGTGGCGGTTGCACACGGCGATTTGCGCCATCTGGGTGACGAGGGCCTGCGTATACCGCAGCAGGTGCAGCACGGGGCCCGCCCGGTTGAATTCGCTCTACAGGACCGGCGCCGACAGCCGCAAGCCCTTCCCCGCGCTCTGGACGACGGCGCGGCTCGGCATGGTTTCGCCCCGCATGAACAGCGAGATGCCACCAGTCCTTCGTTGCCGACACCGCGATTTCCGCTGACGAACCGTCCTCCATCACGTACAGCAGGGACACGATGGAATCGATGGGGAAGTAGACATGCTCGAGGGAGCGGCCTGACGCGCACAGGACCCGGCCGAGCGGCAAGTCCACGGCCCCGAGCAACGGTGACCAGCGCTCCCGTTCCGACGCTGGCAGGGCCGCCAGCAGATGGTTGTTTCGGGGATCGGGCGCTGTGGGCATTCCTTTCCGGAAAGGGCTGCCCCAGTATAGGCACCGACCTGAGCGACTCCGTCCGACACCGCACAGATAGATCGGCGAAGCCCCCTGTGGCCTCAGGCAGGCGGGCATCAGTGGTGCAGCGCACAGAGCACCACGGCTCTGCCGGGCATCCTGGACCTGCAGAGTTGCGCCAACCTTCATCCCGCTCCTGTTCTCACCGCAAGCGGTTCAGATCGTGCCGGTTGCGCTGCGTTCGGCAGCGCGGGCTCCTGCGCAAGCTGGTCTCAGGAACGCACTTCCGCGCCCACGACGACGCTGCCGGCGACGGTGCCGAGCACCGAATCCCAGAGGCCGGAGGTGACCCCGAAGTTGCCGGCGACGCTGGGAAGATGATGCTGTCCGTGCCGCAGCTTCGCGGCGTGGAGCCATGAGCCGGGGCGTGTGCGACGGTGATGCACGGCGTCGTGAAATACCACGTAGAAAAGGTAGCCGGCCATCAGGCCGGTGACCATCGCACTCGCCGCGGCCACCGAGGCTTCGCGCGCCAGCAGGAGCCACAGGGCGACGAACAGCGGCACGGTGATCCACGTCGGGGTGCCGATCAGGGCCGCCGGGTGCTCATGGTGCCGAGCGTGCATGCGCCTGAACGGCGGTACGCGGTGCAGCAGCCAGCGGTGCAGCGCGTACTCGAGAGCGGTCCAGGCCAACAGGCTCACTGTCGCCAGTCCGAGCCAGCGCGCGGTCGCCCCCGGCGTCGCGTGCTGCAGCGAGAACGTCTCGACGGCCGCGATCAGGACTGGGTACACGACCAGGTCCGCGTAATAACTCCACTTCGACAAGCGCATGGTGCTGTTCCGTGTTGGGCGAGCCGACGATGCCGGGGCCCGGACACACCAAGCCTCATGACCGCGGGGACCGCATGATGGCACCGAACGGGCGAGTCCTTCTGTTCGCTGGCACACCGACTGCCGGTACATCTGCCGCACCGTCGATCGCTTCATGCCGCGTCTTGTCAGCCGCACCGATCGCGCCAAGGCGATCGCAGCGCGTCGAGGTGATTGACATGCCCTCGCGGTCGCCCTGCATCGCTGCAGGCCACGCGAGATCGGGCCGCAAAGTAAGGCTCTTCGGTCGCGCACACAGACTTGCGCCAAGCGCCCACGCATGCCAGACGATCTGTTCGTCTTCCCTCGAAGGCAGCACATGCACCCCTGCAAAGGGTAGCGAGCATGGCGAAGCCAGACCGTTCGATAGCGCACCGACGGGCACGCGGCATCGGGCTACGCTGGCCTGACATCCTCTACGGTGGCCATGGCGGCTGACTCCGTGCTTCGAAAGGAAGACCCAGATGACTACGCTCAATCCCATCACGTCGTTCGTGACATTCCTGTTCATCCTCGCCGGACTGGCCGCCGGCCATTGGGTGAGCGAGCTGCTCGCGGTGGCGTTCTTCGCCGCGGCTGTCGTCGCCTCGCTGTCCCTGAAGATGGCCAACGTCTGGCAGAAGTTCGTGATCCTCCGGATGGGCAAGCTCCAGAGCGTCAAGGGGGCGGGCGTGTTCGCGATCATCCCGATCCTCGACAGTATCACCGCGGTGATCGACGAGCGGATCCAGACCACCGCCTTCAACGCCGAGCAGGCGCTGACCAGGGATACGGTGCCGGTCAATGTCGACGCGATCATCTTCTGGCACGTGCACGACGCCGAGAAGGCCGCACTGGCGATCACCGACTACCGCGAGGCGATCGACCGCGTGGCCCAGACCTCGTTGCGCGAGATGATCGGCTCGTCGATGCTGGCTGCGCTGCTGTCCGATCGCAAGGACGCGGACGAACAGTTGAAGGACGAGATCGGCCGCAAGACCGCTCCGTGGGGGATCACCGTCAGCTCGGTCGAGATCCGCGACGTCGCCATCCCAGTGGCCCTGCAGGATGCGATGTCCCGACAGGCGCAGGCCGAGCGCGAGAAACAGGCGCGGGTGATCCTGGGCTCCGCCGAAGCCGCGATCGCCGGCAAGTTCGTGGAGGCCTCCGAAGTCTATGCGGGCCACCCGGTGGCGCTGCAGCTGCGCGCGATGAACATCATTTACGAGACCACCAAGGAGCGCGGCGCGACCATCCTGATGCCGAGTTCCATGGTGGACAGCCTGAACCCCTCCCCGGCCTTGCTGGCAATGGCCCTGGCAGCACAGGATGATTCCACCCCCGTGCCTGCCCTGCGGCGCGACAGCCTCCCGCGGCGGCCACAGGCACCTGCAATCCCGGCGCGCAGCCCGGCTGCAGCCGAAAGCGAATGATCGGGCGGCGCACGCCCAGGTCACCACACACGGTGGGCGCAAACGATGCCGGCCTCTGAACCGCCTGCGGCCACGCGCAAGGGCACCGTCGCTGCGGTCCGGGGCAGCGTGATCGATGTTCGATTCGACGGGCGTCTGCCGCCGATCTACTCGGTGCTGCGCACCGGCGAGGCAGGGCGCATCGTCATCGAGGTGCTGGCGCAGCGAGATGAGCGCCATGTGCGCGGCATCGCCCTCACGCCGACCCAGGGACTGGCCCGCGGCATGGCGGTGCAGGACACAGGCGGTCCCCTGCAGGCACCCGTGGGCAAGGCGATCCTCTCGCGCATGTTCGACGTGTTCGGCAACACCATCGACCGCGGGGCGGCCATGTCCGATGTCCAGTGGCGCTCCGTGCATCGCGCACCGCCGCCGCTCGCGCGGCGTTCCACGAAGTCCGAAGTCTTCGAGACCGGCATCAAGGTCATCGACGTGCTCGCGCCGCTGGAGCGCGGCGGCAAGGCGGGCCTGTTCGGCGGGGCCGGCGTGGGCAAGACGGTGCTGCTCACCGAAATGATCCACAACATGATCGGGCTGGCTAAGGGCGTGAGCATCTTCTGCGGCATCGGCGAGCGGTCCCGCGAGGGCGAGGAGCTGTATCGCGAGATGAAGGCAGCCGGCGTGCTGCCGCACATGGTGATGGTCTTCGGCCAGATGAACGAACCGCCGGGCGCACGCTTTCGCGTCGGGCATGCGGCGCTGACGATGGCCGAGTACTTCCGCGACGACGAGCACCGCGACGTGCTGCTGCTGATCGACAACATCTTCCGCTTCATCCAGGCCGGCGCGGAGGTCTCGGGCCTGCTGGGACAGATGCCGTCGCGGCTGGGCTACCAGCCGACGATGGGCACCGAGCTGGCGGGCCTGGAAGAACGCATCGCCAACACCGACGCCGGGGCCATCACCAGCATCCAGGCGGTGTACGTGCCGGCGGACGACTTCACCGACCCGGCGGCGGTCCACACCTTCTCGCATCTGTCGGCATCGATCGTCCTGTCGCGCAAGCGCGCCAGCGAGGGGCTGTTTCCCGCCGTCGACCCGCTGCAATCGAGCTCCAGGATGGCCACGCCGGGCATCGTCGGCCAGCGTCACTATGCGCTGGCGCAGGAGATCCGGCGCACGCTGGCGCAATACGCGCAGCTCAAGGACATCATCGCGATGCTGGGCCTGGAACAGCTGTCGACGCAGGACCGCAGCGTGGTCGACCGCGCCCGCCGCCTGGAGCGCTTTCTCACCCAGCCTTTCTTCACCACCGAGCAGTTCAGTGGGCTGACGGGCAAGCTCGTGAGCCTCGCGGACGCGCTGGATGGCTGCGAGCGCATCCTGCGCGACGAGTTCAAGGACTACCCCGAGAGCGCGCTGTACATGATCGGCGAGGTCGATGAGGCAAAGGCGAAGGCCAAGCCCGCGCCCGGGTCTCCTGCAAAAACCGATGCCGCGCCGCCAGCCGAAGTCGCGCCGGCCACCGCTGGCCATGAAGCTTGAGATCCTGCTGCCCTTCCAGGTCTTCGCCACGGAGACCGGTGTCTCGCGCATCGTCGCCGAGACGCACGAGGGCTCGTTCGGACTGCTGCCCCGGCGACTGGACTGCGTGCTGGCGCTGGCCCCGGGCATCCTCCTCTACGAGATGCCATCGCAGGGCGAGGTCTGCGTGGCCGTGGACGAAGGCGTGCTCGTGAAGACCGGAGACCACGTGCTCGTTTCGGTGCGCCGCGCCATCGTCGGAACCGACCTTGGCCGGTTGCGCGCAGCGGTGGAGCGCGAGTTCCTGACCCAGGGTGAGGACGAGCAGGGCCTGCGCCAGGTCATGGCCAAGCTGGAGGCCGGGTTCCTGCGTCGCCTCGAGGGCCTCCGGCATGGATGAAGGCCAGCGACATGAGCCGGAGAAGGACGCGCCCGCCTTCGCCTCGCAGGTGGGCGCCAAGGCCGCGCGCAAGCTCCAGGCGCGCCGCGACGACGCGCAGGGCGTGTGGTTCGGCCTGGGCATGATGGGCTTGATCGGCTGGTCGGTGGCGGTGCCGACCTTGCTGGGCGCGGCCCTCGGGCTGTGGCTGGACGCTCGGCATCCGGGCACGCGTTCGTGGACGCTGGCGCTGCTGGTCGCCGGACTCGTCATCGGGTGCGCGAATGCGTGGCACTGGGTCGCCCGGCAGGACAAGGCCATGCGCGACGAACAGGAGGCGGTCGATGAATGAACTGCTGCACTCCGCGGATGCACTGGCACCGGCGTACGCGCTGGTGCTGGCGGCGCTGGCGGGCATCGCGCTCGGTGCGGTCTTCTTCGGCGGGCTGTGGTGGACCGCGCGCCGTGGCGCCGCGTCATCCCAGCCGGCGCTGTGGTTCTCCGGCAGCCTGCTGGTGCGCATGGCCATCGTGCTGCCAAGCCTTCTTGCGGTTGCCGGCGGCCAATGGGCGCGGATGCTGGCGTGCCTGCTGGGGTTCGTGGTGGCACGCATGGCCGTGATGCGCCTGACGCGCCCGGCGGCACCCGTGCATGCCCATGCATCCCGGGAGGCCAGTCATGCGCCTTAGCCCCGACCAGTTGATCTACTGGCAGTCCGGCTTTTTCAAGCTCAACGCCACCATCGTGTTCACCTGGGGGCTGATGCTCGTGCTGGTCCTCGGCTCCTGGCTCATCACCCGCAGGCTCTCCACGGAACTGCAGCGATCGCGCTGGCAGAACCTGCTGGAGATCGTGGTCACGGCGCTCGAGACGCAGATCCGGGAAGTGGGACTGCGCGCGTCACGCAAGTTCCTCGGCTTCCTCGGCACGCTGTTCCTGTTCGTCGCGGTGTCCGCCTTGTGCACGGTCCTTCCCGGCTACGAGCCGCCCACCGGGTCGCTGTCGACCACCGCGGCCTTGGCGCTGTGCGTTCTGGTGGCGGTGCCGTATTTCGGCATCACGGACCAGGGACTGCGAAGCTACCTGGCGTCCTATGCCCAACCCACGGTCATCATGCTGCCCTTCAACATCATCAGCGAACTCTCGCGCACGCTGGCCCTGGCAGTGCGCCTGTTCGGCAACATGATGAGCGGGGCCATGATCATCGCCATCCTGCTGACCATCACGCCCTTGCTCTTCCCCGTCGTCATGACGGTGCTGGGCCTGCTCACCGGCATGGTGCAGGCGTACATCTTTTTCGTCCTCGCCACCGTGTACATCGCGGCGGCCGTCGGCGTGCGCAAACCCCGGCCGCAAGCCGATGCGCCGCCGGAATCGGCGACAAAGGCCTGAATCACGACCACCATGAAGGACCCCGCATGGACACCCTGACTCTCATCGCAGTGGCCTCCATCGTCACCGCCGGCTTCACCATCTGCGTCGGCGTGATCGGCACGGCGCTGGGCGAAGGCCGCGCCGTCGCGACCGCGCTCACCTCGCTGGCCCAGCAGCCGGATGCGGCCTCGACCATCACCCGCACGCTGTTCGTCGGCCTGGCGATGATCGAATCGACGGCCATCTACTGCTTCGTGGTCTCGATGATCCTCATCTTCGCCAATCCGTTCTGGAACCACGTGATCGCCCAGGCCGCGGGGAAGTAGGCCGTGCTCATCGACTGGTTCACCGTCGCGGCGCAGGTCCTGAACTTCGCCGTCCTGGTCTGGCTGATGAAGCGCTTTCTCTACCGGCCCATCCTCGACGCGATCGACGCGCGCGAAAAGCGCATCGCGGCGGCGCTGGCCGATGCCGATGCGAAGAAGGCCGAGGCGCAACAGGAGCGCGACGCATTCCAGCACAAGAGCGACGCGTTCGATCGCCAGCGCGCTTCGCTGCTCGGCCAGGCAACGAAGGACGCCCAGGCCGAACGCCAGAGGCTTCTAGCCGAGGCACGGCAGGCCGCCGACGCGCTGAGCGCCAGGCGGCAGGAGGCGCTTCGTGGCGATGCACAGCGCCTGAACCAGGCCCTGGTGCGCCGCACGCAGCAGGAGGTCCTGGCGATCGCCCGCAAGGCGCTGGCGGACCTGGCCACGGCCAGCCTGGAAGAACGCGTCACCGAGGTGTTCGTCCGCCGCCTGCGCGCCCTGGATGGCGCGGCCAGGGAAGACGTCGCCCGCGCGCTGGCAACCGGGGTCGGCCCCGCGCTCGTGCGCAGTGCGTTTGAGCTGCCTGCCGCACAGCGCGCGGGGATCCAGTCGGCCGTCAACGAAACGTTCGCGGCCGACATCGCGCTGCGCTTCGAGACGGCACCGGAGCTGGTCGCCGGCATCGAACTCAGTGCCAACGGCCAGAAGGTGGCCTGGAGCATCGCGGACTACCTGGCGTCGCTGCAGAAGGGGGTGGAAGAGCTCACGCAACCGCAGTCGCACCTGCAGCCCCAGCCCCAGCCGGCGGCCGAACCAGGCAGCCCATGAGCGCGGAACCGGAAGGCCTCGAGCGGGTCTTTGACCGCGCATTCGCCGGCCTGGCCCAGGTGCGCGATGCACATGCGTCCGCGCTCGCACCGCGCGAAGTGGGAACGATCAGCGCCGTGTCCACCGGGATCGCCAACGTGTCCGGGCTGCCCGGCATCGGCTTCGAGGAACTGATCCGCTTTCCCGGTGACGTGTTCGGCATCGCGTTCAACGTGGACGAGGACGACATCGGCGTGGTCCTGCTCGGCGACTACGCCCACCTGCGGGCGGGCGACGAAGTCGAGCGCACGGGCCGCGTGATGCACGTCGCTGTGGGCGACGGATTGCTCGGACGCGTCATCGATCCGCTCGGCCTCCCGCTCGATGGCCGCGGCGTCCTGGCCGCGGGCGATCGCCTGCCCATCGAACGCCCTGCAGCGCACATCATGGACCGCGCACCCGTCACCGTGCCGCTGCAGACCGGCCTGAAGGTCGTGGATGCGCTGATCCCCATAGGCCGCGGCCAGCGCGAGTTGATCCTGGGTGATCGGCAGACGGGCAAGACGGCCATCGCGATCGACGCCATCCTCAACCAGCGCGGCCAGGATGTCGTCTGTGTCTATTGCGCGATCGGCCAGCGCGCGTCCGCCGTGGCCAAGGCCGTGGCGGTCCTGCGGGACCAGGGCGCGATGGAGCACACCGTGGTGATCGTGACCGAGGGCAACCAGCCTCCGGGCCTGACCTACATCGCGCCCTACGCCGCCACCAGCATTGCCGAGCACTTCATGGAAAAGGGCCGTGACGTGCTGATCGTCTACGACGACCTCACACAGCACGCCCGGGCCTACCGCGAGCTGTCGCTGCTGCTGCGCCGGCCGCCCGGCCGCGAGGCCTTTCCGGGCGACATCTTCTACATCCATTCGCGCCTGCTGGAACGCTCGACGCGCCTGCGCCAGGAGCTCGGGGGCGGATCGCTCACCGCCTTGCCCATCATCGAGACCGAGGCGCAGGACATGTCGGCCTACATTCCGACCAACCTGATCTCCATCACCGACGGCCAGATCGTGCTGTCGCCCACCCTGTTCGAACTGGGCGTGCTGCCGGCGGTGGACGCCGGCAAGTCCGTGTCGCGCGTGGGCGGCAAGGCGCAGCGGGCGGCCTATCGCGCGGCGACGGGGGACCTCAAGCTCGCCTATGCGCAGTTCGAGGAGCTCGAGACCTTCGCCCGCTTCGGCGCACGGCTCGATGACGCCACCCGCAAGGCGATCGACCATGGGCGGCGCATTCGCGCCTGCCTGAACCAGGCCGAATCCGCCCCGGTGTCGGTCCCCGCGCAGATCGCCATCCTGCTGGCGCTGGGCGCGCGCCTGTTCGACCCGGTCGCGATGGACAGGATGGCCGATGCCGAGCGCGCCGTGCGCGAGGCCGCCACCAGCCTTCCGGCGGACTTGTGCCGGCGCCTGGAGACCGCGGACAAGCTGGGCGACGAAGATCGCGCGGCCATCATCGCCACGGCCCGCGCAGCGCTTGCACCCTTGCTGCCGCCGGCCGAGCCCGCGCCCGCGCTCGCAGCCGCGACGAAGCCTGCGCCCGGCTCAGTCGGTGCGCCCAAGGACCCCGCGTGAGCGACTCCACCGCCAGCCTGCGCCGCCAGATCGGCAGTGCAACCGACCTGCAGTCCGTCGTGCGCACGATGAAGGCGATCGCCGCCGCTAGCATCGGGCAGTACGAACAATCGGTGCGCGCGCTGGCCGACTACGAACGCACGGTGGGCCTGGCTCTGGGCGCCTGCCTGCGGGCCATCGGGCCGAGCGCCTTGCGGCCGCCGCCACATGGGTCGGCGGCCGCCCGCGAGACCAGCGCCGTGGTCTTCGGATCCGACCAGGGGCTGGTGGGCCGGTTCAACGAGGCGGTGGCCGAGCACGCGGTCGCGACACTGGCCACGCTGCCCGGGCCGCACAGCGTCTGGGCCGTGGGCGAGCGCGTTCATGCGCGGCTGGTCGACGCCGGCCTGGTGCCCGTGGACCGCTTCGTCGTGCCGAGGTCCGTCCATGCCATCACGCCCCTGGTCGGGCGCATCCTGGTGGACTGCCAGAGGCGCGGCAGTCTCGATGCGGACAGCGCACTCCTCCTCTTCTACAACAGTCCCGCGTCCGGGCCGTCCTATGCGAGCGTCGACCAGCGCCTGCTGCCCCTGGACGAAGCGTGGCGCCGCACCCAGGCCGCACGCCCGTGGCCGACGAAGAACCTGCCCGAGGTCACGGGCCGCAGCGCCGCGACGCTGGCGGCGCTCATCGGCGAATACCTGTTCGTCTTGCTCTTTCGGGCCTGCGCGGAGTCGCTCGCCAGCGAGAACGCAAGCCGCCTGGCCGCGATGGAACGCGCGGACAAGAACATCGCCGGACTGCTGGAGGAACTGCAGGGCAGCTTCCATAGGCTGCGCCAGAACGGCATCGACGAGGAGTTGTTCGACGTGATCGCGGGCTTCGAGGCGCTCAGTCGCCCGCAGCAAGGGCCGCAAGGCCCGGGGGAAGCACCATGAAGATCAAGCCGGATGACTATCGCGTTCCCGAAGGCCAGACGGTGGATCTTGCGAAATGGAAGACGCTGGCCAGGCCCGTGTACCGGTCCAAGCGCGAGTACGCGCAACTCCTGGCGAGCCATGTCGAGGCGTTGAGCGCGCTGCAGGAACTTCACTATGCATCCAGCCGCCATGCGCTGTTGCTGATCTTCCAGGCGATGGACGCAGCAGGCAAGGACGGCGCCATCCGGCACGTGATGTCGGGGGTGAATCCCCAGGGTTGCCAGGTCTTCAGCTTCAAGCATCCTAGCGCCACGGAGCTGGAGCACGACTTTCTGTGGCGCAGCACGCAGTGCCTGCCGGAACGCGGCCGCATCGGCATCTTCAACCGCTCCTACTACGAGGAGGTGCTGATCGTTCGCGTCCACCCGGAGATCCTTTGCAGCGAGGGCCTGCCCGAGGCGCCGCTCGACGAGGCGACGGTCTGGAAGGAGCGCTATCGCTCTATCGTCGACCTGGAACGGCACCTGCATCGCAACGGCACGCGCATCGTCAAGTTCTTTCTCCACCTCTCGAAGGAAGAGCAGCGCAAGCGCTTCCTCGAACGCATCGACGAGCCGGCGAAGAACTGGAAGTTCAGCGGCGCCGACATCGAGGAGCGGGGATTCTGGGACGACTACATGCGGGCGTACGAGGCCTGCCTGGGCGCGACGAGCTCGGAGGTCGCGCCCTGGTATGTCGTTCCGGCCGACGACAAGGACAGCGCGCGCCTGATCGTCTCGCAGATCGTGCTCGCAGTCCTGCAGGCTCTCGGGATGCATTACCCCGAGGTCGACGGGCAACGCCGCAAGGAGCTGCTCGCCATCCGCAAGCGCCTGGTGGGCGAACGCCCCGTGCGCCACTGACGTCGTGACCGACGCCATCCTCGTCGTCAATGCCGGGTCCTCGAGCCTGAAGTTCGCGCTCTATGGCGCGCAGCAGGAGCCCCGCCGCCAGGCGCTGCTATGCACTGGCGAGATCTCCGGGATCGGCCACGGCGCACGGTTCGAGGCAGCCAGCGCCCAGGGCGCCGCCCTGGCGGGGCCGCTCCTGCCGCCGGACGCCACGCACGAGGTCGGGCTGGGCCTGTTGCTACCGTGGCTGCAGCAGCGCTTTCCGGCGTACCGGCTCGCGGCCGCAGGACATCGCGTCGTCCATGGCGGGTCGCGCTTCCCCGAGCCCGTGCGCATCGATGCGGGCGTGCTCGCCGAGATCCGGCGGCTCGTGCCCCTCGCTCCCCTGCACCAGCCGCATCACGTGAGCGCCATCGAGGCACTGGCGCGCCTGTACCCGGCGCTGCCGCAGGTGGCCTGTTTCGACACCGCTTTCCATCACGGCCAGCTGCCGGTCGTCACCAGCTTCGCGCTGCCGCGCGCACTGACGAACGAGGGCGTGCGACGCTACGGCTTTCACGGCCTGTCCTACGAGTACATCGCGAGCGTGCTGCCCGAGGTGATCGGCCGGCAAGCCGCCGATGGCCGCGTCGTCGTCGCCCATCTCGGCAGCGGCGCCAGCCTGTGCGCGCTGCAGGGCCGGCGAAGCATTGCCACGACGATGGGCTTCACGCCGCTCGACGGGCTGCCCATGAGCGAGCGCTGCGGCACGCTGGACCCGGGCGTGGTGACCTACCTGATCACGCAAAAGGGAATGAGCGCGGCCGATGTCACCGACATGCTTTATCGCGCATCGGGCCTGCTCGGGGTGTCGGGTGTGAGCGGCGACATGCGCGAACTGCTGGCCAGCGCCGATCCGCATGCGGGCGAGGCCGTCGACATGTTCGTCTACCGGATCGCGCGCGAACTGGGGTCGCTGGCCGCAGCCCTGGGCGGCATCGATGCGCTGGTGTTCACCGGCGGCATCGGCGAACACGCCGTGCCGATCCGTCAACGCGTCTGCGAGGCCGCTGCCTGGATGGGCGTGGAGCTCGATGCGGCGGCCAACGACGCCGGCGGTCCCTGCCTCACGCGATCGGGCAGCAAGGTATCCGCCTGGGTCGTTGCGACCGACGAGGACTTGATGATCGCGCGCCACACCTGGCGCGAGATGGCAAGGGCCGCGGGTCGCGCGGCGGCCCCCTGAAAGGCGGTCCGTCACGCCAAGCCCCGCCCGATGGATCACGGCAGCGCGCCGCGCGGCCGCACGCCCTGCCGATGGTCGCCGGGCGCCGGCCGCTCCAGCGACAGCGCGCAAGCCTGCGCTGCCTGGCGGACCGCTTCGCCCTGCGTCGGGTAGGCGTGGATCACCCGGGCCAGCCGGCTCAGGCCGAGGCCGGCCACCATCGCCAGCGAGATGTTGTTGATCAGCTCGCCCGCATGGCGGCCGACGATGGTGGCGCCCAGGATGCGGTCGGTTCCTTCGCGCACGTGCACCTTCACGAAGCCTTCCTCTTCGCCGTCGGTGATGGCGCGCACCACGTCGTGCATAGGCACGGTGTAGGTCTTCACCGGAATGCCCTGCGCGCGCGCCTGCCGCACGTACAGGCCCACGTGGGCCACCTGCGGGTCGGTGTAGGTGCACCAGGGCACCGTCAACGCGCTCAGGCGCTGGCGACCGCGGTGGAGCGCATTGCGCACCACGATGCGGGCCGAGGCTTCCGCCGTGTTGGTGAACGCGTGTTCCAGGCAGACGTCGCCGGCGGCGAAGATGCGCGGGTTGCTGGTGCGCAGGAAGTCGTCGACCCGGATGCCTGTCTCGACATCGTAGGCCACGCCGGCCTTCTCCAGGTCCAGGCCTTGGACGGCCGGCAGGCGGCCGATTCCCGTGAGGATCTCGTCGACGACCGTCGTGGCCAGATTGCCGTCCGTGATCATCGTGACCCGCTTGCGGCCACCCTCCAGGCGCACGGCGACGACGTTGCAGTTCAGGTGGATCTCGACGCCGTCGCGCGCCAGCGCGTCGGACACCATCTGCGCGGCGTCGCGCTCCTCCCTGGGCAGGAACAGCGGTTCGCTGTGGCAGATGACGGTGCGGCTGCCGAAACGCGCAAAGCCCTGGGCGAGTTCGCAGCCCAGCGGACCGCCGCCTATGACCAGCAGGCTGGCCGGCAGCCGGGTCAGTTCGAAGACGCTCTCGTTGGTGAGGAAGCCCGCGGCGGCCAGGCCCTCGATGTCGGCCAGGAGCGGGCGCGAGCCGGTGGCGATCAGGGCCTTGCGGAAGGGAAGGCGGGTCCCCTCGACGTCGACCGCGTCTTCACCGACGAAGCGCGCGTGGCCGACGTGCAAGTCGATGCCTTCGGCGCGAAGGCGCGCCTGCGAGTCCACGCGCAGGATGCGGTCACGCACCCGGCGCATGCGTGCCGCGACCGTCGCGAAGTCGACCTTGATCCCGGTCGGCACGTCGACGCCGACCTCGGGCGCATCGCGCATGTCGGCCATCAGCTGCGCGCTGCGCAACAGGGTCTTGGACGGAATGCAACCCTCGTGCAGGCAGTTGCCGCCGATGTGGTGCGACTCGACCAGCGCCACGCGCACGCCCGCTGCGGCGGCACCGCGGGCGGCCGCCAGGCCGGCAGGCCCGGCACCGATGATCAGCAAGTCGTAGCGGACGCTTCCGCCCGGGACGTTCCCGTCTGCTGCGCCCGGGCTCGCCTGCATGGCGCCCATGCGCTGGCGCGGCGGCGCCACCGAGCGGCGGTCCTTCGCTGCAGCGGGCACCGGTGGCTGTACGGTCGTCGTCATGGTGGCACGTCTTCGGCCAGCCATCCGCCGCGAAAGCCGGCCCGGTGCAGGCCCTTGCGGATCGGGGCCGAATCCCGCAGCAGCCGCCACGGCAGGCCGGAGCGGAAGTTCTCGATCATCAGCACGGTCATTCCCTGGTCGAGGCCGAAGAGGCCTTCGGACACCCAGCCGGCGACGCGCCGGCCGTTCGCGGCCGGGACAGCGGGCGCGTCGACCCGAACCGTGTCGTTGTAGCCGCTGGCCCGTGCGACACCGTCGTCGACCGCGCCTTCCCGTGCCAGCATCCTTCGCAGCGCCGGCAACACGAGTTCGGGCGCGAACGCCAGGGACGACAGCAGCGAGGGCCCGCTGAGCGTGCCGTCGTCGGGTCCCCAGGGAACGCCGCGCGCGGCGTAACCATAAAAGGTCTGCAGGCGCCCGGCGACGCGCTGGGGCGGCGTGCCCGGTCCATCGCCCGCCGACAGGCCCCAGCCGTCTTCGTCATAGCCGCCGAAGCTGCGCGGGTTGCGGATCGCGTACTCGCGCTGCACGTAGGTGGCGCGGCGGCTGTTCTCGAAGTAGTCGCAGTGCTTCTCGCGCATGAAACGGTCGCGGATGCCGCGGAAGTCGATCCAGGCGTGCGAGAACTGGTGGATGAACAGCGGCCCGGCATAGAGGAAGTCGATCCCGTACAGGTTCTCCCACTGGTAGGTGCCGGTCCAGGCCGCGAAGCTGGCGGCGGTCAGCGCATGGGTCGGCGAACCGAGGCCCAGCGCGTAGAGCAGGAGGGCCTCGCTGTAGCCCTGCCAGCCGTAATGGAGGAAGCCGCTCTCGGGCTTCCAGCCGTGCACGACGGCGGCGCCGCCGGGCTGCGCCCAGCACCAGTCGACGCGCCGGTACAGCGCGTCGGCCAGCGTGCGCAACTCCGCCTCGTCCGCGGTGTCCGCCGTGAAGTAGGCGGCTGCCGTCAGCATGCCGGCCAGCAGCAGCGCGGTGTCGATCAGCGAGACCTCGCAGCGCCATGCGCGGCGTCCGCTGTCCATGTGCAGGAAGTGGAAGTAGAAGCCGCGGTACCCGGTCGATTCAGGCGTGCCGCCCTGGTCGCTGTCACGCAGAAAGCGCAGCGCCGCCACGCAGCGCTCCACGGCTTCGCAGCGCGTCATCCAGCCGCGCTCCACGCCCACCGGATAGGCGGACAAGGCGAAGCCGACGACCGCGATACTGGAGTGCGAGCCCGGACGCGACGTGTCGGCTACCAGGCCGTTGAGGGGATTGCCTTGCCGGACGAAGTAGTCGAAGGCTGCGCGCTGCAGGGCGTCGAGCATGGCCTCGTCCGTCGGCGACAGGGCCGCGGTGGCGTCCGCAGGCGGCGGCAGGGCCGCAGCGGTCCTCACGACGGCGACGCCAGCGCGGCATCGACCGTGGCCTGCGCTTGCGCCAGGATGCGCTGCAGATGCGCCGGGCCCTGGAAACTCTCGGCGTAGATCTTGTAGATGTCCTCGGTGCCCGAGGGGCGCGCGGCGTACCAGCCACTTTTCGCCACGACCTTGATGCCGCCGATGGGCTCACCGTTGCCCGGCGCGTGGCCCAGCACCGCGGTGACCGGCTCGCCGGCCAGTTCGTTCGAGGCGATGGCTTGCGGCGACAAGGCTGCCAGGCGCGCCCTCTGCTGCGCGCTTGCCGGCGCTTCGACGCGGTCGGCGACCGGCTCGCCGAGCTGGCCCGCGAGTTCGCGGTACAGCGCGCCCGGGTCGCGCCCGCTGCGCGCCGTCATTTCGGCCGCCAGCAGCGCCGCGATGAGGCCATCCTTGTCGGTGGTCCACGCCGTGCCGTCGCGGCGCAGGAAGGCGGCGCCCGCGCTCTCTTCGCCGGCAAAGCCCAGGCTGCCATCGAGCAGTCCCTGCGAGAACCACTTGAACCCGACCGGCACTTCGAAGAGCCTGCGCTCCAGGCGCGAGGCAACCCGGTCGATCAGCTGCGTGCTGACCACGGTCTTGCCCACCGCGGCGCGCGCGCCCCAGTGCGGGCGGTACCGCAACAGGTAGTCGATCGCTACCGCGAGGAAATGATTCGGCGGCAGCAGGCCGGCGGCGGGCGTGACGATGCCGTGGCGGTCATGGTCGGTGTCGCAGGCGAAGGCGATGTCGAAGCGGTCCTTGACCGCGACCAGGCGCTGCATCGCGTAGACCGACGACGGATCCATGCGGATCTGGCCGTCCCAGTCCAGCGTCATGAAGGCGAACGTCGGGTCGACCTCTTCGCTGGTCACGCTCAGGTCGATCTTCCAGCGCTCGGCGATCGCGGCCCAGTAGTGCACGCCGGCGCCGCCCAGCGGATCGACGCCGATGCGGACGCGCGCGTTGCGGATCGCCTCCATGTCGATCACGTGATCGAGGTCGTCGACGTAGTTGCCCAGGAAATCGTGGTAGTGGGTGGTGGCTGCTCGCAGGGCCCGGGCGTGGGGCAGGCGACGCACGCCTTGCAGGGCGCGCTCGAGAAAGCCGTTCGCGGCCGCCTGGATCGCGTCGGTCACGTCCTGGCCGGCGGGGCCACCATGCGGCGGGTTGTACTTGAACCCGCCGTCGCGCGGCGGGTTGTGCGACGGGGTGACCACGATGCCGTCGGCACGCGTGCCGCTGCCGCACCGGTTGTGCTTGACGATGGCATGCGAGATCGCCGGTGTCGGCGTGAACTCGTTGCGCGCGGCCAGCACCACGTCCACGCCGTTGGCCGCCAGCACCTCGAGCGCGCTGGCGCAAGCCGGCGCCGACAGGGCGTGGGTGTCGATGCCCATGAACAGCGGCCCGGCGATGCCCTGGCCCCGGCGCCAGTCGCAGATGGCCTGCGTGATGGCCAGCACGTGCCACTCGTTGAACGAGACAGCGAATGCCGAGCCGCGGTGACCCGAGGTGCCGAAGGCAACACGCTGTGCCGGCACGGTGGGGTCGGGATGCTGCGAGAAATATGCCGCCACGAGCTGGTCGACGTCGATGAGAACGGATGCGGGGGCCGGCTGGCCGGCAAGCGGGCTGATGCGGGTGCTCACGCGAACCCCCCCGCGCCATGCCGTGCCAGCTGGCGCCGGGCGGCGGCAAGGACATGGGCCGCGTCGAAGCCGAAACGCGCTTGCACCACCTTGCCGGGCGCGGACAGGCCGAAGCTGCGCATCGCGATGATCTCGCCGTGGCGGCCGACATAGCGATCCCATCCCACCGCCGACGCCGCCTCGACCGAGACGCGGGCCTGCACGGCGTCGGGCAGCACCTGCTCGCGATAACTCTCGTCCTGCCGCTCGAACAGGTCCCACGAGGGCATGCTGACCACGCGCGCCTTCACGCCCTCGAGCTTCAATTGCTCGTAGGCGGTAATGCACAGCGCCACCTCGCTGCCGCTGGCCAGCAGCAGCACATCGGGCCTCCCGTCGTCCGCGTCGGCCAGCACGTAGGCGCCGCGCGCGACACCCTTTGCGCAGGCATAGCGGGCTCGGTCCAGCGTGGGCAGTGCCTGGCGCGACAGCACCAGGCTGGCCGGGCGGTCGCGCAGCTGCATCACCACCCGCCAGGCCTCGACCACCTCGTTCGCGTCGGCCGGCCGCAGCAGCACCATGCCGGGCATGGCCCGCATCGACGCGAGCTGCTCGACGGGCTGGTGCGTCGGGCCGTCTTCCCCCATCGCGATCGAGTCGTGCGTCCACACGTAGATCACCGGCAGGCCCATCATCGTGGCCAGCCGGATCGCGCCGCGCGCGTAGTCGGTGAAGACCAGGAAGCTCGCCGCGAAGGGGCGCAGGCCCGACAAGGCCATGCCGCTGGCCGCTGCGCACATCGCATGCTCGCGGATGCCGAAGTGGAAGTTGCGGCCGGCCGGCGACGCCGGCTCGAAAGCACCGGCAAAGTCGAAGGTGAGCGCCGTCTTGGTCGACGGCGCCAGGTCGGCCGCACCCCCCAGCAACCAGGGCACGTGCGCGGCGATCGCATTGAGGACGCGGCCCGCGGCGTCGCGCGTGGCCAGGCCCTTGGCGTCGGGTTCTAAGACCGGCAAGGCGGCGTCCCAGTCATCGGGCAGCTCGCGCCGCTGCATCTGGTCGATCTGCGCCGCCAGATCAGGGTATTGCATGCGGTAGGCTGCCAGGCGGGCGCGCCACGCCTCGTGCGCGGCAGTGCCGCGCAGGCCGAACTGCGCGCTGAAGTGTTCGCGCACGCCATCGGGCACCGCGAAGCTGGCGTCGGGATCGAACCCGTAGAACTCTTTCGCGCCGCGCGCCTCTTCGACACCCAGCGGCTCGCCGTGCGCGGCGGCGCTGTCCTGCTTGTGCGGCGCACCCCAGGCGATGTGGCTGTGCACGATGACGAGGGTCGGGCGATCGTCGGTTGCCTCGAAGGTCTTCAAGGCCAGCGCCGTGGCCTCGATGTCGTTGGCGTCGGCCACCTGCAGCACCTGCCAGCCGCAGGCCGCAAAGCGCGCGCCGACGTTCTCGGTGAAGGTCAGCGCCGTCGAGCCTTCGATGCTGATGCGGTTGCAGTCGTAGATCCAGCACAACCGGCCGAGCTGCAGGTGGCCGGCGAGCGACGCCGCTTCGGCGCTGAGGCCTTCCATCATGTCGCCGTCGCCGGCCAGCGCGAACACGCGGTGTTGGAACAGCGGGAAGCCGGGCCGGTTGTAGGTGGCGGCCAGCCAGGCCTGCGCGATGGCCATGCCCACGCTGGTGGCCACGCCCTGGCCGAGCGGGCCGGTCGTGGTCTCGACGCCGGTGGTCCAGCCGTGCTCCGGATGCCCCGTGCAGCGGCTGCCGCCCTGGCGAAAGCTTTGCAGGTCGGCCATGTCGACGGCCAGGCCGCCGCCGTTGGTCGCCAGGCCGGTGTCGGCCTTGACGCCGCACAGGTGCAGCAGGCCATACAGCAGGGCCGACGCGTGGCCCACCGACAGCACGAAGCGGTCGCGGTCGGGCCACGCGGCGTCTTGGGGGTCGAAGCGCAGGAAGCGTTGCCAGAGGCAGTAGGCCGTGGGTGCCGCGCCCATCGGCGTGCCCGGGTGGCCGGAGTTCGCCTTCTGCACCTGGTCGATGGCCAGCGTGCGCAGCGTATTGATGCAACGCAGGTCGAGGTCCTGCAGTTCGTGTGCGGTCATGGACCTTCCTTGCGCAGCTGGCAGTAGCGCCGGATGAGCGCATTCGTGGAGCTGTCGTGGGTTGGCGCCGCGTCGCCGCTCGCGGCGAGTTCGGCCGCGGTCCGTTCGGCCAGCACCTTGCCCAGCTCGACGCCCCACTGGTCGAAGGAATCGATGCTCCAGATCACTCCCTGGGTGAAGACGCTGTGCTCGTACAGCGCCACCAGCGCGCCCAGCGCGTGCGGCGTCAGCCTGCGCGCCAGCAGCGTGTTGCTGGGCCGGTTGCCTTCGCACACACGGTGCGGTACCAGGTCCGCGGCGATGCCTTCGGCGCGCAACTCGCCGGCGGTCTTGCCGAAGGCAAGCGCCTCGGACTGCGCGAACAGGTTGGCCATCAGCAGGTCGTGCTGGCTGTCGCCGCGGCCGCCCTCGGGATCCAAGGGGTTGAGGCCCTGGCCGAAGCCGATGAAGTCGCAGGGCACCAGCCGCGTGCCCTGGTGCAGCAGCTGGTAGAACGAATGCTGGCCGTTGGTGCCGGGCTCGCCCCAGACGACGGGCGAGGTCTCGCAGCCCACCGGCTGCCCGTCGCGCGTGACGTGCTTGCCGTTGCTTTCCATCGTCAACTGCTGCAAGTAGGCCGGCAAGCGCGCCAGGTACTGTTCGTAGGGCAGCACGGCCTGCGTGGCGGCGCCGAGGAAGTCGTTGTTCCACACCGCCAGCAGGCCCATCAGCGCCGGCATGCTGTGTTCGATCGTGGCCTGGCGGAAATGTTCGTCCATGGCCCGCATGCCGGCCAGCATGTCGCGGAAGTTGGCCGCGCCTATGGCGATCATGGTCGACAGGCCGACGGCCGACGCCATCGAATAGCGGCCGCCGACCCAGTCCCACATGGGGAACATCTGCCCGGGCGCGATGCCGAAGGCAGCGGTCGCCTCGGCGCTGCTCGAGACGGCGACGAAGTGCCGCGCGACCGCGGCCTCGTCGTGCAACTGCTGCAGGCACCAGGCGCGCGCGGCCTGCGCATTGGTGAGCGTCTCTCGCGTACCGAAGCTCTTGGAGCACACGATGAAGAGCGTCTGCGCCGCCTCCAGGCCGCGTGTCGCCTCGGCCAGCGCGGTGCCGTCGACGTTGGAGACGAACTTCAGGTCCAGGTCGCGCCGGCTGTAGTGCTTGAGCGCCTCGTACGCCATCACCGGGCCGAGGTCCGAGCCGCCGATGCCGATGTTGATCACGTGGCGCATCGGCAGGCCGGTGTGGCCGCGCCACGCGCCGCTGCGGACCTGCTCGCTGAAGCTGGCCATGCGCGCCAGCACCGCATGCACTTCGCCGACGACGTCGACGCCGTCCACCCACAGCGACTCGCCCGGCGGTGCACGCAGCGCCGTGTGCAGCACCGCCCGCTGCTCGGTCGTGTTGATCGCCTCGCCGGAGAACATCGCGGCGATGCGCTCGTGCAGGCCGCACTCGCGTGCCAGCGCCGCCAGCAGCGCGATCGTCTCGCCGTCGATGCGGTTCTTCGAGTAGTCCAGGTAGAAGCCGGCCGCGCCGACCGTCCAGCGCGTGCCCCGTTGCGGGTCGGCCGCAAACAGCTCGCGCAGGTGCGTGCCGGCGATGCGCGCACGGTGCGCCTCCAGCGCCTGCCACGCAGGCCGCCTGGCGGCTGCCTTCATCCCTGTCCTGCCGGTACTGCGCACTTCTCGCGCAGGCGCCCCAGCAAGGCGTGCCAGGAGTTCGCGAAGGCATCGACGCCCTCGCGCTGCAGGCGTGCGGCCAGCGCGTCGTCGGCCAGGCCTTCCCGCCTGAACTCCTCGATCACGGCCTCGGCGTAACCGCCATGGCTCGCCAGCGCATGCTCCACCTTGCCGTGATCGGCGAAGGCCAGCAGCGTCTTCTCTGGCATTGTGTTGATCGTGCCGGGCGCAGCCAGCGCCTGCACGTAGAGCGTGTCCGGCGCCGAAGGATCCTTGGTGCCGGTGCTGGCCCACAGCAGACGCTGCGGTCGCGCGCCCGCGGCGGCCAGGCGCTGCCACCGCTGCGAAGCCAGCAGCTCACGGTACGCGTGGAAGGTGCGCGTGGCGATGGCGATGCCCAGGCGATTGTGGAAGGGCGACGGGAGCTCCTGCTGTACCGCCACGTCCCAGCGGCTGACGAAGAGCGACAACACCGACGCCACGTTCGGAGCCAGACCCTCCGCCAGCCGGCGCTCGATGCCGCGCATGTAGGCCTCGGCGGCGGCCAGCACGTGTTCGCGCGAGAACAGCAGCGTGACGTTGACCGGCACGCCGTCGACGATGACGTCCTCGATCGCCTCGAGCCCCTGGACCGTGCCCGGGATCTTGATGAACAGGTTCACCTTGCCGGCCTTCTTGTACAGGTGGTTGGCCGCCCGGATGGTATGCGCCGCGTTGTGGGCCAGCAGCGGCGACACCTCGAGCGACACCCAGCCGTCCACGCCATGGCTTGCATCGAAGGCCGGCCGGAACAGGTCGGCGGCTTCGCACAGGTCCTCGAGCACGAGTTCGAAAATCAGCTCCTCACCCGACAGGCCCGCTTCGGCGAGCACGCGAATGCTGTCGTCGTAACTGGTGCCGCTGCCGACGGCATGTTCGAAGATCGTCGGGTTCGACGTCAGGCCGGTCACCGAGAGGTCCCTGATGTAGCGGGCCAGCGTGCCGCTGCGCAGCAGCATGCGCGTGATGTTGTCGAGCCAGAGGCTCTGGCCGAGTTGGTGGAGTGCCTGTGTGGGGTTCATGGGGAAGCCTTCGGTTCAGGCGGGGCCGGGGTTGCGCCAGCTGCCATCGGCGGCAATGAAGTGGTTCGCCGCGGCCGGGCCCCAGGAGCCGGGTGCGTAGATGTGGACGGGAGGGTGCCGGACCAGCACGGGCTCGACGACGGCCCAGGCCGCTTCGATGGCGTCCTCGCGGGTGAACAGGGCGCCGTCGCCGTCCAGCGCATCGGCAAGCAGGCGCTCGTAGGGTCCCTGCTCGCCGGGGTCCTCTTCGAGCAGCGAGAACTCGCGCTGCTCGCCGACGAATTCCTTGCCGGCCCGCTTGACGCGGGCGCCAAGCGCGATGGCCGAGTGCGGCGACAGGTGAAAGCGCAGGTAGTTGGCGTCCTCGCCCACTCTAGCGTCGCCGAACAGGTTCTGCGGCGGGGCCTTCAGGCGCACCACCACCTCGCAGGCGGTCAGGGGAAGGCGCTTGCCCGAACGCAGGTACCAGGGCACGCCGCCCCAGCGCCAGGAATCGACGTGCACGCGCAGCGCGCAGAAGGTCTCCACGTCGGAGTCTTTCGCCACCTGCGGCTCGTCGCGGTAGCCTTCGTACTGTCCGCGCAGGATGTCGTCGCCGGCGAGCGGTCGCATGGCCGCGAAGACGTCGGCCTGGTGCCTGTGCACGGCCTCGAAGTGGCGGCTTGCCGGCGGCTCCATCGCCAGCAGCGCGACGATCTGGAACAGGTGGTTCTGCATCACGTCGCGCAGGCAGCCCGCGCTTTCGTAGAACGCACCGCGGCCCTCCACGCCGAACTGCTCCGCCAGCGTGACCTGCACGCTCGCGACGTGCTTGCGGTTCCAGATCGGCTCGAGAAAGGAGTTGGCGAAGCGGAAGTACAGGATGTTCATGATCGCCTCCTTGCCCAGGAAGTGATCGATGCGGAAGATCGCGTCCTCTGCAAAGGCGTCCCGCGCGACCCGATTGAGTTCGCGTGCCGAGGCCAGGTCGCGGCCGAAGGGCTTCTCGACGATGACCCGCCCGCCTTCGGCCAGGCCTGCGGCCTGCAGGCCGCGGATGACCGTGGGGAACAGCGCCGGCGGGATCGCCAGGTAGAACGCCGGACGCCGTGCGCCGGCCAGGGCGCGTCGCAGCGCCTCGAAGGTGGCCGCGTCCTGGTAGTCGCCGCTGACGTAGTGCAGGGTCGACAGCAGGCCGTCCAGTGCACGCGGCTCGACCGCCACGCCTTGATGCTCTACGCTTTCGCGCGCTCGCGCGCGCAATTGCTCGACGCTCCATTTCGACGAGGCCACGCCGATCACCGGCACCTTCAGCGCATTGCGCCGGCACATCGCGTAGAGCGCGGGGAAGATCTTCTTGCGCGCCAGGTCGCCGGTGGCACCGAACACGACCAGGGCGTCGGCGCACGGTGCGTGCGGATCGGCAGCGCCGGGGTTCATTTCACGTTCCTGACCGCAAAGGGGTGGGCCGCCTTCTCGACGTGGCCGCCGAATTCATGGCGCATGGCCGACTGCACGCGGTTGGCGAAATCGGCATCGCCGCGCGAACCGAAGCGGGCGTACAACGCGGCACTCAACACCGGCGCGGGCACGGCTTCGTCGATGGCAGCCTGCACCGTCCAGCGTCCCTCCCCGGAGTCCGAGACGCGGCCTTCGTAGCCGGCCAGGGAGGGGTCGGCCGCGAGTGCCGTGGCGGTCAGGTCCAGCAGCCAGGAACCGATTACGCTGCCGCGGCGCCAGAGCTCCGCGATCTCGGGCAGGTCCATCTCGTAGCGGTAGTGCGCGGGCTCGCGCAAGGGCGTCGTTTCCGCATCGGCGGCGTGTTCCCGCAGGCCGACGTTGGCGTGGTGCAGGATGTTCAGGCCTTCGGCATAGGCGGCCATCACGCCGTACTCGATGCCGTTGTGGACCATCTTGACGAAATGGCCCGCACCGTTCGGCCCGCAATGCAGCCAGCCCTGGTCGGCGGAACCGCTGTTCGCGCGACGCCCGGGGGTCGGCTGCGCGGCGCCGGCGCCAGGGGCCAGCGTGGCGAACACGGGCGCGAGATGCTGCACCGGCTCCTTCGCGCCGCCGATCATGAGGCAGTAGCCGCGGTCCAGGCCGGCGACGCCGCCACTGGTGCCGACGTCCACGTAGGCGATGTTGGCCGCCGCCAGGGTTGCGGCACGGCGCAGGTCGTCGTGGTAGTGCGAGTTGCCGCCGTCGATGACGATGTCCCCGGGTGCCAGCAGCGGTGCCAGTTGTTCGAGCAGGGCGTCGACGAACGCGGCAGGCACCATGAGCCACACCGCACGCGGCGCCTGCAACGCGTCGACGAATTGCTGCAGGGACGCGGCGCCCCTGGCGCCGAGCGCGACAAGCTGCGCCACGCCTTCGGGCGCGCGGTCATGGACCACGCAGTCATGGCCGCCGCGCAGCAGGCGGGTGACCATGCTCGCGCCCATGCGGCCCAGGCCGATCATGCCGATCTGCATCTCGATGCTCCTCTTGGGTGGAGCCGCACGGTCACCACGTGTTCGCGGTGATCGTCGACCAGGGTGAGGGCGGCGGCGGGGCACGCGACACCATCCAGCGACCATCCCGAACCCGGGACGTCGTCGGACGATGAATGCACCTCTATTCGATAGACCGTGTCGCGCCAGCGATAGTTCAATTCGAACGAAGACCAATCCTCGGGACAGCACGGCGTCATGCGCAACTGGTCGGCCTCGATGGTGAGGCCGAGCACAGACTCGAGCATGAAGCGCAGCATCCATCCCGCCGACCCGGTGTACCAGGTCCAGCCGCCGCGCCCCGTGTGCGGCGGCAAGGCATACACGTCGGCCGCGATCACATAGGGCTCGACCTTGTAGAGCGCGATCGCCTGCGCGGAGTCCGCATGGCGGATGGGGTCGAGCATCGTGAACAGCTCCCACGCCCGACGCGCATCGCCCAGGGCCGCAAAGGCCATCGCGGCCCACACAGTCGCGTGCGTGTACTGGCCACCGTTCTCGCGCACGCCGCGTACGTAGCCCTGGATGTAGCCCGGGCTGGGAGTGGAGCGATCGAAAGGCGGATCGAGCAGCTGCACCAGGGCCGCGTCGCGATGCACGAGATGCACGTCGAGGGCCTCCATCGCCTGGCGCATGCGCTCGCCATCGCCGCTGCCGCACAGCACAGCCCAGCTCTGCGCGATCGAATCGATGCGGCATTCGGCGTTGGCCGAGGTGCCCAGCGGCGAGCCGTCATCGAACCAGCCGCGGCGATACCAACCACCGTCCCAGGCACTGTGTTCGATGGCCTCTTGCAGGCGCGAGGACTCGGCGGCGCAGCGCTGGGCGAAGGGCACGTCGCCACGCTGCCGCGCCAGGACAGCGAACTGCGTGAGCACCGCGCGCAGGAGAAAGCCCAGCCAGACACTTTCCCCACGGCCGGCGGCACCCACGAGGTTCATGCCGTCGTTCCAGTCGCCGGTGCCCATCAGCGGCAGGCCATGCACACCGAATCGCAGGCCGTGCCGGATGGCGCGCACGCAGTGCTCGTACAGGCTGTGCGCGCCGGCGGCCGGCTGCGGCAACTCGTAGCAGGAGGCCTGGCCCTCCTTCAGCGCACTGCCACTGAGGAAGCTCACCGGTTCGTCGAGCACACCGGCATCGCCCGTGACCTCGACGTAGCGGCAGGTGGCCAGCGGCAGCCAGAGGTAGTCGTCGGAGCAACGCGTTCGCACGCCGCGCCCCGATGGGGGATGCCACCAGTGCTGCACGTCCCCTTCGGCGAACTGGCGGGACGCGCAGCGCAGCAGGTGCTCGCGCACGAGGTCCGGCGTGGCGTGGACCAGGGCCATGACGTCCTGGAGCTGGTCGCGAAAGCCGAAGGCGCCGCTGGATTGGTAGAAGGCGTTGCGCGCCCACAGCCGGCAGGCCAGCGCCTGGTACGTCAACCAGCCATTGGCCAGCAGGTCGAACGATGCGTCCGGCGTGCGGACCTGCACGGCGCCCAGGATGCGCGCCCAATGCTGCTTCACGGCCGCCAACGCCTCCTGCGCAAGGGCGGTTCCGCGCCAGCGCCGCACCAGCGCACGCGCTTCCCCGGACGTTGCCCCTGCACCGATGCGAAAGACGATCTCGCGCGCCTGGCCTTCCTGCAGCTCGAAGCTCACGCGCAGGGCCGCGCAGGGATCGAGCGCATGACCCACGGTGCCGCAAAGGCCAGCCGCTTTCATCGCGTCCGGCAGCCGCAGGCTGCCCTCGGGCCCGAGGAACTCCTGGCGATCGCCGCAGGCGCTGACGGTGTCGTCGGCGGCGGCCGCATCGACATCGAAGAAGGCCATGGCTTGCGCAAAGTCGGCGTTCGCGGGGTTGTGGGCGAACAGCGCGCCGCCATCGACGTCCCGCATCGTTCCCACGTGCATCGCCGTCTTCGAGCGCTCGTCACCGAGCACCCATTCGAGGTAGCCCGTGGCCGACAGGCGCCGCGCACGGCCCGATCGATTGCACAGGCCCAGGACCACGAACTTGATCGGCGCGTCGACGGCCACGAACATCGTGAGCGTCGAAGCGACGCCGTCCTCTTCGTGCTCGAACACGCTGTAGCCGAAGCCATGCCGCGCCACGTACGGCCCCACGCCGGCGCCGGGCTGCAAGGTGGGCGACCAGAAGCGGCCGCTGTCCTCGTCACGCAGGTAGAAGGCCTCGGTGCCGGGGTCCGCCACCGGGTCGTTGGTCCAGGGCGTCAAGCGGAAGGTGTGTGCGTTCCCGCTCCAGGTGCTGGCGCTGCCACTCTCGGAGACCAGGCTGCCGAACTGCGGGTTCGCCAGCACGTTGATCCACGGCAGCGGCGTCATCCGGTTCGCCGAGACCGTGATCACGTATTCGCGGCCGTCGGGCGTGAAGCCGCCCAAGCCGTTGGCGAACAGCAGCCCGGCCCGGCCCTGAGGGTCGGCTTCGGGCGTGGCGACAGTCCGCTGTCGTGCCGTTGCGGCCGGCGGCAGCGCCCGGGCGCGGGCAAGCGCCGCGCCGCAGCGTCGTTCGACCTGCGCCTGCAGCGTGCCGGCGCCGGCGTCGATCACGACGCGGGCAAACGACTGCAGCAGCACGCGGCTTGCTTCCGGCACGGCGCTCGTCGCGCGCACGAAGATGTCGCCCGGCTGGTCGGCCCGGGCCGCATCGCCCGATTGCGGCAATTCGGCAGCGACCCGCGCCTGGAGATCGGCTGCCGCGGCGCCCGCGTCGTCGACGAGGATCACGAGATCCGCGGCCAGCCCATGCCGTCGCCACCAGGCCTGCGCGTGCCGGAGCTGCCGCACCCAACCCAGCTGCGCGAGCTGGTCGACCCGGAGCAGGACGATGGGCAGGTCCCCGGAGATGGACAGGCCCCACAGGCCGGACTGCCCGAGGCGGCTGCGCGCGAGCACGTCGGGTGGGGCGCGCCAGGCTGCGTCGGGGACCAGGAGCGCGGCCGCCAGGTGCGAGAACAGGCGCGCGTCCGCCTCGCTGGCGTCGATCTCGTGCAGCAGGTTGCGGGCTTGCCGGCTTGCCTTGGCTCCCAGGCCGTCCGCGAACATCGGGTCCCGGCATCGCGTTGCCAGCACCGCGCAGGCCTGGCGCGACGCGGCGATGCCGGTGAAGAAGTCCATCACGGTGGTCTGCCCCGGGTCCAGCGTCACGCTGCAGCGGATGGCGACGACCGGGTCGAGCACGGCGCCCACGCTGCCGGACAAGGCGGCGTCGCTGTCCAGCGCCTGCGGGTCGTCGGTGCCGCGGCCGCGGCCGATGAAACGCATGCGGTCCGTCTCGTGCGAGAAGCCGTACGCGTCGGACGCGACCAGCAGGTGGAACATGCAGGGCGCGGCCTCGTCGGGAGAACGTGCGCGCCGCGAGCACACCAGGGCCTGCGCCGGGCCTGCCACCTCGGTCTCGACGAACAGCTTCTCGAAGGCCGGATGCGCGCTGTCGGCCGCCTGGGATGCGAGAACGATCTCGGCGTAGCTCGTGAGTGTCAAGGTCCTGCGCACCTCCGAGCGATTGGTGATACGCAGCCGGCGCAATTCCACGTCGTCGTCCGGAGCGACCGCGATGTCGGTCCGGGTGTCGATGTCGAGGCAGCGCGCGTGCAAGCTCGCGGCTCCCGGCGAGAAGCCCGCGTCGTACTCGCAGCGGGCATGCCGCAGCGGCCGCGACGTCGTGGTCCACACCTGTCCGCTCGACCCGTCACGCAGGTAGCAGCATGCTCCGCCGCCGCGGTCGCCGGCATCTTCGCGCCAGCGGGTCAAGGCCACACCGTTCCAGCCGCTGTAGCCACCGCCCGCCGCCGTCACCATCACGTGGTAGCGGCCGTTCGACAGCAACTGCAGGGGTGCAGGGGATGATGATGGAGCCATGGAGCACCCGTCACGGACGCAGTCGAACGTCGCCTTCGACCCTGTTGATCTTCTGGCCCCGGACGCGCGACGCCAATGAGAGTCGACCACCGACTCACCTGCACGCAGTCTGTGGTCGCATCAGCCCCTTGTCCGTGCGGTGCCGCACACGGGCGAGCAGCGCGGGCTCGGCGACGTGCGCCAGCGTACGGACGCGCGGATCTGCGAGGCTTAGGGTTGGCCGATGGCCGCCGAACCAAACCACGCTTCGCTGCAACACCTGGACGCCTGTTGGCGTGCCGCCAACTTCCTGGCCGTCGGCCAGATCTTCCTGTGGGACAACCCGCTGCTCAGGCGCCCGTTGACGCTGGCCGACGTGAAGCCGATGCTGCTCGGGCACTGGGGCACGACGCCGGGGCAGAACTTCATCTATGCGCACCTGAATCGGGTCATCAAGGCCCATGACCTGGACATGATCTATGTCTCGGGCCCGGGCCACGGTGGCCCGGCGGTGGTCGGGAGCACGTATCTCGAGGGCACGTACAGCGAGGTCTACCCGGAGATCAGCCGTGACGAAGCGGGACTGAGGAAGCTGTTCCGGCAGTTCTCCTTCCCCGGCGGCATTCCCAGCCACGCCTCGCCCGAATGCCCGGGCTCCATCCATGAAGGCGGCGAACTGGGCTACTCGCTGAGCCACTCCTTCGGCGCCGTGTTCGACAACCCCGACCTCATCGTCGCCTGCGTGGTCGGCGATGGCGAGGCAGAGACCGGGCCGCTGGCCACCGCCTGGCATTCGAACAAGTTCCTCGACCCGGCCACCGACGGTGCGGTGTTGCCCATCCTGCACCTCAACGGCTACAAGATCTCCAATCCCACGGTGCTGGCACGCATCACCCAGGAGGAACTGGAGCAGTTCCTGCGGGGCTGCGGCTGGACGCCGATCTTCGTGGAAGGCCACGAGCCCGCAACCATGCATGCGCTGATGGCCGCGGCGCTGGATCGAGCGGTGCTGGAGATCCAGCGCATCCAGCGCCAGGCCCGTGAGCACAGGCAGACCGAACGTCCGCGCTGGCCGATGATCGTGCTGAATTCACCCAAGGGCTGGACCGGGCCGAAGGAGGTGGACGGCGAACCCGTCGAAGGCAACTTCCGGTCGCACCAGGTGCCGCTGCATCCGGGCGATCACCCGGGGCACCTGAAGATGCTGGAAGACTGGCTGCGCAGCTACCGGCCGCAAGAGCTGTTCGACGAACAGGGGTGCCTGAAGCCCGAGCTTGCAGCCATGGCACCGATCGGACAGCGGCGCATGGGCGCCAATCCCCACGCCAACGGCGGCCTGCTGCTGCGCGACCTGCGCCTGCCCGACTTCCGGGAGTACGCAGCCGACGTGCCGGTACCGGGCGCGCCCGGCGTCGGCGACACGCACGTGCTGGGGCCCTTCCTGCGCGACGTGACCCGGTTCAACGAAGCCGAGTGCAACTTCCGCATCTTCGGGCCGGACGAGACCATCTCCAACGGCCTGGACGCCGTGTTCGAGGCGACGAACCGCCAGTGGGACGCCGCCAATGCCCGGGGCGACCAGTGGCTCGCGCCCCAGGGCCGGGTGATGGAGATGCTGAGCGAGCACCAGTGCGAAGGCTGGCTCGAGGGCTACCTGCTCACGGGCCGACACGGCCTGTTCAACTGCTACGAGGCCTTCATCCACATCGTCGACTCGATGTTCAACCAGCACGCGAAGTGGCTCAAGGTCAGCGCGCAGATCCCGTGGCGGCGCAAGATCGCGTCGCTGAACTACCTGCTGGCCTCGCATGTCTGGCGGCAGGACCACAACGGGTTCACGCACCAGGATCCCGGTTTCCTCGACCACGTCGTCAACAAGAAGGCCGAGATCGTGCGGGTCTACCTGCCGCCCGATGCCAACTGCCTGCTGTCGGTGATGGACCACTGCCTGCGCAGCCGGCACTACGTCAACGTGGTGGTCGCCGGCAAGCACCCGGCGCCGCAGTGGCTGGCGATGGACGCGGCCGTGGCGCACTGCGCCGCGGGCATCGGCATCTGGGACTGGGCCGGCCACGAGCCGGCCGATGGCGCGCCCGTTGAGCCCGACGTGGTCATGGCGTGCTGCGGCGACGTGCCGACCCTGGAGACACTGGCCGCCGTTTCCATCCTGCGCGAAGAACTGCCCCACCTGCGGATCCGCGTGGTCAACGTCGTGGACCTGATGAAGCTGCAGCCGCAAAGTGAACATCCGCACGGCTTGGGCGACGCGGCCTTCGACGCGCTGTTCACGCGGGACCGGCCGGTCATCTTCGCCTTCCACGCCTACCCCACGCTGATCCATCGACTCACCTACCGGCGCACCAATCACGACAACTTCCACGTCCGCGGCTACAAGGAGGAGGGCACGATCACCACGCCTTTCGACATGACCGTGCTGAACGACCTGGACCGCTTCCACCTCGTGATGGACACCGTGGATCGCCTGCCGCAGACCGGCGCCGCGGGCGCCAGGTTGAAGGACAAGCTTGCGGCCAGGCTGGTCGAACATAAACAGTACATCCGCGCGCATGGCCAGGACCTGCCCGAAATCCGCAACTGGCGCTGGCAGCCTGCAGCGTGAAGGGATGTGACGATGGCAAGACCTGAACAGATGGAACTGGCGACACATCGCGAGCAAATGGAGGCCGACGTGAGGCGCCTGGTCGACAAGTACCTGGCCATGTCCGAATGGGACGTGCCGGAGATCGACGAGCCGCTGGCGAACAGGCTCATCATCTCGGCCATCAGGCAGGCGCGGGACCGCGTCGAGAAGGCGCTGCCGGGCCCCCCGCAGGCATGATGCCCTTGATCGCCACCGCACAGGCGCTCATGGCCGAGGGCAAGGGCCTGCTCGCGATGGACGAAAGCATTGGCACCTGCAATCGCCGGTTTGCAGACCTGGGCATCGCCGAGACCGAAGAGTCCCGCCGCCGGTACCGCGAGCTGCTGGTGACCACGCCCGGCCTGTCGGATGCCATCAGCGGCGCGATCCTGGCCGACGAGACCCTGTACCAGGCCACGAGCGACGGCGTGCCGTTCATGGAAGTCCTGCGCGCCGCCGGCATCGTGGCCGGCATCAAGGTCGACGCCGGTGCCCAGCCCCTGGCGCTTCATACCGGAGAGCGCATCACCGAGGGGCTCGACGGGCTGCGGGAACGCTTGCAGGGCTATGCCGCGATGGGGGCCGCGTTTGCCAAGTGGCGGGCGGTACTGGTCGTCGCGGCAGGGTCGCCGACGCGGGCCTGCATGGCCGCCAATGCCCACGCGCTGGCACGTTACGCCGCCTTGTGCCAGGAAGCGGGCCTCGTCCCGATCGTCGAACCGGAGGTGCTCGCGGACGGCAGCCACACGCTGGAGCGATGCGGCGAGGTCACGGCCGAAGTGCTGCACCAGGTCTTCGGCCAGATGCATCGCCAGGGCGTGGTGCCGGAGGCGATGATCCTCAAGCCCGGCATGGTGTTGCCCGGCCTCGCCTGCCTCACGCCGGCTTCACTGGAAGAGATTGCCGACGCCACGCTCGACTGCCTGCTGCGCGAAGTTCCGGCCGCCGTGGCGGGCATCGCCTTCCTGTCCGGCGGCCAGCCCGCGCAACCAGCCACGCAGCGATTGAACGCCATCCGGCTGCGAGGGGCAGCGAGATTCCGGTCGCCAGGTACGCGGATCCCCTGGCCACTCACCTTTTCGTTCGGGCGCGCACTGCAGCAACCGGCGCTAAAGATCTGGAACGGCGACGATGCGAATCGCCTTGCGGCGCAGCAGGCGTTGCTGCTTCGGACCCGCTGCAACAGCGCTGCGGTGCTGGGCCGCTACGACCCCGCCATGGACGCTTCCGGGTTGCCGGCATGAAGGTCTGCCTCAATCGCCATGGCGAGACCGCCTGGTCGCTCAGTGGCCGGCACACCGGGGTGACCGATGGCGCCCTGACCGCTCGCGGTGAGGTTCAGTCTCGCGCCCTACGCCGCCGGTTGCAGTCGCTCGGCTTCACGTGTGTCCTGGTCAGCCCGCGCTTGTGGTCGCGCCAGACCTGCGCGCTGGCCGGCTTCGGCACGACATGCGAGATCGAGCCGGAGCTGGCCGAGTGGGACTACGGCGCCTACGAAGGCCGGCGCTCCGACGAGATCCAGCAGGACGTGCCGGGGTGGCACATCTGGCGCAGCGGTTGTCCCGGCGGCGCCGCTGCCTCCTCGAGCGCCCGCGGCCAGCAGCGTGCGCACAAGCCGGCCGCCCAAGCCAAAGCCGCCTGAACAGCCGCCCCTGTTCTAGCCGTTCCGCTCGACCCTTCAGCTGGTGCCGCAGAGCGGGATTCGACTCCCGACCGATTGCTTCAATCGCTCGCTGCAGCGTGCCAGCGGGTCGGCGTCGGGGGAGATGCAGTGCCCCTCTATGTCCGGGATGACTCCTGGCGAACAGGCCCGCGCGTAGCGGGCCTGTTCGAAACGGCGCCGGCGCGTCAGTCGATATTGCGGCGCACCGTGCGCGACGCCACCATCACCGATGCAACACCGGGCCGTCTACGCCGTCCTCGGACCGGATGTGCCGGGTCACCACGGCTCCGTCGGGCGTGTCGCGCGTGATCGTGACATCGCGGTCTTGGGCGAACGCGTGGCCGGCGGCAAGACCGGCGAGCGAAACCGTGACGGCAAGGGCAAGGGCTCGGAACTTCATCGCCGTATTCCTTCCTCCGGCCAAGCGCCGCATAGGCCCGAGGCGATCCCAAGGACCTTCCGAGTGCTCGTCGTGCGACCAGCGAACGTGCGCTAAAGGCAGCTGCGTTCAGAGCGAGGTCGTCGGTGGCGCCGCGCACCTGCCATGGCCCATTCAGCGCAAACCCATCAGCATGCCTTCTCCCGGCCATGGTGGCGCTTGAGGCCGCACTCGGCGTCTCCGGCATTGATCGCAGGACCGATCCACTGCGCCCGGGCGTTCCGCGAGCTGGAGGACGGCGCGGCAATGTCGCTGGAGCGACCGTGCTGGCC